>Ga0155096_102_pt1 | contig 145243 bp, 156 predicted proteins | sample RifCSPhighO2_01_FD_106064 | JGI IMG/M metagenome (GOLD analysis project Ga0155096, IMG submission 106064) | Candidatus Terrybacteria bacterium RIFCSPHIGHO2_01_FULL_48_17
GTGGACTGGTACAACCAAGAGCGTGAGCACCTCGGGATCGATGGGCTTACGCCACTTGAGAAGCTACAAAAGTGTCAGATATGATCTTGTAACTTACAGTTTTAGAGAACCATCAACCGGCATCTTGCAGAACGTGAGCATAGCTTTCTTTTGTAACGGCAAAAGAGTTACGCGAACTTTTTTGCGGACAGTTATGTTCGTGGTTCTCTAACGGGGTCAAGTTCTTTCTTTAAGATAGGTAAGAAATGGAGGAAGGATTCCTTGATGTCCCTTCACAATAATTGCCGTTTTTTGTGTTTCACGCGCAACCCGCGAGGCAACCGACCCTGCACGCATCTCTGCAAAAAACCGCTCTCGTGCAGCTCCCATAACAATGACATCAAAGTCCTCTTCGATTTCAAGAATTGCCTGAGAAGGCGAGAGGTGTCGTAAAAGATGCACACTTGCCGGCACCTTAAGTCGCATGCGGGCAATATTGCGCAGCATGTTTTGTTCCTGTGCGACGTGTTGTTGCTCGGGAAGTCCTGGCGATATTACACCCACCACATTTATCGTGCCTCCAAATGTACCCGCGAGCGAATTTGCTACCCGCCCAACGTAACGAAGGTGCCGCCCACCCTCGGGCGGAATGCAGACCAAAACGCGTTTGAGGTTTTCAAGATCCGCAAGCTTGACTACCAAAAGATCTGCCCGTGCTTCACGAAGCATCGCATCAACCCGTCCGGAAAAAATGCGATCCTGGCGCGCAACGCCGTCCCACCCGGTAATCACCATATTAATATGATGCATGCGCAGCATTCCGAAAATAGCATGCAAGGGATCTACATCTTCTAAAAATAACGTCTCCGTACTGACGTTCGCCGCGCGGCCTTGCTCGGTAAGTTCCTGAAGCGACTGTTCGATTTTGCGGTGCGTATTATTGTTTTGCGGATGCCCGGCCGATTTTTCTTCAACTCGTAGTACGATTATTTCTGCAGGAGTCCGCTCTTGTGCGAGCGCCAAACTAAGGTTGAATAGCGCTTGGCTATAGGTTTCGTTGGCGAGCGGAAGCAAGATACGGTATTGCGCAAGCACTCCGCTTTTCCACGAGTGGGAAAACACGGTCGCATCTTCTATCTCCGCGCGTTCCATAGGAGTAGCATAGGCATAGTAGTTGACAAGTCCCAAGAGCACCCAGATTGCTCCGATAATTCCCGCTACTGGAGCCACATGGGTTACGAGTATTACGCCAAGCAGGCCAAGAAAGAAAATCGTGGCGATGGGCATGTAAGGGAACAATGGTGCGCGCCATGGTCGTGCAATGTGCGGTCGCCGTTTCCGTAGCGCAATAAACGTGACTGTCGCCTGTAAGAACAGTAATACAAACATGAGATCGGCCAGAGAGGCAATTTCTTCAAGCGAGAAGAAAAGCGCCAAGGCAATGATAAAGAGCGTTGAGAGGATAACGGCTCGGTGCGGTGTGCGATTTTTTGAGTGGATGGCGGCAAGCCCTTGGAGTACGTGCCGCGCCCGTGCCATAGCAAGAACCACGTGGGAAGAGGAAAAAATTGTGGCATTCAGCGCTGCAACGTTCACCAATAATCCCCCGATGATAATCACCAGCGCGCCGTAGGGAAAGAGCGCTGCGGCAGCCGCTGGAAGCGCTTCTGCGCCCTCCCTGCCTATGGCTCCGGATACGTTTTCGCTATCAGAAAATCCGGTAATCAGGGCAAACGTAACGAGCAAATAGATGACCACGATAATCATGCGGGTGAGAAAAAGGGCGCGAGGAAGGTCTCGCGAAGGATTTTGCATTTCTTCTGCTGCCTGCGTCTGTATTTCCGAGCCCTCAAACGCAATAAAAAAGAGCGACATTGCCGCAAGAATTCCGATGATTCCGTTGGGAGCTGCGGGGGAAAGCTTCCCAAGATGCGCGGCAGGTGCCTGAAAGAATACAAGAAGCCCGGCGACCACAAAAATGCCGAGCACCACCAGCACGATTGCAGTTACCACGCCTCCTGCGGCGCTCAAGGCGCGCATGCCCTTCCAGTTGAAAAAACCGAATACTGCAATTATTCCCGCGGCTGCCGTAAGCTGTAGGAGGTGTTCATTGAATAGTATCGGAACGCGGATGAATTTCAAAAATGTTACGGCGTAAAATCCGAACGAAACGGCATACAACCCGCATGCCGCGGCGTGCGCAAACCACGAAAGCCATCCTGCCATGAAGCCCTGTAGATCCCCGAGTCCTTCGCGCACCCAAATGTATCCGCCTCCGGCTTCTGGAAACGCGGTGCCAAGCTCTGCATATATTGCGACGATCCCTAGAAATCCTATCGAAAGCCCTGAAATTGCAAGAAGTGTGCCCCAGCCACCCCCTAGACCAATGGTTGCTCCAAGGAGAGTAAAAACTCCCCCTCCCAAAATGGCTCCCACGCCAAGGAAAATAACCCCGCCAGAGCCGAGTACTTTTTCAAGACCGTGAGGAGTTTTGTGTGGAGATTGAATCATTTTCTTCCTTTAGAATCCTCCTTTTTTTTACTGTTGACAAGGCGTAGTGGTTAACGGTAGGGTTTAGCTACGTGCTCCTTTTGTCGCAAGGAGCTTGTTTTAAAAGAGGCGGATTCTGGCGTAATGCATGGGATCGCCTCGCAAAGCTTTATGGCATCTTGTCCATCATGCGGTGCAGAAGACCAGAATCCGGGCGTCTGCACTTCCTGTGGGGAAGAGGTTCCTGCGGAATCGACCGACGAGGGATCTGAAGGTGGTACCGAGTAAAGAACCCTTGCCACAGCGATTTTGTTTTGTCACAGAAGGCCGCTCTTTTGAGCGGCTTTTCTTTTGAGGCCGTTTTGTGTTAAGGTTGCCGTGTACATTGACAAGGAGAAAAGGGGAAAAAGATGCAGTGGGACACGATGACGCGCGAACAGTACGAGGCGCTGCAAGATCGTCAGCTAAAGCGCTTTATTGCCGAGGAAGTATATCCGTTTCATCCCTACTACGGTGATTTATTCAGAAAGCATGGCATATTACCTAGGCACATTGGGTCGGTATCTGATCTCCGACATTTTTCTGAGCTCTTTACTACAAAGACAATCATTGCTGCGCAGCCAGAAGCATTTGTGGTGCAGCCAACCCCGAAACGCGTTTTTCTTTCTCCGCCACGAACAAGGCCGTTAGTACTTGTCGCGCGCGAGTTAGCGCGTGCGGGTATCGCAATTCCGAATCTTCTATTTGATCAGACCTTGAACCGGCTTCCTTCGCTGCTTTACCGTTTCGGACGCGTACAGTTACCTCGGCCTCTTTCTGCAAAAGCTTTCCTTGAATATCGTTATGCCCCGCATTTTCCTACGGGAACAACCGGCCGTTCGACCGGTGGCGTGCCAACGGTATTCTGGTTTACCGGCGTTGACATGGCGCGTATGGCAAAATTGGGTTCTCGATATTTCTCTCTGCTTGGCATGGGAAACCTTCAGCCGCAAGAGAGGCGGTGCATCGATCTTTTCCCGGTTTCCATCCACCTTGCCGATCTTTTTTTGCGTGAGGTTTCGCGGGGGGTGCCGGCAATGGTATTTCCCACGGGGGGTGGCAAGGGCATTGGTACCGAGCGAAGTTTGCGCGTGGCAGAGGCATCAGAGGCGCGCCTGCTCGCTGGCGTTCCCGATTACGTTGAGCGGTTTTTGGAATATGCGGTAGACGAAAAACGCAATCTTTCGCACGTCGAACGCGTGATACTTGGCGGTGATGCCGTAGGACCCAAACGTCGCGAAAGCATTATCGAGCTTCTTAGAAAATGTGGCGCCATGGATCCTGTTGTCATTGCCTCATACGGTTTTACGGAAGCCAAGATCGCATTTATTGAGTGCGTCGAAGGTGCGCGCGAGGGCGGAGTAGGATATCACGTATTCCCCGAACTTGGAGCCGTTGAAATTTTAGATCCCGACCCAAACAGTCGGGGAGAGGTGTGTTGGTCGACAATTGTCGGCGCCGGTACCGTGGTATTGCGTTACCGCACCGGAGATCACGCGGCATTTTCATGGGAGCCGTGCCCGGCATGCGGCCGTACCCTTCCCAGAATCGTGGGACCAATTACGCGAAAAACGTCCGACATGATAAAAAATATCGCCGGAACATTGGTTGACTTCAACCATGTCTGCGAAGTTTTTGAGAACGATGCGTCTGTTACCGAATGGCAGGTTGAAATTGTCGGGGACAAGAATGCCGGTGAACGTATAAATGTGTTTGTCGCCTTGCGCGAGGGAATAGATCAGGATGCCGTATGTTGGCGCTTGGTGTCGGCCTTTAAAACCGCAGCTGATGGCCTTGCTCCGTACACAATCCGAGTGTTTTCACATGAGGAATTGGTTGTGCGGCTTGGCATTGAAACGGAACTTAAAGCCCAGCGCATCAAAGACCTTCGAAAGGAGGCATAATTTTGGATGCGTTAATCGTTGGCGCGGCCTTTTTCCTCCCGGCTTTTTTTGCGAACATAGCAGCAATGGTTGTGGGTCGGGTTGCTAAAGAATTCGGACCTCCCTTTAACATAACCGTAGATAAGATTGTAACGCTCGGCAAAAGAGAATTGTTTGGGCCGAACAAAACCATGCTAGGATCCTTCGCCATGGTTCTTGCGGCGTTGGCTGCCGGCGAAAACCTCACGGCCTTGCATGAAAACTTTGGCATCGGCCCCAAGGTTTTTGATCCGGTCTGGCAACATGCGGTGCCGGTTTGGCTTTTGCTTGGGACGGGCGCCTGCCTTGGCGACCTCGCGGGCTCCTTGTGCAAGCGCGCGTTGCGCATTGCCGCAGGAAAGGATTTGTGGGTAGTAGATCAAATTGACTGGCTTTTGGGCGCCGTGGTACTCTTGTGGTTTTTTGACCTGCTCCCCGCGTGGAATCTAGTAGCATGGGGCTCTTTGGTTTTGGTTTCCGCGCGTTTCGTGTTAGAAATCCCGAGAAAAATAATATTCCCTTCGGCATAGCCGGAGGGATTGATTTTTTGGAGACCTTGCGTTATGCTTGGTACGGAATTGTTGAAAACAGAACAAGGAGGAAAAGATGAACGTTGTTATGCCTCACCTGCCCGGGACGCGACACACACTATTCAACAAGAGAGGGGAAACTCTTTCTCTGCCCGAGCCGCGAAGAGAGATTTTTCCTAGCCCCGGACCGATGCGCGTTCCCGAACTTGGATGTAGTCACGAGTACTTAATGGTCTATTTGTGTCCCGGCACTTATTATCTGCTACGCATATCAGATGCGGGCGTAAGCGTTCGTTGCTATGTGATCACCGATGAATACCCCGTAAGCGCGCGCGAAACGCTTGAAACCGACATTCCCACCGACTTTCTTTTCGGGAGATACAGCGCCGATGAAATACGCGATATTTTTCAGCGCGAAATAAAAAGGCATTCTAAAAATCGCAAAAAAGATCACCTTTGCTATCCGTCCCAGCTTGTGGACGCCATTGTTGACGCGGTAGCAAAAGCAAAGCAGAGGGCATAGCCTGCAAACACGTCCTTAAAACCATTGATCCCGCCTAACGGCGGGATTGCTTTTTGGGGTAGCGGATTTTAGGGTAAGTAATATGGGGATATAGTAAAATGGTATTACGCGGCATTTGTCCCGCCGTATTTCTGGGGGTGTAGCTCAGTGGTAGAGCACTGCATTCGCATTGCAGGGGTCAGGGGTTCGAATCCCCTCACCTCCACTCGTCCCCAGAAATATTACGGGATTGCGTTTCGTTTCTACTCGCCATGCTCGCAGACGAAACGGGAACATTGCCGAGGTTCGGGTTTTCCCTGTTTGTCCAAGAGCGTAGCGATTGGAAACAAACAGCAATCCCGCATTCTTCAATCGAGTGCGGGACTATTCCCGGTATCTCCATTCATTAAAAGACACACCCGCAGCTTGCTGCGGGTTTATTAATTGCCGTGGTTATGGTCGCGTACTCGTATTTCTGCCCAGCAAGCAACGAGGATCGAAACGGCTGGGGCAAGGGTTGCAACGATTATAGCGCCAACAAAAATCAACAGCATGGGTGGGCCGTACCAACGCATAAGAAATAACGAAGGGGAAATGCTTGCGAGAAACACAATCCACCATGCCCGGAGCATCTTTTCGTAAAGCTCGACGGTCATTCGCGGCAAAAACCAAAATGCAAATTTGGTTGGCAAGCCCATGCGATGTTCCATTTTTGCTTTTCCTTTCAAGTTTCTACGTAGGGCGAGAATACTAGATATGTATTAAAAAATCAAGACACACCGTGCGCGGGGCGCCCTTATTCGAGTAATTCGGGTGAGATTTGGGTATTAGTGTCGCTTCTGTAAGAATTTGACGCACGGCTCGTCTTCATAGTAAAGAGGGTACAATGTCTATACATGAGCGTGAGTTTCTTAACGCCTACGACCAGTATGCCGACGCCTTGTTCCGGCATTGCTATTTCCGTATTCACGACAGAGAGCGCGCAAAAGACCTTGTGCAAGAGACGTTTACAAAAACATGGGAATACTTGGTAGACGGCAAGGAGGTAAAGAATATGCGGGCTTTTTTGTATCGTGTTGCCACTAACCTTGTTATCGATGAAGCGCGCAAGAAAAAGCCCATATCCCTTGATTTGTTGCAGGAAGAGAAGGGATTTGATCCAGGACACGATCCGCTCGAACGCACACAACACATGATTGATGCCAAAACCATTGTATCTTATCTTTCCCGGCTCGATCCGCACCATAAGGAAGTCGTGGTGATGCGCTACATCGATGGCTTGGGCCCAAAGGAAATTGCAAAAATTCTTGGCGAAACAGAAAACACCGTTTCTGTGCGCCTGCACCGCGCCATACAACGTTTACGTTCCCTTGTTACCGCATATGAGTAACCGCAACCCCATCTTTCAAGAAGCACAAAAGGTCCGCCTTTCTGAAGCGGAACATGCTGCTATGCGCAGTAAGCTTATTGCGTTTATAAAAACCCACCCGGTAAGAGATATGGCACCGCGACGTCCTTTATGGCAAAGGTCACCATTTTATCTTTTTAACGTAAAACCACAATTTGTTATGCCATTTATTCTTGCGTTCGTTATTTTGTTTGCAGTTGGCGGCGGGGCGTCTTTTGCCGCGGAAAATTCCCTCCCAGGGGAAATGCTCTATCCCGTAAAGGTCAACATTAACGAGGAAGTGCACGCCGCATTCGCATTCTCCCAAGAAGCAAAGATCGAATGGGAGGCAGAGCGCGCTGCGAGGCGGCTTAACGAAGCCGAGCAATTAGCGCAACGTGGCGAATTTGACGCCGAGGTATTTGCGCAAATTGAACAACGTTTCGCTGTCCATGCCGAGCGTGTGCGCTTTCGTATTGAAGCGATGGGCTCGCGCGGAGAAACGGGGGTTGCGGCGCAATGGAGTTCACATTTTGAGGTATCGCTTCAGGCACACGAGCGGATTTTGAGCCGCCTTGCTGGCGAGGAGACAAGCGATCTATTGGTGTCGGTACGCGAAAACAAAGAAACGGCATCTTCGCAGCGTGAAGAGTTGGAAGAAGGGATTGCGGAAAATCCTCAAGTTCAGGCAGCAGCAGAAGGACGTTTGGGCGCTATCGAAAATAAAATTGCAGAAGCTCGTAAGTTCCTTGAGCGCCAAAGTGGGCGTCTTGGCGAAGGAGTAACGGCTGATGCCCAAGCACGCCTTCAGGTTGCAGAAGATGCTATTGCAGAAGGGAAGACAAAGATGGATGCCGGAGAGTTTGCCGAAGCATTTCGGCTGTTTCAAAAAGCGCACCGCATTGCCCAAGAGGCCCAGCTTTTAGCGGCAGCGATGGTTCGGCTTGATTTGGATATCGACCTTGGTAGCGATCAAGAAGAGGCGGAAGAGGAAGGAGAAGAACAGGACGACGCCGACGAATCTAAGGAAGAATCAGGGGACGAAAACGAAGCACAGGATCTCCGGTTTGAAACAAACGGCAACGCACATTTGCGTTTTGAGATCGGCCGCTAGGCTAGGGTTGCATAGAATTAGCAAGCAAAAGCGCCCCGTACTGCGGGGCGCTTTTTTATCCAAATACTACGTCCACGAATGATTCCTTTGGATGCGTTGCGCGGTCGTAAAGAAAAAGATCCCACAAAAGATGGTTGCGGCGAGGTTCTTTTTGGATCTCCCGCCAGTTTGTTTGTACGCGCCGTAGATAAACGCATGCGATCATTACAAGGTTTGCAGTAATGGCCCCGGGATAAATGACCCACCCCGTGAGAGCGCTTAAACCAAGCATAAAAAAAGGAGCGGCACCCGATGCCCGATATATAAAGAACGTGAGAAGCGGCACTGCCCCGACAACAATCGCAAGGGGAGAAAGCCAGGAAGCAGCGCCTATTGCGGCCGCAACTCCTCTTCCTCCGCTGAATTTAAAAAAGATAGGCCAATTGTGTCCTACAACGACTGCGGCAACCGGCAAGACGGGCATGCCGATGGAAGTACCCCACCACGCGGCAGACACTCCTTTTATAAAATCAATAGCTCCTATAATAAAGCCCTCTTTTTTCCCAATCGAATGCCACGCGTTTGTTGCGCCCGCATTTTTTGTTCCGACTGCGCGTATATCAATCCCGCGCAACCATCCAACGATGATTGCGGTGTTCAGCGATCCCAAAAGATAGCAGATAAGAGAAGCCGTGATGGTTGCAACCATAGCGATGCACTCAGTGTATCATAAAAGCCCCGAAAGGGGCTTTATGATGTTTCATGTCGCATCTTTTACTTTGTAGTGCGAAGCGATTTCGTCAGTCGTGATTTTAACCGCGCTGCGGTATTTTGTTTAATAACCCCGCGCTTAGCCGCTTTATCGAATGCCTTGTACGCTTTGGGCAGCAATGCCTCTGCCTCTTTTTTCTTGCCTTGGCTAACCAGCTTTCGTATTTCAATACGAACATCGCGCACAGCTTTTTTGCGCGTAAGATTTCTTGTGCGCCGCCGCACTGATTGCCTTAACGCTTTTTTTGCGGATTTGAGTAGTGGCATGCCAATTTTGCCTGTGGGCATCGGCGAACAGCTGCAAAATTGAGCATCTCGCCGAAGCGTAGCGAAGGCGGATTACCTGTAAAAACAGGGTACAGCAAATAGGGTACAGGGGACAGAATGATTGTGCAACGTTGACAATTTTTGTATACTGTGATATTGTTGCGGCGATCGGGGAAACGCTGCGTCCTTCACCGCACGCGCCCGCCATAGGCGGGCCACGCAAAAGAGGAAAAGAACATGCAGCTTGAATTGGACTTTCAAAAAACACTGCGCCGCTCGCGCGACGCGCTCAATAAACTCAAAGAAGGCAATTCGGACGACGTAGAAACGCTCCGTCATATTGCAGAGGCGCTAAGGGTGCCGGTGGCCGAGGAAATTCCGGAGCAAGAGATTCGCATTGCTGAGGCATGCGAAAAGATTATGCAAATAAATCCTGCGCTTCCAGGAACCGTCACAGATATCCTACAACCCATTATTAATCAGCTTCCCCGTCGGTTCGAGGTTTGGGAGGTGCGTGATGACATTGGGGTGGTCGGACGAGAATTCTTGGATCACGCAGCGGCTCATGCTTATGCCGGCGGATGGCGTTCGCGCTACACAACCATTACAAGCAAACGGCTTAACGTACTTGAAATGCGACGCCTCCTAGCCCACACGAATCCCGCATTTCTTTTCTCGGGCGAGCGCAAGATGCTTCCAAGGATTAAACGACTTCTTTACCTGCCGCCTAGGAACTAAAAACCCGATCACAGGACGCAGCCAATTTGCGGCTCCGCATAAGCGGAGCCGTCTTCTTTTTGATAATCAACTATGGGGATCGGATCCCCATAGTTCGATCCGCTGCTGTTTTATGCGTTTCCAGAAAAAAAACTTGGCGATTCGCCAAGTTATCAAATAAGATCATTCAGATGAACACAGCCACGATTATTTGGCGTAAGTTCACAGTTGGGGCAATAGGGAATACCGACCTGTTTTACCTTTCCGCTACCTGCGCAATTGGAAAAGAGCGTAGTATGCAGCGAGATGTACGCATGTACTTCTTGTACTTCTGCACCGCAATTTTTGCATACAAAAACCTCTCCCGTTTTCGTATAATATGCCTCTGCGTGTTGAGAGATCAGCCGATCCAGTTCTTCAAGGGAATCAATACGGAACTGGGTTGGTGTTTGCATTAACACCCTCCAATTTTCAAGCTAGCCGATTTCATTTTAACGATTATTCGCGCGCCGTCAACCGCTTAATCAAATCCCGAATGCGTGCGGCTTCTTCAAATTCTAGTTTTTTCACGTGTTCTTCCATCTCCTTTTTGAATTGTTTAAGAATTTCTGGCGTAACTTTTTCTGGGACGAATTCGTCTTCTCTATGTGATCCGATGAGGGTTGATTCTCGAAGCGGCTTTGCAATTGTTCGAGGAGTAATGCCATGCTTTTTATTCCATTCTTCTTGGATCTTCCGGCGGCGCTTCGTTTCTGAAATTGCCGTCTTCATCGATTGCGTACGGATGTCGGCAAATAAAATGACACGTCCTTCTTCGTGGCGCGCCGCCCGTCCCATGGTTTGAATAAGCGTGGTCGCGTTTCGCAAAAAACCCTCTTTATCTGCGTCGAGAATCGCAACAAGCGACACTTCGGGCAGGTCCAGCCCTTCCCGCAAAAGATTAATGCCGACCACCACGTCAGTTTCTCCTGCACGAAGTCGATGTAATACCTCGGGTCGCTCAAGGGTTTTTACTTCTGCATGCAAGTATTCCACTTTTATATCTTTTCCTTTGAGCCAATCCGTGAGTTCCTCGGCAAGACGTTTCGTAAGCGTAGTCACTAAAACCCGTTGCTTTTTCGCCACCCTTTCTTCTATCGCCTTCACGAGGTAGGGGAGCTGGTCTTTTGTGTCGCGTATTTCAATAGTAGGGTCTAGCAATCCGGTCGGCCGGATCAATTGCTCTACGAAGCCACCCTGTACCCTGTTCTCTGAACTCTGTACCCTTTTTGAGATGTTAATCTCAAAAACGTTTGGAGTTGCCGAGGCAAAGATTATTTGTCCGGTTTTTTGTAAAAATTCGTTGAAGTCCAACGGACGGTTGTCGCGCGCAGAGGGAAGGCGGAAACCAAAATCAATCAAGATCTGCTTTCGGGCGTTATCGCCCCGCACCATGCCCCGAAGCTGCGGCACGGTCATGTGCGATTCATCTATAATTGTGAGCCATTCTGTGCCCTGTCCCCTAACCCCTGTACCTCGTTTGGTGTATGCGGCACTCATATAATCCAAAAGCGTAAACGGTGGCTCCCCCGGTTTTCTAAATTCAAAATGGCTCGAATAGTTTTCAATGCCGTGGCAATAGCCGGCTTCTTGGATCATTGCGAGGTCGTTTTCCGTGCGTTGTTTGAGGCGCTGGGCTTCAAGAACTTTGCCGTGTTTTTTCAGTTCCGCAAGGCGTTCTGCAAGTTCGGCTTCAATGTTGGCAAGTGCCAAAGGAATTTTATCCGAAGGCGCCACCCAAAACTTCGCCGGAAACATCAATGCTTTGGCTGCGGTGCGTTCAGGATCTTCAAGCCCTAAGCCCGAACGTCGCAGAAGGCGCGAGATTTTGTTACGGCCAAATTCAACCACAATAACTTCCATTCCGGTTGAGGGCGCTATTTCCACCCGCTCGCCGCGCTTGCGGAAGGTACCCGGCACAAGATCTATATCGTTGCGTTCATATTGTAGATCCACAAGCAATTCGAATAGTCGTTTTTGGGTCATTGTTTGCCCGGGCGTAAGCTCAAGCGCCAATTCCTTATATTCTTCTGGGGAGCCGATGTTATAAATACACGAGACCGATGCAACCACGATAACATCATCGCGCGTTAAAATTGCTTGGGTTGCAGCATGGCGCAGGCGGTCGAGTTCTTGATTTATTTTGACGTCTTTGTCGATATAGGTATCGGTTTGAGGAATGTAGGCCTCGGGCTGGTAATAGTCGTAATAAGAAACAAAATAATGTACGGCATTGTCGGGGAAAAATGCCTTAAACTCCTCATAAAGTTGTGCTGCTAAGGTTTTGTTGTGAGAAATAACAAGCGTTGGGCGCTGAAGGTTTTGAATAACATTTGCGAACGTGAACGTTTTCCCGCTGCCAGTTACGCCAAGCAATGTTTGAAAGCGCAGATCTTGCTCAAGGCCGCGGGAAAGAGCCCCGATCGCGAGGGGTTGGTCGCCGGTAGGCGCAAATGGAGCTTTGAGCTGAAATGGCATACAATAGATATAATGATTGCCTTTATTGAGGGTGGGTTGGTGGCGAAAGGGGAAAAATACGCGATTGTGGAGGCCAACGGCGTTGGCTATAAGGTTTTTTTGACAAAAGAGTCCCTTTCCACGCTCCCTGAAATCGGGCACCGGGTCAAGCTGTTCACGCATCTTTATCTGCGCGAAAATGAAACCCTTGAGCTTTATGGCATGCGGAACGCAAAAGAGCTTTCGTTTTTTGAAACATTGTTAGACGTGCCGGGGGTTGGACCAAAAGGGGCGCTCGGCATTTTAAGCGCCGCATCGGTTGATGACCTTGAGCGAGCCATTGCTTCTGGTGATGAGCGATTGCTCGAACGCGTGTCGGGGATTGGCAAAAAAACTGCAAAGAAAATTTTATTAGAACTTCAGTCGCGTTACGAAGGGTTAAGCATGGTGGTGGGGGAGATGCCGCACGAGATGCAGGATGCCATGGATGCTCTTGTGAAACTTGGCTATTCCGATCGCGAAGCACGAGAGGCGATGAAGCATGTGCCGCAGGAAGCAAAAACGGTCGAGGAGAAAATTAAGGCGGCACTGAAGGCGCTTGGGGGAAAATAGCTCGCGAACCATCCGGAAAAATTCTCCGCCTTCATATATGCGATACATTATTGATCCCACCGCCAGCCCGAGAGAATTTTTCCGGACGTTCGCTCGCAAGAAAAATAGCGCTCGTTAAGCGCTCGCGCCCTGCTCGCAACCCCGCCGCATTTTCTGCGAAAGCACTTGGAGGGAAACAAAAAGAGCCTTGCGGCTCTTAGTCGGGAGGCGAGTACTCAGCAAACTCGCTGGCGATATCTTCTGGTAGGTATTGGTCAAGCATTTTACGCCCCTCGAAGTTGCTTGGCCCTCGGTAAGCGGCAGAAAAAGTTGCATGGCCGTTGATAAAGTGAATTGCGGCAAGATTTAATCCGTGTATTTTGATTGCAACTAGAGCCAATTTAAGCTGATTGCGCCCAAGGAGCGGATCGGCCTTGAACCATATTAGGCGACTTCGGAATTTATGTTGTACTGGATCGTAATATTCCAGCACCACTCCGTCGCACCTTGGTTCTTCCATTCTTCCTTTCCCCCTTCGTTTAATTAAGGTTCTGGTGTCCTCTTTATCATGGAAACAAAGGCGAGTCAAATATGGAACAATTTTGTCATACAACACAACGGCTCTTTTTTGCAGTCGTGGGAGTGGGGCGAGTTTCAGCAAACGGTTGGGAAAAAAGTTTTTTATCTTGAAGTGCACGAAATGCGTGGCCTGGTAATTGGGCACGCGTTGCCTTTGGGAATAAAATATTTCTATATACCACGCGGCCCGGTAGGGGAGAAGAATAGCTTTCCGGCATGGTTTAAAAAAATAAGCGAGCACGCAAAACAAGCCGGCGCAGTTTTTCTTCGTATCGAACCCCCAAATTCAGTTTCTATATTCCAAATTCCAAATTCAAAATTCGTAGATTTGGGTCGCGCAATCCAACCACGGCAAAATCTTATTGTAGACCTTGCACACACAGAAGACGATTTGCTTGCCGGCATGCACGAGAAAACAAGATACAATATCCGACTAGCAGGAAGGCATGGAGTAACCACCAGGGTTCAGGGTTCAGGGGTCAGGAGTCAGGACGTAGGCGCCTTTTTGCTTTTACTGCATGAAACCGCAAAAGAACAGGATTTGAAAATCTATTCCGACGTATATTACCAAAAAATGCTTGAGGTCTTTATGGCCGGAGACGGCGCGCCTAATGCCACAAAGGGTATATTGTTTTTCGCGGATTATAAAGGAAAACCGCTTGCGACGGCGTTTTGCGTCGGTTTTGGGAGGCGATTAACATATCTGCACGGCGGTTCCTCGCGCGAACACAAAAACGTCATGGCGCCACAGTTGTTGCATTGGGAGATAATGCGGTGGGCAAAAGAAGCGGGATATGCCGAATACGATATGGGAGGCATTGATGAAGCGAAGTGGCCCGGCCTTACGCGTTTTAAGAAGGGCTTTGGAGGTCGAACGGTTGCGTATGCGGGCATATATGAATATGCTTACAATCGTTTCGTATATTCCTTGTATCGGGTTGCGCATTTTTTGGCCTATCGATCTTAGGCGCGTTTGATTATATGCGTTCTCTTATTCCTTCGCCCATCATCTCTTTGTGGCATTTTTTTCTTGCGTGGCTTGCTGCGTGGTCCACGGGCAATCCTTCGCGCAGGCTCGTTATAATTGGCGTTACCGGCACCACAGGAAAATCAACCGTGGTTTGGTTGCTTTCGCGCATGCTTGAGGAGGCGGGTGCTAAAGTTGCGGCGACGTCATCCATTGAATTTCGCATACGCAACAAACAATGGATCAATAAGGAGAAAATGACCATGCCCGGCCGTTTTTTCATGCAAAAGTTTCTGCGCAAGGCCGCGGAAGCGGGCTGCACCCATGCTGTTTTGGAAGTAACCTCTGAAGGCATTACGCAGCATCGGCATCGTTTTATCCATTGGGATGTTGCCGTGCTCACCAATCTTCGCAAAGAACACATTGAGCGGCACGGTTCCGAAGAGGCGTACAAGCGAGCGAAAGGAAAATTATTCGCCGCACTTAAAAAGGGCGTGCGCAAGGGAATTCCTAAAACCGCAGTGGTAAATTTGGCCGATCCCAATGCTGATTATTTTCTTTCGTTTCCTGCCGAGCAATATATCGGGTATCGGTTCTTTGAAGATTATCCGCGCACGAAACTTCCCCAAGGCGGACGGGAGGTGGTGGGGGAGAAGCTTGTGGCGACGGGTTCCGAGACGTCGTTTGAGTTTCAGGGAAAGATCGTTGTGAGCCGGCTTTTGGGAAAGTTTAACGCCGAAAATATATTGGCAGCGGGAGCTGCGGCCTTGGCGCTTGGGGCATCGGGGAGCTTTGTTGCAGACGTAGCAGGTCGTACCCTTTCTATCCCCGGGCGCATGGAGGAAATTCCAGAGGCCCACAATATGCGGGGGTATCGCGTATTTGTGGACTATGCTCATACCCCCGACGGCCTTGAGGCGGTATATCGTACCGCACAAAATATGAAGCGCGAAAAAAAAGCGAATCGTATTATATGCGTGTTAGGGGCCGCAGGAGGCGGGCGCGACAAATGGAAGCGGCCCGAGATGGGAAAATTGGCAGCCCGCTACTGCGACCATATTTTTGTGACAAACGAAGACCCATATGACGAAGACCCGCGTGAAATTATGGATGGTGTTGTGGAAGGAGCGCGTGAATATCTGAAAAGTGCCTCCTCGCAGCAAATGCTCGAAGAGGTCGTGGATCGCAGAAAGGCGATTTCGCGGGCAATATATGTGGCGCAGCCGGGGGATGTAGTGTTAATAACCGGCAAGGGTTCGGAGCCATGGATGGTGGTGGGGAAGGGAAAAAAGATTCCATGGGATGATAGAGAGATTGTGCGGCAAGCGTTGATGGAGAGGTGAGCGCGCAACGGCAGGGCCGCTCGCGTCTGCAAGGGATCCTTCCGTTCCTTAAGGCCGCTCGCGGCCCCGCCGCTTGCGCGCCATTATTCAAGAGCTTGCCGCACGGGAGAAGGGTTAACATTCGCAAATTTATATGGAAAGAATCAAGACAAAAAACTTTGAACTTGCAGTATACGCAAAAGGAAATGAAGGTGCGGCAAAAATAGCGCTTGTGTTGCCTGGACGCCTCGATACGAAAGATTACGTACACATGCGAAGCCACGTTGATTTTCTTGCGGCAAACGGATTTTTCGCGTTGTCATTCGATCCACCCGGTACTTGGGAAAGTCCGGGCGGCATCGAGCTTTACACGACCACTAATTACATTAAAGCCATCAACGAGTTGATAGAATATTTTGGCAACAAGCCCACCTTGCTGTTGGGACACAGCAGAGGGGGCGCGGTGGCGATATTGGCGGGAGCGTCCAATCCTTTTGTTTCAGGAATTGTTCCCATTTTTGCGACTTACGGACCGCCGAGTGCCGCAAGCCAAGACGCCATACGGGGTGGGTTCCAAACAGAGTATCGAGACCTTCCACCAGGTGCCGCACCGAGCAGAGAACAAAAGGAATTTGCCCTTCCGCTTAACTTTTTCAAAGACGGCCAACAATATAATCCTTCATCGGCTTTGCTCGATTGTACCAAGCCAAAGCTATTAATTTATGCCAGCCGGGATGAATATACTCAACCCGATAGGGTCAAGGCGGTATATGAAACGATTCCTGGACCAAAGATGATACATGAACTTGATTCTGATCACGATTACCGCTACCACTCAAAACTCATTGAGGAAGTAAATCAGGCGGTCGGAGGTTTTTTAAAGAAGGTTTCGCTATAAAAACAATCGAACCCAATGACCGCTATTGGATATTTTAAAATACTTGTTGACATCTTGGCGACGAGACCCTAAGATGTTTTGGTAGGAAATTAACAAATAAAAAGAAGGAGAAGAGACGTGGGTAGCAAAAGTCGTTACACGCAACGGCATGATGAACACTATCCGCCGGAAGATGGCGTTGAAAAAGCAATTTACGATATTTTGACAGAGCGCGGGCCGCTGACTGCAATAGAGCTTTGGGAGGAAGTAAAGCGCCGCGGATTTCCTGAAAGCGATGCGCGTGTACATGCCTCGTATCTTGCTGACCGCGGCTGGCTAGAACTTACGGATGATTGTAAGTTCCGCGCGCTTTCTGAGCGCCTGAACCCAGCGCCGACCGATCTTTTCTAACTAAACCGAGAAACAAAATGCCCACCATGCGGTGGGCATTATCATTTCCAATAAGCAAGTTCTTTAATTGCCCGAACAATCTTTTCGGCATTCGGCATAAACGCTTCTTCAAGCGCTTTGGAGTAAGGGGCTGCGGGAACTTCTGGAGCTGCAAGACGCACAATGGGAGCCGCAAGCGACGTAAAAGTGTCCGGATCCTCTGAAATTTCCGCTGCAATTTCAGCGCCATAGCCGCAGAACATATTGTCTTCGTGTACGACAAGGGCTCGCCCTGTTTTTTGAACCGATTGCAATACAGTGGTAGCATCAAGCGGCCGAAGCGTTTGCAGATCGATGATTTCAATGCTTATTTCTTTTGCGAGCGTTTGTGTGGCTTTCCAGCATTCAAAGAGCATCGCGCCGTAAGCAATAACCGTTACGTCAGCGCCTTCTTGTATGACTTCGGCGTTTCCGAGTGGGAGCGTATACGCGTCTTTGCAAACTTCTTTATAAATAAAAGGATCTTTCGCCCGGTAAATCTTTTTTGGCTCAAGAAAAATCACGGGGTCGGGATCGCGAATCGCAGACGCAAGCAATCCTTTCGCGGTGTATGAATCCCGAGGCACTACGACCTTCAGACCGGGGACGTGCGCATAAAATACTTCGATGCTTTGTGAGTGATGAAGTCCGCCATGGACTCCTCCGCCATAAGGCGTGCGAATTACCATGGGTACGCCGAATGTTCCGTTTGATCGATAACGCATTCGCGCCGCCTCGCTTACAATCTGGTTGAATGCCGGGTGGATAAAGTCGGCAAATTGAATTTCTGCAACCGGTATGAGGCCGCCAAGCGCCATGCCAATTGCGCATCCAACGATTGAGGATTCGGCAAGCGGGGTGTTAAACACCCGAGTGTTTCCAAAACGTTCCTGCAACCCATGGGTAGCCAGAAACACACCACCCTTTTTCCCGACGTCTTCCCCAAATACTACAATGCGCGTATCTCGCGCCATCTCTAATTCAAGGGCGTCGTGTACGGCTTCAAGAAGCGTTTGCTGCATCAGAGCCCTCCTTTAGATATACGTTTTCGCCAATGGTTGCTGGATCGGGAGTGGGGGATTGTTCTGCCTCTTGTTCGGCCGCTAAAAGCCCTGAGGCGATTTCTTGTTCCAGCGCGGCTTCTGTTGCGTCGTTGACTATTCCGCGTACGCGCAAGAAACGCTCAAGTGCCGCGAGCGGATCGCGTAGGGCTTCTTTGGAAAGCTCATGATCACTTCGATATTTTCTCTGATCGTCATCCGATGAGTGAGCCGCAAGCCGCGGCACCCTCACTTCGATGAGAGTGGGTCCCTCGCCTTCCCGCGCGCGTTTACATGCTTTTTGCGCTTCATGCGCAATGCCTTCCACGTCTGTTCCGTCAAGCGATACCCCATAGATGCCGTATCCTCGTGCGCGGTTTGCGATGTTTCGAATAGCCATCTGTTCGCGTTGTGTTACGGAAATTGCATAGCCGTTGTTTTCGCACACAAAAACCACGGGGAGTTTATGAATACCTGCCCAGTTCAACGCCTCGTGAAAGTCCCCTTCGGAGGTTGCGCCGTCGCCAAAAAATACCACAACAATTTCCTGGGCACCAAGCAATGTGCGCGCGTGGGCAATACCAACGGCATGTAACAGTTGGGTTGCGATAACGCTTGATCCGGACACAATCCGTTTTTCTGCATCTCCAAAATGCGATGGCATTTGCCTGCCGCCTGATGAAGGATCGCCTGCGCGCGCAAAAAAGTGAAGCATCACATCGGTCGGCGTCATGCCTTTCGTTAAGACGGCACAGGTTGAGCGATAGTAGGGGACAAGCCAGTCGGTTGGCTGAAGGAACGATGTGATAATTCCTTGCGGAACTTCGTGTCCCTGTCCGGAAATAATAAATGGCCCCTTTCCCGCGCGAACAAGAACCCACAACCGTTCATCAAGCCGACGCGCACCGAGCGATATGCGAAAAATGCGCTCGAGCCGTGTCAACAAATCAGCATCTTTTTCTGACATATGTGCAGCCCCTTTTTCAAAGATCGTGTACGTGCAGCATATACCTCAGGAATTTAAAACGCAATATGATTGACAATAAAAACGTTTTGCCGCTACAATGGAGCCGTTCATTGAGAGATGAAAGGGGAGAAAAACCTTGTCACGAAATGTACTAAAAGAGGTTATTGAATCACATGTTGCATGTCCACGATGCGCAAAAACGCCAGCTCTCATGTTCGCGTTTTGCGGTCGAGGGGGTGACGGATCGTTGACCACCGCGAATACGCTTGCGGGAATCGGAAAACTTCTTGGGGTTTGTCCCCACGGGCAACGCGGGGTCGAGTCCAACATTAAAACCGAACCAACCGAACTTTGGTTGCGTCTTGCTTCGGTTCCCATCGCATGCACGTCCGGTTTGCTTGATGTGCTCGTTGCGTTCGATCAAAGCGCGATTGAAGACGAAGAGGGTGAAGGCAGGACGCTGCCGATTACACAAATGCGCGATGGCGGTGTATTGATTTATGATTCATCGCCGCGGCTCCTGTATCCCAACATGAAGCACGAGCTAAACCGTGCAGCAGCGGATGCGATCCTTCGGGAGAAGAAGATTTTGGTTTTTGGTATTCCAATGGCGCAGGAGATTATGCGGCGTTTTGGCGCAAATGCGTATGTAACACGAAACGCGGTAGCCATTGGCGTCATTGCTGAACTTTTCTGTCTTCCCGAAAAAGCATGTCGCGCACAGCTTGCGCGCGAACACAAAGGCGGAACACGTCTTGAATGGAACATCGCTGCTTATGAATTTGGGCGCCAATTCACCCGAGAACAAGAGTGGAAGCTTCCCGGAGTTTCGTTCCCGGAATCTGCGGGGATTTTGGAAGAATGTCAGCTCACCCTGGGTGGCAATGCTATAGGCCTTGGTGCGCTTGTGGCGGGATGCCGCAATTATGTGGGCTATCCCATTACGCCCGCCTCTGAAGTTCTGGAATATATGGCCGAGAACATGCCTTCTCCCGGAGTGGTGGTCATAGCACGCTCGCAAGACCCTTCCCCAGAAGAAGTTGCATTTCTTGATCGTATTCAGCAAACTTCCGGGGTGCTTATTCAGGAGATGTCGGAACTCATGGCGATCAACCAGCTGCAGGGTGCTGCGATTGCGGGTGCCCGTGCGATGACTGCGACGTCCGGTCCCGGCTTCTCGCTTATGCAAGAGGGTTTGTCTGCCGGAGGAATTGGTGAAATTCCTTTGGTGGTTGTCCTTTCCCAGCGCGGAGGTCCGGGCACCGGTTTGCCCACGCGTACGGGACAAGAAGATCTTCTGTTTAGCATTTTTGGATCCCACGGCGAATTCCCTAAAATTGTTATCTCGCCAAAGGACCTGAAAGAAGCGTTTCTGTTTGCCGTAGAGATGTTCAACATCGCCGAGCGGTATCAGACGCCCGCGATTCTTTTGACAGAACAGGCAGTGGCGCAAGGCCTCTTTTGCTCCCGAGCGTTTCCGCTCGACCAAATAGCCATTGACCGCGGGAAACTGCTCACGCAAGAGGAGCTTGATTCGCTTTGCGCGTCGGGAACTCCGTATAAGCGTTACGAGATTACCGAAGATGGTATTTCGAGGCGCACGATTCCCGGCATGCGAGGCGGCCAGCATCTTGCGACCACAAACGAGCATGACGAGTTTGGGTCAGCCATTGAGACGATTAAAAACCGTCTCGCCATGACCCACAAGCGTATGCGAAAGTTTGAGGTTGCAGCAAAAGACAGGCGCTTGCCGCAGCCGCGCGTATTTGGAAGCAAGGACGCACGGTTTGGATTCATTACCTATGGCTTCCCAACCAACGCAACATGCGAAGCCGCAGCACACCTTGAAGAGCAGGGAACGCCTACCGCGGTGCTACAGCTGCGTACGCTCTGGCCATTTCCAGAACAAGCAGTTCGCGCATTTTTGCGCGGGAAAGATACGTGTTTTGTGGTTGAGCAAAACTATACAAAGCAGCTTCGCAGGATTATCGAGATGGAAGTCGTCGGGCCAAGATCGCGAAAAATCAAGAGCATTCTTCGATATGATGGCCGACCCATAACGCCCGAAGATGTTTTGGAGCAAGTCGTGAAGGGAGGGCTGAACTAATGTACGATCCGGAAGAACAGGCATTTATTAAAAAGAATACTTATAGCGACATTCCGCTTACGGTGAAGGATATCAGCGGAAAAGAATCAAATTGGTGCGCAGGATGCGGGGATTTTGGCATCCTTGCCGCGTACAAAAATGTCGTGGTAAAGCTTCACAACGAAGATGGGGTACCGCTTGAGAATTTTGTGGCAGTAGGCGGCATTGGTTGCTCTGCTAAGACCCCCGAATGGCTGGCGAAATCCCCAAGCGCCGGGAATATGGGTCTTTACGGATGCCACACGCTTCACGGCCGCGACCTCTCGGTTGCAAGCGGTTTGAAAATGACAAATCCAAACCTGATTGTGGTGGCGTTTGGCGGCGACGGCAATACGCTTGCCATAGGCATGTCGGAATTCATGCATACGTGCCGCAGGAACCACAATATTACCATTGTTATCTTCAACAACCAGGTATACGGTCTCACGAAAGGTCAGGCAAGCCCTACCGCGCACAAGGATTTGGTAACCGGCTCTACCCCCCGCGGAGTGCGGGACCAGCCGGTTGATCCTATACAGCTTGCGATAGTTGCGGGTGCGACGTTTGTCGCGCGAGGGTTCTCCAAAAACAGAAAAGAGCTTGAAGAACTTTTGTTGGCAGCCATCCGCCACAACGGATGTTCGGTGGTGGATGTAATCACTCCCTGCGTTACTTACCATCGTGAAGAGGGCGGCAAAATCAGAGACACCGCAATTTACGGCTGGTGGGATGAACACATCGCTCCGATCAAAGATATTTGGGGCGACGCAAAGCAAAGAGTTGAGAAAGAATCTGCGGCAGGTCCTGATTATGATGTCACCGACAAGCTCCATGCGCTCGCAGTAGCACACGAGGGCGCAGAAGGAGGCCGTTGGCCGCTGGGACTTTTCTATCATGTAATCGGGGTACCCACTGCAGAGGAAGTCGTTGGCATTGCCGAGCGGCAACCCGATGGTACCTTGAAAATCCATGCGCCCGCGCATGCGAATATCAGCGTTCAAGATAACCTTCCATACTATAGGCAACTTGCAGAAGCACTACGATATAAACCGTAAACAAAACACGTCCGGCATTGCCGGGCGTTTTATTGTAGTCCCTCGATATTCTATTCTGTTTTTTCTTACGCCAATAGCCCTTCAAGGACTTTTCTGAAATATATGATACCAGAGAGCGTAAGCCTGCCTTCGTTCTCGATATTACCGTTTGGGTGGCGTAAAGTATGCATTACGTACATACTACTGAAAGGCGTTCGTTTGTCCTCGGAAACAAAAGATATCTCCCAACCATTGTTGAAGCGCAACACGAATCCGTCTCCCTTAAGTTCAATATTTTGCATCGGAACAGATATGTCAGGATACGAGAGGCTAAGCAAGTCCTCCGCGGCGCTTTTAATATCCGGCGCCATCTCGTTGCCCTCTTCCTTGTTTGTTTCGTCGGGTCTTCGTGAGACCCCGGGCTCCGATCGTCTTTCCATAACCGTATGATACCATAAGAGTGTATTTTGGACAAAGATATGCCATATGAGATATTGCCGCACACCGCAGATGTTCGCGTAAAAGCGAGTGGCGCGTCGCTTGGGGAATTGTTTCGCGAGATGATGCGCGGTATGTTTCATGCGATGAAACCGCGGGGGACAGGGAACAGGGGACAGGGTACAGTACGGCACGAAATAAAATTGGCGGCGTCGGATGGGGAAGCGCTGTTGGCGGATTTTTTAAATGAGGTACTGTATTTGGGCGAAACAAACCAAGAAGCGTATGAGGATGCAAAATTTTTAAAATTGTCGGACACGGAGTTGCAAGCAGAGCTCGTCGGCAAAAAACGCGAATCCGTTGCAGTGCAGGTGAAGGCGGCAACATATCATGGATTGAAGATTGAGGAGAAGGAGGGGCGGGTTGAGGCGACGGTGGTGTTCGATATTTGATAGACACAAATCAACACGAATGAGAAAACGAATAAACACAAATATAAAAAGCCGGCAGCAGAGCTGCCGGTATTTACTTAACGATAGCAAGAATTTCTTTAAGATCACGGATGGTGTGGTCGGGGTTCGTTGCGTCAATAAGCGTTTTTGGAACGTAGCCGTTGAGATACGCAACTGAAACCATTCCCGCTTTTTGCGCCGAGCGCACATCCGATGGCGTGTCTCCCACATATATACATTGTTGCGGCGAAATTCTTTCTTTCATCATAATTTCGTTGATCTTTTCTGCTTTGGCGGTTACAGGATAATAAGCATATGAAAAATAGGGGGCAAGCTGGAGCCGGGAGAAAATGGGTTTAAACAGCTCAGCAATTTGTGCGCTTACAATACCGCAGGGAATGCCGTTGGTTTTTAGCGCCCGGAGTGTTTCGCGCGCGCTGCGCGTCAGCACGATCTGCGACATTTGTTGACCGTACACTTTACCGTATACTGCATTGAGTTCACCAAACGACGCCCGGACGCCGCGTCTCGTATACAATTCCCAGTATTGGTGTCCTTCAAGTTCCATAAAATATTCATCCAATGTTGGTGGTTGTGCGCCAAACGCCAAAAAGGTTTCGCGCACCGCTGTATACCAAGCAGGTATGTCGTCAAGCAGCGTGCCGTTTAAGTCCCACAAAACGAGTTTTATCATTATCGCCTCCTTTTTGTTTGTAACGAACGTAGGATAAGTTAAACACGATTTTTGCAATTACGCAACATTCGTGTTATAGGGGTGTTAGTTCTCTGAAACAGAGAAAGGGGACGAAGCGTGAAACCCGCCTTTGTGTTTATTGGTACGTCCTGTTCCGGTAAAAGCACTTTGAGCAAACGTTTTGCTGACGAATTTGGGCTACGGCGTATCGACGTAGTGGATTTTGTGCTGCCGCTTCTTCCGCTTCGGGATGCCGGAGAAATAACTACGCACGAGATGCTTACGATTGGTTACGAAGGGTTTTTCCATATGCTTATGCAGGAAGATTTTGATGTTATTGAGGTCGCAAGCGACGATCCGCAAAAACACCTTCCTGGAATCGCAGAAATCGTGAAGGCACATGACCGCAGCATGATTGTGGTATTTACCGATGCGTCATTTGATGATTGTGTGGAGCGAAATTTTACGCGTCCGGTTAATATGCAGGTGCCGGTGGACGTTTTATACCAGCAGGCGCAATACGATCGGGCGTTTTTCGTAAATATGTGGGGTATTCTTAAGTGTCCGCTCGTTTTTGTAGACACAAGTTCCGCCAGGCCGCTTGAGGAATCGTATGTCATCTGCATTGAGATGTTTCAGCAATTCGGTTTGCTATAATAAAACCGCCTTTACAAAAGGGCGGTCGCCTTTTGTAAATATCGTACTACCAATTACAAAATCCCAATGTCAAATGAAATTCCAAGTTCCAATGCCAAAAACCGAACGTGCGGGTCTTGGATATTATGTCATTGGACATTTATTTGGCATTTGGGCTTTTGATTTTTGATTTTTTATCCTCTCTTCTATGGGCGCCATTTCTTCTCTTAAGCGCGTAAGCGATTATATTTACGAGATACCTAAAGATTTTAGGTCTGATATGCGCGTTCCGGCGCGGCTCTTTGCGTCCGAAAAGTTGCTTGTAGCGATTGGCAAGGACCGCTCGCTTGAGCAATTAGTGAACACCGCCACACTCCCTGGTATTGAACGCTACGCAATGGCAATGCCCGATATCCATGAGGGCTATGGTTTCCCCATAGGCGGGGTGGTGGCAACGCGCGTTGAGGATGGGATAATTTCTCCCGGCGGCGTGGGTTATGATATAAATTGCGGCGTCCGGTTGATCCGCTCGGAAGCAATGGTTTCAGATGTAAAATTAAAGCTTGAGGAACTCGCAACACAACTTCAGCATGATGTGCCGTCGGGTCTGGGCAGGGGAGGGCCGTTGGTGTTATCCGAGCAGCGTTTGGACGAAGTGATGCACAAGGGGGTTTCATGGATGCTTGAACAGGGGTACGGCGAACAAGGGGATAACACTTATTGCGAAGCGCAGGGAACATTATCAGATGCTGACCCTGGTTTTGTTTCAAGCCGTGCCAAAAAACGCGGGCGCGACCAATTAGGTACCATTGGTTCGGGAAACCATTTCGCAGAAGTTGAGCGCGTGGACGAGGTATTCGACGAAAGTGCAGCAAAAGCGCTCGGGCTTTTCAAAGACCAAGTGGTGTTTTTGGTACATTGCGGCTCGCGCGGATTAGGGCATCAGGTGGCGACTGATTATATTCGGCAGTTTATGCCGAAGTTATCTGGGTGGGGGATTGTGTTGCCGGATCGGGAGCTTGTGGGCGCGCCATTTCATACGAAAGACGGCCAACAATATTTTCAGGCGATGAACGCGGCAGCAAACTTTGCGTTTGCGAATCGGCATTTCATTATGCATAACATCCGGGGTGCGTGGCAGAAGATTTTTGGAGATTCGCTCGGGCGGCTCTCATTGGTGTATGACGTTGCACATAACATGGCAAAAATGGAAAATCATCTGGGAAAACAATTGGTGGTGCATCGTAAGGGCGCAACGAGGGATTTTGAGCCAGACAGCCCGGAATTGCCCAAAGAGTATGGCGCAGTTGGTCAGCCCGTCCTTATTCCAGGGTCAATGGGCACGGCGTCGTTTGTGTTGGTCGGTACCGAAAAGGCAGAAGAGTTATCGTTTGCCACAACATGTCATGGAGCAGGCCGTCGGATGTCGCGTACGCAAGCAAGCAAACAAATTCCGTACGAAGAATTGGTAAGGAACATGAAACAACAAGGGATTGTGGTACGCTCGGGATCGCGCAGGGGGTTGGTAGAGGAAGCGCCGGAGGCGTATAAGGATGTTGAAGAGGTGGTGAGGGTGGTGCATGAGGTTGGAATAGCGAAGAGGGTCGTAAGATTAAAGCCGCTTGCCGTGGTGAAGGGGTAGGCGCTCGCGGTAGCGCTTCTCGCTTTCCTCGCACGCCCCACCGAGGCGTGCTCAGGGACTCGGCCTTCGCTCCCCCGCATCTGATTTATATTTTTATTGAAGCGGGGACCATGGCCGCTCCGGCCTCGTAACCCGCTCGAGGCGCTACCGCTCGCGGAAGTATTGATTGCGCTTTTCGCAACACGTTCACTTCTGCTTGTGGCCGCTTCACGCATACGTTGTTAAAGAAAGAAAAGGGAGGGGAAAACGGAAATCCGCTGCGCCGCGTCTGACGCGGCTGCGCAGATTTTTGTTTGGTTATTGATTTTTGGGGATTGTTTGGTTATTGTATCTTGTATCTCGTTTTTTGGTTTTCATGCCTACCGATACTGTTGAACAACAAAAAACCGATGATCGTACAGCCAAAATAGCGCCTAGAGCAAAGCTTCCGCGCGGGGTGCGCAAACACATTCGACGTAAGAAGGCGGATATCCGGCACACCATTGAAGACAGAGAGGAAGCAAAAAAAAGGATTGAGGAATTATACGCTCATTTTTCGCGCGCATAGTTTGCGCGTTTGGCGCAAGGGTGATACGGTGCGGATACTCGCACCTTTTGTTTTTTAAAACGGAGAACATGGTGGAAAAGTATAAACGGGCAACGCTTAACGCGTATGAGCAAAATGCAACGCAGTACGCAGAAGGAACGGTGGATTATCTCAAACGCGTACCGACGGCACGCGCGACGTTTGGGCCTTTACGGCACTGATGAATGGTTCTCGCATTCTTGACCTTGGCTGCGGACCCGGGCGCGATTGTGCCTATTTTGCCGGGTTGGAACTAAAACCAATCGGCGCCGATCTTTCTTCCGGAATGCTTGTTTTGGTGCGCGAACGAGGGCTCCCCACCGTGCGCATGGATTTTGAACATCTTGGCTTTGCCGATCAAGTTTTTGACGGCGTGTGGGCGTTCCATTCCCTTATGCACTCGCCGAAATACAAGATGCCGTCAATCCTGAAAGGCATTTTCCGTACTATGAGCCCGGGCGCGCCATTGCTGGTTGCGTTTATGGAAGGTAAGGGAAATGAGTGGCGAAGGTCTTCGCGCTGGGGCAAAAGTCCGCCTCGTTACTTTGCGCTTTATCAAGAACACGAGCTGCGAAAACTTCTTGAGCGCGCGGGCTTTTACATCGTCGGCGTATTGCGGCCCGAGCCGCGGTGGCTCAACATTCTTGCCGTGCGGCCGCACGAAACGGCCTAATCACATTTCCCTTTTGAGATGTTGTTACACGTTGACGTGGCACCATTTCGTAGTATTGTGAACCAAAGAGTTTGAAAGCCAAAAAGGGTTGTTTAATGGAAGACGATGCGAAATGGACGCTTCGGGAACTTCTTGAGGAATATGAGGTGGCGCTGAATCCTGATTTTTTTGTATGTTGCCTCAACTGTAAAGAGCGGATGTTGGTCGGAGATCTTCTTGTTGATGAAATCATGAGCGAGAGCCCCGGCGAAGGGATCAACGAAAGCCTCAGCATTCTTGCCGCCTGCCCTCGTTGTGGCAGCACAACGGGATTCGATCGTATTGAGGAGAGCCCATCGGAAGACGAAAGTTGATATTTAGACGCGCACATGCGCGTCTTTTCATTGTTTTGTATATTTTAAGTGCCGTTTGGGATTACGATTGCGCGACGCGGTTGACAAGGCGCGAAAAACCTGTAACGCTGCAGGCACGTTGTTGTTCATTGAAAAGCGAAAAAAGGAAAGATTGTAATGTCCCGATCTCAAGATATTCCTGTTTTTCCGTTGATTCCGCGAAAGCGCGTACCGTTTGGCGTCGCATTTGGCCGGTTTATCAGCCAACGGCGGGGGATTGGTTATGACTACCGTGGTCCCCGCCACTGGGAACCGGGCGACGACATGCACCAACTTGATCACAAAACCACTATGCGCCAAAGCGCTTTTAAGCAGTCGTTTGACCCATGGATACGTGAACATCATGCCGATGTTTCGTTACGGGCGGTCGTGATTGTTGACCGCTCCCCGCGCATGCAACGCTATCCCATCTGGTCGCCGTGGCTAAAAAAACCAGAGGCGATTGTTCGAGTGGGATCTGTGGTAGTTGCATCGGCAAAACATGCGGGTGCGTTTGTGGGATATCTTGATTTTGCCGATTGGGCAAAGGACCAGGAACCTTTCTGGCGCCCCCCCAATCAAGAAACCGAAGCGGCAAAAATCATCGAGAAATATCTTCCTCACAAGCACTTTACTGCTCCGAATACCACGCTGAATGATGCGTTTTTGTTTCTGCTCGGCTTATCCCGTGATCTTCCACAGGAAAGTTTCGTATTCGTACTTTCCGATTTTCTGGCCATACCCGATCGCGAACTTTTCCAAGAGGTCGTAAACCGTTGGGATACTATTCCTGTGGTTATTCAAGATCCAGTGCTTGAGGCCTCATTTCCTGTTTGGAAGGAGGGCATTATGCCGATACCGGCTTTTTTGCCTGGTTCTCCCAAAACCGCACGCGGTTCCCGCAAACAACGACAAGAACACGAACAGCGCCTTGCTGCGATTCGCGAAATGTTTTATGAGCTCGGTCTTGTTCCCGTGTTCGTGAACGATGTAACCCATGAGCATATTTTGCAACGATTTTTTGTGCATGTTGATGAACGAAACGCGATACGGAGGTAATGATGCGGAAATTTTTTTTCTTGGGCCTTTTATGCGCGCTTATCGGCGGCTTGGGTATCGCATCCTTCTTATTTTCACGGGGGTGGATACCAGAGGGTCTGCCGCGCGAGATGGGGCCAAGGGAAACCACGGTTTCAGCAACCTGGCGCAACAGCCATGTTGCATTTGCCGATACCGCCTATCTTGAAGTCGCGGTTGTCGCAAGCGCGGATTTGGCTGTTCCCGATACCATTACGATTCATTCTCCCATGCAGACGATCGATTTTGTCATCGAGGGGGAAAAGCAAAAAATTGTGCGGTCGGGAAATCAGATTATCGCGATACGCACCTTTTCATTTCGTTGCCTGACGTGCTTGGCTCGCCAAGATGGTTATAGCTTTTCTCGAGGAGCCATTACACTTCAGCGAATCAATGCAAAATCTGCATCGACGATACGATATGATCTTCCGAAGCTTTTCATTACCTCGCGTCTTGTTCCGCAGAATCTCGCCGAACCCATCTTTGAGCCAGATCGCCTTGAGGCGCCGGAATTTTCGCAGCCACATTGGCTGAATACCCTTGTGGTATTTCTGCCGTGGATGTTTGTTGCCGCGACAGTTGGCGCAATTGTTTGGACGGCGCTGTTTGTTTTGAGAAAGGAACCGTCTTCGGCTGCCCAAAAGATTACTCTTCGTTTGTGCTGCAGCAAACTTCGCAGCATTGCCAAAGCGGTGCCAAGGGCCTCTACGCGCGAGGAAATACAGCGCCTGTGCGATTCGGCGTGGTACTGGTTTGCCGAAGCACTGAATCTTATCGGAACGAGCGAAGTCCAAGAAACTATTCTTAAGCGGCTTGACGCGTTTGCTTTTGGCGAGCCACAAGATCTTCCCGTGGACCAATTTCGAACCGTCGCCCACGAGGAAATAGTCGGGGCGCTCTTGAGTGTTCGTAAATTACGTTTTGGGAGAATACGGCGATGGATTGGTTGGTGAGCAATACAACACTGTCGCCCGTAGTTCTTGCGGGTGTTCCTATTGTCGTTGGTGCGGCTACGTTGCTTCTTTTCGCATTTGCGCGGCAGCCGATGTTTATGGAGACAGAGAAGCGCACGATATTGTTGCGTTTTCTCGCCCCTGTTCTTGTTGTATGCGCCGTAGTGTCGGGTTCTGTGGGCCTTATGTTGGGCCTTGCGTCAAGCGGGATTGAGCGTGAACAGGTTATCGTACGCACAACTCCTTTGCTCGACTGCATTTTTGTCTTTGACGTTTCTGGATCCATGGGAACAAGACAGGGCCAGCGCGATCTTGTGGTGAAAATCGAAGAATATATGGCAGAACACGCCGGGGGCGCTCGCTGCAGCACGATTGCCTTTAGTGATGATGCGGTTGAGGTCGTTGCCCACACACATGAGCACGCGCTCATTTTGGGGGGTATCGAGTTTGCGCAAGATCAATTAAGCGGGGGCACAAACATTTCCGCAGGCATCCAAAGGGCATATCAAGCGTGGCAGCGCGCAGGAAAGCCGTCCTCAATTAAAATATTTTTGGTAAGCGACTTGTTAGACGGAAATTCTGGAGAGTATCTCGTCCCCGTAAAAGCTTTGCTGACGGAAGGCGCCGACGTAACCATTGTATGGGTTTCGGCGGGAGTGAATCGACGCACCGATCTGAATGCCCAAGTGGTTGAGCTTCGCGCGAGCGGCGCGGCAATTGTGCCGGTCGAGAGCGAAGAGGGTATTTCCAACATTCCTCTCTCGTTTGATCCTCGGTACCCCCAAGAACAACGAATTGCGCCTTCTGTTTCCGGGCACATTCCACCAAATCTGTTGATTGCGGGGGGGCTTCTTATGTTCGTTCTTTTCGTTACGCTTTTCCCCTGGGTTCGATGGAGGTGATTTGAATGAGACGCATGCTTGTTCTTTTTCTGCTTACGATAGTGACGGTTGCTGTATTTGCGGCATCGACCTTGGTATCACGCACGAGTGAACTTGTCTTGCAAGGGGATCGATCGTTTTTGGCGACGCAAGCGGCGCCCGAAGCATATAAGAAGCTTGAACAACAACCCTGGCAGTTTACGTTTGAGCAATTAGTCCCAGAGGACGAACGCCTGTTGCGCAGAGCATTGGCGGAAGGCGATCCCGTTTTGCTGCAAACTTTGTTGGTTTCTTCTGATCCTGAAATTGCTTCTTATGCGGCGTTAGTGCTTGGTAGAATCTTTATCGATGCCGCAGTGTCGCAACAAAATCCCGAATTTGTACAAACGGCACTTGCGCTTTTTATGCAAGCCGCGCGCCTCAATGAGGAAAACGAGGATGCCAAGTATAACCTCGAGCTTTTGTTCGTTCTCCTTCAAGCTAATCCGCAGTTTCCAAATCCCGGGAACGACTCGGGAGACGAAGGGGACACGGGCGCTAATGGCGGAGACAAGGGCGCTGGACGCGGCCCATTGGGCGGGGGGTATTAGCGATGAATATCACGTTTTTGGCGCCCGAGCAGGCGCTCTGGGGCTTGACCTTTGTTGCTGCTTTTTTCTATCTGATACTCTCAGACAGGAAGGCTGTCCGCGTTAGGCGCGCGTTCGCTTTACCAAATATTGGGTACCGCCGTACGTTCATTTCAGGATTTCTCCTTTTGGTTCTTGCTGCATCTTTTGCAGCAATTGCCGCGCGTCCGGTAACGTTCGCGAAGGAACCAATAGGCGTTCGCCAAGACGCTGCCATCGTCTTTCTGTTTGATGCCTCTGAAAGCATGGCAGCAGAACCCGTTGCGACGAGCGGGGCACTCAACCGACTTGAGCGCGCAAAGCTTATGGCACAGGAAGTTGCCGAGGCCCATCCTGATATTCCGACGGGCATTTATGCCTTTACCGATATTCTTGTTCCGCATCTTCCGGTTTCGTCCGATCGCAATGCGATTCGTGTCGCTCTTGCTGACGTAGTAAAAATCGGATCGGTTCCCGTACGCACGTACACCATTGAGAGTTCTCCCGGAGTTATTACAACCCTGCAACCCATTATCTTGCGCGCACGTTATCTGTTTCCGGAATACACGACGCAACGCATACTCGTGGTGTTCTCTGACGGGGATTTCGCATCCAGTACCCGTTACGCAATCCCCGCGATTTCCGAGCGACTTTTACAGAACCACATTAAATTGGTTACCGTAGCGGTTGGGAACTGGCATGAGCGTATTCCGGAAGTTACCAAAGAAGGGATGCGTACCGGCAGATACGTCCGGCATATCCCTGCCGTTGACGAACAGTTTTTGCGTACGTTTGCGGAAGAATCGCAGGGAATGCATCTCACGGAATCCGATAGCGCAGAACTCGGACGTTTTGTCGGAGAAACGGTTGTCGATTCCGCACGAGACGCTTCCCTTGAGCGGATCGTTGTAAAAGATAGGACGTGGTGGTTCGTAATCGTTGCGGCCTCCGCCCTGATTCTTTTGGTGCTTTGGAGGTTGGGGACAATGATTTTGCTTCGTTCGGTTGCCAGCCATGCAGTAAAAATTGTTTTGCGCATGGCACGAATAGTTCTTTCTTTAAGATTAAGATACCGTTAACCCTCGGCGCTTGCGCATCCGGGGGTTTTGTTTTATGAAGAAAAGAGATGACGTTATCCAAGCAAGATTTTTTTAGCCCGACCGTCGGACGGCTTTCGTTTGACGGAGTAGTGTATGCAATTGTGGGGTTGGTGCGCGAGTATCCTGGCGCACCTTTTCGTATCAGTGTCGGGACCGATTCCGAAGAGATTTTGGGGCACGTGAAATTTATGACGGTTATTCATGTATGGCGCATAGGACATGGTGCGCGCGCATTTCGTACCGAGGGCAATGGATCAGAAATAAAAACCGGGACACCGAAAAACTTCCGGCCGCGCATTTACGAGGAGATTTTACGCACGGCCACGTTAGCTCAAGAGCTGCGATCGGCCCTTCGCGAAGCGTTTGGTGACCCGAATCTTGAAGATATCGAGGTGCATGCCGACGTATCAGAAACAGGAGGCACTTCCTCGATGTTGCGCGAGGTGATTGGGATGCTGAAGGGTTATGGATTTGCCGATGCCCTTATCAAAATAAAACCGGAAGCATATGCGGCGTCTGCGGTAGCGGATCATTATATTTAGGGAATGGGGGTGTAGGGCTTAGGAAGTCGACTAGAATATGTATGAAGAAATATTCAATGAAAGCGGCAAAGAGGGGCAGGACGGCATATCGGACGCCGTCTGTTTTTCGCTATAAAAAAGAAAAAGATGTTTTGACAAAAAAGGCAAACGTGGGTTATAACAGAAAGCCCTAGCACCTTGAAAGGAACAAATGGGTGTCTCAGGAAGTTGAGCTGAAGTGGAGAGTGCGCACGTTCGATCGAGTTTTGATGGGAATGTGGCAGCTTGTAGTTGGAAGGCCTTTGCTTACGCGCTTGCGACGATCAATTCCGCACCTTTCCGGTATGTCCGCCAATGATTTGCGTGCAAAATTTGGGCCGAATATTGTTGGTCGGCACCCTTGGGTATTTGAAAGGAATATTAAATATGATACGCCAAGCGGCAAAGATGGTCGTTTGCGCATGGTGGTATCGCATTATGGCGTTCACGGCGCAGCGGATAGGATTTTTGAGCTTACGCTAAAGCAATTTGTCCCGCATCCCGATTTTCAAATTCAGGATGAGGTCAGCATTCCTTTAGTAGGCGTTTCGGGAAACGGTATCCAACATTGGTTGCGTAGCTGCGGTTGGAAACAGCGATGGGTATATGAGAACAGACGTACCGATATTCGAATATCCGGAGTGGTAGTGTCATTGCGCAGCTTTCCGGCTTTTGGGCTTTGGGTAGAGATTGAAGGATTGCCTGACGATATCTTGCGCGTGGCGCGGGCATTTGGCTTAAGACCAAACCGCGCAGTGCGCGAGGGTTGGCATTCTATATGGCAAGAATTCTGTAGAACACATCGGGGGTATGATCCCGACAATCTTACGTTTTCCGCCATAAAATTCGCAAAAAAGGAGAAGAAGAATGGGTGATGTACAAGTGAAAATTGCAGTGCCTGGAGGGCCGGGTTCTGGCAAGTCAACGCTGGTAAAGCTTCTTTCGGTGGCGCTCGGGGACGAACGGAGGGTTGGGCGCGTCATTGCTTCCGAAGCCCCTGTCGAATACGCACGTACATTTATTGACCGTCGGGCCAAGAGAGAGCTGGTGAAGGGGAAAATGGTGCCCGGACGACCCTTAAATGTATATGATCAAGTGCTCTTGTACCTCGGGCAAAAACGGCGCGAGGAAGATCTTGCCGACTATCCGATTCTTATTACCGATAGCCCCACCTTTTTTCCCTACGTCTATTTCGAGGAGGTTGAGAAGCTCGAGGGAATCATCGGTGATTTTACGCGAGATCTGATCCGGAGATTTTTGGAACAGCACGCCTATCAAGATGCGCATAATTATGACCTTATTCTTTTTGCGCCGCCGAATATTCCATTTAGAACGGATCCTACGCGATGGCAGCAAGATTTCAAGCAGCGCAAGCGCACGTCCGATCGCATTGAGGCATTTTTGATGTTAAACAATGTTTCCTATGTGCGCTTACGAGCGCGTTCCCGACAGGGAAGGGTGCGCGAAGCGCTGAAACATATAATTCCGCTTTTAGAAAATGAACTCGCCCCGAAATAGCTCGGGGCGATTTTTACTCTTCGGTCCAGTACTTTACTTCAGGGTCGGATGCGCCTCCGACCTTGATGCGTGGAGGAGGGCTATAAATTTTCTGTTCTCTCCCATCAGGGAGTTTCTCGAAAACCTTCAGCCAGTCTGGGTTGTAGTGGAGCGGCCAGTTTGCTCCTTTGCGCTCGCGGCTCTTCAACTCAAGGAGAAGCTTGCCGCGCGCGCTTTGAAGGTCCGGCGCTTCGATGATTTCGTTAATCGCCGGTCTCATATCGTTGAAGCGGCCGACAAAATGGAACGTAGTCACGGGACCCACGTTTTATTGTCGGTGATGTCGGTGACTTCGCAGTCGCCAAGATAGGGCCGGAAATTTGGGTTTGTGCTTTGGTCTTCCAAGCGCCTCGCGATGAGCCACCGTGCTTGTTTTGGAGAGATCGCCCAACAGTATTTTCTTATCTCCCCGAAGTTAGGTACAATACCTTCCACGCGATAGTGTCGTTTCTTCGGGTTTATACGTTTGGGCATTGCCCGCTTCCTTTGCAGTGCGCGCAGGCGCCCAGTTTAATGCTTCCCGCAATGAGCGCCATGCCCGTGCCATTGCAGGGCCTGCAGCGCGTACCGCCGCAGCATTGGTTCTTCATTCCCGTCCTCCTTTAACCTGTTGTAAACCGGATCATTTTATGCTATCCTTTTTATATCATACTTTAATGTTCTTGTCAATATTTTCTGCCCCTATAGCTCAACGGACAGAGCGCAAGCCTCCGGAGCTTGAGATCGGGGTTCGATTCCTCGTAGGGGTACGGGTTTGGTGCGGGGCGGAGCTGAAGATTGCGCGTTCGAGTCGCGCCAGAGACGCCGTGCTTTTTAAGAAAGAAGCGTGCCATCCGGAAAGGCACCCCCCTTGTGCTTCTTAAGCGCTATAATCAAAAGAAAGTTGGGAAATGATGATATAATGCCGCCAGGAAGGCGGCATTTCTGTTATAATATAAAATATGGAATCTTCCGCGGAACATACGGGCGAGCAACAGAAGGACAATCTTCATAGGGGTATTGATATCGTTATGGAAATTGCCGCGCGGCACGAACAAAAGCTTCGTGAGCTGATTGAACGGAAGGGCGGCGAGATGCCGATTAATCCTATCGTGGATGGCCCGATAACTTCAGAGGGGCTTAGTAATGAATTTGAAACATTGGCGCGCGAGCATGGAGTTGATCTTGAAGATTTTTATCAACGGGCAGGGAGCTGGACGCTTTTCGGCCATCAGTTTGAGGGAGCTGCCTGGTATCAAATTCTCATGCATCACGTGCGCGAAGGGCAAAAACATTAACACGCAATATCTTATGGCAAAACTTACGTTTCTTGGCGGAGCTCGTTCGGTAACCGGAGCGCAATACCTTTTGGAAACGAATAGCGCACGGATTTTAATTGACTGTGGCCTTACCCAGGGTTGTCATTTTTGCGAGGGTGCCAACATTCGTCCATTTTCGTTTGATCTTTCACGACTCGATTTGGTAATTATAACCCATGCCCACGTTGATCATGTGGGACTTATCCCAAAACTTGCCAAAGAGGGCTATCGCGGGCCGATTTACGCAACCCCTGCAACCATTGAAATGGCAAAACTTATGTTAGACGACAGCGCGGACCTTTTAGGACATGAAGCCCGCGAACGTGGAGAAGAGGCGCCGTATACGCAGCAAGATCTTGTGCAGACATTTCCGTTATTTCGTTCGCTCGACTATGAACACAAGGGAACCGCCAAGGACGTTTCCTTTTCCTTCCATGAAGCAGGACACGTGCTTGGGTCAGGCGTTGTTGAAATTGAAGCAGAAGGAATGCGTCTTGCGTTTTCTGGAGATCTTGGTAACCCCCCAGCTTCTTTGCTTCGGCTTCCCGAGGCAATACCTAATTCAAATTATGTCATTGTGGAATCCGCCTACGGCGACCGTATTCATGAAGACCGTAGCCGCCGTCGAGAAATCCTGGAAGACGTGGTGGAAGATACCGTACGGCGCGGCGGGACGTTGCTTATCCCTGCTTTTGCGTTTGAGCGCACGCAAGAAATTTTACATGAATTGCACGATCTTATGGAAACCCGCAAGATTCCGCGTCTCCCCGTTTTTCTCGACAGTCCCCTCGCCATTCGGGCCGTTGATATCTTTCGGCAGTTTGAGCATTACTTCAACAAAGAGGCCGTTACGCACACGATTCGCGGAGACGAACTTTTTAAATTTCCAAACGTCAGTTTTTGTCGAACGGTTGAGGAATCAAAACATATTAATGACATTCTGCCGCCCAAAATTATTATCGCCGGTTCCGGCATGATGCAAGGGGGGCGGATTTTACACCACGCACGGCGTTATCTTCCCGATGATAAATCTAGCTTGCTGATTCTTGGGTTTCAGGCTGGAGGTTCGTTGGGTCGGCAACTTTTATCAAAGGCGAAACGCGTACGAATCTTGGGCGAAAATGTTTCGGTCCGCTGCAGGGTTAAAGCAATTGGCGGCTACTCGGCTCATGCGGATCAAGAAGGTCTTATGCAATGGGTGCGCGCATGCGGAAAACCCAAGAAAGTGTTTGTGGTTCAGGGCGAGGAAGCCGCCTCATTGGCATTGCGCCAACGTATACGAGACGAGATGGGATTTGATGTGATGGTGCCTTATAGGGGAGATATGGTCGTGTTAGAATAAACGCATGCCGCAAACACCAAAAAAACCTGTTGCGATAGGGGAACCGAAACTCAAGATTTGCGTATCGGGTGCTGCCGACACCGGACACTGCGCCAAAGATGCATTGGAAAAGGCAAAGGAAATCGGGCGAGAAATTGTACGCCACAACAGCGTTTTGGTAACGGGCGCGACCCACGGCGCTCCTTACTGGGCAGCTATTGGCGCTAAAGAGGAGGGCGGTTTTTCTATTGGCCTTTCGCCAGCCGCCTCGTTTGCAGCACATACCAAGACCTATCGCCTCCCTACCGATTACTTTGATATAATTGTGTATACGGGCTTTGAATACTCCGGGCGCAATTTGTTGCTTACCCGTTCTTCTGATGCGATTGTGGTGGTATGCGGTCGCATGGGAACGCTCAATGAGTTTACGATCGCATTTGAGGAACATAAGCCCATAGGGATATTGGAAGGCACGGGTGGCACAGCCGACATGGTTCGGGATTTGGTGCGAAAAATGCACCGCGGAGCAGGCACTATCATTTATGATCGTGACCCCCATCGTTTGATAAAACGTTTGTGCGCGGCTGTTCGGAAAAATAAACAAAGAAGCGAAAAGGTCGAAAAATTAGAACTTGTTCGTTCTCATTTATGAATACCAATACGGGCGAACTTGTGGGAGCCATAACACATTACTATCCAAAAATTAATGTTGCGGTCGTAAAGTTGTCGGCGCCGTTGCGTGTGGGGGATAATATACAGGTAGTTACGAAGGGCGGAGAATTTACGCAGGCCGTATCATCCATGCAGGTCGACCACAAATCCGTTAACCAAGGCAACGCGGGCGAGGTTATTGCGATTATGGTTGAACAAAAAGTCCGCGAGGGGGATGAAGTTCGCAAAGTTCAATAAATATCCAATCTCCAAATCCCAATTTCCAATATTATTTTTAAACGCGAAGCCATGTTGGTTATTTGGATTTTGGTATTGGGATTTTTGCAATGCTAGATTTTCTTGATCCAGAATGGATATTCGTTCCGCGTCTGCTTTTGGCAGCGCTTTTGGGCGCGGTAGTTGGTTTTGAACGCGAATATTTCGGGAAAGCAGCGGGCTTAAGAACCTTTTCCTTGGTTTCGCTTGGCGCGTGTCTTTTTACCGTGCTATCGCTTGCCGGATTTCAAGAAATTGCGGCACAGACCGGTGCCGTGATTGATCCTTCGCGTATCGCAGCGCAGGTAGTGGTGGGCATCGGTTTTTTGGGTGCGGGGCTCATTATATTTCGTGGATTCCGCGTAGAGGGGCTAACAACCGCCGCCGGACTTTGGGTGTCTTCCGCCATAGGAATGTCTGTTGGGGTTGGCATGTATTTGCTGGCGGCCGTCACCTCGATTTTGATGGTAATTATTTTCTTCTTCTTAAAACGGATAGAGCCGGAAGAGCATGATGGACATCGCGATCATGCGCTCTAGCGCCGGAAACAAAAAATACGTTTCTGGGTTTTGGGCTGCCACCGCAACGCTTGCGGGAACCATTATTGGCGCCGGAGTATTTGGATTGCCGTTTGCCGCCGCACAAAGCGGTTTTTTTGCGGCAATTATTTGGCTTTTGGTGCTTGCCGTGGCTGTAGCGCTTTTACACCTTATGCTTGCCGAGACCATTCTTCGTACTAACGGCCGGCATCGGCTCTCGGGTCTTGCAGAGCTTTATCTTGGAAAGGGGGCTGCGCGATTTGTGCTCGTGAGCGAATTGGTGGGGCTTACGGGATCACTGTTGATATATATTGTGCTGGGCGGTTTGTTCATTTCAAATATTTTTGGGGGTATCGCCACCCCCTTTTGGGGGAGCGTAGCATTTTGGTTTTTATTTAGCTTGCCGGCGTTGTTTGGCCTCCGACTTTTTGCCGAGGTGGAACTTTTAATGTCTGGGGCGCTTGCGGTTTTATTTTTGGGGCTAAGTATTTTTTTATTTTCCGATTTTTCTTTTTCGCATATCCCATGGGTAACATCCAAGAGCATTGCCCAGTTTTTTGTTCCCTACGGAATCATCCTTTTTGCGCTTTTGGGGACCAATGCAATTTATTCCGTGCGTGATATGCTCGGAGGGCGCGAGGGAAGGGTTTTTGGTGCAGTGGCATGGGGCAGCATTATTCCTGCGGCGATCTATTTTTTATTTAGCTTTTCGGTGCTTGGGGTGACAGGAGCCGCGACTTCAGAAGAGGCAATTTCTGGTCTTGGAAGCGTCCTGGGATTTCCTGTGGTGGTTGCGGGGTCATTCGTGGGACTGCTTGCGCTTGCCACTTCCTATATGGTGATTGCGCGTTATGTGGTGGAAGAACTATGGTTTGATGTGCGCTTGCCGCGTTCGTTTGCCTTTGTAATGCTTCTTGTACCGATTCTGCTTTTTGGGCTCGGCGCGCGTAATTTTATTGCGATTGCCGGGTTTGTGGGTACTGTTGTTGCCGCAATTTCCGGAACAATTATTGTATTAACCTGGTGGCGCGCCAAAACCAGGGGAGAGCGCAGATCAGAAATTCATGTTCCCGTGCCAAAAGTGGCTGCAATTGCTATAGTGGTTATGTTTCTTGTCGCTGCAATATTACAAGTCGCATTTTTATTATGAAAACACAAAAATTTTCCCAGAGAGGTACTAAAACTTTTTTGCGCTATACTCCAAGCCCGCGAAAAACGGAACAGGAATTTGGGCCGGGACGGCACGAGTATTTTGTATGCTCCGATTGTGGCGCCGTTTATTTCAAGAAATCGTGGCATCATAGCTTTCGCGGCTCAAACGTGCGAGGCGGCAAGCATGTCCATTTCACGAAATGCCCCGCATGTGCCATGATCGCAAACAAAAAGTTTGAAGGCGAAGTTTTTATTGATACCAGTAATCTTTCTGGAAAAATGCGCCAAGAACTGATACAACACCTCCGGCACGTGGGGGAGCGGGCGTACGCGCGAGATCCGATGCACCGAATCATAAAGTTACAAGTTCAAGGTTCAAAAGGTTCAATAGTTCGGGTGACGACGACGGAAAATCAGTTGGCGATTCGAATTGGTAGGGAGGTTGAAAAATTATTGAAGGGAAAAGGGAGAAAGCGAGTGGAGTTTTCGAAGGAAGAGGATGTGGTGAGGGTGTTTTGGAAAAGCGCGCGCTAAATCTCGCGTTGGCCTGCGGGGGCGATCGCTCGGGATGCTCTTCGAAAAGAGGATAGCTCGCGAACCGTCCGGAAAAATTCTCCGCCTCCATTGACTGCGATACATTATTGATCCCACCGCCAGCCCGAGAGAATTTTTCCGACAGTTCGCTCGCAAAAGAAACAACTGCGCCTTTCTCAGCGCATCCACTCGCTTTCAAATATTTTCTGCGGACGGGTTTCCTTTTTTCGGAAACGCTCGATTTAGGCGCACTTTCCATATTATGTCAATCCCTCGCGTTTTTCTATATTCTATCTTCCATCTTCTATCCTCGCGCAAAGAGGAGTTCCTCCTTGCGTTCTTCGTGCTTACCGCGCCTTTACAAATCCGATGGTTTTTGAAAGATCTTACCCAGCTTGTTGATGTTGAATGGACACAGGCATGGGTGTGGTTAAGCGATTTCGTTCTGTTGGCGCTTGTGGCGGTTTGGATATGGCGAGGGGGACATAAGGCAACGCGTGCGATGTGGCCGATTTTGTTTTCCGTTCCTGTGTTTGTGCTTGCCGCTTTAAGCCCCAACCCGATCTTGGGTTTGTGGTCGGCAGTAAAACTTGCAGAAGGTCTTGCGCTTTTTTCGTATGTGCGCGCCAACAAAAACATTGCTTTCTCGCGCGCAAGCATCATCTCTTTTGTTGCCATTGTAACTATTATGGCCGTTGTCGCCATTGCCCAGTTTTGGTTGCAGCATGATTTGGGTCTTCAAAAAATAGGGGAGAGCGAGCTTTCGCCAAACCTTCCAGCGGTTGCAAAATTTGAGCTGCCTGATGGCTCAAAACTTATGCGCGCATATTCTTTGGCGCCGCATCCAAACATTGCCGCGGTGATATTTCTTGCCGGAATTTTTGTTATTTCGTGGCTGTACATCAAGCGGGGGGTGGGTTTGGTGTGGCGGTTCTCTTTTAAGCGACTTAAGCAAGAACTTGTGCTTGGCGTTTCGCTTTTTGTGTTGTTATTTGCGCTTGCGGTTACGTTTTCCCGCAGCGCATGGATGGGATTTGTATTGGGCATTGGAGTTTTGGTGGCAGGTATTGTGATAATTCCGACGCTTCTTCGTGTCTATATCTTTGAAGCCCTGCGTTTTATGTTATTGGTCATTGCAATCGTTGGGTTGTTGTATTTTGCCGTTCCTGGAATGCAGATACGTACACATATCAACTCGCAGGAACAGGCAGTAACCCTGCGAAAGTTTTTCAGCGAACAGGCGATTGAAATGCTAAAAGAAAAGCCAATTTTAGGAGTTGGGCCCGGCCAATTTGTAGAGGAGCTGGCTGCGCGCCATATCGTGAACTTGCCGGGTGAGCGCTTAACGCTCGGGCCTATATTTTTGCAGCCGGTGCACAATGTGCCGTTTTTGTGGGCAGCAGAATACGGCCTCCCTATCGCTATGCTTTTTTTGCTTTTTGGCATGTGGTTATTTTTGCGAAAACTCTTTAACATCATACGCGAATCCGGTCCGGCAAGTTCATTACAACGTCTTCTTGCCGTGTCGTTATTTGCGAGCTTTGTGTCGCTTTTCATGTTCGATCATTTTTTCTGGACACTTCAACAGGGACGCCTGCTTTTCTTCTTGACGCTTGCCTTCCTCTAGTTTAGTTTCTTACATGGCTGTCATTGTAGGACACGGTTTTATTCAAACGCAAAGCCCCTGGGAGGGGCTTATTTTATTATAGGCAGGGTTTTGAGTTCTCTAAAATCTTTCAGGAAGTATTGCGCGCCGGCTTTGGCGAGCTTTGTTTTTGTATGCACGCCGCCAAGGTATGCGACGGCAATGCATCCTGCGGCGCGCGCAAAGCGCATGTCGCTGTCTTGATCGCCCACATACGCCACTTCTTGTGGAGAAACATCCATTTCGCTGCAGAGCGCAAGAATCGTTTCGGCCTTGTCGTGAACGCCGCCTTCTACGCGGCTGAATAAGAGATTAAGGGCGTGTTGGTCGAGCAGCGGAAGGGTGATGTCGTTTTGCTGCGTTGAGACAATGGTGGCAGGAATACCCCGGCGATAGAGCCAATGGAGCACTTCGCGAACTCCCAGCGAAGGGGCGGGCGGTGGCTGTTTTTGGTAGGCGCTGTTATATAGTTCGTACAATTTTGCGTGCGACGCCATCTCTTCCGTGATGCCGGCTTCGCGATACATTTTGGTCCACGGCTGCGTAAATTGTTGCCGTAGTTCTCGCAGCGGCATGCGGGGTTTGCCGAAATGGTCAAAAATGCACGACAGCGCCTCCAGAAGCTGCGGCGTGTCATTAAAAAGCGTGCCATTTACGTCAAAATCAATGCGTTTAATCTTCATTTTTTTCTTCTTTTATTTATTAAGGCGCTTGTTTTGCAATCGTATCATTTCTGCTTTAAAAATCAACCCCTCATTGGAGGGGTTTAGACGTCTTTAATGGTCGTTTCGATTGTAGTTTTGGTTTTTCACCCGTTTCCGTCGTAATCCTGCCTTTATGTTCGCAGTCGGAGGAAAATAGTATCCCGCGATATCTACTATTGTGCCAAGATAATCGTGCAGGAATGTCTGCGGCAGAGATTCGTGGGCGGCAAAAGCGCCTACTGTAACTTTTAGATTTTTGGGAAGGAGGCGTGGTGCAAGAAATTTTACCTTACGTTGGGCGTGCGTGAGACAGAATACCTTTGCCTCGCAATCATTACGGGAACGGAAGCCGGGAAACATCGCATAAGTAATCGCGCTTTTTTGTATCACGCGTCCGGCGTTCACGAGGTTTTCTTTGGTGGTAAACGAGTCATGATCCCGTAAAATGATAAACCGCACCCCATGCGTCTCTAGATAATTTGCCATAAGATCCGCTTCGTTTTTTTGAGGAATGTGCGGATCGGTATATCCTCCGCACGTAATTATATAGCCGATGTGTTTTTGATTCGCATTGATATATTTGTTCACCGCATCAAGGTAGGCCTTAAGATTTTTGGTGAGTACACATCCGTATCCCAGCACAACCACGACTTGATTTACCACGGTATTTCTCCTTTCGGATTGTCAGAGAGCGTCGTGTGAATTATTTATTATCTTTTAAACAAAGTCAACATCTAGCCAGAAAGGCCATTGCATCGTATGATGCATCCGATGCGTTGGTTCGGCGACTTTCATATTCATTCCCGGTTTTCGCGCGCAACATCAAAAGAGTTAACGTTGCCGGTGTTAGATGAGTGGGCACGCAAAAAAGGGATTGCAGTTATGGGAACGGGGGATTTTACGCATCCCCAATGGATTTCGGAACTTAAAGAACAACTCGAACCTTCGCCAGAGAAAGGATTATTCTGGCTTCGGAATGACAAAATCCAAAATCCAAAATCCAAAACGCGGTTTCTTTTGACGGTGGAGATTTCGAGCATTTACTCAAAAGCTGGGAGGGTGCGGAAGGTGCATACGATTCTATTTGCACCATCGTTTGAGGCGGCAGAGGCAATAAATGCTCGCCTTTCCTGGACCGGCAATTTAGCATCTGATGGCCGTCCTATTATCGGGATGGATGCGAAAGAGGTAGCAAAGATTGCGTTTAAGTCCTCGCCCGACTGTATGGTGATTCCGGCGCACGCATGGACTCCATGGTTTAGTATTTTTGGATCTATGTCCGGATTCGATAGTATCGAGGAATGTTTTGAAGAGCTTGCGCCAAATATTTTGGCAATAGAAACCGGTTTGTCGTCTGACCCATCCATGAACTGGCGAGTTTCGGCTCTTGATAATGTGGCTTTGATGTCTAACTCCGATAGTCATTCGGCAAGAAAAATCGGACGCGAGGTAAATGTACTTGATGGGGCAATGTCGTACCCCGCGATTGTAGACGCATTCCGAACCGGAGCGCCCGTACGCGCTGGCGAGCGCGAAAAAGCCGCTTGCAAGCTTTTGGGCACCATTGAATTTTTCCCGGAGGAAGGGAAATATCATTACGATGGGCATCGTTTGTGCAAAGTACGCTGGACGCCGGCACAGACAAGAGAAAATAGTGGAAAGTGCACCGTATGCGGACGACCCGTAACGGTGGGGGTACTTTCGCGCGTGGATGATTTGGCAGATCGTCCAGAGGGACAAAAGCCCGAAGGCGCGCCGCATTTTCGTTCATTAGTACCGCTTGAGGAGATTATCGCTGATGTTGTGGGGGTTGGGACGGGCACAAAGTCGGTTGAGGGGAGTTATAACACGCTTGTTTCGGCGTTTGGAAATGAGTTTTCGGTGCTATTGGATGCGCCAATTGAACAAATCGCCAAAGAATCTACTTCTCAAATCGCTGAAGGTATTCGGCGCGTGCGCGAACGGAAACTATATATCGAGCCGGGATACGACGGCGAATTTGGGAAAGTGAAGATTTTTGGGGAAGAGGAAAGGGAATCTATCGGTAAACAGGGATCGGGGGACAAGGAACAGGACAGTTTATTTTAAGAAAGCGCCATTCCTTTATCCCTATTGGCGTAGCGTTGCCCTTGACGCAGACGAGATTTGCGCACATAATGGAGTAAGTCGATAAGGCATTTGCCAATATAATTAACATAACGTCGTATGCATACCACAATAAACCAAAAAATCCTTGCGCTTGCCGTAATGGTGAGCGTGTTGGGGCTATCAGCTCCTGTTGCTGCAGCTCCTCCGGTGTTTTCAAATATCGACCTTACAACGCCCGGCACTAACCGGACCTTAACATTACCTGCGGCGGCAGATAATTCGCCGGTCATTTCTCTTGGCTCTGCGGTTGATCCGGAAACCGGCACGGTAGTTGAAGGATATGCAATTGTACACTATAAAGCCGACTTTACGCATCGCGAAGGACACGCAAAGGGAGGAAAGAGTGGTGGTAATGGAGCGGGTGCCTGTTACGGGTTTCTTGCGAGCGGCGCAAGGTGGAAAACGGTTGAACCGTGGGTCGTGAATGCCTCAAACACGCGTGGTCTCGACGCGGCATTTGTTGCAAGCAATCTTGCGGCAGACATTGCAAAGTGGGAAGATGCTGCTGACGGCACGGTGGGCGATGCAGGCAGCGTCGATATTTTGGGGGTCGGATCCTCTACTTCCGATGTTTTGGTTGCCGACACATCTTCTCCAGATGGCGTAAACGAAGTATATTTTGCGGATGTTTCAAGTTCCGGCGCAATTGCCGTTACTATTGTGTGGGGTTACTTTTCGGGACCGCCGTTTGCGCGCGAGCTTTTGGAATGGGATATGATTTTTGACGATGTTGACTTTGACTGGTCGCCCACGGGCGAGGCAAGCAAGATGGATTTTGAAAATATCGCAACGCACGAGCTTGGCCACAGCGTTGGCTTGGGCGACTTGTACGAACCATCATGCGCCGAGGAGACCATGTACGGGTATGCCACCGAAGGGGAGACAAAGAAGCAGGATCTGAATGCGGGCGACATTGCCGGAGTTAGCAAGCTGTACTAGACGGAGTTTCCAGCAATAAGTCATCAAGAATCAGCGATCAGACAAAGATGCCCCGGGCGCGTGCGCCGGGGCATAGTGTTATAATAACGATAAGCCGTTCGTCTCTACTCCCTATTCACTATTCCCCAATCCCTATTTTGCTATGGACCCAAAACATCTCGATTTAGACCCAAAAGCCATACGGGAGCTTTGCGTGCGCTACGAACGCGAACTGGTCTATGCCAAGGACTGGATGTTTTGGTTTTTGATGGTATGGACCATCCTGCTTTTGGGTATGGAGTGGCTCCATTTTTTTACCGCACGGGGAGTACCTGCCGCCATGACCGCAGGATATGTCGTGCTTTTGGGAACATATATTGCGCACAAGGAGGTCTTGCGCTGGACCGGCATTGCAGCGCATATCCATCGCGGCGAGATTTTTGTTTATATTTGGTGGGGTGCGCTTTTGGTCATGTTTTTAGTTGAGTATTCTTGGGGTACATTTCGCATCCCCGAGGGCATGACCACGCTTGCATATGAGGTATTGGGGTACTTTTTGGTCACCGAGGTTTCAAAAGCAGTAAATACGTGGAGAAAACATAAAAAGTTAGGGAATAGAGAATAGGGAGATAAGGGGATAGAGAAGTGGGGACAGAAAGAAAAGCCCCGATATTGTTCGGGGCCTCTGGGGTGGCGTAGAGCCACGTGCCTTACCAGCAAAGGAAGCATATGCCTTTCATTGTTGTTTGTCAAATTGGTGCCGGAAATGAAAAGACTCGCCCGTGTTGAAGCGAGTCCATGCTCCGGCAAGATTAAACCGAAGCGAGATGATTGCTGGGGGTGGTGGAAGGAGAGGAGTTAACCTAGTAGCGGTCACCACCCCCCAGCCCATCCGCTACCAGTTTCTATTATACTCTTATTATTATAAATGTCAACCCCTTCTCTTTCAAACCAAGAGATTGCCCGTATTCTCTACCAAATCGGTGAGTATTTGGAATTACAAGATGTGGCGTTTAAGCCCCGAGCATATGAACGGGCCGCGCGAGCGCTTGAAACGCTGGGAGCTCCCGCAGGGGATATCTACCAAAAAGGAGGCCTTAAGGCCCTGGGTGAAATTTCGGGGGTGGGTGAGTCCATCGCGCAAAAAATAGAGGAACTTATCAGAACGGGGCATTTAAAATATTACGAGCAACTCAAGGAAAAACTACCCATGGATGTTGAGGCGTTATCCGCTATTGAGGGAGTCGGTCCCAAACATATAAAGCAATTTTGGCAAAAACTGAAGATAAAAAACGTTATCGATCTTGAAAAGGCCGCAAAAACGGGAAAGCTTCGGACACTTGAGCGCATGTCAGAAAAGTTAGAGCAGAAAATATTGCGCAGCATCGAGTTTCATAAGACCCATGGCGCGCGCTTTTTTATCGGCGCAATACTGCCAGAGATTAGAGATATTGAGAAGCGGCTTAAGAATCTGCAATGGACCCGAAACGCAGCGGTTGCCGGATCCATTCGTCGCCGAAAGGAAACTGTTGGCGATGCTGATATTCTTGCAACATCTGACCACTCTGCAAAAGTAATGGAATTTTTTATCAACATGCCCGAAGTCGCGGAGGTCTTGGCGCACGGTGACACCAAAAGCATGGTGCGTTTGCATAATGGCCTTGAGCTTGATTTGCGTGTGGTCCCAGAGGAGTCGTTTGGCGCGGCACTGCAATACTTTACCGGCAACAAAGACCATAATGTTGCATTGCGCAAAATTGCCATAGCGCGTGGCTGGAAGCTTAACGAGTACGGTCTATTCGGGGTACAGGGTGCAGGGGACAGGGGACAGAAACAAATTGCGGGAAGGACAGAAGAAGAAATATATGACAAGCTTGGCTTGGCGTATATTGAACCGGAGCTTCGCGAAATGACGGGAGAGCTGGAGGCCGCCATTCGGCAGGCGCAGGGCAAGCCCAACGGATTGCCGAAACTGATTGATTACAACGATTTGAAAGGCGATTTGCAAACGCAAACCAATTGGTCGGATGGCGAACATTCCATTGAAGAAATGGCAAAAGCGGCACAAGCGCGGGGTTTAACATATCTTGCAATTACGGATCATTCAAAGCGGCTGGCAATGACCGGCGGGCTTGATGAGAAAAAAATCAAGAGGCAATGGAAAGAAATCGACCGCGTGAATAGGAAGCTCAAAGGTACTAGAATACTCAAAGGGAGCGAAGTTGATATATTAAAAGACGGTTCGCTCGATTTGCCCGACGCCATTTTGGCGCAGCTTGATGTGGTGGGCGCTTCTGTTCATTCTTATTTTGAAATGCCGCGTGCCGATATGACTAAACGTCTTTTGCGTACGATACAAAATCCGCACGTAGATATTTTATTTCATCCTACGGGGCGGGTAGTGAATAAACGAAAGCCCATTGAGGTTGATATGGAGATGTTGATAAAAGGGGCAAAAAAAACAGGGACGGTGTTAGAAGCAAACGCCTCTGAACGCCTTGATCTGAAGGATGAGCATATCAGAATGGCGGTTGAAGCGGGTGTGAAAATCGCCATCGATTCTGACGCCCATTCCAACGCACAGTTTTCTTTGCTTGAATATGGCATTGCGCAAGCAAGGCGCGGTTGGGCCACAGCAGAGGATGTTATCAATACACGAACAGTTGACGATATGCTATTGCTTTTAAAGGGCAAGAGAACAAAGTAGCCCAGCCGCGCAGGAAGGGGTCGGGAAACGGGAGTTTCTCGTGTTGGAAACCAGCGAGCGGGGCGAGCGCAAGAAACGAGGGTTTCTTGGGAGCGAGTAGGGCGAGCGGCAGAGGGTGGGTGAGCGAAGCGAAAAAAAGACGTCATTAATGCGTGGCCGTTAGAGAAAATGCAAACGATGCTCAAAAACCGTAACACTACGAAGTACCAATAACTTACGAATATACAAATTCCTATATTCGTATTGATTCGTATTTCGTAGTATTGCATGCCTTTAGAAAAATCCGCTGGAGCAGTAATTTTTACGCTCCATAAACCAAAATATCCTGACGGGCGCGGGCAACATCCGCGCAGAGAGTATTTGCTTTTGCGTTACGAGGCAGGGCATTGGGATTTTCCTAAAGGACATTTAGAAAAAGAAGAGTCGCCGGAAGAGGCCGCGAAGCGTGAAATCTATGAAGAGACGGGGCTTCGTACGATAACCCTTTTACCGGGCTTCAAAGAACACATCAAGTATTGGCTTTGGCCGTATAACTTTGGGCCGCGTCGGCATGCAACGAAACAAACACAGCGCCATCGAATACTTAAAATCGTGACCTTTTTTGCTGCCCGCGCAAGAAGCCGAGGCGTTAAGCTTTCATGGGAACATACGGGCTATGCGTGGCTCCCTTTCAAAGATGCCCTAAATCTTGTAACCTATAAGAATGCAAAAGACGTTCTTCAAAAAGCAGAACAATTTCTTTCAAAAAAGAGTCCTTAAGATTGTGCAGGCCATTCCCTCTGGCACTACCTTAAGCTATAGCGAGGTTGCCCGGAAAGCCGGCAATGCGAAAGCTGCGCGGGCGGTTGGTGCTATCATGGCCGCAAATCACAATCCGCAAGTTCCATGCCACAGAGTTATCAGGGCAGATGGATCTTTGGGCGGCTACAACCGCGGCAAGACCAGAAAACAAAAGCTATTAATATCTGAAGGGATTGAACCTTAATTTTTTGTTTATAATTTCTTATTTTTTTATTCTTACTTCTTAGTTTGAAATATGCTACCTCGCGTTGAGCCATCAAAGCGTACTATTGCCGAATACGAGCCGATTGCGCCGACAGAACTTATTGCCGAGATAAAAAAACTTGCCGCTCCGTTACGTGGATTGCGTGTCATCCATCTCAATGCGACTCCGAAGGGCGGGGGGGTTGCCGAGATGTTGCAAACCCTGGTATCACTCCAAAACGACGTTGGCTTAAAGGCGGAATGGTATGTAATTCCGCCGAACCCCGACTTTTTCGTGGTTACCAAAAAAATACACAACACTTTTCAAGGGAAAAAGCACTCGCTTACGAATCAAGAAAAGCAGTTGTATATTGAACACAACAAAAAAATTGCGGAATTGATGGATGATATCCGGGCAGATGTATGGGTGGTGCACGACCCCCAACCCATGGCAGCCATTGAGTATTTGCGCACGCGTCCGGCAATGGTAAGCCGCATTCATATTGATACATCAACCCCGCATGGTCCCACGCTTTCGTTTCTTGAGCGTTACATGAAGCAATATGATCGCGTGGTATTCAGCTTACCCGAATTTGTGCCCAAGGATTTTGACCTAAAGCGTGTGGTTATTTTTAATCCTGCAATTGACCCGTTAAGTCCGAAGAATAAAGCCCTTCCTCCGCGCGCGGCTGATACTATTTTGGAAGGATTTGGCATTAACATTTTAAATCCTTTAGCGGTGCAGGTATCCCGTTTTGACCCTTGGAAAGACCCCATGGGCGTTATTGACGCATACTATCTTGCAAAAAACAAAATCCCCGATTTGCAATTGATGCTTGTAGGACTTGCGCTTGCACAAGATGATCCGGAAGCGGATAAAATTTTTAAAAAAGTGCAGAAACATGCGAAAGGGGATCCGGATATCTTCCTTTTTTCTGATATTGCGCAAATTGGTCCTATGTCTAACGATTTGTTTGTAAATGCGGTGCAGGTTGGCGCTGATGTGGTGATTCAAAAGTCAACGCGCGAAGGGTTTGGGCTGGTTGTCACGGAAGCAATGTGGAAGGGAAGGCCCGTGATTGGCGGGAATGTGGGCGGCATTCGAGTACAGATTGAACACGGAAAATCTGGTTTTTTGGTCAATTCCTCCGGGGAGGCGGCAGGACATATGGTTGAGTTGTTGGAAAATAGGATCTTGCGAAGGAAAATGGGAAGAGCAGCAAAAGAGCGCGCGCGCAAACATTTTTTGCTGCCGCGTCTTTTGCGTGACTATTTGAAGATGCTTACAGAATTGAAGGGTTAACATGATAAGACAATATTATAACAACAATCCGCGCCAACGGCGCGGATTGTTGTGTTCGGAGATCGGGATATGTCAGGAGGTTAGGATTGGATTATTTCAACTATTTTTTTGAACACTTCTGGTTCTTGTGCAGCAAGCTCCGCCAAGATTTTACGGTCAAGTTGGATATTGGCTTTTTTCAATCCTGCCATAAATTTACTATACGAAAGGCCATGCGCGCGGCTAGCGGCGCCAATTCGTATTTGCCACAACGCTCGCTTCTCTCGTTTCAGGCGTCTGCGGTCGCGGTATTGGTATTGCCACGCCTTCATGAGCGCCTGCTTTGCGGCCTTATATGTTGATTTCCTACGCCATTGGTATCCTTTGGCTTTTTTTAGAAGGCGTTCCCGTTTTTTATGTTTTATAGTTCCTCGTTTGACTCGGCTCATACTAAGGGTACAGGAAACGGGGGGCAGGGGACAGTTTTTGGCTGAACCCTGAACTCCGAACCCTGATGACTAGCGGTAAAGGTATCTTATTATCGCTTTTTTGTCGGCTTTGGAAAGTTTTATCGTTTGGCGCAGTTGTCGGCGCTTACCCCCACTTTTTTTTGCGCGAAAGTGATCTTGCCCCGCGCGTTTGCGCAAAATGATGCCGCGCTTCGTTATCTTGAAACGCGCCTTTACGGATTTGTTGGTTTTTCGTTTCGGCATGCTCGGATACTACGAAGTACAAATTTTACGAATATACGGATTACGACCGTAAGCGATTCGTATATTCGTACTAATTCGTATTTGTAGTGTTGTTTGTATCTTGTGTCTTAGTATTTGTATCTTGTTTGCTCTCTTGCGTATCGTTGCTTATATCGTTGGATGGCTTTTGCGTTTGTTTCTTCCCTTTCACAATTATCGTCTCCATCCCTTTGCCGCCGCGAGCCGGTTCTTGCTCCATGCGCCAGGGAGTGATCAAAAGGTCTAAAAATTCTGTAATTCGTTCCTTCCCAAAATCTTTGTGGGCTTTTTCGCGTCCGTACATGGCCAGTTCAAGCCGGACTTTATGGCCTTCTTTTAAAAACCCGTCCGCTTGTCGTGCGCGAAAGGCGAGGTCGTGGGTAGAGGCGCGCATGGTGATACGAACACCTTTTGTTTCGCTTTGTCGGTGTTTTCCTTCTTTCCGTTCCAGGCGCGTCTTCTTTGCCTGCTCATATTGCCATTTGCCAAGATTTGCAATGTGGCATACCGGCGGGCGGGCATCGGGCGCCACTTCAATAAGATCAAGGCCTTGCTCATGGGCGCGTGTGAGTGCTTGGGTGGTCGAAATTACTCCCAAATTCGTGCCATCCGAATCGATGACTCGAACCTCGGCGATTCGTATTTGATTGTTGACGCGCGGGCCGTATTTTCGTGGCTGCGGCCGGCGCCTAAAGCGTGATCGTCTCAAAAATTAGGGAACAGGGTTCAGGGAATAGGGAACAGGCAAAACCTGATACCCGATTTCTGATACCTGATAGCAAATTTATGTGGAGATGGTGGGAGTTGAACCCACGTCAAAAGAATGCGCCGGGGCCTGTGTACGAGCGTAGTCCATCTTGTGTTTCTTTGGCAATTACGGTAGGAGACGGACAGAATCTATAATTGCCGCAGCTCAAATATTTCGCGCAAGCAATTGGGTAGGTGCTTGGCTAGCTCGATTATAACACCCTAAACCCCCTATCGAGCATCGGGGCAGGATGGCCTACATGCCAATTAGGCGTAGGCGTATGAGGGGCGCAAAGACCCCTTTGTCAATAAGTTTGCACTTATTTGGTTGGCTACAAAGATTAACGAGGAAGGCAGCCATCCTCGGCTCGCAAGCAACCCTTTGTATTCCTTTTCAAGGCCCGGCATCCCCGCGAATTTTTCCCGCGAACTTAAGAGCGGCTGAAAAATTCAGCGCCCTGAGCCGCGGCGAAGGACTACATTTTCAAATGCCGTTTTATTTCCCTCTCGGATTCTCTTTTCTTGATAACCTCTCGCTTATCCATTTTCTTTCGGTGTTTTGCAATTCCAATTTCAACCTTGATTTTACCCCGCACACTATACAGGCGCAAGGGTATGGCAGTCAAGTGCCTCTGGGCAAGTTTTCCGACAAGCCACGAGAGCTCTTTTTTCTGCACGAGTACTTTGCGCGACCGCGTGTCGTTATAGTCGGGAGGGGCGTTTTTTGGCTGCCACGCAGGAATCGTGGCGTTGGTCAAAAACGCTTCTCCTGCTTTTAGGGTAACAAATGCTCCGGCAAGCGAGGCGCGTCCTGCGCGAATGCTTTTTACTTCCTGGCCAGAGAGCACCAAACCGCCTTGCAGTGTTTCAAGGATTTCGTAGTCAAAGCGTGCGCGTTTGTTGTCAGCAAAACTCATAGAAGCGGATCTGCGCGCCTGCCTGCCGGCAGGCAGGGACATCAACACTGATCTGCGCCGATGTTTTCAGCGTAGCACGACGGTTGTAAAAACAAGAATCGTATGCTAGAAAGGTTTTGCCTGCGCCACAGGTAGTTCCTATCAAACAAACAAAAAGGAGGAACGAGATGTCTAAACACCGGGCGGAAAAAGAGATTTCGCGACCACCGGCGTCGCAACCTTTGCGGTCACCGAGTGTGGGTTCCGGCGAAACCGAGCGTGGCGGAAAAGTAGATGCGTGTATGGATAACGTGACCGCAAGAGGTTTTGCTGCAAAGATGGCACGGCAAATCGGCGACGAGGAGTGGCGGAAGGGCAATACGAAGTATGCGTTTGAAGCATGGGAGGCATCCGATATTACTCCTGCCGAGCTTTACGAGATAGCGGAGAGACTCGCAAAATCCCTGGAACTTTTTACAGCGGCAGAGCGCGGATACCGCGCAACCGCGGCAAAGGTTCTTGGTTGGGAGGAATCGCGGCTTTTAAATGATTACATCGCGAAGGATCGACGAGTATACACGTCTAATTTTTTCCGTCAGGCCATTGTGGCATGCCTGAAACTTATCAAGCGGATGGCAGCATAGCTCAATAAAACACGTTCCCCAATGGCGCAGGTCTCGTCATCAAACTATGGCGGGCAGGGGATGAGATACAAAAGAATACGCAAACCAGCGCGGAAGCGCTGGTTTTCTTATGCTATGGTAAAGATATGCTGCGCTCTTTTGTTGAAGGCCCAGGCGGGCTTTTGGAACAAGCGCTCGCCCGGGCGTTTAAAAAACTGAAGCTCCCATTAGGGGGGGCGATTTTTGAGCGTCCGGAAAACCCAAAACATGGCGATTATGCAACGAGTGCTGCTTTGCGGCTTGCGAAGAAGGAAAAACGTCCGCAAATGGAGATTGCAAAAGGGCTTACGGATGAATTATTGCGTGATGCCCGTATTGCGCAGATGATTCAAAAAGCCGAAACAATACCTCCTGGTTTTATCAATATATTTCTGTCTCCTAAGTGGCTTCAGGCACAAATTCCCGGCATTATCTCGTCCGGAGAAAACTACGGGAAAACCTTGCACTCGTCTTTTAGCGATAAACATTCCAAGGTGCAGGTTGAGTTTATTTCGGCAAACCCGACGGGTCCCTTGACGCTCGCCAACGGAAGAGGAGGATTTTTGGGAGATGTGCTTGCAAATATCCTTGAAGCCGCAGGCAATAATGTTACGCGCGAATATTATGTGAACGATGCGGGGGAACAGGTGCGAAAGCTTGGCTGGTCCATCCTTGCGGCAAAGGGATACAAGACACCCTACCAAGCAGAGGAGCTTTATCAAGGCAGTTATATTCGTGAGTTGGCGGAGAAGATAATGTCGCAAGAAATCCAAAATCCAAAATCCAAAATCCAAAACAAACCTCAAATCCAAACTTCGAAACTCGCGGAATACGCGGCGAGGGAAGGGTCTAAGCTCTTGCTTAAAGACATCAAGCGCGTGGTGCGAAAGGCCGGGATTAGATTCGACGTATGGTTTTCGGAAAAAAGTTTACATCGCCAACGAATTGTCGACGAAGTGCTGAAGATAGTGAAACGAAAACGGCTCGTTGAAGAAAGAGAGGGCGCATTGTGGTTGCGCGCGCAAGAGCTTGGCGAATCCAAAGACAAGGTGCTGGTGAAGTCATCGGGCGACCCCACCTACCTTTTACCTGACCTTGCTTATCATTGGGAGAAGTTTATGCGTCGCAGATTTTCCAGCGTTATCGATATTGTGGGTGCAGACCATCATGGTCACATGCGGGCGTTGAGCGTAGGACTTAAAGTGCTTGGTCTGAAACAGCCATCCGTTATTTTGGTGCAATTTGTGCGACTTGTAGAAAATGGACAGGAAGTCAAGATGTCCAAGCGCGCAGGGACGTTTGTGACACTCGAGGAATTGCTCAATTCGGTTGGAAAGGATGTTGCGCGCTTTTTCTTTCTGCAGTCGTCGCCGACAAGCCACATGGACTTTGATCTTGCGCTTGCGCGCGAGCAATCGCAGAAAAACCCAGTGTATTATACGCAATATGCTCACGCGAGAATCGCAAGCATGTTGCGTAAATCCAAAATCCCAAATCCTAAATTCAAAACCGATTATACGCTGCTGCAGCATCCAAGCGAGATCGTTTTAATGAAACAAATCGTGCAGCTTCCTGATCTTGTGGGGCGTATTGCAAAAAACCATGAAGTGCATCATTTGACGACCTATAGCCGGGAACTTGCAACTGCTTTTCATGCATTTTACCGCGACTGCCGCGTCATCTCGGAAAACAAAGGAACAACCGCAGCGCGCCTTGCACTATGCCGTGCCACGCAAATAACACTTGCCAACACCCTTCGTTTTATGGGCATTCGGGCGCCGGAAAAAATGTAGTAGCATTATTTTAAGTAAAGGCTATGGATTTTTCGAAAAGCGAAGAAAAAATACTTAAAAGTTGGGAAAAGGGGAAAACCTTTAATGCTTCCCTTAAGGCAAGGGCCAAAGCTCCGCGTTTTATATTTTTTGAAGGACCGCCAACTGCCAATGGACGGCCGGGTATTCACCATTTATTGGGGCGCGCTTTCAAGGATGTTGTGTGCCGGTATAAAACTATGCGGGGCTTTTTGGTTGAACGTCGGGCAGGATGGGATACGCATGGCCTTCCCGTTGAATTGGAAGTGGAAAGAGAGCTTGGGCTGAAGGCCAAGCAGGATATCGAGCAATATGGCATCGCCCGTTTTAATGCCCGCTGCAAAAAAAGCGTTTGGAAATATAAAGATGAATGGGAGAAATTTACCAGGCGTATCGGTTTCTGGATTGATCTTAATGACCCGTATATCACCTATACCAATGGCTATATTGAAACGCTTTGGTGGATCATCAAAAATATCTACGACCAAGGACTTTTGTATGAGGATTTTAAAGTAGTGCCATGGTGTCCGCGGTGCGGATCGACGTTATCTTCTCACGAAGTGGCGTTGGGATATGAGTCGGTTTCCGAAAATTCCTTGTACGTAAAATTTAAAGTAAAAGGCGAAGCAAATACGTATATTTTGGGATGGACCACAACCCCTTGGACTTTGCCGGGTAATGTTGCGTTGGCAGTGGGCAGCGACACCGATTATGTAAAAGTAGAATTTTCGGGCATGGATGGGATTTATATTCTTGCAAAAGATAGCGTTGGACGGATAAGCCGTGCCCTGCAGCTAACTGGTGAGGTTTCTGGATCGGTACTAAAAGGGCATGAGCTTGTCGGTTTTGCATATGAGCCGCTGTTTGATATTCCCGAAACACAAAACGAAAAAAGCCATAAAGTGTACGCAGCTGATTTTGTAAATACCGACGAGGGAACAGGTATTGTGCATACCGCCGCGATGTACGGGGAAGACGACTATCGGCTTGGTGTGCGCGTGGGTTTGCCAAAAGTTCACACCGTTGATGAGGAAGGAAGATTTCTGCCAAATGTTCCAGCGGGTCTTGCCGGTCGGCAGGTTAAAGCAAAAGATACCGAACAAGACATTCTTGCACATCTTATAAAACGCAATCTTTTGTTTAAGGAGGAGCAATATACGCATGACTATCCTTTTTGTTGGCGCTGCAAAAGCGCATTGCTTTATTACGCCAAAAGGTCATGGTTTATTAAAATGTCGCAGCTGCGCGCGAAACTTATTTCAGAAAACGAACGGGTTAATTGGATACCCGAGCATCTTAAGTCCGGAAGGTTTGGCGAATGGCTTCGTGAGCTTAAGGATTGGGCGTTTTCGCGCGAACGCTATTGGGGAACCCCCTTACCTATTTGGCGATGCGTGGAATGCGGCGAAACCGAAGCAGTCGGTTCGCTGAAAGAATTGGGAGCTCGCAGCAAGATGAGGAACCGCTATATTTTATTGCGTCACGCCGAAGCGAAGTCCAATGTCGAAAGCTGGGTGTCATGTATGCCCGAAAAAAAGAGAAGCCCTCTTACTAAAAAGGGAAGGGCACAGGCGAGACAGGCGGCAGATAGTTTAAAAAAATATAAACCAGACGTAATCGTAAGTTCGCCGCTTGAGCGCACAAACGAAACTGCGGCAATCGTTGGGAATTTGCTTGATCTGCCCGTGATCATAGAAAGCAGGATTCAGGAATTTAAGCTTGGCACATTTAATACCCGCCCCGTCGATGAATACCACAAGTTTTTGGGGTATAAGCCCGAGGCCCATTGGGATAAAAAACCGCTTGGAGGTGAAACGTGGAAAGAATTGCGCAAGCGCATGCTTGTTGCAGTAAAGGATCTTGAGAAGAAATACGAAGGGAAAACGATTGTTTTAGTAAGTCATGGAGATCCGCTTTTTGTTTTGCAGGGAGCGCTTCTTGGGATAGACGAAAATGATTTTGCGGTTTCGTATCGGCACGCATATCCCAAATATCAATCACAAGCAAAGGGAAGGCGTATACCATATCCGGAAACAGGAAAGCCGTTGGTATTGCCAAATTATGCATTGCCGCTTGATGAGTCGGGTCGGCCCGATTTGCACCGTCCTTTTGTGGACGAGCTTACTTTTTCTTGTAAAAAATGCAAGGGCTTTATGCGACGCGTACCAGAGGTCATTGATGTCTGGTTCGATTCCGGCGCCATGCCGTTCGCTTCGCAGACCGACGCGGATTTGGCCCGGCAAGTTGCGGGGCAGGCGCGGACAGACGCGGGAAATGTTCAGCGTGGGTCAGCGTCCAGTCAGCGTAAGTCAGCGTTTCTCTATCCGGCAGACTTTATTTGTGAGGGCATTGATCAGACGCGCGGATGGTTTTACACCTTACTTGCAGTGGCGACACTGTTGGGCCGAGAACGACCATATAGAAACGTAATTTCACATGGGCATGTCCTTGATAAAAACGGGAAAAAAATGTCCAAATCCCTGGGTAATATGGTAAGTCCATGGGACATGGTTGAACGATATGGCGCCGATGCGGTGCGATGGTATTTTTACACCATTAATCAGCCAAGCGATCCGAAACGTTTTGATGAACAAGACGTGAAACGGGTGCAGCAGCGTTTTATTGGAACGCTATACAACCTTCTTGCTTTTTGGCATACCTATTCGCGCACAAAAAAGGGTACAGGGTACAGGGTACAGGGTACGGGGTTGACGGTTTTAGACAGGTGGATTCTTTCCCGCATAAACACCGTAATCGAACGGGTTTGCCAGTATATGGATGCATACGACTTGGTTAACGCCGCACGGCTTCTTGATACGTTTGCGGTTGACGATTTGTCTAACTGGTATGTGCGCCGTTCGCGTGAACGTTTCCAGCACCCCAAGAATCGCAGTGAACGTGTTTATGCCGAGGCGTTATTAACACATCTGCTCGAAACGCTTGCGCAAATGATTGCTCCATTTACGCCCTTCGTAGCAGAAGAGATTTTCCATAACGTTTCCGACGGGGCAAGCGTTCATGTGACCGATTTCCCAAAAACGGAAAAGAAATTGCAATTTATGGAGCTTGAGGCCGATATGGAAAAAATACGAGAGGCAGCAGCGCTTGGGCATGCCGAACGCAGGAAGGCGAATATCCGAGTACGCCAACCGCTTGCGTCATTAAGCATTGCGCAAGACCTTGTCCCGAAGTCACCGGCAAAAAACGAACTTTTTTCAATTCTTGCTGACGAACTAAATGTGAAAGAAATAAAAGCGGGGGATGGCCTTCCTGCGCATTCCGTAGTGTTGGATACCGAGCTTACGCCGGCCCTACGCGCCGAAGGCGTGAGGCGTGAAGTGATACGTATTTTGCAGGACTTGCGGAAAGAGGCGGGGCTTAAACCCAAAGACCGTGTGCGTATGCGCCTTTCGCTTTCTGGCACTTTCCACGATGCATTTCATGGACACTACAAGGAACTTGAGAGGGCAGTGGGCGCGCGAGAAGTTTTGTTCGGCAGTAGGGACGAGCGAATAAAAGTGCGGGCGGAACGCTCCGTGCGGATTGATGATTCGGTTGAGGTGTGGGCAGCAATTATAAAATAGTGATCCGGGATCAGAAATCAGTAATCAGTAATCAGTATGGGCGGGACTTGCGGGAATGATCTCCGATCCCTGATGTCTGATAACTGATTCCTTGCTATGCGGGCATTAATTCTTCAAACTGAATCAGTAGGCGAGGCGGATTGGGAGATAACCATGCTTTCCGAGGAGCTTGGTAAGCTGCGCGTCAAGGCCAAAGGCGCTGCCAAAATGGAGTCGAAATTGCGTGCCGGCATTTTGCCATTTGTTACGAGCGATGTTATGTTGCATCCCCAAAAGAACGGGGGTTTTCTTTTAAAAACCGCTGCACCGTACGTAGAACGTCTATCAATACGAGAATCGCTTTGTGCGCTTTCGGTGGCAGAGGTCTTTGCCGAGATTCTTTTAGCAATAACCGGGGAGGGGATTGTGGACGAAAAGCTGTTTTTATTTGCGGAAAAGGCATTTGATGCGCTCGAAGAAGGCAAGGATCCCGTAACGGTGTTTCTCTATGCCGTCTCTGCATTTATTCGGGAAGCAGGTCTTGCGCCTCCCAAAAACGCTCATGACCTTCCTTTATTTATGCAAGAACACTTCGAGTACCCGCTTGGCAGCTTTTCTTTTATGCAAAAGGCGTGTCATGAGGTAAAATATAGGAGCGATGCCCAAGAGACGGTATTTATATGAATGCCCCCACTAAAGAATTTATTGCCTTATTAAGCGCAACCACCATTGCCTTGGCAGCTGCCATAATTATGGAAGACGCGCAGCCAAAAGCTGCTACGCCGGTGGTTGGGCAACTAGCGCAAGAAAGCGCGACACCGCCGCAAGAGGACGAATTTGCCGGCTGGCAAACCTACCGCAATGAAGAGTATGGGTTTGAGGTGAGGTATCCAGGAGAATGGATTGTTGCTAATGAAGTATGCCCCGATTATTCTTCTGACGATCTTATCATTTTGGGCAATAGGGGTAATGATTGTTTTGCTTATGGAAGCTTAGAAGGTTCTTACGAATTTGCAATATCTATTAATGAACAAGAACATGATCTAAACGAAATGATTAAGGGTAGAGAAGGATTTGTACCTACTGGGGAATTTATTTCCCTTTCTGGGGTTAGGACGGCAAAAGTCTATCCAATTTACACGGCTTTTTATGGGAGAATTGAGATGTATCTAAATCATAGATCTAATGGGTTTATGATTGTATTTCCAAACATAGATTACCAAGGAAATTATGATTCAATGTATAACCAAATCCTCTCTACGTTCCGGTTTATTGAATAGAACTATTCCCTAATCTCTATTCTTTGTTTCCTCGCATGTGCGAATCCGGTAACGTTGCAGTGCTTTTAAGGGTTTGCTAGTATGCATAGTATGAATCCGGTTACCATTCCCAAAAAAATAACCAAAGGAGAGGAACTCGTTATCCTTTCTCGAAAGGAATACGAACGTCTTTCTCAAAAACAAGAGGCCGCGCTTGACCGCGATCTCGCCAAAGCGCTTTCTGATGTGCGTTCGGGTCGCCTGTTCGGGCCTTTTCAAAGCTTGCGGGGTCTGAAGAGGGCGCTTCGCACATAGTCGCACAACGGCATGAGATTTTATTTCACCGCACATTTTGCGGCGCGATACCGCAGGTTGAGCCCGCGCGCCAAAACCCAGACCGACAAGGCCCTGGGGTTTCTTTTACGCGATCTTCGGCATCCTTCGCTTCACGCAAAGAAATACGATGAGACGCGCGGCATATGGCAGGTGCGAGTAACGAAAACATACCGCCTCTATTTTCTTATTGAAGGAGAAGCGTATGTCTTGCTTGATGTGAAAACGCATCCGAAGTGATAATGCCACACGGCCCGATGTATCGTATTGGGCAATTTTGGTACAATAAGAACATGGAACCCTCCCTCTCAAAGCACCTTTTCATATTATTGGCCGCAACCACCATTGCCTTGGCAGCTGCCATAATTATGGAAGACGCGCAGCCAAAGCCGGCGACGCCAGCGTTCTCGCCAGCGCAGCAAACTCAACTATCGCAGCAGGGAAACGAATTAGAACAGGCGTTACCACAAAGTGACGATATCTATTCATGTGATTTTTGGAAGGATAAGATTTTTGCTACCACTGATTTTGGTGCTTCAGCGGGCATGGTCGATCTCCGTGGTATCGTACACAGCGTCCAAACGACGATATGGGATGAGAACGTAACGCGTGTCTATTTTGAAATCAGCCCTCCACAAGAAGAGTCAGCGCGGACTTTTTATCAATATTTCTTGGATATGATACGGGAAGGAAATAGCGTTAATACACAAGAAAGCGATGTCTTACAATTTACATTAGGCGTTCTGGAAAACGAAAAAATTGAATCATCGGCATACATTTCTGATGCTACGCAATATCGATTGCAAACGGCGCTCGCCTACGCCCTTCCTGTTTCATTACGATTTGTTGTTCCCCTTTATCTTGGCGCAGGGGCTCCCACAGATTTCAGTTTCGCCTGCAGTATTGAATATCGTATAGTCGATACCCCTATTCCTTGATTCCTGATTTCTGATCACTATTTTATGCGTACCTGGCAATTCAATGTAAGGAAACTGCTTATATGGCTTGTGTTTGTCGTGGCACTTTTTGGCGCTGCCTTATTTATTTTGCGCCGCGGCTTTGACCCCGGAGACGTCAGCATTGAGCTTAACGCTCCACAGTTTGTTACGGTTGGGGAGGAAGCAAAAATAGTAGCGGTGGTTAAAAACGGCTCGGGTTCCGTGCTGCGTGATGTTAATGCCACGCTTTTTTTGCCCGAAGGCATAAGCAGCGAAGCGTCCCAAACCCAGCGTCTTGAGCCAATCAACGCTCGTGAACAGCGCACCGTTGAATTTACTGTTCCCGTTGTGGCAAATGCCCGCGATTTCACTGTACGCACATCAGTTCGATTTCGGGCCGGTACTTTATCCGCGACCTTCGAAAAAACTGCAGAAACATCGATTTTGGTTTCGGCAGCTCCGGTAAAAATTTCCCTTTCATTCCCTTCAGATATTTCGGCTGAACGTCCATTCACCTTTTTTATACGCTATCAGTCCGATGCCACCACAATCCTTGAGAATGTGGGCGTAATACTTCAAAAACCAGGCGGTTTTAGCATTGATCGCGCACGCCCAAGCCACACATCCGTGGATAGCTTGGCCCTATGGGATATTGGCGCGCTTCGGCCGGGTGAGGAGAGTGAGATTTCCGTAACCGGAAGATTTGCCGCGGGTGATCCCGCCGGTGAATTTGTTGCACGTATTGGTTTATTAGACGATAGCCATCGGTCATTGCGTATTATTTTTGCCGGAACGAGCGAGAAACAAACGGCAGCACGCGAGGAACTCGGGCTTACGGTTTTTATTCAGGAAGTTGAAAATCCCGGAGAGGTTATTGTATTTGCGGGGGATACCATTTCAATCGCCATCGGATACGAGAATAAAAGCAATCGCGAGCTTGAAAATGTGCTTGTGGATTTAGGCATTGCGCATCGTGACCTTGACCAAAAAAGCATCATTGCAAATCCGAGTTTCCGTCGTTCGCCTTCTGGAAGTTTTCGTTGGGATGCCAGTGTTATTCCACAGTTTTCGCAACTTGCCCGCGGAGCATCGGGCCGTATCACCTTTTCTATTAATCTTGCAAACACTATTACAATGAATGGGTTTGAAGATGCAAACCAATCATTTCCCATAGAGGTTCGCGTTTTTGCCGAAGGCCGCACGCAGGCAGAACACACAACTACCGCAAAGATCGGGACGCGCTTGGCGGTGCGAGGGGATATTTATTATAACGACAGCACCTATGTAAATACGGGACCGCTTCCTTTGCGTGTCGGCCAGACAACGACGTTTACGGTCCGAATACTTGTGTTGGGTGGTACAAACGGTTTTCGTAACGCCATCGTCCGTTTTGTGCTGGGCCCCGCCGTATCATTTGGCGAAACTCTTTCTCCTAAGGATGCTGCAGTATCGTGGAATGAAGAAACACGCGAGGTGGTTTGGAACATCGGTACATTGACAGCCGGCACGGGGATTTTGCAACCGCCACGCGAATTAGTGTTTCGTATCGATGCGGCGCCACGGCAGCAAGACCTAGGAGGCCCTATTTCTCTTATCGATACCGTTGTGCTGAACGGTGAAGATGAATTCACCGGCCGCACATCCGACGCCCAACTTCCCGGTGCGGGTTCTGACAAATTAAGCGACCAGGGCTTTCGGCCAACAAACGGATATGTACAGCAATAATCATTCATAAGCAAAAGGACGGCTTTTCGTACAAGGAATTTCTATTCATTTCTCTTTATATCTATAAGTTTCAGAAATTTATAGAAACGTGCTTCGAGAAACTTGTAGAGATTCATTGTATATTGCTTCTTCTATGTCAGCCCAAACTCTTGAGACCATTGTTTCGGTAGCTAAGCGCCGCGGCTTTATTTTTCCCTCTTCTGAAATATACGACGGGTTCCGTTCGTCATATGATTATGGTCCTTTAGGAGTGGAACTTAAAAATGTCATTAAAAAACTCTGGTGGGAAGAGATGGTGGTGAAGCGTGAGGATATCGTGGGGCTTGATTCGGCAATCCTTATGAATCCAAAAATCTGGGAGGCATCGGGCCACACTTCTGCTGGTTTTGCCGATGAACTTGCCGAATGCCCGCAATGCCATAAGCGATGGCGGGTTGACCACGTGGAAGGGAAGTGTCCGGAATGTGAAGTGGCGTTGGGCGGGGCGCGTAAGTTTAATTTGCTTGTGCGTACTCATCTTGGGCCGGTGGAAGACGAAACTACGCTTGCATATTTTCGTCCCGAAACCGCGCAGGGTATTTATGTCAATTTTCCTAACGTTCAACAAGCATCCCGGATGAAAGTCCCGTTTGGCATTGCGCAAATTGGAAAGGCATTTCGAAATGAAATTACGCCAGGGCCGTTTACGTTTCGCACGCGCGAATTTGAGCAGATGGAAATGCAATGGTTCTGCAAGCCAGGGAACAGGGAACAGGGTACAGGGGACAGAAATCTGAAAAAAAACGAGAAACGAAGTGATCGCCGGTCTCTGAACCCCGATGACTGGTTTATGTACTGGAAAGAACAGCGCATGCGGTGGTATGGGGATGTTCTTGGGATTGAAGCCGGGCATCTACGATTTCATCCGCACGGGAAGGATGAGCTTGCGCATTATGCAAAAGCAGCGTTTGATATCGAATACCAATACCCCTGGGGATGGGGCGAATTTGAGGGCATTCACAATCGAGGGGATTTTGACCTTTCAAACCACGCCAAACACTCCGGCAAAGACCTTGCGTATTTTGATGAGGAGACAAAAGATCGGTTTATCCCTTTTATTATCGAGACATCTGGAGGGGTCGACCGGGCCTTACTAGTTACGCTACTCGAGCATTTTGATGAAGAAGAGGTGCGGGGTGAAAAACGTTCGTTGTTCAGATTTCCTCCATGGCTTGCGCCTGTTACCGTGGGAGTTTTACCGATTGTTCGCAATAACGAGCGCATTGTTGCAAAAGCGCGCGATATCGCCGAAGACATAAGAAAAAATGCAATCCGTTTTTTCTACGACGAAACAGGATCTATTGGTCGCAGATACCGTCGGCTTGACGAAATAGGGGCTCCCTTTGCCATCACCATCGATTTTCAAACACTTGAGGATAACACCGTAACTCTGCGCGGTCGCGATTCTATGGAGCAGCAACGCATTGCATCAGACGAGCTTTGTCCGGTTTTGCATACTAAGCAACAAGCACCATGATACATACGACAAAATTGCAAAATGGGATACGAGGAATTGTGGTTCCCATGAAGGGCGTAAAAGCCGCCACCGCTCTTGTATTGGTGCGTACCGGTTCCAAATACGAAACCAAACGCACCAATGGTGTTGCGCACTTTGTTGAGCACATGATTTTTAAAGGATCAAAAAAATATCCTTCGGTGCGAAAGCTTACGGAAACTCTTGACCGGTTGGGTGCGGAGTATAACGCATTTACTTCCAAAGAAATGACCGGATATTGGGTAAAAGCAGCCGGCGAAAAGCGGGGTAAAGTACTTGAAATTGTCGCAAGCATGTTGCGCGATCCATTATTCCCCAGAGGGGAATTGGAGCGAGAACGCGGCGTTATTCTCCAGGAGTTAAACTTATATTTCGACACACCCGCAAGATTCATCCATGATTTGTGGGAAAAACTTTTGTGGGGAGATCAGCCGGCCGGATGGCACGTGGGGGGTACTCCGCAAAGCGTTGGGCAGATTACATATAAGGATCTTTCGGCCTTTTTCAAAACACACTATGTGGGGCATGCCACAGTGGTATGCCTTGCGGGCGCTGCACAACAAGCCGATCTTAATCCTATGCGTAAACTTTTTTCTAAGATCGGCGCGGGAGAACAACACCAGCACTCAAAAATTCAGGAGGAACAAACCCATCCGCAGGTTCTTGTATATTATAAAAAGACCGATCAGACGCATATTGACCTTGGATTTCGCGCGGTTTCCTTAACCCATCCCATGCGATATGCTCTTGCGGTACTTGCAACGGTATTGGGAGGAACCATGTCCTCGCGCCTTTTCTTGGAGCTTCGAGATAAACTCGGGCTGGCATATAGTGTAAAAACCGAGACATTTTTTGATACGGAATCTGGATACTTGGTAACTTCTGCAGGAGTTAAGCATGAGTATTTAGAAAAGGCGATACGGGCAGTGCTTGCTGCGTACCACCATGCAAAAAAGTACCCGCCGGCACGAGAGGAGCTTATGAAGGCAAAAGAGGCGATGCTTGGCCGTTTTGTGCTCGATTTGGAGCAGACGGATGAGGTTGCTTCGTATGTGGCAACGAATGCGTTATTACTCAACAAGTATGAGTCGGCGGAGGAGGAAATGCGGCGGCTCAAGCAGGTAACCGCCAGACAGATTCAGGAAGCGGCGAGATTGTTTTTTACTCCCGAACGTCTTAATTTTGCGCTTATCGGACCTTATCGTGATAAAAAACCTTTCTATAAACTTTTAAATAATTTTTGAGTTTCTTATACCGTTCCGTTATACTACTCACTACTTCCTGCTTTCTATTTTCTAAATTATGTCTCTCGATATTCCCACAAAAACGATTGTTCGAGTGTTTGCAGCGCTTTTTATTGTTGCGCTGGTTTTGGTCTTGAAAGATATATTGGCGCTGTTTTTTTTGGCGCTCGTGGTTGCCTCTGGCCTTTCTCCTGTTATTGGATGGATGGAACGGAGGGGGTTTCCGCGCATTTTGGCTGTCACCATGCTTTTTGTTGGCGCGGCATTATTTATTGCGGGGCTGTTTTGGTTACTGATCCCCCCAATTTTGGAAGACATTAGCGAACTCTCCAAAAATTTCCCCTTGTATGCCGAGCTTTTACGCGATAGTATTTCCCGTTTTGGTATTGCGCCGGAGGGTGCGGTTGGGGTTGGGGTTTCAGAAGTATTTCGGGAGTTCGCCAATTATTTTGGCAAGGGAGTAACGGCGATTCCCGCAATTGTCTTTCAGTTTTTTGGCGGCATCATTGCGCTGCTTTCGTTTGTGTTGGTAACGTTTTATCTTGCGCTTGAACGGGATGGCGTTGAGCGATTTTTGAAAGCAATAGCGCCGGGGGAGGAGCCGTACGTTGTGGATCTGTGGCGCCGCGCGCAGCGGAAAATCGGATACTGGGCGCGCGGGCAGGCAGTACTTATGATCGTGATTGGCCTGGTAACGTATGCGGGGCTTTCGGTTTTGGGCGTGCGGTATGCCTTATTGCTTGCGGTATTGGCCGGACTTTTAGAGGTGGTGCAGCTCGTGGGGCCCATCGTGGCGGGTACCGTTGCGACCATTGTCGCGTTTTCTTCTTCTCCTTTGCTTGCCGTGGGGGTAGTACTTTTGTATGTTGCGATTCAGCAAATTGAGTCCAATATATTGGTTCCGGTCGTTTTCAAAAAAGCACTTGGCCTTTCTCCGGTTGTGGTGATATTTGCCTTGCTTGCCGGCGCAAAACTAGGAGGGGTGGTGGGCATGATTATTGCCGTGCCTTTGGTTGCTATTTTGTCGGAGCTTTTGTCAGATTTTTCTAAGGGGAAAATAAAATTGTAGAAGCGGCTCAAAGCGCGGACTTGCGCGGATTTACCCGCCAGAGGCGGGCAAGCGCCGACCTACGCGGACAATACGACTAATAGTAAAATCGTTGCCATTGCAACGTCAAATGGGAGGGTTTTGATAATCTTTCGCTCGCCCCGATAATGAAGCTTGCGATGAAATGCCCGAAATTGTTTCAAAAAGGGGATTTTGGGAAATAGAGATTGCATAACCCATAGCCCGTCGGGAAGCATGGCAAGAAACGCTGCCAAAAATAAAAGCGGTTGCCAGCCCAACAAAAGCAAAATAATGGCAAACCCGGCGGATCCTTCAAGAACAGCACCCCCGATATTGAAGAACAGCCATGCCCCGCGCCTCTTTTCTTTGATCGCCTGTACCGAATAGTCGGTATGCGGCAGCCAATCAAACGCGAAGTGGCTTACAAAAGCCAACGGCAGCGCAATGAGCGGTTGCGGCATTATAGAAGCAATGGCTGCACCGGAAAGGGCGTGTAAGGCGAGTACCATATTGTAATAAGCTCAAATGTCCAAGCCCAAATGTCAAATAAATGTCCAATGACTTAATGTCAAAGACCCGCGCATTCGGTTTTTGACATTGCTGCTTGGGATTTTGTTTGGCATTTGGATTTTGATATTGGGATTTGTATGAGCGGTATATTATACATCGTCGCCACCCCCATCGGAAATCTTGAAGATATCACCTTGCGGGCGTTGCGCGTGTTAAAAGAGGCGGATATGGTATTGGCGGAGGATACGCGAGTCACAAAAAAATTGCTTTTTCATTATCACATTGAAAAGCCCCTTTTGTCATATCGGCAGCACTCGGGCGAGGGAGTGGTTGAAAAGATATTAAAACTGCTTAGGGAGGGGAGGCGCCTTGCGTTGGTAACTGATGCAGGAACGCCAGGCATTGAAGATCCTGGAAACAAGCTCGTTGAAGAGGTGATTAAGCGATTGGGTGATGGGGTGAACGTTGTTGTAACTCCCGGCGCATCTGCGCTGACAGCCCTTGCGTCGGTTGCGGGTATTTCCATGGACCGTTTTTGTTTTTTAGGGTATCCTCCGGCAAAAAAGGGGCGCAAGAGATTTTTTGAAGAAATGGCGCACGGCAGTCACGCCACGATACTTTATGAGTCACCTCACCGCATTCTTCGTACGCTCGAAGATATAAGAGCCATCGTCGAAAACGAACGCTATATTGTCATTGGCCGCGAACTTACCAAAAAGTTTGAAACGATTTATCGCGGCAGTGTTGAGAAAATACTCGCGCAATTAGTGAGTCAAAAACCACAAGGCGAATATACGATTATTGTTGGGGCGGAAAAAGGAAAAGGCCGCAGAGCGGCCAATTAGATAAGGTGCAATACCGCCAACCAAGAAAGAACGGTCGGTACTAAAAGCATGATAGTGATGAGCAGCGCGTATACGGAAAGCGCGACCTTAACAGCAGCCATTGTTGCAAAATCTGGTCCTTCTTTGGTTTCGCTTCGAGCGTAATAGATTGCAGCAACAAGGCCCATGATACACATTATGGTTAAGCTTATAGCAACTACCAACACGAGCTTCTCCTTTGCCTGTTTTTATTAAAGATCCACCCCGTGATCTTAGTACCGTTTCATTTCTATGTCAAATAAATTCTACATCACCACGGCAATCGCATATACGAATGCGCCGCCTCATATCGGGTTTGCCCTGGAATTGGTGCAGGCGGATGTGTTGGCGCGGCTTCACGGTCTGCGCGGCGAAAAACGTTTTTTCCTTACTGGTACAGATGAGCACGGCCGAAAAAATATGCAGGCGGCACAGGGTGCCGGCAAAAAACCTGAAGAATTTGTTGATGAAATGGCGGGGCGTTTTGAAAAGCTCGCTCGCGCATTAAACGTTTCCAACGATGATTTTATAAGAACATCCGATCAAGACCGCCATTGGCCGGGCGTTGTCCAATTTTGGAAACAACTTCAAGAATCCGGAGATCTATACAAAGCTCAATACGAAGGGCTTTATTGTTCGGGTTGCGAGGCATTCAAAAAACAAAGCGATCTTGAAGATGGCATGTGTCCTGACCACGGCAAAGTTCCCGACAGGGTGAAGGAAGAAAACTGGTTTTTCCGTCTTTCAAAATACCAAAAAGAGCTTACGCGCATTATTGGAGCGGACGAACTTCGTATAGTGCCGGACACCCGTAAAAACGAAGTACTGTCATTTATTGCGCAAGGGCTGGAAGACGTTTCCTTTTCGCGTCCCCGAAGGGATTTGCCTTGGGGCGTTCCGGTTCCGGGCGACGACGCCCAAACTATATACGTTTGGGCCGATGCTTTAGTGAATTATCTTACCGGAATAGGGTACGGACACGGACCTGGGGACAGGGTTCAGGGGACAGAAAGATTTGAAACATTCTGGCCGGCGGATATTCATGTTATCGGCAAAGACATCTTGCGATTCCATGCGGTAATCTGGCCGGCAATGCTGTTGTCGGCAAGATTGACGTTGCCCAAAATCCTTTTAGTGCATGGGCACATTCTTTCCGCTGGTAAAAAGATGTCAAAAACAATCGGAAACGTCGTTGACCCTTTTGCTATTGTTGAAAAATACGGGGTAGACGCAGTACGTTATTTTTTGCTAAAAGAAATTCCGACAACCGCAGACGGTGATTTTACTGAAGACCGATTCCTTGAGGTTTATACTTCATCGCTTGCCAATAATCTTGGGAATCTGGTAGGGAGGATTGCCGCGTTGGGTAAAGATCAGGAGATAACAGTACAGGCAGGACAGGATATTCAGGAAGTTGCAAAACGCGCGTGGGCAGAATACGAAGCGGCGTTTGCCGCCTTGCGGCTTGATGAGGCGTTGGGTGCTGTAGATAAGTTTGTCGGTTTCGGGAACGAATTCGTTGAGCGTACAAAGCCATGGGAAGGTGAGCATAATTTGCACGGTGCCTTGCCGCAGCTTGCGTGGATGCTTGGCAATATTGCGTGGATGTTAGCACCACTTTTGCCCGAGACCGCGCGCAAAATTTTTGACCAATTAGGAATTGATCCGGGAGATACTGCGTTGTGGGAAGGAGAGAGTATTAAAATGAAAAAGGGCGCTTCGTTGTTTCCGAGGTTTTAATACTCGCGATGAGCTTTTTCGCTTTCTGCGTTCCGCCCACCGAGCGGAACGCAGGGACTCGGCCTGCGCTCCCGAGCACTCAACGCGTTGAGTGCTCGGACCATGGCCGCTCCGGCCTCGTAACCCGCTCAAAAGCTCATCGTTCGCATATTAAAGAAGTCATCAGTCCTCATCAAATATGTTTAGGGAAAGAGAAACAAAGGAAGATTGGCGGGAGGATTTTGAGCGTGAGGTGATTCGGCGTTCGGCAGTTTCCGATGAGGAGCTGGTACGCAAGCGCGCAGCACCCTATGAGCCGCCGGCATTTGAAATTCGGGAAGCCCGTGAACGCGATGAATATATGGTGACATCACGAGAGATTTTGGATTTGTATCGTCTTCATTCGCAGATGACGGGTGATTTGTGGCCTAAAGCGGCGCCGTCGCTCCGTCCTTATTATGAAAAGCAGCTCGAACGTGTTTGGAATAAATTGCGGTGGACAATTCGACAAGAAACGCAAGAGGCAGAACAATCAGAACCCTTTTTTGATCAAGGACAACAGGATTTCGCAAGAAAGCTCGAGGCGCTTTGGAATTCCATGGAAGAGCTCGGAGATAATGAAGACGATCAAGAGCATCGTTTCCATCAGATTGAAATTATTGGGCGAATTATTCACAGCCTGCATATTAACGGTCCACTCGCCCGATATTTGGTACGTGATATGCGCAATTTATCTGACGAACAGATTAAAGATTTTTTTGATAAATTAGGCAACTACTACTACGCAGTTGCGTAACTGTGCCACCAAGCACCGTGTAACTATATCTCTATGCCACAATTGGTAGATATCCATGGTCACATACAATTTTCGGCATTCAAAGACGACGCCGACGAAGTGATAAAACGCGCCATAGATTCTGGCGTTTATATTATTGCGCCTTCGTCCCAGCTTTCCACTTCTAAGCGGGCGATTCTGTACGCGGAAAAATATCCGGGAAAGGTATTTGCAGCCGTAGGATTGCATCCAATTCACTTAAAACCCGCAAAGTTCGATCCGTCTGAGGGAGAAGCGCCTTCTTTTCAAACGCACGGAGATCAATTTGATGAGAAAACATGGCGGCCGTTGGCGGAGAATAAAAACGTGATTGCGTTGGGTGAGGTGGGTTTGGACTATATTGATCGGCTTGAGCTTTCAGAAAAAGACCGCGACGTGCAGGAAGAAACATTCCGCAAAGAAATTGAGTTGGCGCTTTCGGTCAATAAGCCCATTATCCAGCATTGCCGTTCAGGCATTGTCGAAGGCAAGGAACGTGATGCCCACGACGACGCGCTCCGCATCATCCGCGACTATATCCTGAACTCTGAACCCTCTACCCTGCGTGGCGTTGCCCATTGCTACTCCGGCAATATCGGGCAAGCCAAGAAATATCTTGATTTGGGATTTCATCTTTCGTTTACCGGCCTTATTACTTTTAACAACTTATGGGACGAGGTAATAAAAATGGCGCCTTTGGAGCGCCTGATGGTCGAAACCGATTGCCCGTATATGACACCGATACCGCATCGCGGCAAGCGCAATGAACCGATGTACGTGCGTTATATGGCAGATAAAATCGCGGAACTGAAAGGATTTTCTTTTGAAAGGGTAGCGGAGCGAACCACAAAGAATGCACAAGAGCTTTTTGGATTGCCATTGTAACCCTACAGAATATGTTTTAGTATAAAAAGGTAATTATGATGGCCATCATAAAATTCTTTCGTTCTCTTCCAAAATCTCTGCTCGGGGGAATTCTTTTATTGTTTCTTGCGGGCGTTTTCGCAAATGCGGTTCCAACGCTTCACGCAGAACTGTTATTCCTTGATGGAGTCGTCCCCACGTTTTTATTGTGGGACCTCGTTTCTGATGGAGAGATCAACGCATGGTATCTGGATATTCCTGAAAATCCTTATTTGAAAATTATAAGTCCGGTGTATTTAGATCTTATTCTTCCAGCTATTGCTCTGCTTCTTTTTTGGGCGATAAGACCTCCTCGTACCACAAAACGTTTACTGGCCCGTCTTTTTTTAGTTTTCCTAATTCCTTTAATTTTAATACTCCTTCCAATACTGATCGGGATATTCTTATCCACCACGTTGTTTGCTCCCCCTCCTTTTTCTGATGTACCGGGCATTGACCCGACGTATTTCCAACAATGAACCGATGTACGTGCGTTATATGGCAGATAAAATCGCGGAACTGAAAGGACTTTCGTTTGAAAAAGTGGCCGAGCAGACAACAGAAAATGCTATAACTCTTTTTGGGTTAAACATCGCTTGACGCTTATCGTGTAAGATGTAATAACGAAATCGCGCTCTTTGAAATACAAGGAAAGGAAAGTAGATGACGCTTGAAGAAGCGAAGCAAATCATGACGGATTTTGTGGAAGTCCACGTGAAAACCCCGCCATTTAACGAATACATCAACGTGGTGGCACTTACCGATCGTATTACGGCGGAATTGATGTTAGCCGGAAGGGATCTTTCAACAGCTTCGGCAGAAGAAATGAAAGCGCAGCTTGAGGGCAATGGCGAAAATCCCGATATGTGGGTGATTGCGCTTAGTGTCAAAACAGATTTGCCTCCGGAACTTTCATTGCCGAAAGAATATAAGGGTTTGCGCGTGTATGTGTGCTGGAAGGGCGAATTTGTCTCTCATGGGAGGAGCAGAAAATGACCGAAGAAGAAGCGGTTGCGATCAAAACGGAATTTTCACGGAAATATATGCGAAAGGACCCGTGGAGTGATTACGTAAATACGTGTGCCCTTTCTGATTTAGCTACTGCAGAATGGATGACGGCAGATACACAAACCCAATTATCCCCCGGCGCACTGGAAGCCATACGAGTGCGTCTTGAGAAGAAGGGTTATAAGGCAGACGATTGGTGCATTACCGTCGGTCTCCGTAAACTTTTACCCAATAATTTGCGGTTGCCGAGCGCCTATAAAGGTTTGCGCGTTTATATCTGCTGGCTTGGCGAAGTTGTCGTCCACTAGGAGGTCTTGATGAATTATCAGCAGGCACGGCAGGCGAGGAAAGATTTTATGCGAGAGCACTTGCAGCAATTTAGCGACACGGTACACTCATGTAATCTTCTTGTGAAATGGAGCAATCCTCCGCAATGGACGATTTACCTACGGCTCAAAAAGGAATTGCCGCAAGGCATGTACCTGCCGGAAACTTACCGAGGATTGAATGTCCGCACAGAGGTGGGAGGAAAAAAGTAATGAAAAATCATGTAACTTGGAATGTGATCGAGCTTACTATTTTTGAGGCGATTAGGAGTGATCTTTCGGCAGCGCGCTCTGGGATTATGCGAGGCAATAATTTACCCTCGCAACACCGAATTTTTACCGCATTGCTGAAAGCAGGTTATCTCACCAAAACCTTTGATCCCGCACGCTGTTGGAGGCCGATGGAAAGGCATTGCGACAACGAGATCGAGGCGTCAATTAGTAATACTTTTGAAGAATATCTTGCACAACACAAGAAGGGTGTTTTAAAGATCGGGCCAGATATCGTGCGTCGTATCTACCAAGCGCTTGCCCAAAAAGGATACGTAAGAAAAAAATAATCCCCGCAATTAAGCGGGGTTTGTTCTTATCCGTCAATGCCGACATATTTTGTGTCGCGGAACAAGGATTTTTCCAAATCCCAATAACGGTTTTTTGCATCCGCTGGCTTTTGTTCAATCACCGAAACGTCGTACCAGGGATGAGGCGTGCAAGGGAATGGTACTTCTACATTTTCCACTACGAGGCATTCAATCGATATCCCCGCTTGTCGCGCAAGATAGTTTCGGTGCACGCCGTCCATCAGGATCAGACGATCTCCGTGTTTTTCAACGATAGGGGGTAAGTAATGGCCAAGTACGCTTTCCCCGCTCTGTGTCGTTCCTATGATGAGGCAAGCAAGGAAACGGGTAAAGCCACGCATCATGCCAAAGCCCTTAAAGGTATCTCGGAAGCCCTCGACAATTGAAATATAGTTCGGCCGATACACGAATTTTTGGCCAAGCACCAGAGAGCTTGGATCGGTCATTCGCAAGTGTACTTCATGCTCGCAATAGGGCTTTTGCGCTCGATTGAAAGACAAGCTTATGCTTGAAAGCAATTTGTCGCGATAATGATCTGGCATGACAACTACGCTTTCTACACGTGCGATATCTTTAGGGGAAACAATCCAGCCGATTTGTTCGCAACCCGGAATTTTTGAAAGGTCGATAGTGGTGCGGAAACGAAACTCATCAACGCTAATTGGGACAAAATCGGTTTGTGTAGAGGGTGTCCTTAAAGCCATTCCCGTCCTTTTTCTATTGTAAAATGTCTTTCTTTTTGTATCAGAGATATGCTAAAAAGGTCAACCTGTCTTTTCTTTTGCGCATGTGTTATTGTAAAATATTGTTTATGCAAAACTCGCGTATTTTGGGACTTGATCTTGATGGGACGTTGGCAGATCATACGTTCGCCAAAATTGCTATTGCCCGCGAACTCGGCTACACCCTTTCCCCTCCGCAAACGGCATCGGCGATTTTAAGACACATCATGCAGCCGGAGCATTACCGGACGTTGCAAAAGCGACTCTATCACGATTTTGCCCCACATTCCCCAAAGACCGTGGGGGCCGAAGAAGCGCTTGATGAACTTCGAGTGCGTGGGTGGGATTTCCTAGTTATTTCCCGTCGAGGGGGAGAGGACTCGCAGGACTTGGCTCGGCAATGGGTTGTGCAGGAATACGCTGGCATGATTCCTTCCGAACAGGTTTTTTTCGTTGAGGAAGACGCCGCAAAAAACACCGTCGCGAAAGAACATGGCGTGTTGGGATATGTTGATGACCAACAGGAGGTTTTAAATTATCTTGCGTCCGTAAAATACCGTTTGTTGTTTGATCCCTTTGAGAATTTTCTTACTAAAACGCCGCCGCATATTTTTCTGATGCATGCATGGCGCGAATTACCCCAGCTTTTAGCCCCGTTTGAATAAAAGAAGGCCCCGCACAGCGGGGCGTTTTTATTACAGATCAAAATCGCGGATTATTGCAGAATGGTCTTCGTCGGCATAGCCCATTGCGATAAGCAATTCGTATAGGCGTTTTAGCATTAACACAAACTCAAGTTCGGGGTGCGGCATCTTAAGGGGACTCGAAGGTTCTTTGACCATGCGCGGGAAAAGCGCGCGCACCGCCCCTTCAATATTTTTAAGATCTTTAAGATGCAACGATGCGCGAAATGCCGGGGGGAAGGTTCGGGTACACATCGGTTCTGCTTTGCGTTCCAGCACCCGGTTGTGCGCAAGGCCTCCCTGCCACGACGTAATAGCGCTTTGCGAATTACCTCCTCCTCGTTCTACGAGCGCGATGGCGGCGGCATCGGCAGCCATGAGTGCTGCAACAATAATTTGGTTGCCGAGTTTCGCAAGCTGTCCTGTGCCGACAGGGCCCTGATGGTATATGGTATTGCCCAGTACCCCGAGAATCGGGTGTGCGCGCGCAAGTGTTTTCGCCTCACCCCCAACCATAATGGAAAGCGTACCTCGCTCCGCTCCTTGCGTGGAACCCGACACCGGCGCATCAAGAAATTCCGCTCCTTTTTCTGAAAGCGCTTGGGCAATATGTACCGCAACCGAAGGCAAAATCGAGCTCATATCTATTACAATCTTTCCTTGGCTGATGCCTTCGATAATCCCATGTTTTCCCAATATTATTTCTTTAACATCTGGAGAGTCGGGAAGCATGGTGATGATCACTTGCGATAGGACGGCCACGCTTTTGGGAGAATCCGCTCCTGTTGCGCCTTTGGCTACCAACGGTAGCATTTTCTTTTGGGTTCGGTTAAATACCGTTAACGGATACCCTGCTTCAAGCAATCGTGCAGCCATAGGCATGCCCATGGTGCCAAGACCAATGAATCCAATACGGGGTTTTCGCATTTCGCTTCCCCTTTTTATTGTCAAGTTGCGTAGTGTCTTGGTAACATATGGATTTTTTGTTGACAAGGGCACGGGGCGGCGCTAGTTTGTGGATACAACCTTGACAATGAAAAACGAGGAAAAAATGCAAGCAGTAGAAATCCGTTCGGTATGGTATCCGCGAGCCGGGAGTGAAGTGCATCCGCGTGATGTTGAGAAAATTCGCGCCCAGCAAGGGTCGCGCGTATGGATGCAGCCAACAGCTGCGTTGATTCGCACAAAACGTCCGGAACTTCGCGATACCGAGGTTCTTATTCGCGTGCGCGCCTGTGGGCTTTGCGGCTCGGACGTTTCTATGGCCGCCCAAGACCATGATGGTTACGCCCGATATCCTTTCATGATGCGTTCCCCGATAATCCCGGGACACGAGTTTGCCGGTGAAGTGGTGGATATGGGTTCGCGCGCCGCAGAAAAAAGAAGTTGGTTAAAACGCGGCGTACCCGTCACTGCCCAATGTGTTTTAAACTGCGGCGCGTGCGATAACTGCCTTAATGGGGAATTTGACAGCTGTATTGCCGGAGAGGAGCTTGGGTTTACCCGTAATGGCGGTATGGCCGAATATTGCGCGGTAGATGCCAGGCACGTATGGTCGTTGCTTCCGCTGTCGGATCACTACCGTACCGAAGATCAACTGTATCTTGCGGGTTCCCTTATTGAGCCGATGGCCGGAGTTTTCAAGGGCTTGAACATGGTTGAGTGGGGGCATGGCGATACGCTTCTTATCATCGGAGCGGGCCCTATCGGGCTTTCTGCCCTGCTCGTAGCGCAAGCATTGGGTTTTGGAAACATTCTTGTAGCAGAAGTTTGGCGGGAACGGCGCGTGAAAGCAAATCGTCTAGGTGCTTCACATTCATTTTGTCCGCTTGCTCACAAGCTTTCCGATGTCGTGTTGGAACTTACCGGAGGAAGAGGGGCCGATGTCGTGTTTGAGGCATCAGGATATGCAGAGAAAAATTGGGATGAACTGAATGTTCTTTGGCGGCGCCAAAAAGCAGATCCCCGAATGGTTTTTTTCGGACAATCCAAAAAAGAACTGCCGTTCAACCCACAGCTTCCTATACAGCGGTATGCGAAATTCGTTGGTTCGCATGGCCATACAAAAGTGTGGGATTCGGTGATTCGTATGGTTGGCGCAGGACGGATCAACCCACTTCCCATGATTACGCGCACCATCTCTTTACAAGAGGCGCCCGAATGGCTCAAGCGCCTGCAAACCGATAAGTCCGAATGTAAAGTAACAATTACTGAATTTTAAAAACACAAAAGGCCCGGATATCGGGCCTTGCTGTTTATATGCGATCAACAACTTTTCTGAAACCGGAGATGACGACGTCTCGGGCGCGTGATTGTCGTTTCGCAACCCTTACGGCTTCTTGTTCTCGTTGTTTTCGTATTCGTCCAAAATATCGCTGGATGGCCTTTGCAAGCGGAGATATGTTGTGTTCATACGAAATTCGATCACCGTGCGGCCATTGGTTTACCGAGAGATCTTCATAAAAAAGTCGTGTTTTCCGTTCCAGGATTTCGATAATGCAAATCCGTGGTGAGTTGGGATAATGAAGGTCTATTTCAATGCCTTGGTACGTGCCGACGAGCACGTCGTGGTATCCTTCAAAGGGATCGCCGTCGCGCTTCGTTTTCCATTCGATTTTATTTTGCTGTGTGAGGCGCGCATATCGGCGAAGAAGCCGCTTTGCTAAAGCAACCTTTTCATTCAGAAATTCCTCTTCAGTCATTTCTTTCCTTTCTCGCTTTCAAGAATGCTATACATTATATATCACATAATATAGAGCGTTGCAAGCCAACCCGTCGGAAGATAAAAGGTTGCGACCCATGTGTGTGGGTCGCTTGTATTTATTCTTTGATTGCTGAATCAGCAGCATGTTGCAACGCGGCACGGATGGCGCTACAAGGTGCTTCCCGGCATTTTCCGATGTGCTCAAACGTTCCCCGGTCGCGAAACCCAAAATGCTTTTGGCCGGTTCTAATTTCCCCGCTTAACAAGGCAGATATCGAACGAGGCAATCTATCTCTTGCTTCTTTACAGGTATCAATCATGGTGCGCTGCTCCTTTCTTTTTTGTTTCGTGCAAACGGGCAAGTTGATCACGAACAACTTGGCATGACCGTTTTTCGCATAAGCCGAAATGACGGAAGGCGATCCGATCGCCCATGTCCAGATAGTTCCATTCCGTTAAGGGAATAAGCGTATTTCTATATATCAGTCCATGTAAGCTGTCGTGAATCCGCTGCCATGCTTCTTGGCATGGCATTATCTTTGCTTGCGCTTCGATATCGGCGGAAGCCATAATGCTCCTAGTTTTGAAAGTACCCTACAACGTATATAGCATACCTAGTTTGATTTTGCAAGAGGTGCATTGACTTTTGGATGCCGCGGGCGTAAAACAAAAGCAAGTTCGTTAAAAATTGAGGAGGATTATTATGCGCCTTGCGTTCAAGGTCAATGCATTCGCCAACCGTCCTGATGTGCTTGTGCACGCTGCACACACGATTAAGGATGCGGGTTTTTCCGGAATCGGGTTGGTATTTGATAAGCCGTTTTTATGGCTTCCGAACCTTAAGGCAGATCGAATCAGGCAGCTGCGTAAGCTTTTGCAAGAAACTGGTTTGTCTGTTGAGAGCGTTTCAACGTGCACCGCTTCCGGGTATTGGCGGCCTGATGACGATTTTACCCCTGCGGGTCAGCGTTTCGGCCCTTCTTTTACTTCGCGCAATTCCAAAGAGCGGGAGCTGCGGGTGCGCCATACAATCAAGGTTATTGATTTTGCCCAAGCTGTGGGATGCCGTTATGTTGATACCTCAACCGGGTATCAGCCACAGGATATGGATGTTGCGACCACATGGAAATACACGCGCGATTGCTTGCGCCAAATTTGCGACTATGCAGAGAAACGGTGCGTGTCCGTCAATATAGAATACGAACCGGGCGAGTTCGGTCCAGGCGGACTTTTTGTGGGCGATGCATCGACGGCAATGTTGATGATAGCCGATGTTGGCTCGCCTGCGTTGGGTGTCAACTTGGATGTCGGGCACTCGTATGTATGCGGTGAAGATGTTCCTGCCACAATACGTATGTTGGGAGAGCGCGTACGCGTGGTTGAGCTTGACGATATCGCAAGCCGGCGCGACGAAAAAGGAGTTATGCGCCGCAGGCATTATCATCTGGTCCCCGGAGAAGGGGAGATAGAGTACCGGCCTATTTTTGAGGCGTTGCGTGAAATCAATTTTCAAGGTCCCGTAATTGTTGAGCTTTACAGTTTATTCGATAAAAATCCCGAAGATGCTTGCAAAAAGACCTTTGGTTATTTAGCAGCAAACTACGGATCCTTTTTCAAATAAGGAGATATGGAAAGGAAGAAGATGCCAAACTATAAAATTCTTCGGCTTGATCATTACGGCGTCGGCCTTCCTAACGAGGAAGAGCTTGAGGCCTGCCGCGAGTTTTACCGACAACTTGGATTTGAGGTTTTTGCCAAGGATCTTGATGACGGGAACCGTAAAGTTATTTGGTTTGCAGCACCAGACGGCAGAGAGTTTCATATTTTTGTGGATCTTCGCGCCGCCCTTCCAAAAGAACCGGGCATTGTTCACGGCTGCTGGGAAGTTAATGATATTGGTGCTGCCTGGGAGACGTGGCAGGACCTTTGGCGTAATGGGTGGTCATACAATGGCAAAACCTATCGCATGACCAAACAGCCATATAAGGACTCTAAGCTTCCAGGACGAAAAGATCGTTTTCATGCCTGGGATCCATGGTTCATTCATACCGAATGGTATGAGAACGAGTGATAAGCGCTAAGTGCAACGTGTTGAGCATAACGTGGCTCGCCGGAAACGGCGGGCTTGTCTCTTTCTCGGGCCTATGCTAAAGCGAAAGTACAAGTTCTTCGACAAGGAAAAAGGGAAGCGATGAAGAAAAACGTAGGAATCATTGCGCCCCTACCATACTCAACCGATATCGGCCCCGCAATTTCCCAAATGAAAGAGCACATCAAATGGCTTTCGCATACGCACGTTTCTGGGCTTTGGTTTTTGGGAACTACTGCCGAATTTCCCTATATTGATCTTTGGTGGAAGTTTAAGGCCATTCGTGAACTTGTGCCCTATGCCAAAAAACTCGGTTTTACGACGTATTGTGGCGTATGGGATGCAGAGCCGCATCGCATGAATATGATTGCGCGTACGGCATGGGAAGCAGGAGCCGATGCGCTTTTTGCGATGACCCCGATTTTCACAAAAGTTTCTGACGCCGAAATGCTTGTATATTATGAACGGGTTTTGGGCGAAATTGCAGAAACTCATCTGCCTTTATATTTATACGACTTCCCGCAAAAAAGCGGAAACCAAATTTCCCTTGATGTCATTGCCGCGCTGCTTGGAAAGTATCCTGGCCGCGTTGTTGGCATAAAAGATAGCTCCGGCGACATGGTTCGGCTTGGAGAGCTTGCGCGTCGATTTGAGCCGTTCGGCTTCACCGTATTTGCGGGTACGAACGCTAAAGTAGTTGAGGCGCGAAAGGCGGGAGCTCACGGAGTCGTGGGAAGTTTAGCGAATATCTCCCCGGAACTTATGTATCAGGCATGGGAGTTTGGTGAAAAACGTGCGCAAAAAATTTTGGAGAAAGAGGCGGAGCTTATTTTGCAATACGACGGCCCGCGCGCCATCAACGCATGGCTTGGGCAATGGCGTATGGCAGGAAAACCGAATTATCCGCATACCGAGCTTTCGGCACGCGAGAGGCGTTATCTTTTTGCCCGTCTACGGAATCCGTAGACGGTTTTTGTTTGCGGGACAATATTTTATGACGTACAATGTGTTCGTGGTATGGCATATAACCCGAAAGAAATAGAACCAAAATGGCAGAAGTATTGGGGAGAAAAGGGAATGTATTGCGCCGAGGATTTTTCAAAAAAGCCAAAGCACTACGTGTTGGACATGTTTCCGTACCCTTCGGGCGAGGGTTTGCATGTAGGGCATGTTGAGGGCTATACCGCAACGGACGTGGTGTCGCGGTATTTACGCATGCGCGGGAAGAACGTATTACACCCCATGGGCTGGGATGCGTTTGGTCTTCCTGCGGAAAACTTTGCAATTTCAAATAAAATGCATCCAAGCGTTGCCGTTGCACGCAACATTGGTCGGTTCAAACAACAACTTAAGCAACTTGGATTTTCGTATGATTGGACGCGGGAAATAAATACCACCGACCCCGAATATTATCGTTGGACGCAATGGATTTTTTTGCAGCTTTTTAAAAAAGGCCTTGCCTACCAGAAAGAAGCGCCCATTAATTTTTGCCCACAAGACGGCACCGGCCTTTCGGATGAGGAAGTAGAGGATGGATGCTGTGTGCGTTGTGGTACGCAGGTTGAGCGAAAACACATGCGCCAATGGATGTTAAAAATCACGGACTATGCTGACCGCTTGCTCGAAGACCTTGATTTGGTCGAATGGCCGGAAAATATCAAGGAAATGCAGAGAAATTGGATTGGAAAATCGCAGGGAACCGAAGCGATTTTCAGGGTTCGGGGTTTGGGGGACAGGGGACAGGCGTTTGATCTGCCGGTGTTTACGACGCGGGCGGATACGCTTTTTGGGGCAACGTACGTGGTATTAGCGCCCGAACATCCATTACTCACAGATCCCAGATTAGTGATTAGTAATCAGGCGGAGGTTGGGCTTTATATTGAGCAGGCACAGCAAAAAACTGATCTTGAGCGGCAGGAGCATCAGAAGTCAGGGATTAGGGTAGAGGGTATAACGGCGATAAATCCAGTGAATGATGAAGAAATCCCCGTATTGGTTGCCGATTATGTGCTGGGATACTACGGCACCGGTGCTATTATGGCAGTTCCCGCACACGACGCGCGCGACTTTGCGTTTGCGCAGGAACACGATTTACCAATACGAGAAGTAGTGACGCCCGACGGCAAGGCGCGCAAGAATTTGGATGAGGCCTTTATTGAAGATGGTATTTTGGTAAATTCCGGAGAGTTTTCGAATCTTTCTTCCCAAGATGCGCGCAAGAAAATTATTACGCATCTTGCGCAAAAGGGCTTGGCAAAAAAGATCGTGCATTATAAATTGCGCGACTGGATTTTTTCACGGCAACGGTATTGGGGAGAACCCATTCCGCTCGTGTTTTGTGAGCAATGCAAAACACGAGCGGAAATCCAAAGTTCAAAATCCAAAGTTCAAAATAACGGATTCTCGGACGGAATTCCAAATTCTAAATTCCAAATTCCAAATTCTGAGTTCACGAAGGGCGAACTCATAAATCCCGGATGGGTGGCAGTGCCAGAAGAGCAGTTGCCGGTGAAATTGCCTGACGTTGAAAGCTATGCGCCGCCGGGAACCGGAGAGTCGCCGTTGGCTCTTATTGCGGTTTGGGTGGAAACAACGTGTCCAAAGTGTGGGGGCGTAGCGCGGCGCGAGACGCACACCATGCCGCAATGGGCAGGGTCGTGTTGGTATTACCTCGCATACCTTATCGGGGGTCAGGGGTCGGGGTACAGGGGACAGAAATACGAATGGGATGAGAAGAAAATAAAATATTGGATGGAGCCGGAGGGGGTGGATATGTATGTTGGGGGAGCGGAGCATGCGGTGCTCCATTTGCTCTATGCCCGTTTTTGGCACAAATTTTTGTATGATATCGGGGCTGTTTCAACCAAGGAGCCATTTTATAAATTGAAAAACCAAGGACTTATTTTGGGGCCGGATGGCCAGAAAATGTCAAAGTCGCGCGGGAATGTTATAAACCCCGATGATGTCATTGAGCAATATGGCGCAGATACTTTACGCATATACGAGCTTTTTATGGGGCCGCTTGAGGACGCAAAACCGTGGGATACAAAGGGCATAATTGGGGTATGGAGGTTTTTGAATAAAGTTTGGTCATTAGTAAATAAAGAAGATGCTGGTCACCAAGAAACTAAAAATCCCAATGCCCAAGTCCCAATGACCAATAAGCCCTTAAATACGTTAACGCATAAAACCATCAAGAAAGTTACGGGTGACATCGAGCGTTTTCGTTTCAATACTGCAATTTCTGCCCTAATGGAATACGTTAATTTCCTAGGCAACCAGTCATTAGTAACCAGTCATCAGTTACGGGTCTTGGTGTTGCTGTTGGCGCCGTTTGCGCCACATTTGGCAGAAGAATTATGGCAGGAAGCATTGAAGAGAGAGGGTAGCGCGCACGAACAAGCATGGCCGAAATATGACGAGTCGGCTCTTGAGGGGGGAGAAGTAACGATAGCGGTTCAGGTTAACGGCAAAACGAGGGGACAGGTAAGGGTGCGTAAAGGCGCCACAGAACAAGAGGCAAAAAACGCTGCCGAAATAAATCCTGCTGTTGCGCGCCATCTTCAGGGGAGAACAATCAAGCGCATATTTTTTGTGCCAGATCGGCTTATGAACATTGTGGTGAGCTAGTTTACTGTTGACAGAAGTCAAAAAATACGCTAGACAAGAGCTAGCGTTTTTTATTTGAAAACAGAAAAAGGAGAAATAAGTGGACAACAATATTGCTCGAAGAATTATTGATGATGTGCTCGATTTTGTAGAAAAACATGGCGCATCTTATGCCGACGTGCGTTTGTATCTTGATGATCAGGGCGAATCTCTTTCCGTAAAAAATGAGGTCGTGGAGTCCGCCTCTATTGGATCGGAATCGGGGGCGGGAGTGCGCGTACTCAAAAACGGTTCATGGGGTTTCGCAAGCTTTTCTGATTTATCTCGCCCAGAATCCATTTGTCGTCACGAACTCTTTGCGGCCGCACGCGAGGCATTGGCTTTGGCGGAAACCAGTTCACGCCTTCGTTCTTTTCCTTTAGAACTTGCTCCGTTGGGAAATGTGCCCTTGGTTGCAAACTACGAAACGTCGTATAGTGTCGATCCGTTTTCCGTCCCAATTTCAGAGAAGATCGCGCTTTTGAAGGATGCATGTGCGGCGTTGAATGATGCGAGCGGGAAAATCGCGGTACGAACCTCGGAACTAACTTCCGGCCGTTTCACTAAAATGTGGGCCGCATTTGAGCGAGGTCTCCCGCAGCGCCGATATATTACCCAGACGTTTCGTTCGTGCGCGTTTGAATTGTTTGTCCTCGCGATTGACGGCGACGAGGTACAAGAACGCTCCTTTGGACATGGCGGAATTGCGCACGCCGGGGGCCTGGAGTTCATTCACACGCTTAATGTACAGGATCTCGCAACACAGTTGCGTTCCGAGGCGCACGAACTCCTTACTGCTCCCGAATGCGAGCCGGGCATGGCCGATATCATCATTCTTCCGCACCATCTTGGGTTGCATGTGCACGAAACCGGACATGCGTTTGAAGGAGACCGACTTCTTGGGTATGAGCAAACATACGTGGGCGGTACATTCATTAATGAAATTATTGCCGATATCGGTTCTTATCCCTTTGGTTCAGAAGCAGTTAATATTGTTGCTGAGGCCACGTTTCCTGGCGGATACGGTACGTTCGCGTTTGACGACGAGGGCGTACCCGCACAATCATTCCATCTGGTGGAGCAAGGCATAATCAAAAACGTTTTGACTTCTCGGGAAACCGTGCAGCAAATCAATCGCCGTATTGGCCGTAACTATTTTACGCAAAGCAATGGAACTATGCGCGCTGCCTCTTATACCCGTATGCCCTTGATCCGCATGACTAATATTTCGCTTCTTCCGGGAAATGTTACGCTTTCTGATCTTATTGGGCGACTAGACCGCGGCCTTCTGCTTGAAGGAACGCAGTCATGGTCCATGAGTGAGGATCGCAAAAACTTCGATTTTGGCGTGCAATACGCGCGCGAAATTCGAAACGGCAAGATTGGAAGAGTGGTACGCAATGCCGGCTATACGGGCAATAACCTTGCATTTTGGCGTTCGTGCGAAGCCATTGCCGGAGAAAATGAGGCGTATATGCTGAACGTTCCAAACTGCGGGAAAGGCATGCCAGGGCAAAGCATGAGTACTGGGCATCGAACAAGCCCGGCGCTTTTCCGAAACGTCGAGGTGTTTAACCGGAAACAACGAGGAGGTTCATAATGCGCGGAAAGACCGAAACGCTGGATATTCTTTCGTGTGTCGTCAAAGAAGCGCGGCGACTGGGACTTGATGCAGAGGCGATCTGGTCGTCATACCGCGAAGCAACCATGCGGTCTGCGTGGGGTGAAGTCCATCAGACCCCTACGGCTGATGCAGGAATATTGGAGTTTCGTCTTCGGCGAGGGTTCCGAGCCGCACGTATTTCGGTTGCCGAGTCAAATCAGAAAGCAATCAGTGCTGCGGTGAAACGATGCAGCGAAATGCTTTCCGAAGTTCCAGAAAATCCTTATCTTCCCGATCTTCTCCATCCGCCGACCGATTTCCCAGAAGAAATAGGAAATCTTCAGGGCGTTCCTGAATTCCCTGATGATCTTACTGTTAAGGAACGTGCCTTCGCACACGTTAAACGTTCCGCACGAGGGACTCAACTTGTGGGTTCTGGGCGTTTTTTCACCGCAGGGTGTGAAATGGGCGTTGCAAATACTGCTGGCCTCGCCCGTTATCATACAGCATCCTATTCATTCCTCTCGTTGGTGGTAACCGGCGCACATGGCCTTTCTTCGTATGCGGATCGAGCATCTACTTCCCCAGAAGGAGTCGATGTAGATGCGGTAATTGATGAGGCCTTTGCGCGCGCAGCGCGTGCGCAGCAATTGCCATTTTTTGATCCGTTTAGCGACGGAAAAGGAGCGCGGCGTTATGATTCCGTGTTTACCCATTACGCGGTGGGTGAGTGGCTATATTGGTTAAGCATGTTTATTTTTAACGGACTTTCCGTTTTTGAGGGAGAATCGTTTTTAAGCGGATATCGTATCGGCGATCGTATCACCGGTGATCGTTTCAGCATGAGAGATGACTGGACGCACCCGGGTGTAATCCCCCTGCCGTTTGATCTTGAGGGCGCGACGCGAAGCGTTCTTCCGCTTGTTGAGAGAGGAATTTTCAGAGGCATTCCTTGCGATGGCATGACCGCGAAGAAAAGTGGGATGAAATCAACCGGCCATTCGCTTTTTGGTTCATGGGGCGCAGTACCATTTTGTGTTGTGGTAGACGGCGGAAATGATACGTTTGAGACGCTCGTTGCGCAAAGCGTTACGCCAACCATTGTGGGGACATATTTCAACTATCCCAGCTTGCCGGATTTGCGCGAGGCGGTATTCACCGCAACGACCAGACACGGCACGTTTTTGGTAGAGGATGGAAAATATAAAGCGGTATGTCCTCCGTTGCGTCTTCGCATGCGATCGTTCGAAGCGCTTGAGCGCATTGATGGCATGACGCCCCCGCGATTGATTCGAGGACAGGAAAATTACGGCATGTTTTATCCGATATCATTGGTGGTTCCCGCGATGCGCCTGAGCGATGTCAATTTTGTGGGAAGCAATCCGACTATTTAATAAATAATTCAAAGACCCTCTGCGCTGCAGGGGGTTTGTTGCTTTTCAAGAGGTGGTATTTTATAATGCATACACCTTAAAAATCGCAAAAGGCGGTGGTTGTAGTGAAGCTTCATCAGTTTCGTCTCCCCAACGACATCCCTGCAGTCGCGTATCCCATGCCAAGTACCATGAGTGTATGTCTTGCCGTTTCTTTTAGTTGCGGATCACGCTATGAATCTAAAGAACAGAACGGTATGGCGCATTTTCTTGAGCACCTGCTTTTTCGGGGAAGTAAACGTTATCCTGATATCGCGCGCGTGGTTGAGGGCGCAGGCGGAAGGAAGAACGGTTTTACCGCACAGGAAACCATACTTTATTTCACTCACGTTCCTGATGGAAAGAGTAAGCTTGCAGCGCAAGTGTTGTCAGACATGTTGATAAGGCCATTGTTTCGCCCTTCCGATATCGAAACCGAGCGCGGGGTTGTAGAACAAGAGCTTCGCGGATATCTTCAAGATTCTGCCGATCGCGCCGAGGAAACCGCGATGGCGCTTTACTTTCAAGATCATCCAATGGGCCAGTCGATTGGTGGACCTATTGAGAATCTTGCAAAATGGGGGCGAGAGGATATTAGGGCTTTCTTTCAGACGTTTTATTGCGCAGAACGTGCCAATATTGCACTTGCCGGGAATGTAGATGTTACAGCAATATCAGCTTTGCTCTCGCCCTTTGAAATAATTCCGCAGCACGTCGATTGCCAAAGGGTGATCAACATACCTTCTCTTCCCGTTATTTCCCGCGTTGCCGTGCGGCGTCTAAAGCAGCGCGAGCAGGCGTATTTTTTCCTTATTCTTCCGGGTCCCGTTTACGCACATTCTCTCAGGCGCGCAAGCAGTTTTGCTACAGATATTCTAGGACAGGGAATGAGCTCTCGTTTAGAAAGGGTTTTGCGAGATGAGCTTGGTTTCGTCTACCATGTGGGAGCATCCCTCAATGCTTCTCAAGATTACGGTATCGTGGCAATTGTGGGAGCTACTTCTCCAGGACAGCTTATGCAATGTATGCGTCGTATCATTGAGGAGTTGCGTCTGCTATCGAGAGCGGGGGTGACACGCGCCGAATATTTACGCGCAAAATCAATGCGGACCGCAAGAATAATGATAGCTTCATATTCTCCAGAAAACATAGCGCGAAGGAATGCGGCTGTGATGGCGCTTGGGATGCCGGTCTATACACCCCATGAGCGCATCGAACATGAACGCGCAGTGCGTCACGAGGAAGTTAACGAGGCGGCGCGATTATTTCTAAACCCCTCTGTGGTTACCTTAGCAGTAGCCGGTAACGTTAAAGAGTCCGAACAAGAGCTTTTGGATATCATCCAAAACGCATAGCAGTCCCTTGGCTAAAGCCAGGGGGCTTTTCTTTTGGGTAAAAAAGCCATACGATGGATTTATAAGGTAATCCGCCTTCGCTAAAGCTTCGGCGAGATGCTCATAGTGGCATCTGCTCGAAGTTTCTCGCAGGCCACTATGGCATGTGCGGAATAGTTGGTTATGCAGGGAAAAGGGAAGCAGCACCCATCTTACTTGATGGGTTAAAGCGTTTGGAATATCGCGGATACGACTCCGCGGGTATCGCGGTTCAAGATGGCTCTACCCATGATGCAAAGGTGCTGCGAAAAGTTGGGCGCGTGGCGCAACTCGAGGACGCCCTGCAAAGATCTATGCCCCAAGGCATCACCGGCATTTCCCACACGAGATGGGCAACCCATGGGGTGCCGTCGGTAGGAAATGCCCATCCGCATGCCGACTGCACAGCCGCTTTCCATGTGGTGCATAATGGCATTATTGAAAATTATGCAACGTTGCGCGAGGAATTGAAAGGAAGAGGGCATCGCTTCTCATCGGAAACCGATACCGAGGTTATGGCGCATCTTGTGGAAGAGTGTTTTCGCGGAACCCTGGAAGATGCGGTAGCTGAGGCATTAAGACGCCTACGAGGTACATGGGCATTTGCTGTGATTTCTTCCCGCGACCCGGGGAAAGTAGTGGCTGCTCGCAATTCTTCGCCGTTACTTTTGGCGATAGGCGACAATGAACACTTTGTCGCATCAGATGCGTCGGCGGTATTGTCCGCCACAAAAAAAGTGGTGTATCTGGAAGATGGCGAAATGGCAGTGCTTACGTATGACGGATTCCGGATTTCGGATGTTGATGATATAGAATTGCGCAAGCGTCTTGTGGAGATTCCCTGGACGCTTGAGGAAGCCGAGAAGGGAGGACACTCGCATTTCATGCATAAAGAAATTTGGGAGGGGCCCGAAGTTGTACATAACGCTTTGCGCGGCCGCATTCGTACAAAAGAGGGGATGGTCAAGTTAGGGGGACTTGAAGAAGTGCAGGAACGACTTTACAGGGCAGAGCGGCTTGTGCTTACGGGAATGGGAACGGCCTTTCACGCAGCGCTTTTGGGCGAATATTTTTTAGAAGAGCTTGCTGGGATTCCTGCGGAAACCGAATATGCTGCGGAATTTCGCTATAAAAAAACGCCCGTAGCCAGAAATTCTGTTTTGCTTGCAGTATCACAGTCGGGAGAGACGGCAGATACGTTGGCGGCGTTGCGCAAAGCGCGGGAGCAGGGAATGCTTGCGTTGGGAATCGTGAATGTGGTTGGCTCGACCATCGCGCGGGAAACCGATGCGGGCATTTATAACCATGCTGGTCCAGAAATTGGCGTTGCCTCAACAAAAGCGTTTCTTTCCCAGGTAGTGGTGTTGTTGCTTACCTCATTATTTTTGGGCAAACAGCGAGGTATGGATATGGGGTTGGCGAAAGAAATTTTAGAAGAGCTGGAGAAAATCCCTGAAAAAATGAGAAAGATCCTACGACAGGAAGACCAGATAAAAGAACTAGCAAATCATTACGCGGCCTTTCACGACTTCCTTTTTATCGGCAGGAAGTTTTCCGCGCCAGTTGCGCTTGAAGGGGCGCTCAAGCTGAAAGAAATCAGTTATTTGCATGCCGAAGGGTACAATGCCGCCGAGATGAAACACGGGCCCATTGCAATGATTGACGAAAACTTTCCGACCGTTGCCGTGGTGCCGGACGACATGATACGAGATAAAACGCTTTCTAATATGGAAGAAATTCGCGCCCGCCAGGGGCCGATTTTGGCAATTGCAACAGAAGGGGATAGGAAAGTTGCGGAAGTTGCCACCGATACGTTCTTTGTTCCCAAAACCCATGAGATGTTAACGCCGCTTCTCACCACCGTGCCGTTACAGTTGTTGTCCTATCACCTCGGTGTTTCCAAGGGGTATGATGTGGACAAGCCGAGAAATCTTGCCAAAAGCGTTACCGTTGAATAGCTCTATGTCCAAGGAAGAATACCGGGCAGCATTTAAAGAAATTTTTGCGGCATCAAGCGAAGATGCGGAACGTACTCGTGCAAAAACTTCCCGGGAAGTTTTTCCTCAATATGCCAATCTTGATATCAACGATGATGCGGTAATCCAAAAAGCCGTTGATGAGTTGAGAGAACGCGTGGGTTTGTTCACGACCTCTGACGAGCTTGCCGAAACTGTTGCCGGGGGAGGCGTCATTCCCGTGAAGGACGATGTCAAGGAAGTGGCGGATAGATATGAAGGGGGGCCATTGCGAGATCCGCTTGTGGAGTTAGATATAGAGCGCGTGCCAGCGGAGTTCCGAGACATGCTTATCGAACACGAACTCGCGGAGATGCTTTTTGAGATGAACGGGCTTAATCGTGACGATGCGCATAGCCGGGCGTTGATATTTGAATATCGCAAGGCGTTCGAGCTTCCCGACCCGTATGCTTTTCAGGAATATGTACGGTCAACTTACCATGAACAGTTAGAAAGGACACCCGAATGGACTGATATTATTACGCATCGTTTGAGAGAACGCGAGAAGGTATTCAAGCGGTTTAAACAGGAACACAAAGATCGCTCTAATCGCTAACCGCTATTCGCTATCGACCGTTCACTACTCGTCACTCTCTGATTTCATGGTTCAACACATCGAAAAGGACGGCGGGGATATGTATATCTGCGATGAATGCCGTTTTCGCTACAAAGAAAAGGAATATGCACAAATGTGCGAAGCGTGGTGCAGGGAACATCAAAGCTGTAATCTTAAGATCATAAAGCATGCAATAAAGCAATAGTGTTGCTAAGATAAAGATAAGCATGAAAACACTCCAAAGTATGGATGTTGGCGGCAAGCGCGTGATTGTGCGTGCCGATCTTAACGTTTCGTTCCGGGAAGATGGCGCGATCAGCGACGATTTTCGCCTTAAGGCCTTTTTGCCAACTCTTCGAACACTACAAAGCCGGGATGCGATTACTCTTGTGTTTTCGCATTTGGGGAGACCCGACGGGAAACGAGTCGAGCGTTTTGCCCTCAAGCCAGTTGCAGAAAAACTTTCCGAATTATTAGGAAAAGATATTTTGTTTATTGATGAAACGGTCGGTAAAAAAGCGAGTGCTGCAGCGCAAAACGCAAAGCCAGGTGATATTATTGTTTTTGAAAATCTTCGATTTAACCCCGGCGAAGAATCAAACGATTCCTCTTTTGCCAGGGAGCTTTCGGAACTTGGGGAGCTTTATGTAGATGACGCATTCGGGGTATGCCATCGTGCTCATGCATCGGTCGTGGGTTTGCCAAAACTTTTACCTTCCGCCGCAGGAATGCTTTTGGTCCGGGAAATCGCCACATTAACTGCTCTTCGGGACAATCCAGAGCGGCCGCTTACGGTTATTTTAGGAGGTGCTAAAATTTCAACCAAATTACCTATTGTCAAGCATATGTTGCCGCGTACTGATGCGCTTTGTTTGGGGGGTGCCCTTGCCAATACGGTGCTTAAAGCAAAAGGGTTTCATGTGGGAAGATCCATGATCGAGGAAAGCATGGTTGAACAAATGAAGGAGTTGGTTCAGGACGGAAAAAAATTGCATTTGCCCAAAGACGTAGTAGTTGCCCAAGAGGCGCTTGCGAATGCTGTTGTGCGTACATGTCTGACAGGTGAGGTGCATGAACAGGAGATGATGCTTGATATTGGGCCAAAAACAGCCGAAGAGTTTATGGAAATCGCACAGAAATCGCGAACCGTATTTTGGAATGGGCCGCTTGGCTGGACAGAAATCCCTGCTTTTGCCAAAGGTACGGAATATGTCGCAAGACGGCTTGGAGATATTGAGGGGTTTACGGTAGTTGGGGGAGGGGATATTGTCGCAGCTCTTGCCAATATGCGGTTACTCGATAAATTTAAGTTTATCTCAACGGGCGGGGGCGCCATGCTTGAATTTTTGGCAGGCAAGGAACTTCCCGGCGTTGCGGCACTTACACAGTAAACTCTAAAGATTTTTGATATGAGACGGTTGCATCCCCAAGCACCAAAACCACGCTGGATTCTTAAACCGCAGCCGAGTGCTGCGGCTCTTCGTGTGCTTGGCAATTATCCGCCACAGTTGGCAACTCTTTTGTGGCAACGGGGTCTTAAAACCCAAAAAACAGCTTCGGTTTTCCTAAATCCCGATTTTACGCAGCGAGCCGATCCGCGGGTTTTAAAGGATATGGAGAAGGCAGTTGAGCGTCTCGCGCGGGCGCAGAAACACCATGAGCGCGTTTTTGTCGCGGGAGATTTAGATCACGACGGCATTTGTGGCGCCGTTTTACTCTCAGGGTTTTTTAAAGACATGGGATTGGCCCACGAGGCCTATATGCCTTCGGAGGAGGAGGGACACGAGTTAAGCTATGTTGCAGTAGAGCGTGCAGAAAAATTTGGCGCAACACTTCTGATAACAGTCGATTTTGGCGTTTCCAGTAAATCGGCAATCGCATGGGCGCGACGCAAAGGTATGGATGTTATAATTTTGGATCATCATATGCTACCTCAAGACCTCCCAGAGGCGTATGCAATAATTGATCCTCGGTATCTTGGTACGCCAACCCCGTTGAGTTATCTGTGCGGAGCAGGCGTTGCGTTTGCCTTTGTCGATGCTTGTGCGCGTGGGGGAATACTGCCCCAAAAAATTCGCGACCAAAACTCCTATTTACGCAGTTTTCTTGATCTTGTTGCTATGGCCACGATTGGAGATTTGGTACCGCTTCAGGGCGACAACAGGAGTTTCGTGCGCGAGGGTCTTACGGTATTGGGGGAGCGGAAACGCATTGGTGTTGCAGCGTTATGCGGGATCGCACGTTTAAAAGAGGTTGTGGGGGAGGACGATGTGGCATTTTTGCTTGTGCCGCCTCTCAACGCTGCGCGACGTTTGGGAAATGCATCTTTGGCGTATGATCTTTTGCGTGTTCGTACTGTAAAGTCCGCAGAGAAACTTGCGCGCAGCATCGGTCGTGCAAATGCCGCAAGACAAACCGCTGCAAAACGTTTCATTAAAGAGGCCATGGAAAAAATCGAGCGTGAAAACGAAATCCCTTGGGTAATTATTATCGGTGATGCATCGTGGCCAATGTCGTATTTGTCCATCCTTGCTTCGCGCATTAAAGATCGCTATCACCGGCCGGTGTTTGTATGGTCGCGGCACCCCGAAGGTTTTTTGCGGATGTCCTCACGTTCGATTCCCGCGTTTGATCTTGTAGATGCTATGCAAAAATGTGGCGGTGGAGATTTTTTCAAAAAATACGGCGGACATCCGCAAGCAGCCGGTGGAGATTTTGAGGCAAACAAATTTGTGGAATTTGAACGGCGTATGATTGCGCACGCAAAAACCTTGCTTTCGCCTGAGAATTTAATGCCCACTATCGAGATTGACCTTGAACTTAAAGGACATGAGCTTGGGCCCGAACTTTCCAAAAGTTTTGAACCGCTGGCTCCCTTTGGCAAGGAGAACCCTCGTCCGCGCGTAGCGGTGCGTCAGCTCCGGGTTATTTCTGTAGGAAAGCCGACGAAAGGATGGTTTGGAAAAATTTCTGTTGTCCCCGAAAACGGCGGACGGCTAATAACAGTATTTGCCGAACAAGATCACCCCGCATTTAATTTTCGACAGGGAGATATAATCGATATGGTGATTGAATATTCGCGCCTCTTTGGCATGTCGGCCGATAAAACCGCGCTTGCGATTCTTGTCGATGCCCACCTTCACTGAAGTTTCGGCGAGCAAGCCGGATGGCATATAATGTTTCACCAAACGGGCGAATCTGTATTATATTCGTGTTATAATAATTATAATGACCACTCATCCTAAAGAAGAAAAAACACTGCTTATTATAAAGCCCGATGCGGTAAGGCGTGGCTTGATTGGGGAAATAATAAAACGCGTTGAGGTGCGAGGACTTAAAATTGTTGCCCTACGCATGTTTTGGGCAAAACCCGAGGATATGGACCGACATTATCCTAAGGATCAAACATGGATTAGGCGCTTGGGCGAAAAAACGCTTACTACCTACGAAAAATATGGATATGACGCCAAAAAAGAACTGGGAACTACTGATGTTTTAGAAATTGGTACACAGGTGCGAGGATGGCTGATTTCGTTTATGACAGCCGGTCCCTTGGTGAAAATGATTGTTCAAGGAGTACACGCGGTTGATATGGTGCGAAAACTTGTCGGTCAAACCATGCCCGCGATGGCGGAAATGGGAACTATCCGCGGAGATTATTCGGTTGATTCTGCTGCTGCGGCAAATCAAGACAAAAGAGCGGTTCGTAATTTAGTTCACGCATCCGAAACGCCCGATGAGGCGGCAAATGAGATTGGGCTTTGGTTTTCCAAAAACGAAATATTCGAGTATCCGCGGTCCGACGAAGATGCCATTTGGTAATCTTGTGGTCCATGGAACTTTCTTCTGTCTTTAATTTCACATGGAATTGGTATGCGGTACCTTCTTTTATCGGTGCCCTAGTTAATATTGTCCTTGGAATATACATATATCTAAAACCTCGCCAGCGGGATATGGCGAGTGTTTTGTTTATGTTTTTTGTGGCGTGTCTTGCGTTGTGGGCATTTGACGAAGGATTAACCCGGCTTGCCGCGACCGAAGATGCCACGCGATTCTGGGCGAATCGCGCCTCGACCGGCTGGATTTTTATGGCACCAATCTTTTTCCATTTCGCTTTGGCGCTCACACGGCGCGAGAAAATAGCACAAAATCCAGCGGTCATTGCTGCCCTTTATTTTCCTGCCGCAATTTTTTATTTTATAAATCTCTCAACAACTCTTTTGTTGAATGAACATTACAAACAGGTCCCCTGGGGATGGGATAATAGTCCTCCTACGCCATTATTTAATTTAGTTTTTTCGCCGTGGCTTGAGTTTTTCTTTATCGCGTCCATCATACTTTTTCTTCGGGAAAGGGCTCGAAAAACTGCGACCTACGACGAGAAACGCCGCGCATCGCTTATCGCAGCCGGCCTTTTCGTCCCCCTGTTTACGGGAACGATTTCACAGATTATTCTCCCAGCACTGGGTATTGAAATTGTGGGCCTTACCACGACCTTTATGCCGGTGTTGGCTCTTTCGGTTTTTATTGCCATTGTGCGCCATCGTCTTTTCATCGTGACGCCCTCATTGGCCCTGGATACGGTTTTGGAAACCATGAATGATGCTATTGTAGTTACCGATACGATCGGAAGGATCCAATTTATCAATAAAACCGCAGAGACCCTTTTCTTCTGGAAGAACGACGATATTGCAGGATACGATCTTTCGATTTTGTTTCCTTCCAATACCAATCATCATAGTCGATTTGTGACCGATTCGGTTTCGCGTCTCATGCAGGGCGAGTTTGTGGACGATTTTGAAACAATATTTGTGGATAGCCAGAACCGTCAAATTCCCGTAACCATTTCTGCAGCCCCTGTTCAGTTTTCTGAGGAGGGATTTGAGCCCGCAGGTTTTGTGCTTGTTGCGCACGATACAAGAGAACTGCAGCTTCTTACGGGAAAACTTAAGCGCATTAACGATGCTTTGCGTGCCGCCAAGGGGGGCCTTGAATCGGAACTCGGTGTACTCATGCGGGGAAAACTCAAAGGCACACCATAATCTCTGCTTTTTATGTTTTATACCGACCTTTCGTCTTTAACAGATCTTGCATGGAATCCGTATGCGTTGATGTCGTTTATTCCGGCGCTTTTAATGTTTGGCCTGGCATGGTATTTGCTACTATGGTTTCGGCAGCGGCCAGGCAACATTTTCTATATCCTTTTGCTTGCGTTTTTGGGAATTTGGTCATTTACCGAAGGGATGTCCCGCTTAAGCGGAAATGCGGAGGCCGCTTCATTTTGGATTAAAGCATCAGCAATCGGATTTTGTTTTGCCATTCCGTTTTATGCGCATTTTGCATTGTTTTATACAAGACGCGAAAAAACCGCAAGCCATCCTTTAACATATCTTTCGTTTTATTTCCCCGCACTCCTTTTTTATTTTATAGCTATGCAAACTACGTTAATCGTTGATCCGGCAACATATGAATTGACCCCTTGGGGATGGGCTGGCATGCCTCCGCCATTTGTTCTTTTTGTTTTTACTCCCTGGTTATGGGTGCTTGGCACTCTTGTCTTCTTTCTGTTTTTGTGGGAATTTCGAAGACATGGCTTAAGCTCGAATGAGAAAAAAGTGTTGGGAGCCGCATTACTTGCAACCGCATTTCCGTTTATCGCTGGAACCATCACGCAAATCGTGCTGCCAGCTTTTGAAATCAAAATCCTTCCTCCTATGGTTACCGCTTCGTTGGTGGTGCTTGCCGCGATTCTCTTTCTGCAGGTGATGCGCTGGAAGATGTTTGGGATTACGCCTTCTCTGGCGCGACAATCGATTCTCTCTGCTATGGCAGATGGGGTTATTATTACGGATAATAGCGGGAGAATTCAGTATGTAAACCGCGCAGCCGAAAAACTCTCGGATATTCCCGAAGAAGGTTTGAAAGGAAACGATCTTTCGGTTTTGTTTCCACGGGAAGGCATTTCCTACGAGCGTTTTGTAAGTGCCCTCCTTGCTCAAGTAAAGGCGGGCAAACGCATGAATAGTTTCGAAGGAGAATTTTTGGGAAAAGAGGGGACGCACATTCCCGTGCTCATTTCGGGTGCCGGGGTTGTCTTGGAAGAGAGCGGGGGGCGCGAAACAGTTGGTATGGTGTTTGTGGTACACGATAATCGCAAGGCCACATCCGTTTTGCAGGAACTTGAGGCAAAAAGCCATGAGTTAGCAACCGTCGAGAAGCGGCTTCGGGAACAACTGAAGGGAGCCGCGCAAGCATAGCCGTCGCGCACAAGGCCGGCGGTTTGTCATATATATTGAATTGCCTGGCGTGTTTTTAGACCCCAAATCCAGGTTTTGCGATTGGCAAAAGAACCGTAAACGTAGAACCCTTCCCTTCTTCTGAAATAACATTGACGTCGCCTCCATGCATGCGGGCGATATTTTTTGAAATAAATAATCCCATTCCCGTTCCCTCGGTTTGCATGCGAATAACGTTTTCTGCCCGGAAGAACTTTGTAAAAAGCCGCGGAAGATCCTCTTTAGGGATACCAACGCCCGTATCCATAACTTCCACTTTTACGCTCCCTTCCTCTTTGAAGGCACGTATCGTAATAGTCCCTCCTGGTGGCGTATAGTTTACCGCATTGGCCAAAAGATTCGAAAAAATCATAGATATGCGTTGGGCATCAAGGTATAGTTTTGGAAGTGGCTCTTCCGGTTTTTCATAGCGAACCGTAATGCGTTTTTGTAATGCAGTTTGTTCTGTCTGTTTCACCTCTGCTTCAAGAATTGGTTCAAGTTGCGTAGGTTGCAGAGAATACCCGAACCTTCCCTCTTCGATGCGCGATGCGTCCAGCAAATCCGAAACGAGTTTAATCATTCGTTCATTCGATTCGTAGCCGCGTCCAAGAAATTCCTGCTGTTCGGAACTAAGTTGTCCCAAGTCGCCGTCAAGCGCCATGCGAAACGTCCATTTAATAGTTGAAAGGGGGGTGCGTAGCTGATGAGCCGCAATGGAGATAAATTCTGATTTAAGTTTCGCAAGTTCGTGTTCACGTTCTTGTGTTTCCATAAAGTTTTGCACAAGCTGATTGAACGAACGCCCCAGCTGCGCAAGCTCATCCTGGCCTGGGATGACAAGTTGTATCGGCTTTCCGCCATGGCTCATCCATTGGATTGCAGCAAGCATCCTGCGAACAGGACTCACCACGATTCTCGCGATAAGAAGCGCGGTAAGAATTGCGGAAAGCGACGCAATAAAGGCAATTATGGTAAATTCTGCTGTCTGTCTGCTTGTGGTTTCTGCCAAAAATATGGCCGCATCGTTTGATGAAGAAGTTCCGATGTTTGTAGTAAGGCGCTCTAATTGTATGCGTTCAAGGATAATCATTCCCACAAGTCCTATGGTAATAGGAAAGATGAGTACAACGAAAAAGAGCGATAGGATTTTTGCGCCAAGATTTATGCGCACCCGAGATACTCCAAGTTTCGTTTCTGGGGATTGTTCAACGGTTTTATAGGATGATTGGGCCATACGTTTAGTGTAGCGCGGGAATTTGCGAAAGCAAAGAAAGTTCCCGCAGATCTTTATCTGCGGGAATAGTTATTTATAGACGATCTTCAAATAGTGCAAAGCGTTTAAAATGACTTTGGTACATATTGGGCGGGAGCTCTTCGATGGGAAACCATTGTGCATCTAGGATATCGTCGCCGGCCCTAAGTTTCAGTCGCTCATAGACAATTGCCAAAAAAATAATGACTTCGTGGTCGTTGGTCCCGGCCTCCCTATGTGCGGCCTGAAAAACTGATGGGTCAAGCTCCACGGTTGCTTCTTCGCGCCCTTCTCGTTGCGCGGTCTCCAAGGGTTTTTCACCTTTTCGCGCGCGACCTCCAATCATTCCCCATTTGCTTGGTTTTTGGATACCCGGCGCCGGCATGCTTTCAGGATTAAGCACGAGCGCTGTTTCGTATTTGCCCTTTGGGCTTTGGTAGAGGAGCGCGATAAAAACCGATCGCGATAGCGGTTTTGTCACTTCTGCTGTGCCTCCGTTTTTGATTTTGTAGTATTCTACGCCTTTTTGTTTATAATGTCAAGAAACAGTTGTTCGTAGCCGTCCACCATCTTTTCTACCGTAAAATATTCCTCTACGTGTTTTCGGCACGCCCTACGATCAATTTGGTCAATTTTTTTCATAGCGTCGGCCATTTCCTCAACCGTATCTACAATAAATCCAGTCACTCCGTCTTTCACCACTTCAGGTACCGATCCACGACGGAATGCGATTACTGGGGTTCCGCAGGCCATCGCCTCAATCATGGTAAGCCCAAATGGTTCTTCCCATCGAATAGGGATCAGTACGGCCCGGGCTTTTTGGTAGAAGCGAACAGTTTCCGAATAGGGGACAAGACCTTCGCTGCGAATCTGATTGCCATCAAGGAAGGGTTCGATGCGGGTATTCCAATAGTCATCTTTTCCCTGTCCCCCCACAATGCGAAGAGATTGTTTGCAAAGTCGTGCCGCCTCTATAGCTTCTGCCGTTCCCTTGTCTTTATTTATGCGACCGATGAAGAGGAAAAAATCTTCTGGGGTTTGGGAAAAAGGAAATTTTTCTATATCAATGCCGTTATATACTGTTTCTATCCAATGAAGATTTTGCGCAGGTTTTCGTTGCGCATCGCTGATGGAAACAAGGTATTGGGGGGAATCTTTGAAGAGTCCAAAAGCTTTTTCATGCCAACTATATACCGGAGTATGAAGAGTATATATAGTTGGCGTCTTAGCAACAAAACCTAACGGAAGACCTCGATCAAGGGCATGGGCGTGAATTACATCAAATGGCTTGTCACGATCCATTTTGTAGAGTTCCGCGAAAAGGCGTTGATCCCATAGATTAATGATTTTTTCCCGTTCGGTATGCCGAATATCCTCTGCCTGATAAATTTCCGGTTCTTGCGGGTAATTTTTATGAAACGGCTCAAGCTCTGCAGTAACAATAGTAGTTCCCTCAAGTCGCGAGCCATTGGGAGTAAAGAACGTAACTTCATGGCCGCGTTGCGCAAGTCCTTTATTGATCATCATGGCCATCCATATGGGGGCATACACGACCGAAGGTGGGGGCGGGGCGGGAAAGGCGGCAGTAACAATTGAAGCAATGCGCATATCCTTTATTTTCTTCTTAAAATTTTGTAGTAGAGACGTTCATATGCCTCCACCATTCGTTCTTTTGAAAACATTCGTTCTACCCATCGACGGCACATGTTTCTGTCAATCTCGTTGATGCGCGTCATCGCCGCCACTATTCCTGGAATGTTTTTGACAAGAAAACCGGTTTTCCCCTGAAGGACAAGTTCTGGCACTGATCCTCGAGGATATCCGATTATCGGCGTTCCGCACGCCATGGCTTCGGTCATGACAAGCCCAAATGGCTCATTCCATTCGATTGGGTAAAGAAGCGCGCGCGCACCGCCATAGAAAGCAGAGAGTTCGTGCTCGGGAATTTCTCCGATGTATTGTATTTTTCTTGATAGATGGGGCTTGATCGCTTTCCGAAAATAGTCGCGTTGCGTTGGGTCAAGTCGCCCCGCCAACAGTAATTTTTCGCCTGCACGTTCGCATGCAGCGATCGCGTTTTCGATCCCTTTGTGTTTATTGATGCGCGCAATCCATGCAAAATAATCTTTCGGCCTTGAAGAAAAATAAAGATGTGCAAGATCGTTTCCGTTATAAATTACCCAGCTTTTGGGAAAGTGGACTTTTGCAATAGCGCGCTCGGATTTGCTGATAAATACCGCGTTGGTGCTGTGGCGATAGACACGGAAAAGCGAAAGCCGATCATCTAATCCGCGGGCTTCTCGGTAGAGTTGATTATGAAACGTGTGAACAGTTGGCGTTGCCGTAAGCTCTTGAAAAAAAAGTGTCCACAAATCAAGATGCGAGTGGATAATATCAAATTGATGAGATTTCCCATAAACCGCGCTGAGATTCCGTAGATTCCACAGTGGATTTTGCCACTGAATACCTTCGGCAATGAGAGGTTTTGGGTATACGCTTACCAACTTCGCGCGCGTTTTTGAACCTGGCGCTGCAAAAAGCGTCACCTCATGACCATGTTCTATAAGTCCATCGCAGAGCCACGCAATAATGCGTTCAATCCCGCCATATTTTTTTGGGGGGATGGTAAACCATAGGGGCGCAATTTGTGCGATGCGTAATTTTTTCATGCTTGTTTGGAAAGAATTTTTCTATAGAGCTTTTCGTATTCGTTTGTCATGCGCTCAAGCGAAAAGTGGCGCTCCGCAACCGCACGACACATGTGTCGCGATATCTCCGGGATTTTTGAAACGAGGCGCGCCATATGAAGCGTTGAGCGGGCAAAAAAACCGGTTTTGCCGTTTTCAATGATTTCAGGAACCGATCCTTCAGGAAATGCGAGTACGGGCGTGCCACAGGCGAGTGCCTCTATCATAACAAGCCCGAATGGTTCTCGGCGTAAGATCGGAAACAAAAGGGCGTCTGCTCCCTGCATGAGTTTTACCTTTTTGTCAAAATCTGCCTGTCCGATATAGATGATTTTTTCATTGAGACGCGGTTTAATTCTTCGCACAAAAAACTCCCAGCCGTCTTTTCCTACGATGTTTCCCGCAATAATTAATCTGCGTTTCGCAATGCGGGCGACCTCAATTGCTTCGATAACTCCTTTCTCTTCATCAATTTTTGAAAGGAACAGCAGATATCCCTCCGAGTGTTTGGAGAAAGGATAGCGCTCAAGCGGAAGGCCGTGGTAAATAACTTGTTCGATGGAAAGGGGAGATGCGCTTTGCGCTTGGTCTTTTGAAATGGCGACGAACTTGATGTTTTTTGCTTCTTGATAGAGGTGGTGGGTTTCGGGGTAAAGCGGACGATGCAGGGTTTGCACAATCGGGATGGTGAGTTGTCGTGCAAAGGGTGCAAAATAAAATCCAATGTGGCTATGGATGATGTCAAATTGATTGGCGTTTTCTGTAACTTTTTGAATTAAGTGAAGAATACATGCGTGGGGATCGCGCAGGGTTCGGTCGCGCCAAATCGCTTTGGGACACGAAGACACGAGGGTACCCGCTGTCTTGGAATCCCCTGATGCGAAAAGCGTAACGTGATGGCCGCGCGCAATCAGCTCTTCGGTAAGAAGCGAGACGACATATTCTGTGCCGCCATGGGTAATTGGCGGCACGGGAACCCACACGGGCGCTATTTGTGCAATACGCAATGGCACAATAATAGTATAGCATAGCGTACAAGAAATATCCCCGCGTGGGCGGGGATTATTTACCGTTTAAACATTTTCGGAGGCGGCGTTTCAAAAGCATATACCGTTTTCGCGTTGTGAACTTGGGATCAAGCACGTATTGGCGCGTGCGTTCTTGCGGAGGGCTGAATAGAGCCCCATCGGGAAATTGCTTGCGCGTAAGATCAATAACGCTGCCATCCGGAAGTTGATTAAAATAGTGGCTTATTGGTTCACTTACCTCCGGCACAAATACGTTGACGCGTAGCAGCGTTCCCCCAAATTGGTCTTGTACGATACATGCGGTAACGGCGCACTGTCCCCATGCCGGATTTTTTCTTGACCAATTATGAGGATCAGCGCTTGTAGCACGCGACCACGCTCTCTCCAAGAGTATCCCCAGTTCTTTAAACTCTCGTTCCTGTTTGTCTTGAGACACTGCGATCCTCCTTTTCTACCGTGCTCGTTTTATTTCTCGTTCCCCAAAAGCGACTTCAAACGAAGTAATAAGCGCCTGCTCTATTGAGAGTGAGGCGAAATCCCATCCCGCTTTATTGCGCGCCTTTACTTGCACAATAAGCTCTTTAATTTCAAAGAGCGCGCACAATCGTGCGCAAAGCGTACAGGATGCGTATGGTTCTTCGCGAATCCATGCTTCATCAGAAGGTCCCATGCCGCAAATCACAAGTGACGCACCAGAAGGATCGTGACCATTTCGTACCGTATCTCTAAGTGCAGCCCATTCGGCATGTATTGCTTCGCAACGTTCCGCTTTCCCGCGCGGCCTGATGTTTTTTCGGTATTCGCAACACTGGAAACGCGCAACGCAGGGATGGACTTTTTTGGTATATCCGCGGCCGATGACTTCGCCGTCTTTTATGAGCAATGCACCAAATTTCATGAGTGTGCAATCAGATTGCGCGGCGAGCGCAAGACATTCTTCCGCAAGCGATCGTTTGAACATCGGACAGCATCCGTTCTTTATTTTTCAAGGTTAGTTTTTGTGTAACACGGTCTTTTAAAAAAGAAAAGGCCGACCGAAAAGGAGTCGCCGCGATCAGCGGCGACTCCTTTTTGGTCGGGGTGGGGAGAATCGAACTCCCGCTACAAGACCCCCAGCCTTGCGTACTACCATTATACGACACCCCGAAGCCCGCCTCTGGCGGGAAACTCGAAATCCTAAATCCGAAATCCAAAATAAATCCAAAACAAAAAATTCGTATATTCGTATCTATTCGTATTTCGTAGTATGGTCATCTTCCCTTTTTTGCTACTGTTCTCATGCACTGGGTGCATGTCAAAAGACGAGTGCCTATGGCAAAACCCTTATATGTATACGGCAGCCGTAACCATTGGAGGTTTGGTTTTCTGTGAACAATTTTAGTGGGGTTATAGTGACCTCGGAGAAGTTTTCGTTTTCCACCCTTTAACCTCCCTTTGCCACATAATGCGCATTTTTTTTCCATAAAGTTTTGGTTATTGGGATTTGGACATTTGGATTTTATCTGTTACCCTGTGTAAGGTAAACCCTATGCCTTATCCCTTATACCCTATACCCTATACTCTCATTTTTGCAACATGGATCCTATACTAGGCGGCCTTTTCACTAATGGGTTTAGTTTGGTGGTGATTCTTTTTTCTGCCATTTTGCATGAAGTCGCGCATGGCGCGATGGCATTGCGTTTGGGCGACCCTACGGCAAAATATGCAGGCCGTTTAACATTAAACCCTCTTAAACATTTAGACCCGTTCGGTTCGGTGCTTTTGCCGTTGCTGCTTATTCTTGCCCGTTCGCCCATTCTTTTTGGCTATGCGTTGCCCGTGCCGTACAACCCCTATTATTTCAAAAATCCAAAATGGGGAAGCGTATGGGTAGGGCTTGCCGGACCCCTCACGAATATCCTTATTGCCGTTGTCTGTGCCGTGGGGTTGCGAATTCTCTTGGGCCTTGGCCTTACATTGCCGCCGCTTTTCCCGCTGCTGATATTTTATGCGGTATTGTTAAATCTTTTTTTGGCATTGTTTAACTTAATCCCCATTCCTCCGCTTGACGGCTCAAAGTTACTCTTGGCAATATTTCCTGAACCCCTTCGTGCATTGCAGGATTTTTTAAACCGGCTTGGAGTATTTGCCTTAGCGCTTTTGTTCCCCATACTTATTTTGGTGTTCGCCCCCATTCTTTCCCGTATTGCGATTACGGTAGCCGTATGGCTTATTGGAGGCCCGCTTCCAACCCCTCTCTAATCCTTGCGTTTATATTTGGGATACTGTACCCTGTTTCCTGAACCCTAAATCCTATTATCATGCCTACTATCCACCAGCTTGTGAAAAGGCCGCGTAAAAGGGCGATCCGAAAATCGACTTCGCCCGCATTGGAATATTCGTTTAATGCCATTAAAAACCGACCCACGTTTCATGCCTCTCCTTTCAAACGCGGCGTGTGTATCAAGGTAACGACTGTTACGCCCAAAAAACCAAATTCTGCGTTGCGCAAAGTTGCGCGCGTACGTTTGTCAAACGGCATGGAAGTGACGGCATATATTCCGGGTGAAGGGCATACGCTGCAAGAGCACTCGATGGTGGTAATTCGCGGCGGGCGCGTGAAAGATTTGCCCGGCGTGCGGTATCACGTGGTGAGGGGCGTTTTGGACGCTTCTGGGGTTGAGGGAAGAAAGCGGCGAAGAAGCAAGTATGGTACAAAGCAGCCGAAATAATTAAGAAACAACTTTCATTTTGTGGTTTTTAAGTATGCGCAGGAACCGTAAACTTCATAAAAGAGAACAACTTGATCGTTTGTATAACTCGCCGCTGGTGGGCAAGCTTATCAATTATGTAATGTACGACGGAAGGCGGCTTACCGCCGAGAGAGTTGTGTATGCGGCGCTTAAAGAGGCGGCAAAGCGCACGGAGAAAGAGCCGCTTGCGGTATTTGAGGAAGCGCTTAAAAATACGTCCCCCGTGCTTGAGGTGCGCTCACGGCGCGTAGGGGGCGCAACGTATCAGGTGCCGCGCGAGGTTCGAGGAGAGCGCAGAGTACAATTGTCGCTTCGGTGGATTGTGGCTGCATCCCGCGGACATAAAAAACGAAAGAATATGGCAGAGGCGTTAGCCGAAGAGTTGGCACTGGCAGCGCAAGGACAGGGAAGTGCGGTGAAAAAGCGGGAGGATATGCATAAAATGGCAGAGGCGAACAGGGCGTTTGCGCATTTTGCATGGTAGCTTTGGCGCTCGGGTAGCCCGCCTCGCGTCTGCAGGGGACCCTTGCGTTCCCTAAGGCCGCTTCGGCGTGCCACCGCTCGCGCCAAAGCTCTCTTTATCCGCATGCGCAAGGAGGAGGGGGAGAGAAAAAACTAACTCCACAGCTTCGCTCACGCTCAGCAAGATTTTCGGGACTTTTCAAAACGCACCCTTCGCGCCTTCTTAATTGGAGGGGTGCGCGGAAGCCGGAAAAGAAAGGGTAAGAAAAACGAAAGTAATCCGCGGTGCGGATTTTTATTTGGGAAAATTTGACGTATACTGCTTGAAGCGTTATTGTTATAATTCGTATATTCGTATTCATTCGTACTTCGTAGTATTTATTTATGCCTCGACAATATCCAATAGAACGTCTTCGCGACATTGGCATCATTGCCCACATTGACGCGGGCAAGACAACCGTAACCGAACGGGTGCTTTTCTATACCGGGATTTCTCACAAAATCGGGGAGGTGCATGAAGGGCAGGCCGTTATGGATTGGATGGAACAGGAGCGCGAACGTGGTATTACCATAACATCCGCCGCCACCACTTGTTTTTGGATACCGCTTGAGTTTACCGGTCTTGTAGACCAAGCAGCGCGAAAAGCAAAAGAATTTCGGTTCAATATCATCGATACCCCGGGCCACGTTGACTTTACTATTGAAGTTGAGCGGTCATTGCGCGTGCTTGACGGGGGCGTGGTTGTATTTGATGGAGTTGCGGGGGTGGAGCCGCAGTCGGAAACCGTATGGCATCAGGCAGACCGGTATCACGTTCCTCGTATTTGTTTCATTAACAAACTTGATCGCCTCGGGGCTTCATTTGAAAAATCGCTTGCATCAATTCACGAACGCTTAACCCCCCATGCCGTAGCGTTGCAGCTCCCTATTGGTATTGAGGATTCGTTTTCCGGCGTTGTTGATCTTTTGCTTGAAAAAGCAATTCGTTTTGAAGGGGAACACGGGGAGAAAGTAGTATATGGGGATATCCCTGAAAACATGAAAGCGGAGGTGCGAAAAGCGCGTGAAGCGCTTATTGAAAAAATTGTTGAGCATGACGATACGCTCATGGAAAAATATCTAGCAGGAGAGATGCCCTCGGTTGATGAGTTGCGCGCGGTTTTGCGAAAAGCAACCATTACAGGAAAGGTGATCCCGGTACTATGTGGCTCGGCCTTAAAAAACAAGGGTGTGCAGCCCTTGCTTGATGCGGTGGTTTATTATCTTCCGTCTCCACCCGAGCTTCCACCGGTTGAGGGTACGCACCCCAAAACCGAAGCGCAGGAAACCCGTGAGCCCGATGACAATATGCCCTTTGCCGCTTTGGCTTTTAAAGTTGCAACGGATCCTTATGTTGGGCAATTAACTTTCTTCCGTGTATATTCGGGAACCTTAGGTCGAGGATCTTACGTGTTAAATACTACTTCCGGCGAGAAAGAGCGGATTGGTCGCATTGTGCGCATGCATGCAAATACCCGAGAAGAGGTTGAGGAAATGTTTGCGGGAGATATCGGCGCAATCGTGGGACTCAAAAATACTTCTACCGGAGATACGTTGTGTGCGCCAGAAAAACCAATTGTGCTTGAGCGTATTACCATTCCAGAACCCGTAATCTCCGTACGGATTGAACCAAAATCGAAAGCGGATGAAGAAAAACTTGGGATGGCGCTTCGCCGGCTTGCAGAAGAAGATCCCACGTTTCGTGTTTCCGGTGATCAAGAAACGGGTGATACGATTATTTCTGGAATGGGGGAGCTTCATCTTGAAATTATTGTCGACAGAATGAAACGCGAATTTTCCGTTGATGCAAATGTCGGCGCGCCACAAGTTGCATACAAAGAAACCGTTTTAACAACGGCGGAAGCGGAAGGAAAATATATTCGCCAGACGGGCGGGCGCGGGCAATACGGCCATGTATGGCTTCGGGTGGAGCCGACGGAGCGAGGATCGGGTTTTGAATTTGTTGATGCAATTAGGGGAGGAGTAATTCCTAACGAATTTATCCCTGCAGTTGGCAAGGGCGTGAAGGAGGCAATGGATAAAGGAATTGTGGCCGGTTACCCGATGGTGGATGCGAAAGTAACGCTTTATGACGGCTCGTACCATGACGTTGATTCTTCAGAGGCCGCGTTTAAAATCGCCGGCTCCATGGCATTTCAGGAAGCAGCAAAACGGGCAAAGCCGGTTATGTTGGAACCGGTAATGAGCTTATCGGTGGTGGTACCAGAACAATTTTTGGGCGATATTACGGGGGATATTTCGTCCAGACGCGGCCGCATTGAGGAGCTTGGCGAGCGCGGACAAATGAAGGAGGTAGATTCAAAAGTGCCCTTGTCTGAAATGTTTGGCTATGCCACGCAACTTCGCTCTATGACACAGGGAAGGGGAGCGTTTACCATGGAATTTTCACATTACGAGGAGGTGCCCGGGAATATTGCGCAGGAGATTGCGGCAGGGAAGCGGAGATAATGCTCGCGATAGCGCTTTTCGCTTTCTTCGGCTTGTCGATTTCTTGGGCGCTCGGGTAACCCGCCTCACGTCTGCAGGGTACCCTTCCGTTCCCTAAGGCCGCTTGGCGGGCCACCGCTCGCGCCCAACAATTTTTGACCTCGTAACCCGCTCAAATCACTATCGCTCGCTAGAGAAATCGAGACGCTTTTCAAAACGCATCTTCTCGCGCCTAAGAATGAGGGAGGAAAAAAGAAGCCGCCGGTGGGCGGCTGTTGTTATCCCGAGCCGGGTCGAAGGATTGATTTTTTTGATAGAAATGGTATATGATTTTTGCACGTTTAGAATTCGAAAAGGAGGATGTTATGACTGCCCCGAATATCTATCTTCGCGCATGGTATGCGCGATACGGTTTCTCCGATGCCGAATCGTTTCGAGATGCTCTTCTTTCTTCTTTCTCGGGCGCGCCTCTTTTGTCACAGTTTCAGGAAAGGAAAATCGTGTTATTCCGCAGAACCCGAATATCGCATTTCGCCTTACTTGATGTCTATGACGATGGGTTTCATATTTTATTGAATCGAGAAAGAAGCGTACGCCAGTGGCTTGTTGACATCGGACACGAGCTTATTCATACGTTTCATTATGATCTTTCGACTCTTCCGCCAGTAAATCTGTTTCGAAAGATGTTCGGGGATCCCGATCCCGCGCTTGAATATTTTTGTGATTCTGTGGCACGCCGGTGGTTGTTGCAAGATCGGAACGCACGGGCATTGGTTGCACTCTTACGGTCGCAAAGATGGCAGGGCGAGGTGTTGTGGATTCCAAAACCGCTCCATATGGGCGGTTTCCCCTTTTTATGTATATATTGTAAGGGCTTGACGGATTGTTTTGCCTTGACTATTATAATGGTTGCGCTGTATAACAGTGAAGTTAGCTTTATTAATGAAATCCCTCGATTGCGCAGTGATTGCAAAAGGAAGTCCCTCGTTTTGCTTGGGGATCTACTTTCGCAGCCACTCGCGAAGCTCGCGGGCGAAAGTAACATATGGCAGGAAAATTTGAACGCACCAAACCTCACGTAAACGTAGGAACTGTTGGTCACGTTGACCACGGCAAGACCACCCTGACTGCGGCAATCATGCACGGCCTGAAACTTAAAGGTCTTATTGACACCGCAGAATCGGTCGACCAGATCGATAATGCTCCCGAAGAGAAGGCGCGTGGTATTACCATAGCCCTTCACCACTCCGAATACGAAACAGAAAAGCGTCACTATGCACACATCGATGCTCCCGGACACGCCGACTATATTAAAAACATGATTACGGGGGCAGCCCAAATGGACGGTGCGGTTTTGGTGGTTTCTGCAGCCGACGGCCCGATGCCCCAGACGCGCGAACATATTCTTTTGGCGCGGCAGGTGGGAGTTCCTAAAATTATCGTCTTTTTGAATAAAGTTGACGCGGTTGACGATCCTGAATTTATTGATATTGCAGAATCGGAAGTGCGGGACCTTTTGAAAAAATATGAGTATCCTGGCGATGAAATTCCTGTGGTTAGGGGATCGGCGCTCAAAGCCCTTGAGGCAAAATCCGCGGATGACGAGGCGGTAAAACCCATTTTTGAGCTTTTGGCAAAATTGGATGAGTATATTCCGGAACCGCAAAGAGATATCGACAAACCTTTCTTGATGCCCGTTGAGGATATTTTTTCCATTGAGGGTCGCGGAACAGTGGTTACCGGAAGGATCGAACGCGGGCTTATTAAGCTTAATGATGAGATAGAAGTCATTGGATTGCGGCCAACGCAAAAGACCGTGATTACGGGTATTGAGATGTTCCGCAAGAGCTTGGACGAAGGCCGGGCAGGGGATAATGCCGGACTCCTTTTACGAGGCCTTAAGAAGGAGGATGTCGAGCGCGGGCAGGTCCTTGCAAAGCCAGGAAGCGTTACCCCGCATACTGAATTTGAGTGCGAACTTTATGTGTTAACAAAAGATGAAGGCGGCCGCCATACGCCCTTCTTTACCGGTTACAAACCCCAGTTTTATATCCGAACGTGTGACGTGACTGGAGAGGTTACGCTTCCGGAGGGCACAGAAATGGTGATGCCAGGAGATACGGTGTCGGTGAAATCGAAATTAATGGCTCCGGTTGCGCTGGAGGAGAAACAGCGGTTTGCGGTGCGCGAAGGCGGACGAACTGTTGGTGCAGGAGTGGTTACAAAAATTATTCAATAATACACACCATTGATTTGCGCTAGGGTGATAACGGGGCGCGCTGTTCTTTGAGGTGATATTTTATCCGTTTTTACATGGCCGATGCTCCCTTAAAGGAAAAGAAAACAAAAGCGGTGCCGGAGATCGAAACGACACCAAAGCTACGTATTAAAGTTCGGGCATACGACCATAAGGTTTTGGACAATTCGTGCCGACAAATTGTGGAAACGGCGTTGCGCGCAAATGCGGAAGTATATGGTCCGGTACCTTTACCCACGGAGTTTCATCGTTACACCGTAAACCGTTCCACGTTTGTGCACAAAGATGCACAGGAGCAATTCGAAATTCGTGTTCATCGTCGCCTCATTGATATCGTAAACCCTTCCCAGAAACTTATCGATGCGCTCACCAATTTGACCTTGCCAACCGGTGTTGATGTTGAGATAAAGGCCGTTTAAGTATTTCTTTTAGAAACATGCGAATGAACTAGTATGCACTGTTGAGTCGCGAGAGCCAGGCCCGCTCCGGCGGGCTTTCTTTATGCCCGCGGCATTTAAACATTATGAAATTTCTTTTAGGAACGAAAATAGGAATGAGCCAAACATGGAAAACGGATGGGGGCGTAGTTCCGCTTACCGTTATTCAGGCGGGGCCCATGGTGGTTACTCAAAAAAAGACATCAGAAAGGGATGGTTATGAAGCCATACAAGTATCCCTTGGCAAAAGAAAACGGCTTAAGAAGCCGCAACAAGGACATCTGAAGAAGGGCAAAACTGATACCGCACGCTGGTTGCGCGAAGCTCGCGGGGCATGGAACGTAGAGTCAGGGGCCGTTATTGATGTATCCGTATTTGTTCCAGGTGATATTGTTAAGGTTTCCGGCATTTCCAAAGGGAAGGGTTTTCAGGGAGGTGTAAAGCGACATGGTTTTCATGGGGCTTCGGCAACGCATGGTACCAAACATGCGCATAGACAGCCCGGATCTATTGGATCTTCTTGGCCCGAGCGAGTGCGAAAGGGAAAGAGAATGGCAGGAAGGATGGGGCATGAGCGGGTTACGGTGAAAAACCTAGAAGTGGTGAGTGTGGACAAAGAGAAAAATTTGTTGGCGGTGAAAGGAGCGGTGCCTGGTGCACGGGGAACGTTGCTTGAGATACGGGGCTAGATCGGATGCTTGGGATGCGTCTCGAAAAGACGTGTCGCGCGCCCAGCGAGGCGCGCGCACTCTCGCTCGGCGTTGTTCTCCCGCCAACGATTAAACTTTTAGGGAAGGCGGGAACCATGCCCGCAACGCCTCCGCGAAGCTTTTCTCAACACATCCCAAGCATCTGACGAGATTTTCATTTTGTCAAAGTGGCGTGAAAAAAGATTCGTATATTCTTATCGATTCGTACTTCGTAGTATTTTATGAAGGTTAAGGTTTATACCAAAGAAGGAAAACAGAACGGCACCGTTGAGCTGCCGGATTCTGTGTTTGGCGTTCCCATGAACAATGATTTGTTACATCAGGCAATGAGCGTTATGCTTTCGCGAAGGCGTCAGCCGCGTGCGCATACCAAAACCAGAGAAGAGGTGCGGGGCGGTGGGCGTAAGCCCTGGCGTCAAAAAGGAACTGGGTTTGCGCGGCATGGTTCGCGCCGCTCGCCCATTTGGAAGGGCGGTGGTGTAACGTTTGGCCCACGCAAAGATAAAAGATTTGCAAAACGAATTCCCGATGCCATGAAGAAAAAAGCATTGGCCGTTGCATTGTCTCAAAAAGCACGAGACGAGGAGCTTGCCGTTATTGAAAAGATTTCCGTATCGCAGCCAAAAACAAAAGAAGCGGCATTGCTTCTTACCACGCTTCTCGCGTCAATTTTTAAAGTAGAAAAGAAAGCAAAAAAACCATCGGTGCTTATTGCTTTTGCGAAAGAAAATCAGGGGCAGGCATTCCGTGCAGTGCGTAATATACCCTATGCCCAAGCATTCCGTCCGGAAAATCTCAATCTTCTTGAGGTGCTGGAATATCGCTATATTTTAATCCCAAAAGAAACAGTGGATGATTTGGTGAAACGTTTTTAAGCTTTTGCCATTTATCATTTATCTTCCTTGTTATGAGTCCTTTACTGCCTTTTCGTAAGGCAAAAGAGAAAAAGAGGAAACCAAGACAGGTGGAGCAGAGCAAAGAAAAGCAAGAGCCATCAGAGACAAAGATGGGCGGCACGACAGCCCATGGGATTTTATTGTCTCCGCATGTTACGGAAAAGGCGGGAAGGATAGAAGGGTTGAATCAATATATGTTTCGCATTGCGCGTGGGGCAAAAAAATCAGAGGTTCTTCAGGCAGTTTCGCAAATATACGGTGTGCGGCCCACCCGGATAAATATTATCAATCTTCCTGGAAAGTCCCGCAGGCGCGGCTCGTTTATTGGCAAAAAAAGTGGAAAGCGAAAAGCGATTGTTACTTTACCCGAGGGGAAAACCATTGAAGTATTACCGAAATAAACGACATACATAAGGTAAAGATATGAAAATCTATAAACCTACCTCACCGGGCCGCAGAGGAATGTCTATAGTTGATTTTTCTCACATTGCCAAAAAAGACCCAGAAAAACGTTTGTCCTCTGGGAAAAAACGTTCGGGCGGTCGTAATTTTCAAGGGCGTATCACTTCCCGTTTCCGCGGTGGCGGTGCCAGGCGCATTTTTCGAAAAATCGATTTTGGGCAATCCAAACGCGACGTTCCCGGAACCGTACGTTCGATCGAATACGATCCGAATCGCTCGGCCTTTGTGGCTCTGGTTTCATTTCGCGATGGCGATTGGCGTTATATTCTTGCACCACATGGTCTGCGTTCCGGTGACGAAGTATATATTGGGGAGCGCGCGCCCATTCGTGTGGGATCTAGGATGTTGCTCAAAAACATTCCGCCCGGAACCCAAGTGCATAATATTGCTTTGGTTGTCCAAGGTCCCGGGAAACTTGTTCGTTCAGCGGGTGCCGCCGCCATTGTGCTATCGCATGAAGGCCGTTATACTCAATGCACGATGCCTTCGCGGGAGATCCGATTGTTTCCGACAGAAGCATTTGCTTCCGTCGGTTCTGTTTCAAACGCCGAATGGAGTTCGACGACGATCGGAAAAGCAGGACGTTCGCGACTTCGGGGAAGAAGGCCACACGTACGCGGATCTGCTATGAATCCGGTTGATCATCCGCATGGAGGTGGCGAGGGACGAGCGCCCATAGGACTCAAGCACCCGAAAACTCCTTGGGGCAAACCGGCATTGGGTGTGAAAACAAGAAAAAGATATAAACCCTCCAACGCTTTCATTGTACAGAGGAGAACTAAGAAGAAGTAAAACATCATAGTATGTCCAGATCACTCAAGAAGGGTCCATACACAGACCAAAAACTTCTCAAGAAGCTTCAGGCCTTAAAGCCGGGTGCTAAGGCGGTGGTAAAAACATGGTCGCGTGCTTCGGTGATTACGCCAGACATGGTAGGTTTTACGATAGCGGTTCACAATGGAAAACAACACATTCCCGTTCAAATAGCAGAAGATATGGTGGGTTTTCGATTAGGAGAATTTGCGCCGACCAGAAAATTTGTAAGGCACGGTGGGAAGCTTCAGCGCGAGGTTGAATCCAAAGGGCAACAACCAGCCCAAAGCTAACCGATTTTTTTAAGAACCTATGCAAGCATCAGCCACGCTTCGCCATCTGCGCATAAGTCCACGCAAGGTCCGTTTGATCGCGCGGGAGCTTGGGGGAAAGCAGTTTTTCCATGCGGAAGCACTGCTTGAGCTTTTGCCACACCGGGCAACAAAACCATTGGTAAAGTTACTTCGTTCTGCCGCGGCAAATGCTGAAGCGCAGGGTGTTGGCGAAAAACAAGTATTGCGCGTGAAGGGCGTTATGGTAAACCAAGGAAGAACGATTCAACGTTTTCGTCCCCGCTCACGCGGCATGGCGCACCCTATCGCCCGTAGGTCCTCTCATATAACCATTGTGCTTGAAGGCCCGGGTGGCGTTCCCAAACGCAAACGCGCAAAACAAGAAACAACGACGGAAAGCTCCGACACGCGCGATAGGCCACACCCAACGGCGCGGACGAAACAGGATCTTCCTACACCACGCAAATTAGTTGATGTAGGAAAACGCGTTTTCCGCAGGAAATCCATCTAAGGAACGAAATTCGAAATTTGAGATATTGAAACACAAAACAATAGCTAATGGTTGCAGTTTAAAATTTTTGAATGTTTAGGATTTAGAGTTTCTTTCGCTAAGTTAAAGGTATGGGACAAAAAACACATCCAATGGCGTTGCGCATCGGTATCTTTAGGGGATGGGCCTCAAAGTGGTTCGCTCTTGATTACAAAGAACGGTTACGTGAAGATATTTTACTTCGCGAGTGGCTTCGTAAGCGACTTCGCCGTTCCTTTGTAAATGAAATCCTCATTGATCGTTCCGGCGCAACCATAAAGGTTCATATTTCCACTTCTCGACCGGGAATGCTTATTGGGCGCGGGGGAGCTGGAATTGAAGAACTAAAACGAACAGTATTAAAAAAGCTCGAGGAGTTGCGAAAACAAAAAGTAAATCCGGTGGATATCCGTATTGAGGTACAAGAAGCTCGAAACGCCGACAGCCAAGCAGCGTTGGTCGCGCAAAGCGTTGCAGAACAGCTTGAGCGACGTTTGCCATTTCGCCGTGTGTTAAAACGCACTCTTGAACGTACCATGGCTTCTCCTGGAGTCGGTGGTGCACGAATTGCTATTGCGGGGCGTTTAGGAGGATCTGAAATGTCGCGGCGTGAGTGGATTGCCGATGGTAAAGTTCCACTTCATACTTTTCGGGCAGATGTTGATTTTGCTCAAGAGACGGCGTATACCACGTGGGGAACTATCGGTGTGAAAGTATGGCTCTATAAAGGAGAAGTGTTTAAAGAGAAAGAAGAAACTACCGATTGATTTAATTTCTAATTAACCTAATTGACCTAAGTGTTTATGTGGTTTTGAATTAGTCATTCATTAGATCAATTAGAGATTAGAGCAATTAGACATTTTTACGGTTATGCTAATTCCCAAGAAAGTAAAACATCTCAAGTCGCCCGCCTCGGGCGGGCTCTCAAGAAACCCTCGGTTTCTTGCGCTCGCCTTCGGCTCGCTGGTTTCCGATACGGGAAACTTCCGTTTTCCGACCCTTTCCCGATTTTCAATGTTTTACTTTTTGCCCGGACAACATGTTTGCATGAAAAAATATAAGGTTATGGTTTTTGCGCTATGCTGATGCCTAAAAAGGTAAAACATCGAAAGTGGCAGAAGGGTAGATCTCGCGGAATGGCGTCGCGGGGAACCACCCTTGCGTTCGGCGCCTACGGTCTTAAAGCCGAAGGCACGTCTTGGATCTCATCTCGTCAGATTGAGGCGGCGCGTCGTGCTATTATCAGAACTGCTCGCAAAGGCGGAAAAGTTTGGGTTCGCATTTTTCCGGATAAGCCAGTTACGCAAAAAGGAACCGAAGTACCCATGGGTGGGGGAAAGGGCGCGCTGGATCACTATGTGTTTCCGGTAACCCCCGGGCGAATTCTCTTTGAGCTTGATGGTGTTGAGGAGGATATTGCACGCCATGCGCTTCGCCTTGGTGCCCATAAGCTTCCAATAGCGGCGCGCTTTGTACGGCGTGAACACTAATGTCATGGCTAAGGAATTGTCACAACTGAAAAATATGAACGCGACTGATTTAAATCATACGCTGCAAGAAACACGAGATAAATTGCGCCAGCTTCGATTTAATCTTGCAGGGGGGAGAATTCGCAACATCAGAGAAATTCGTGCCATGCGCCGTCGGATAGCGCGCATTTTAACCCTTTTACACTTACATGAATAACACCACCTTACGCACCAGAAAACTTACCGGAATAGTAGCGAGTACTAAAATGTCAAAGACCGTTTCTGTGCGCGTTGAGCATATTAAAAAACTTGTAAAGCTCCAGCGTTTTGTGAAACGGCATCGAAAATTCTTAGCCCATGATGAGCTTGGCGTACACGAAGGAGATCTGGTGCAGATTCAAGAGACCCGTCCCGTCTCACGGCACAAACGATGGAAGGTGGTAAAAATTATTTCTTCTATCCACAAAAGCGGAGAAAGCGAGAATGCCTAACTTTTTCATGACGCGATTTAACTAAATACATGGTTCAACCTCGTTCAATGCTTCAAGTTGCAGATAACACCGGAGCGAAATTGCTGCAGGTGATTACGGTATTGGGCAGCACACGACGCAGATACGCGCAATTAGGGGATCTTGTGGTTGCGTCTGTAAAGGTGGCAGAACCTCGTAGGGCGGTAAAGAAAAGCGACGTGGTACGGGCGGTCGTGGTCCGACAAAAAAATGCATTTCGCCGTGCCGACGGGTCTTTTGTGCGGTTTGATGAGAATGCCGCAGTTCTTGTTGATGGTCTTAATCCGCGGGGCGGAAGAATTTTCGGCCCGATTGCCCGGGAAGTGCGGGATCGTGGTTTTACTAAAATTGCCTCATTGGCGGCTGAAGTTGTATGAAAATCAAAACCGGTGACACCGTTACTGTACGCGTGGGGAAAGATCGCGGAAAATCTGGAAAGATCGTGCGCGCAATACCTTCCTTGGGCAAGGTGCTTGTGGAGAATATTAATCTGGTAAACCGTCATAAAAAACCGCGCAAACAAGGAGAGAAAGGACAGCGCGTATCGATCCCCGCTTTTATCAATGTTTCGAATGTAAAACTCGTATGCCCTTCATGCAAACAAGCAGTTCGTGTACGGTCTCGACGGCATGATGGGGGGCGCGAGCGTCAATGCCATAAATGTGGTGCATCGTTATAATCTATGACATCCTCTTTTGCAAAAATCCATAAGGAAATTTTGCCGGAGCTTTTAAAACATGTCGGCTCACAGAATATCCTCGCGGCACCCAAAATCGACAAGGTAATTGTACATGTGTCGGTGGGACGTCTTGTAGTTGGTCAAGGAGAAAAAACGTTGGAACCATATGAAAAGGATCTTTTACGAATTTGCGGCCAAAAGCCAGCAAGACGTCCTGCTAAAAAATCAATTTCAGCTTTTAAGGTCCGTCAAGGGATGCCCGTTGGGCTTATGGTAACGCTTCGCGGGAAACGCGCACAAGATTTTTTCTCACGCTTGATTTTAGTCGCGCTTCCTCGTTTACGAGATTTCCGTGGAATCGATCAAAAAGCCGTTGATCAAAACGGCAATTTGACCATAGGTATTCGTGAGCAAACTGCATTTCCGGAAGCCGCGAACGAACCAACAGGAACCGTTTTTGGTTTAGAGGTAACCGTAGTTACAAAAGCAAAAAATCGAGAACATGCGCTTGGATTATTCAAATTGTTGAGAGTTCCCTTTAAAGCCCAGGACCAGGTATAATCGTTATGGCAAAAAAATCGCAAGTGATACGCGCACAACGCAAGCCAAAATTTTCTACGCGCACAGTACGCCGATGTTTTCGTTGTGGAAGGCGCCGGGGCTTTATGCGCATGTTTGGAATTTGCCGTATTTGTTTCCGCGAACTTGCAAGAAAAGGCGAAATTCCTGGGGTAAGAAAAGCCTCATGGTAGGTGCCCGTTACCCCATATTCTATCTTCTATGACCGATCCCATTGCCGACATGTTAACCAGAATTCGCAATGCCTATGCCCAGGGTGCGGCAGAAGCGCGTATTCCTTTTTCTCGTCTCAAGGCACAAATTGCCGATATTCTTTCACAAGAGGGATATCTTAGCGGCGTGGAAATAAAGGGACGACTTCCGCGGCGTACGCTCGTAGTTGCGCTTCGGTATATTAATCAACGGCCGACCATTGAGGGCATAAAACGAATTTCAAGGCCCGGCCAGAGAATTTATAGAAATGCGCGTCAATTGCGGCCAACACGATATGGCTTTGGAATAACTATTCTTTCAACCGCAAAGGGTCTTATGACGGAAAGAGCGGCAAGGGACGCACGGCTTGGTGGAGAGGTTTTGTGCGAAGTGTGGTAATTAGTATGAGCAGAATCGGCAAACAACCAATTTCGGTTCCCTCCGATGTTTCGATTACCATCGAGGGATCTTTGATTCAGGCGAATGGACCGAAGGGGAAATTGTTCACCCAGCTCCCCCCCGAAATAAAAGCAGACCACAAAGACGGCATGGTGCTTGTTTCCCCTGTCGGGAACGCAACAAAACGCGTAAAATCTGTATGGGGATTAACCCGCATGCGGATTGCAAATGCGGTGCAAGGCGCGCACCAGGGTTTTTCAAAGAAACTTATACTTGAGGGAATTGGGATTCGCGCCCAGTTGGAGGGCAAAGCGCTTGTGTTATCATTAGGGTTTTCACATCCTGTACGGGTTGAGCCGCCAGAAGGCATTACATTTCTTGTTGAGAAAAATGCGGTTACTATTTTAGGGCCGGATAAACACATGGTGGGTCAAGTGGCGGCTTCCATCAGGGGAATGAAAAAACCGGAACCATATAAGGGAGCGGGAATTCGTTATGAAAATGAGCAGGTTCGCCGGAAGGCCGGGAAGAAAGCCGCTGCCATAAAATAATCTTTATAGCTTTTTATGCCCCGCAATGTTTCCAGAACCATCAAACGAATATCACGTCACCGGCGTATACGCGCACGTATTTTGGGTACAAGCGCTGTGCCGCGCCTTGCGGTGTTTCGTTCGAACAAAACTATTGTTGCGCAGCTTATTGATGATACCAGGGGATTTACATTAGCCGCGGCATCAAGTAAGCAGATAAAGAAAACAAAAGAGATTCCCAAAATAGATTTTTCTCCGGGCCTGCTTCGGGCGTATCTGGTTGGTAGGGCAGTTGGGGATACCGCCAAGAAAGCGGGATTTTTGAGAGTTAAATTTGATCGTGGGGGCTTCGCTTATCATGGGAAGATCAGGGCATTGGCTCAAGGTGCCCGCGATGCAGGCCTTTCGTTTTAAAGAAAGATTTTTATATGCTTCGACAAAAGCGAGATTTCACAAGAGGCGCAAAGAAAGGAAGCGGGAGAGAGCAAGAGCAAGAATTTGAAAGCCGGACACTGGACTTAAGCCGTACTGCGCGCATGGTTGCTGGCGGGCGCCGCTTTCGTTTTCGTGCCCTGGTTGTGGTGGGTGATAGAGCAGGTAGAGTTGGGTTGGGGATGGCAAAAGCAAAAGATGCCACGCAGGCAGTAGAAAAAGCCGTAACGCGTGCAAAAAATTCACTGGTACGTGTGCCGAGACGCGGCTCTACCGTGCCAAGCGACGCAATTGCAAAGGTGGGCCCTGCAAGGGTACTTTTGCGACCTTCACGTCCGGGACGGGGTATTCGTGCAGGAGGTACGGTACGGCATGTGCTTGAATTGGCAGGCATTGCGGACGTTACTGCAAAAATTCTTTCTCGTTCAACAAATAGTTTAAATAATGCGCGCGCCACCCTTGCTGCGCTTGAAAAACTTTCTAGGCGCCTTGAGGTTGCAAAGGTGCGAAAACAGAAATCTTAACAGTATGCAACTACATCACATCAAAAAACCAAGGAATCAAAAACTAAGCCGTCGCGTGGGAAGGGGGGGGAAGCGTGGTACGTATTCCGGCAGAGGCATGAAAGGACAACGATCAAGAGCCGGAGCCAAAATACGTCCAGCAGTTCGAGATCTTATTAAGAAGATTCCAAAATTGCGAGGGGCCGAAGGGAGAGGCACAAGCCCCAAAAAACCTCTTGCCCCAACGATAGTTTTGGTGGAACGAATCCAGCAACACTTTCGGGCAGGAGAAAAAGTAACCCCACGAACACTTTTCGCAAAAGGTATCGTTGAAAAACGGCTTGGAAAAATTCCTGAAGTAAAACTTTTGGGATCAGGAAAAATCTCCAAGAAATTATTGGTGTCTGAATGTCAAATATCCTCCGGAGCTCGCAAGGCGATTGAAAAAGCAGGCGGGAGCATAGAGAAACCCTAAACTTTATTGTATATATGTTTGAGAAACTTTTACTTTTGTGGAAAATTTCGGAATTGCGCGCAAAGATTCTTTTTGTGCTTGGCATGCTTGCGGTGTTCCGGCTCGCCGCATCGATCCCCGTGGCCGGTGTCGACACAGAACGGCTTGCTGCATTTTTCCAGTCGAATCAGCTTTTTGGCCTCATCAATATTTTTACGGGGGGAACGCTTGAAAATTTATCAATCGCCATGCTTGGTGTGGGGCCTTATATTACCGCAACCATTATTCTGCAGTTGCTGACCATGATCTTCCCGCGTTTAAAGGAAATGTATTACGAAGAGGGCGAACAGGGGCGGCAGAAATTTAACCAAATCGGGCGTCTTTTGACCGTCCCCTTGGCGATTCTGCAAGGTTTTGGTTTTTTGCGACTTTTAGCTTCACAGGGCGTTGTAGAGTTAACACCTATCACCACCGCAGTTAACATTGCGGTCGTAGTTGCAGGAACCATTCTTTTAATGTGGCTTGGGGAACTGATTACGGAAAAAGGTATTGGCAACGGTGTTTCGCTTATCATCTTTGCCGGTATTGTGGCATCTATCCCGCAATCACTCTTTCAGTTTTTCTCAACGTGGGATCAGACAAAACTTTTTCAAACCGTAGCATTTGCGGCAATTGCAATTATTGTTGTGGCGGGTGTGGTTTTAATTAACGAGGCACAGCGGCGCGTTCCTATTGCGTATGCCAAGCGTATCCGCGGATTTCGTATGTACGGTGGTGTTTCAACGCACCTTCCTATACGCGTAAATTCCGCTGGCGTTATTCCCATTATTTTTGCCTTGTCCATCGTGCTTTTTCCGGGAATGATAGCCCAATTTTTCACTACGGTGGATGTTCCTCAAATTGCAAGTATCGCTAATACAATTCAAAATATTTTTTCCGTAAATAACTGGACGAGCATATTTATCTATTTTGGTTTAGTGTTTATATTCACTTATTTTTATACCGCTGTCATTTTTGATCCCAAGGAAATTTCACAAAACATCCAGCGCTCAGGCGGATTTATCCCAGGAATTCGGCCGGGCTCGCCCATGGTAAGCCATCTCTCGCGTATTATTAACCGAACTACTCTTGTCGGAGCTTCGTTTTTGGGAATCATTGCGGTGTTGCCACAAGTGATGCAGCAGGGCTTGAATCTGCCCGCCCTCACCATCGGGGGAACGGCGGTATTGATTGTCGTGTCGGTGGTGATTGAGACGATGAAACAAATAGAAGCGCAGCTGACAATGCGGGAATACGAAGGGTTTTAGAGCTCGCGCAGGGCCATTTGCGAAACGCGACAATCCCCAGCGAGGATTGTCGCTCTGTCCTCGCCGCGCTCCCCCGCATACGGTTTATATTTTATAAGGAAGCGGGGACCATGCCCGCGCGGCTGCGAAGGTTCGCAAATGTCCCTTCGCTCACCCCAAAAAAGTTGCTTGGCTGCTTCATTCATTGTTTCGTAAAGAGAAGGGTAGGATAAAAGGAGACCGGCCGTGCATTGCACGGCCGGTTTTTGTTTTTATCCTGCTTCGTCTGATCCATCTTCATGATTTTCACCCATGATCGCTTTGAGCAGCTTTTCGGTGGGAAAGATGACGAGCGTGCCCTTTACCCATTTTTCGCGGAAATAACCCCATTGAATTAAACCATCAACGGTCCATGGGCCGTCTGACAATCGTATGAGGTCTTCCTTGGGGAATCCCGCAAGGCGGTTCCATATACGGCAGAGAATCATAAAGGTTTCAACAAAAGATTCATCCTCTGCTTTTCCAAGACGCAGCCCTCTTTCAAAATAGACGCTGGTTGGAGAATACCGATCCGTCCGAGAGTTTAGAGTATTTTCCAATTCTAGATCCCAAAAAGCGGCCCTACAGAAAGATTGGATGAGAACTCTTTTGCCGTGTTCGTCAATCCAGACCTCTTCCGCGTCTGTTTTTTCTGGTGCGGTTTTCCGTTTCATTTGCCTTTCTTCTTTTGTTGCGCTTTCAAGGATTTTCTGGAAGGCATCCGGGTTGCGTTCCTTCAGACGTATGACATCTGCGACGATTTTCACTTCCTCGTCTGTAAGCCCCAGCATTTGGGCTGCTCTCCCGGCTTTATTTTGGGAGCAGTGGGCGCGTTGCCCAAGCTCAACGAGAAAAGGGTTTTGCCGTAGTGCTTCCCGAATTCTTTCCGCAAGCTCTTTTTGTGAGCGCATTGCTCAACCTCCGGAGGCGGGCGCGTTGCCGCTTTCAAAGAGCATAGAGAAAGCGTAGTAAATAATAGTTGGCTTGTCAATGCTTCATGGGGACACGCCGAAAGTTTTTATTATTTTTGGTTCGGACCTCTTGAGATCCTACTATCGAGGTCGGACCTCGATAGCGATAGTTTGTTGTTGCAGGAGCCCATTTTTCTTGTTACTGTATGGTTGAACTTTCATGCAGAGGCGCTACGATGCGGTATTTTTAATTGGGAGACCTGGCTGCGGCAAGGGGACGCAGTCGCGGCTATTGCAAAGACGTGCTGGTTTTGCCTTGGTGAAAACCGGTACTCTTTTTCGGGCATTGGCAAAAAAACAAACAACACTTGGCCGTAACGTCAAAAAAACGCTCAATCGAGGAAAACTCATGCCGCCATGGCTTGCGTTTTCCGTAGTGCTGGATGCATCGGGACGTGTCGATGCAAAGAAGCCGGTGTTGTTTGATGGCAGCCCCCGTACTAAAAGAGAGGCCGAATGGCTCACTGCTGCTTTACCATGGTTTGGCAGAAATCATATTGCCGCCGTGCATCTTTTCATACGTCCGCAAGAATCATACCGCCGGCTCATCTTACGCAAAAGACACGACGATACTCCCGTCGTGATTCGTGCACGTCTACAAGAGTTTGACCGTAATGTAATGGCTGCCCTTCGTGTGCTTCGTGAAAAGCGGCTGCTTAAAACGGTCAAGGGAGAACGACCCATCCAGGAAGTAGCACGCGATATTCGCAGGGTATTGCATTTGACATAACGTGGATTTATGCAAAAAGCTGTTATCATTTTTGGTCCGCCAGGTGCGGGTAAGGGGACACAAGCAGAGATGTTTGCGGACGCGTTTGGTTTTTTGCATCTTGAAACAAGCCGCATTATTGAGGAGGCGTTGGCGACGCACGATTCAACGGAATATATTATTGCCGGAAAATCATACACCTACGGGCAGGAGAAAGAAAATTTCGACAAAGGAATTTTGGTGGAGCCGGAGGTAGTTGTACATTGGATGGTTGAGGCGATACGAAGCCATGCCCGTGCGGGAAAATCGATTGTTTTTTCTGGATCTCCCCGTACCCTCTTCGAGGCAGAGCACCTATATCCGGTATTGCATGAATGTTTTGGCGGCAATGGCTTTTTTTGTTTTCATCTAACTGTTCCGCCAGATCTTTCAGTAAGCCGTAACATGCGGCGGCGTATTTGTGTCGCATGCCGTCTACCGCATGAGCCCAATAAAACGGTGTTGGAGTGTACGCGTTGCCGGGGAAGTTTAGTGACGCGCGGTGAACTTGATTCGCATACCTCGCTTCGCAAGCGGCTCGAAGAGTTTGAAAAACGCACCCTGCCTGGAATTTATCACTTTGAAGATCAAGGTCGTGCGGTATCGCGGCTGGACGGTTCGCGCCCACCCGATGATGTTTTTAGGCATTTGTGTGCATTGCTTGGTTTAGTATGAAACACTCTCCACAAGATATTGTCGCAATGCGCGCGTCGGGGCAAACCGCCGCGCGTATCCTTAAAGAAGTGGCCTTGCGCGTTCAAGCGGGTATAACGCCAAAAGAACTTGATCGTATTGCGCGCAAGGAAATTGAATCGGCAAAAGTTAAGCCCGCTTTTTTGGGCTATGATAAATTTCCCGCGGTGTTGTGCGTTTCGGTAAACAGCGTTGCGGTGCACGGCGCGCCAAGCGATATTGAATTTTGTGAGGGGGACGTCGTGGGGCTTGACTTTGGCGTTATCAAAAACGGCTGGTATTCCGATTTGGCTATAACAGTAGGGGTTGGCCAAATTTCCTCTGAAGCACAAAAACTTATTACGGTATGCAAAACAGCGCTTGAACGAGCAATTTCAGTATTAAAAGAAGGGGTGAGTGTAGGTGATATTTCCTCCACAATTCAAACATACGTTGAGGGGAATGGCTTTTTGGTTATTCGTGAACTTGTGGGACACGGCATTGGGAAAAACCTTCACGAGTTGCCTCATGTGCCCAATTTTGGGAAACCCGGCATTGGGGAAGTGCTGGAAGAAGGGGCAACGATTGCCATTGAGCCGATTATTTCGGTTTCCGACGAGCACGTGGAGCTTGATTCGGACCAGTTTAGCTGGCGTACAAAAAAAGGGTCGCTTGCCGCGCATTTTGAACATACCGTTGTAGTTACCAAAGAGGGCGCGGATATTTTGACATTGCCGTAAGAAAAAGATATGCTGCACATAGCATCTTTGAAAAGAAGAGGAATCCCCATGGACTTTCCCCATAACTTTTCCTACGATCTACTTAAGTGTCTTGGAGTTTTGCGGATCAACGATGACGGAACAGCGACATTACAATTTTTTCAAGGCGCATCTTCTGTTAACGCACCGCTAGGATTTGTTGCGGTAGATCATATGGGTATTGCAATTGCCCATATTGTAGATAAGGATGTCGCCGGTGAATTTATAAAAATGATCCCTGGAGCCGTCTTCCGCGTTTTCAAGATAGTTCGGCTTCCGAACTCGATCTTTCTTTTTGGCGAGCCCAGTTAGGGTTCGCTTTTTGCCATTATGCGTTTTTCAATACCCAAACAGCGCTATATTTTGACCACTGCGTTGCGGCGCATCGGATATGCGCCGAGTCGCCGCGGGCAGAGTTTTGTGCGCAAACTTTCTTCAACGCCCTATCCCCAATTTCATTTATATGTGGAAGAAACCGAACGCGGATGGGGGTTTAACCTTCATTTGGATCAGAAGCAGCCAACGTATGAGCCGGGGCGGGCGCACGCAGGGGAGTATGAGGGTGAAGTAGTGGAGCGCGAGGCCGCGCGAATACGCGCGTTTATCGATACATAAAGCTGGTCGGGCACATTTCGAAAAGGAGAGTGCTCGCGCAAGCCCCTTTTACTTTCCCGGTTTCCACGAGTTCACGCAGGGCCATTTGCGAAACGCGCGCAGCCCCAGCGTGTCTGCGCGCTCTGTCCTCGCCGCGCTCGCCCCGATGGCCATCGGGGCACCATGCCCGCGCGGCTGCGGAGGTTCGCAAATGTCCCTCCGCTCACTCGCGGGAGGATCATAACGCGCTCAAAGTGCTACGCGCCCGCAAGAATAATCTGTTTTTCTCAATCTTAATGCACTAGTCGCGTTTTTTCTGGAAGACGCACGTTCCTCCCTTTGTTTTTAGAGAGGAAAAGAGAAAAGGAAGCCGCTGGTGGCGGCTTTTATGTTTGTATCAGCAACATTACTATGGGGATCGGATCCCCATAGTTTGGTTAGCGCAAATTTGTGGCGTTCGTTTTCTTGCGCCTTTCCGTTTGCTTGACAGGTCGCTTCTCCTTTGCTATCAAAAGAGAGGATAAAAAAGAAAAAGCGAGGAGTATATTGACAAGAAAAAAGCCGTCCGCCGTTAAGTTCTTACGGTTTATTCATGAGGCATATTGTTTTCGTTGCCGCAGGAAACAGCCGATGAAAAACCCCAAGGAAACTATTCTTTCAAATAGTTCCTCGGTCATTAGGGGACGATGCGTGCATTGTGGTACTAAGGTGAGTGTTTTGCAGAAAAAGATTTCCCTTCGCAATGCTTTGCGATCGGTCGAATGTCCTACCGATGGGGTGCACATATGTTGTATCCCGACCGGAGGTGGCGTTGATTTGTCTGAGTTTGGCTGTGGCTGTTGGTGTCATAAACCGATCGGTAGTGCGCTGCAATAAGCAGCGCATTTTTATTGAGCGATTTATGTTACGATAAAATAGTATTCGTGTCTTATGCGCATACTCGCCATTGACCACGGCTCCAAACGAATAGGTCTTGCGGTAGGGGACACCGGGCATGGGGTTGCCACACCCCTAAAAAGCATTGGGGCACACGATGTCTTTGGCGAGCTTCGTGCGTTTGTAGCAAAGGAAAATATAGAACGTATTGTAATTGGAATGCCGTTGACATTGCGGGGAGAAAAAGGAGCGCAGGCGCAAAAGGTAGAGGCATTTGGTAAAAAACTTGGATCGTTGCTTAACCTCCCAGTTGAATTTTTTGATGAGCGCCTTACCTCAAAAATGGTGTTAAAAGACACGCAAGATAAAGACGCAGCAGCCGCTGCTATTTTGCTTTCCGATTGGCTCCAGGCGTACCAGAATAAGAAAACATAGTGTGGTATAATAAAAAAATGAACATAGGAAAACCATATCTTTCCATCATTATCCCTGCCTATAACGAAGGGGAGCGTATCGGATCAACGCTAAAGGCGGTTGCGGGCTTTATAGAGAAGCAGTCGTATTCGGCTGAAATTTTGGTGGTGAGCGACGGCTCAACAGATAAGACCGTCGAAATTGCAGAGAGCGCCAGGGATCATATATCTTCGCTTCGTGTGATAGAAAACAAGGAGAATCACGGGAAGGGATGGGTAGTGAGACAAGGCATGCTTGAGGCGCAGGGTGGCTTCCGTTTATTCACCGACGCCGATAACGCAACTCCTATTGAGGAATTTGAGAAGCTTCTTGGTTGGGTTAAACCACAAGGCATTTATGATATTGCGATTGGCTCTATTGGTTTAAAAGAAAGCAAAGTAGACCGGCCTGAACCTTTGCCGCGCGTGATTGCAGGCCGCATGGCGAATTTTTTGATCCAGACAGTGGCTGTTCCGGGAATTCAGGATACGCAGCGAGGGTTTAAGTTGTTTACCGCAGAAAGCGCTGAAGCTATTTTTTCAAAAACCAAAATAGACCGCTGGGGTTTTGATATCGAAGTACTTGCTTTGGCGCGAAAGCTTGGCTTCACCGTTAAGGAAGTGCCCATCCGTTGGATTCATATGGCCGGCTCCAAAGTGAAGGCGGATATTTATTACAAGACCTTGGCGGAACTCGCAAAAATACGATGGTGGCTATGGACGAATTCTTATGGAATTCGTCGAAATTGACCTAATTTCTAATTTTTATAAAATTCCCAAAAGACCGTCTTTAGGTCAATTAGAAATTTTTATGGATTCTTCTTCCGAACTTCGGAGAGATCTCATCTCTGGCGATTGGGTTGTTATTGCAACAGGTCGCGGCAAGCGTCCCCAACGGGCAGTGAAAAAACGGGCGCGCGATCTTGAGTACGAGAAAACCGAAGGATGTCCGTTCGATAATCCTCAAAGTGGGAGTAATGCGCCCCCGCTTTTTGTTGTGCAAAAACCCGGTGCACAAATGAGTGAAGATTGGTTTATTCAGGTGATCCCCAATAAATACCCAGCGCTTGCGCCCGGCGAAGAATACGATCGTACTGTTGGACCCTTTGATGTAAAAAGCGGCGTGGGATTTCATGAACTTGTTATTACTCAACCACATGATCGGGGATTGCCTCAATTTTCAATCGAGGAGGCAAGTTTGGTGTTGCATACCTATCGTTCCCGATACCATGCGCTTGCGCACGAACATTCGGTGCGTTATATTTCGATCTTCCATAATTTCGGTAAAGAAGCGGGTGCTTCTATCTTCCATCCGCATTCGCAAATTCTTGCAATTCCCGTTATCCCTCCTGATGTAAATAGATCCTTTCAGGGTTCGTTGAAATATTTTGAGGAGAAAGGGCATTGTGTGCATTGCGATCTTATCGGGTGGGAACGCCAACAGCGGCTGCGTGTTATTTTTGAAAATAATTCTTTCATCGCACTATGCCCTTTTGTTTCCCGTTCGGCCTTTGAAGTCCGCATATTCCCTAAAGCTCATGAGCCGTGTTTTCAGGAACTCGGAGATCGCGAACTTTCAGATGCTGCAGAAGCGTTGAAAGAAACGCTTCGAAAAATCTGGGCAGTACTCGAGGAGCCCTCCTATAATTTTTTTATTCACAGTTCGCCCTGTGGGAAATCCTTATATTTCCCGCATTACCATTGGCATCTTGAAGTATTGCCGAAAGTTTCGATTTGGGCTGGGTTTGAGATCGCAACGGGAATCGAAATTTCGACTGTCGCGCCGGAAGAAGCAGCAGCTATGCTGCGCAAGGCCTAGGTTCTTCGGATTTGCTTATGAGGTACGTTATTGCAAATTGGAAAATGTATCCCCAACGCCGGGAGGATGCGCTGCGTATTTTTGGCGATACGGTAGCCATGATGGGGGCTATGCGGGGAATTCGAGTTGCTATTTGTCCGCCATTTGTATGGCTTCCGGTCGTTTCATCTTTGGCAAAATCAACGGTATGGCTCGGTGCGCAGGACAGCGGCTGGGCAGATGAGGGCGCGTTTACTGGGGAAATTTCACCCACCATGTTGAAGAATATTGGCTGCCGTTTAGTCATTGTCGGTCATTCCGAGCGAAGAACTCATGTTGCAGAATCGCAAGAAATCATCAGAAAAAAGACCGTTGCAACATTACGTGCAGGTCTTTTTGCTGTTTTATGTGTAGGCGAGCAACAACGGGAAGGAGAATGGGAAAAGGAGATACTTGAGCAGACAAGAAGCGCTATCGCAGATATTGCGCAGGATAATATCCAGCGCCTCCTCATTGCCTACGAGCCGGTTTGGGCTGTTGGCACTGGCAAGGCAGATAGTCCCAAGGATACGGTAACCTCTATTTTGCTCGTTCGAAGGGTGTTAAAAGATAAATTTGGCGCAGCTGCGGCCGAACAGATGCCGGTACTTTATGGCGGATCAATAAATGCGCAAAATATTCATGGATTTGCTGTTGAACCCGAAATTGGGGGATTTCTGGTGGGGCACGGTTCGCTTGATGCAGGCGAATTTTCAAAGATCGTAATGGCTGCCCGACTGAAAGAAGAAACATAGTGCCTGTTTGTGTATATATACAAAGGGGTTTGCTCGAGGGTGCCTATATCTACCATCGGGCTTGCCGTGGCCGCTTATTCTTGTTATGCTTTTGGGAGATTTCGGTTTTGTATTTTTATCGTTCACTCGCATAAGCACGTTGGTGTTTTTGCGCAATATGCAAGTTTCCCTTACGCAATTTCCATAGCATGAAATATTTGCTGACAACACCTCGAATGCAAAGCGGGTGCGCTCACCCATATGACTTTTGGTATTGTGATCGCGGCGGCCCTGGCGCTTGCTGCCGGTCTTGGTATTGGTTGGTACCTTTGGTCTTCTCTTCCAGCCAAACAAAAAGAGAAAGCTGAGGCCTCTGCAAAATCCATCCGTGAAAGGGCAGAGGCGGATGCCAAATCATTCATCCTTTCTGCAAAGGATGAGGCGCACAAACTTCTTGAAGAAGCAAAACAAGAAGAACGTGAACGGCTCCGCGCACTCGAAAGACGGGAGTCGGAATTTGTGGTACGTGAACGCGAGCTTCTTTCCGATCGAAAACGAATCGATCAAGAACGCGATGCCTTGCAACGCAAACAAGGGGAACTCGATAATCGCGCAAAGGAGATCGAAATATTACATGCGCAAGAACTAAAAAAACTGGAAGAGGTCGCACATTTAAGCGTCGAGGAAGCGCATTCGAAGCTTCTGGAACAGATCGAGAAACAGCACGCAGAAGAGTTTGAGCGGAAACTACAACAATTTGAAAGGCAGGCCCAACAGGATCTACAAGAGCGTGCACGCGATATTTTAATTACCGCGATCCAACGTTATGGCGCGTCGCATGCCTCTGAAGTTACTACTACCTCGGTGGCCTTGCCATCCGAGGAACTCAAGGGGCGCATTATTGGTAAGGAGGGGCGCAATATCAAAGCGTTTGAAAGGGCATCGGGTTGCGAGCTTTTGGTTGATGATACGCCAGGTGCCGTTGTGATTTCCGGTTTTGATCCGGTGCGGCGAGAAGTCGCGAAAAGAGCTCTTGAAAAGCTCCTTGTAGACGGCAGGATGCAGCCGGCTCGCATCGAAGAAGTCGTAGCCGGGTGCCAAGGGGAGGTGGATGAAATTATTCGCAAAGCGGGCGAGGATGCAATACAAGAAGTAGGCGTGGTGGGGCTTGACCCGCGGCTTGTATATCTTTTAGGGCGTTTGCGATTTCGTACCAGCTTCGGGCAGCATGTATTGCAACATTCTATTGAGGCGGCCCATCTTGCGGGTATGATTGCAGCGGAAATTGGCGCAAATGTGCAGGTGGCAAAGAAGGGGGCGCTCTTTCACGATATTGGAAAGGCAATAGACCATGAGGTGGAGGGAACCCATGTTGAAATAGGGAGGAAACTGTTGGCACGCTTTGGGGTAGAAGAGCCCGTTATTAAAGCGATGCAATCACACCATGAGGAGTATCCGTTTGAAACGCCAGAATCGGTGATCGTAAAGGTGGCCGAATCAATCTCCGCTGCCCGTCCTGGTGCTCGTCGCGATACGGTTGAGAATTATTTGCGTCGTTTGTCAGACCTTGAGCGTATTGCCACGTCTTTCCCTGGGGTTGAAAAAGCGTATGCCATTCAGGCGGGTCGTGAGGTTCGGGTGTTTGTGGTGCCCGAAGAGGTTGACGATCTTGCTGCAAAAAAACTTGCACGCGCCGTCGCCGATCAGATTGAACAAGAGTTACAATATCCGGGCGAGATTAAAGTGAACGTGGTGCGCGAGACAAGGGTGGCAGAATTTGCCCGCTAAATCAAAATTTTTAAAACCTTCGGCAAATTTTCAGCCATTTCTTGTTGTGGATAAAGCACTTTTGCCCATCCGTGCGTAAGACGGTAATATACAATTGTCGAATTTAAAGGGGAAATCCCAAAAACTCAATAATCATAAAAGAAGGAGGTGATATTAATGACAAAAGATGGACTTATCGCTGCTGTGCAAGGCGTTTTGGGCGGAACGCGAGCAGAGGCAGGGCGAGCGGTTGAGGCGGTTTTTGATACTGTTACCAAAAGTTTGGCGCGTGGAGAAGAGGTAAATGTGACTGGATTTGGCAAATTTAAGGTTGCCAAGCGCGCAGCGCGCACGGGCCGCAATCCTCGCACCGGCGAGAGTGTACAAATTCCCGCAAAATCTGTCCCTCGCTTTACTGCAGGCAAGGCCTTGAAAGAAGCAGTGCAGTAAACTTATCTTTTTCCGGAAAAAGAACCCCCCACTCCGCATATACGGAGTGGGGGGTTGCGTTTATAACGAGAAAGGCCGCCCGCGGATCCACGAACGGCCTAAGATATTCTCTCCGTAAAAAAGAGCGGAGGTTGCTAAATGTTGGCCGGAACTTACCCCAGGTTCCGCAGGGACATCCAGCGCTATCGGGCGAGATCATTTGGGGCTTCACCCAGATACGATAATATTATATCGAATAATTTTTATGTCGTCAAGAGCGAGAGAGGGGAATCGAACCCCCGTATCCTGCTTGGAAGGCAGGCGCACTACCATTGTGCTACTCTCGCAATATTGCTTACTTGGAGATATTAGGCGGGATCCTCGAAACGATAATTTCGTTTCGCTCAAATCGTTTCGGGAGAAGCTAGCGCACTGCCATTGTGCTACACCCGCAAAATTCGCAAGGTCTCTTTGTGGTCGGGGCGCCGAGATTCGAACTCGGGCTACGTGCTCCCAAAGCACGCGTGCTACCATTACACCACGCCCCGAATTTCCCAAGATACAGTTGTTATTTTGGCACGTCTCGGACAATCCTTCAACTAATGATATAATATATATATATGCGCATTTTGAAGGAAATGAAAGAGTTTCTCAATCCTCGCAATGCTTTTGAGCGGTGCCGAAGGTGGGGTGTACCTATTTGGCAATGTCCCGATATGATCCTTCTTTTTGTAGGTGTGATTGCCGTAATTTCTATTATTTTAGTCACGATTCTTTCGCAGCGGTATCAGTTCAGCGAAGAAATATTGGTGAGCGTGGCTTCAATGCTCGCGGTAGCGTTTTTGGTAGCCGGTTTTTTGCTTTCAGTAACTCTTGAGAAGATTGCCCAAGCAAACCATCTACGAGCTCAATTTTTGCGCATCGTATCCCACCAGTTGCGATCGCCCATCACTGCGGCGCGCTGGGCTTTAAGTTCTTTAATGACCGATTTCGGTCCGATGTTTCCTGAGGGGGCAAGCCGCATGATAAGTATTGTTGAAGATGCCGTTGGCCGAATGCGGCGGGTGGCAGAGGCGGTTGCGGAAGTTTCGATTGCCGCGCGTATGCAAAAGCCCCAGGACACTTTTGCAGTCCAAGAGGTCGTTTTGGCTCTCTCGCAGGAATTTGATTCCGCAGCCCGCATCGCCGGTATCGCTTTTGTATCGAATATAGATGGCAAAAAATGTTTCATCCACGCAGACCGCGACCAAATGCGGTATGTTGTTGAAGTTTTGCTTGATAATGCCATGCGCTACAGCAAAAAGGGCGACACGGTTTCTCTTGGCCTTACATGCGAAGAAAAGCATGTGGTCATTTCGGTGCACGACACCGGCATGGGCATTCCCGTGAAAGAGCAGGGAAAGATTTTCGAACCATTTTTCCGTGCGTCAGCTGCGCATGGTGTGTGGCCCGGCGGTACTGGCTTAAGCCTGTTTGCGGCATATTCCATTGTGGAGGCATTGGGAGGAAAGCTCGTCTTTAGTTCGCAAGAAAAGCGAGGGTCAACGTTTACGATAACCATACCCCGCGCAGATCAAAAATCATGAGACAAGAAGACAAACAATTAGAATCATTCTTGAAAGACACGGAGCTTATTGCGGCAGCGGAGCTTGAGAAAGCAATAGCAGAAGCCGATCGCACCCAAGATCGTTTAGTTGATGTGTTACTGGTAAAGAAGCTTTTGCCAGAAGCCGATCTTATGAAGTTACAGGCCTATGTCGCAGGTATTCCCTTTGTGGCCTTACAAGAATGGCGTATTTCTGATGAGACGCTACGGCTTATTCCTGAACCAATTGCTTCTAAAAATAATGTTATCGCATTTCGTAAACAGGGCGACAAGCTTGAGGTTGCGATGATTGATCCGAAGGATTTACAGACCATTGATTTTTTGCATAAAAAATTGCATTTAAAGATCTTGCCGCGTTATACCACCCCAGAAGGTATTAAATATGCGTTGCGCCAATACACAAAATCATTGAAGGCAGAATTTGGGGAAATTATTCAGCAAGAGGCAGAATCGATTACCACGGGCGCTCTTGCACAGCAGGATAGTAAAAAAGCCGATGCCGAGGAATTAAAAAAGGCCGCAGAGGAATTGCCGGTAGTGCGTATTGTTGATACCTTGATAAAACATGCGGTATTGCAACGAGCTTCTGATATTCATATTGAGCCACTGGAAAAGGCGGTGGTCGTACGATATCGCATCGATGGGGTGTTGCATGATGCGATGACCTTACCCAAGGCCATCAACGAGGGTCTTGTTGCGCGCATTAAGGTACTAGCAAACCTAAAACTCGATGAACATCGCTTGCCACAAGATGGTCGTTTCAAAATTGAAACCGAAGATTTTAAATACTCATTCCGTGTTTCTGTTTTGCCGGTTTTCGATGGGGAAAAAGTGGTGATGCGTCTTTTGTCTGAAAGCACAAAGGCATTAACGCTTGAGCAGCTTGGTTTGCGGGGGGAGGCCTTGGAGCGTATCGAGCGGGCAATTCGCAAGCCCGTCGGTATGATTTTGGTGACCGGTCCCACAGGATCGGGAAAGACCACGACATTATATTCACTCCTTGAGATTTTAAACCACCCGGAGGTCAACATTTCGACCGTTGAAGACCCGGTTGAATATCGCATGCCGCGTATCAACCAAACGCAGGTACGTCCCGATATCGGCCTTTCGTTTGCAAATGGCTTACGCACACTCATGCGGCAAGACCCCGATATCATCATGGTCGGGGAGATACGCGATAAGGAAACCGCGTCGCTTGCGGTAAACGCTGCGCTTACGGGACATTTAGTGTTGTCAACCTTGCATACAAATTCCGCCGCAGGAGCCATCCCCCGGCTCATTGACATGGGAGTGGAGCCATTCTTAATTTCATCAACCTTGAATGTTATTGTGGCGCAGCGATTGGTGAGGCGGCTATGCGATGAAAAGACCGCCTATCATCTCACCGCGAAAGAACAGGCGACGCTTAAAAAATCGTTGAACCTAGAACATCTACTTACATTCTTGCAAGAGGAACGCGTACTGGATACGAAAACAACGTGGGCTGAAATCACACTCTCCCGCGCCAAGGAAACCAAGGATTGTCCTGAAGGATATAAGGGAAGAGTCGGCATTTATGAAGTTCTTGAGATTACGGAAAGCATCCGTACGCTTACAAATCAACGTGCCTCCATTGACCATCTCCAAGAGCAGGCGGTGAAGGAGGGAATGCGTACGATGCTTGAGGACGGAATTCGCAAATGCATCGAGGGGATGACTTCCTTAGAAGAGGTGCTTCGCGTTACAAGTGAGTAATATGACAGTTTGATTTTTATCATGCCCTTATATAAATTTCGCGCACGTACCGAATCCGGGTCGGAAGTAAGCGGAACACGTGAAGCGGCTAATACCATAGAGCTTGGGCGGATATTGCATAGCGATCAACGCCTTTTTTTGGTATCGGCAGAGCAAGCAGACAAGAGGGGTAGAAAATTGTCCATTTCTCTTCCCTTTTTAGGTGGTGTGCCCTTTGTCGAAAGGATGCTTTTTACGCGGCATCTTTCCGTTATGGTTGAGGCGGGGCTGGATCTTCCGCGCGCCTTTGAGGTATTGATTCGACAGACGCGTTCTCCGAAATTTCGTAAAACGCTTGCCGATCTAAGAGAAGATATTGTACGGGGACAACGCATCGGTGAGTCCTTAGGGAAACATCCCGATGTGTTCGATGAACTCTTTGTATCTATGGTTTCGGTGGGAGAAGAGTCGGGACGGCTGGTTGAGGTATTACAGCTTCTTGCTGATCAGATGGAAAAATCGCATACGCTTCGCGCACGGATACGCGGCGCGCTAATTTACCCCGCCATTGTCGTTATTGCGATGGTGGGTATTGGCATTCTCATGTTTTTGTTTGTGGTGCCGCGGCTCAAGGAGGTTTTTGCCGATTTTGACGTTTCGCTTCCCATTACCACCCGTTTTATTTTTTGGTTGAGTGAATTTTTGCTTACCAAGTGGTATCTGGTCATTCCTGTGCTTATTGCGGGCGGATGGGTTTTTGTAAAGATGCTCGGAACGCATCAAGGGAAACAAGTCCGCGATAAGGTATTCATGCGCGTTCCTGTTTTCCGGAACCTTTTGCGCGAAATAGCTTCTGCTCAAATTGCGCGCACCTTATCATCACTTATTATTGCGGGCGTTCCGATCGTGCGGGGCCTGCAGATTGTTTCAAACACCCTTCAAAATGTGTATTTTAAGGCCTCGTTAGCGGCCTCGGCCGCGTCGGTAGAAAAAGGAAAAACTATTCATGAAGCCCTAGAGCCCTATGAGTGGGTATATCCGCCCCTCGTTATCGAAATGGTGGCCGTTGGGGAGGAAACGGGAAAATTGGGGGAGCTTTTACAGCGCCTCGCAGATTTTTATGAAGCGGAGGTTGATCGTACGACCCAGAACTTGGCCGGCATTATTGAGCCGGTGCTGATGGTAGTGATTGGCGCGGTTGTTGGCGTTTTTGCAGTATCAATGATTATGCCCATGTATACAATGATGGGTACGATTTCATAGCATGCCAAAACTTTCTGGCTTTACACTCATTGAACTGCTCGTTGTCATTGGGATTATGGTTGTGCTCACGGGGTTAAGCGTTTTCTCCTTTCAGGCATTTCGTGCCAATGCCGATTTGAACGGAGCGCAAGACGCTGTCATCGCGATGATACGGGCTGCACGAGCACGGACGCTTGCGTCAGAAGGCCTTTCGGTACACGGAGTTCATTTTACTGCCAACGAAATTATCGTATTTCAAGGGGCGTCGTACGCTGCTGCAACAGATGTTGAGTACCGCTTCCTCCCTGCTTCAGTAACGTTAGCAAATGCCACTCTTGCTTCATGGCCCGATGTTACGTTTGTGCGACTGACAGGAGAAAGTTTAGGTACCGGAACCATACGGCTTGAACATACAAGTGGCCGTACGCGAGATATCAGCATTCGCGCCTTTAGCGAACTTGCAAATCCGGAAGGGCTGCCAACCCCACTTGATACAAGAATCTCTGATACACGACATGTGCATTTTGATCTGGGCTGGTCGCTATTAGATATGGATACGCTTGTTCTTACATTCGCTTCAGTCGATGGGCCCGTTGTTTCAAATATCGCTATGCAAGATTATTGGGTGGGTTCTCCTACAACCGGTTTTGATTGGGAGGGAAGTACAGTGGTTGATGGCAATCCGCAACTTCTTCATATACATACCCATGTACTTAATGCTACAGAGACCGTACTTTCGATCCATAGAAATCGTTTCGAAAATAGCAAGGCGCTCACCGTTGCGTTTTCTTCCGTGACTTTGGGAACGCGCACGATCGCGACATACACTTCCACGGGAGAATTAACGGTAGAGGCCGACGGAGGCACGCCGACAATTCAGTAAATATATTTATATCTATGCGAGGCATCGGTCTTGTCGAAGTACTAGTGGTGGTAGGAATTCTTGGAATTGGCCTGCTTGGTATTGGGACGCTTGCGGCACAAGGGACCCGCGTTATGGCAGCCGCAGCCGATCGGTATGAGGCAGTCCTTTATGCGCGAGAAGCCGTCGAGGCAATAAAAGCATTACGTAACGATAGCTGGGATGAGTATATTGAACCTTTGCAAGTCGATACGGATTATTATCTTCAACAATCAGCAAGCGGGCCTTTGCGATGGGAATTGACCACCATAGATCCGGGACCTCTTTATGGGCGGCCGCAAAATTTTGTAAGGACTATTAGGTTCGAGCGCGTATATCGGGATGGGAATGGAGACCCCGCGCCCGTTGGAGATGAAGATACACATGTGCGGCGTGCCATTATTGCGATTTCATGGGAAACGCGTGGCGGTGTGCGTTCAATAGAATCGTCTACCTATGTGGGGGACCTTTTTTAATAATACAAGTAAGCGAGGGTTTACTATCATCGAGCTTGTAATTTCGACCGGCCTTTTAGTGTTATTGCTTGGAGGATTTACTATTTTTTTGGTCCTCGTTATGAATAGTTTTCGCGCCGGTCACATACGAGAGGAATTGGTTTCGCAGGGCAATGGCGTATTGCTTGCTCTTGCGCACGAGGCACGAGATTCCGATCGAGTGTACAAACCAACAACAGTGCTGAATAACACCCTTGGACAGATTTCTTTCGAGACCGCCGTCGCCGCATCTTCAGAGGATCAGCGCACCTACGTCGATTATTATGTCGACAACGATGTTTTATATAAGAAGATCGAAAACGTAGACCCCATTCCTCTTACTTCAGAAAATATTAAGGTGAGTGCGTTTGAAATTTCCCAAATATGTCCTTCGTACCAAATTTTACTTACTCTTGCGCCGCTTACCGCCACCTCCCGCGTTCTTCCCCAAACCCTGCGCACTTCTATTACTCCCCGTTTTCAATCAGCATGCGCGCGAACCCAAGAAATTTCATTTTCTTATGGCGCACAGAGCGGTCCTGGGGGCTCACAGGATGTTCAGCTTTTCAATAATGCAATACTTGATGGAGACGCGCTAAGTTCCGATGATCTTGAGGTAAATTCCGGAACCCAGCTCACAGGCAATGGCTACTATGTTGATAGTGTCACGACCAATGGAACGGTGGGGGGTATAGTGTGCCAAATCGGGGCGGGAGGATGCGCTGTTCAATCGCTTCCTTCGCTTCCTGGGATCGATTTTCAAATGTTTCAAGATGCTGCAGAGGCAGGAGGTGTGTATTCGGGAGATTTAGTATTAAATGACGAAGTGCAGACGCTCGGTCCATTAAAAATTGAAGGCGACTTGCGCCTTTCCGGCGATTCCGAAGTAATACTTAGTGGCCCCCTTTGGATCACCGATGATTTGAGCGTGAATAATACATCAACCATCCGGCTGAGCGAGAGCTTTGGTTCGCACGGAACCGTGGTGGTTGTGAATGACCATATTGATTTTTGTTGTGATACGCACGTTGAGGGTACCGGTCAGGCCGATTCGGGCTTTATTTTATTGGCAAGCTTGGAGAATGGCACAGACGCAACCACGGTAGATTTTACTCAAAACGCAGACGCAGGTGAGCGTGGAATTTTATACGCAAGAAATTTTGTACGCCTCACCGATTTTGCAAAAGTTGCTGCAGCAGCTGGAAGAGAAGTAACATTACACCAATCCGCACAGATTTTATATACTCCAGTACGCGTGCTATTGGGTGACGCAGAGTTTGCTGCAGAATTATAAGGTACAATAGAAAGATGCTCTGCATGCATTCGTTTTTGACACATATGCAAAGATACTCCTCTTGGGGGACGATGCTCCATCAATCGCGAGCCGGGAAAACCTTAGCCGGCCAGGCGGTTTTGCTTGCGATCTTTATAACTTTTTTAATGTTTGTGGCTGCCGCCATTGGTTTTGTGGCATTGGTAACGGTTCGCGCACAACTTGCTAGGCAAGCAGATCGTTCAGAGCATGCATTTATTGCTGCAGAAGCCGGGATCGAAGATGCAATCGCGCGGATCATCAATGCTACCCCCATCCCCGCTGCTTATTCTCTGACATTAGGGGATGCGACAGCGGATGTGATTGTAGCGGCTTTGGGCAATACGCGTACCATCACGTCTGTAGGAAGCATCGGAGATGCGCAGAGAAAACTTGAGGTGACAATTGAGCTGAATACACAAGGCATATCGTTTTTCTATGGTATTCAAGTTGGGGATGGAGGGTTAGAGATGCACAACAATTCGACAGTTGTGGGTAGTGTATATTCCGATGGCGATATTATCGGGAGCAATGGCGCCGAGATCACAGGAAGCGCAATTGTCGCTGGGGGAATTAGCGAAACCCCTGCCGTTGAATGGGCAACCCATAACGCAGATCATTTTTTTGCAACCGCTTCCAGTAATCGGGATATCGCGCAATCTTTTACTGCCACCGCGTCTGATACAGTCCCTCGTGTTTCGGTGTATTTGGGAAAGGTGGGGACTCCCGGCAGCAACCTTACGGTTCGACTGACTACCGATAATGGTAACAAACCAGCTACTTCAAGTTTGGCGAGCGCAACTATTGATCCCAGTTTTGTCGGCTCCAGCCCTTCGTGGATCGATGTTTCGTTTTCAACACTTCCTTCGGTAACCAACGGCAGTAAGTATTGGATAGTATTGGATTATAATAGTAATTCGGGAACAAATTATTGGAATTGGAGGAAAGATACGGGGGATGGCTACGCAAATAATACCGGAAAATATACGAGCAATTGGAGCTCGGGTAGTGCAACCTGGACTGATGTAGGAGGGGATTTAGCATTTCGTGTTTGGATCGGAGGAACGGTAAAAAAGATTCAGGATATGGTAATTAATGACGGGCAAGCTAATTCCTATGTAAATACTACTGCACAGGGAACCGCATGCCCGAACGTAAATTGTCCTATTGCAACTCCGCCTCGAGAAGAACTTCCAATTTCTGAAGGGCTTATCCAGGATTGGCGTGACGCGGCTGCTTCCGGCGGAACATGCGCCCCGCCGACATGTAATGCTTCTGGAGATTTTGTTTTGACAAATGGAGCCACGGCAAGCTTGGGACCCATTCGCGTTCCCGGATTTTTTACGCTTGATAATAATGCGGAACTAACTGTAACAGGAACCATATGGGTAGAGGGTCCAATTAACTTAAGCAATGAAGCCATTGTGCGGCTTGACCAAGGTTATGGTCCCTTATCTGCCGTAATTCTTACCGACGATGTGGCCAGCATTTCCAACAACGTAGAATTTTATGGCTCGGGGGACCCGGCGAGTTTTCCCATGTTGCTCTCCGCAAAAAACGATCCAAGTGGTACCGTGATAAATGTAGATAATAACTCATTAGGGGTTGTTTATTATGCAAACAATGGATTTATCGAATTTTCCAATAACGCGACAGCGAAAGAGGCCACTGCCTACGGAATCGAGATGGATAACAACGCAGAAATCGTCTACGATTCAGGGCTTGCGAATACGCAATTTAGCGCAGGACCTTCTGCGGGCTGGGAAATTTTAAGATGGCGCGAAGTTGAATAGCTAATATATGTTTGAATCCTTTTTTGTGCCACAGATTAAGTTTATGGGTGTTGATCTTTCCGACCGTTCGGTAAAATTGGCGCGGCTTGGTTGGCGCGGGAAAGCGAGAGAACTTATCGGCCTTTTTGAAGCGGAAGTGCCGTTGGGTTTACTTGTAGAGGGGCGCGTTAAGAATCGCGATTCATTGATCGCACACTTAAAAGAGGTCTTTGCAAGTCCTCAAGCCAAAGGGCTTATCGCGCCGTACGTTGCCGTTGCTTTGCCCGATGAACAATGTTTTGTCCGAGTGTTGCAGCTTCCGGTGATGCCTGAAAAGGAAATGGCACAGGCGATACCGTATGAGTTGGAAGGATTGGTTCCGGTGGATTTGAAGGAAGCGCGTATCGATTGGCATATCATCGGGCGACAGCCGCAGCAAACAAAGGAGGTGGCACATGCCGATGTTTTGGTTGCAGCAACCCCTAATGAGGTTATTAAAGAGTATAGCGATCTTTTTTCTGCCCTTGGCTTTACGGTTGTGGCATTGGAGCCCGAATCGGTAGTGTTGACCCGCGCAATTTTAAAAGAAGGGTTAAGTTATCCGCCGTTACTTGCCGTTGACGTGGGGGGCGTTCATACGGGCGTTATGATCGCTTCCGGAACCACGTTGCGTACCTCCGCTTCAATTCAAATCTCCGCCCGTGCATTTACCGAGCGCATCAGTCGAGAGCTTAAAATTCCATTCCGGGAAGCAGAGAAACGGAAACATGAATTTGGGATTCTGCCAACCAAAGAGGGGCGGCAAAATCTTGAAGCAACAATCCCGTTGCTGACCGATTTTTCCGAGCAGCTTAAGGGATACCTTGAATTTTATCGTACGCATGCATTCCACGAACACGAGCTTTACACGTTGACGGTTCGTACCGGTTCGGCACCCGGCACGTTCAATTTCCGTCCCGTTTCCCAAAGTGAAGTAACGGTTGGTCGTGCTATTGGCGGGAAGGCAAATATCACGAAGGTCGTCCTTACGGGAGGAGGGGCGGATCTTAAGGGGTTTGCAGAATATCTTTCAAATTCCCTTTCTTTGCCGGTAGAAATTGGCGATTCGTATATCAATCTTGCCAGAGTACCCGACGCGTTACGCGAGCACGTAGAGTCCACCCGTTTTAGCACCGCAATCGGTATCTCATTGCATAATATTATGACAAGCCTTCGTGTTCTATGAATCGTTCGGAGCTTAACTTAATCGGAGTTGCGGATGCAAAGCGGCTGCGTCTCTCTATCTATTTGGTTTTAATAAGCCGAATTCTTTTAGGCATTGCGGTGCTTGCGGTGATTATGGCGGTTGAGCTTTTTGCCACATGGCAAAACCTTCGTGTTTTTGTCAGCGCGCAGCAAGAACAACAAGAGCTTTTTGAGCAGCGACCCGAGGTTGTCGCTGCAAAGGAATTTGAAGGAAGCCTTTCTGGTACGAAAACATTAGTGCAGAAGGGGAATGCTTTCTTCGAAAACGCAATTGTATGGCATGAGCTTGTCCAGCGAGTGTTTGAAGTAATTCCTTCCGGAATTACATTAGAAAGCATTTCATTTGCGCGCCAACCCGAAATACAAAAGAAAGGGGAGGCAAAAAGCAAGCCGGCCATTCAAATTCTGCTTTCCGGTGTCGCATCAGACCGTGGCAGCGTTCGAGATTTTGAGCTTGCCTTAAAGGAGCTTCCTGATGTTCTTGAGCTTCAGTCGCCAACCCAAAACATTATTCCCCGCGCAGATATTCCATTCCGTATGACGCTTTTAATTTCCATACCATGAATTTTTCTTCTCCCAAAAAAATCCTCGCAACAAGTATTGCAATATTATTTGGCGTGGTAGCTGCGAATGGAACGATGGCATGGCTGACTTCAACAACATTCCAAAGGGCAGAAGAAGCAAAAAAAGCAATAATAGCCGCACAAACTGCGGGTGGGCGTTTGGGCAAAGCGCGTGCCGCATGGCAGGAGGTGGAAAACCAAGCCGGACGCCTTCAAGAAGCGCTTGTTACGCACGAGTCCCTTCTGGTGCTTTTAGGGGATTTGGAGCGCTTAGGGGAAGAAGAAGGCATTGTTTTGGAATTAAACGAAACGAATTGTCGCGAACTTTCCACAAAACCAAAAACTTCGGGCAAAGACGCAGAACTCGAGGAAGACGAATTGTGTCTTTCTCTAAAGGCCTCTGGTACTTTCGAACAAGTTATGCGCTTTTTTGTGCGTCTGGAGAACTCGCCACTCTTTTTAACAATGGATGATGGTGCGTTACGTTCCGAAGGTAAGGATGCGGCTATGGTATCCGGCCAATTTACCGTTCGTGTTTTAAAAAAGATTTTATAATATGGCGCGTCCCAAGCTTTCTTTCAAACGAATACGTTTCCCCTCGATTTCTCGGGCAGCCCTTATTCGCAATATAGGAAACGCTTTTTTTGCTATTGGATTTTTGATAATCGTGGGAGGGGTTTTCGCGGTATTGTGGTTCGTTTTTGTAAGATCGCAAGAACAACCCGAGGTTTCTGTTCCTCCCATGCCTTCTGTGAACCGAGAAGACCTGGATGCGTTAGTCAACGAGCTCAACCGTCGCAACGAAGAGCATCCAAAAACGCCCTTGATCCCCACACGCAATCCGTTCCAGTGAGTCCTTCCCAAAAGTATATTTTGTGGTATAGTTTTAAAATGCTCTTTTGGCGGTACCCAGTAGCTTACAGTGGGATACCTGCCCGTTGTCTCTTTTGCCCCCGTAGTTCAATTGGATAGAACAGCGGCGTTCTAAGCCGAATGTTGGGGGTTCGAGTCCCTCCGGGGGCGTTAAGCTCGTGAACCGCGTTATTTTATCCTCGCTTCTTCGTGAGAGGGGACTGGTTCGTTTATGCAAAAGTTTGGCGATAACATTCCTACTCAAAACCCCACGTTTTATCGAGAAAATCCTCCGCCTTCTGCAGTTTCCATTTGGACTGGCCTTGTAGGATTGGGAGCGCTTACCGCTGCCCTTCTTTTTGTCTTTACGTATCAGAAGAATGCTCCTGTTATATTTCATGTATTAGAAATTCTGGCCGCAACAACGGTCGCGATGATGATCTTTGAATTGGGAAGATTAAACCAACATAGAGAAAAACCATTATTCCGTCTTCCTCGCATCCCGACTCGTGCTTCTTTGGGCAATGTAGGTTTGCGTTTGCTTGGGGCGTTTTTGACCATTGTGCCATTTACCATAGGGTATTTTGTGTTAAGCGAGTTCTTGAAAGATCGCTATGAATTCCTCTGGATGGCTTTTGTAATGTCTTCGCCGGTTATATTGCTCCTTGTTGCTCTCTATTTCTTTATTACCGAACATCTCCGCGATCCCAATCCAGATACCTTGTGGCATCTTGGCCTAGTTGCGCTGCGCAAAAAACATTGGCGGCACGTGCCGGATCTTACAGAGCATTGGCGCCAGTGGATGGTAAAAACGGTTTTCGTCCCTTTTGCATTTGCCACCATCTACGCTACGGTTTATATTTTCGAGACCATTATCAAAAACTTCACCTTCGATCTTTTACAGGTTTTCTCGCTTCTGTATATCTTGGGTTTTGTAGTTGATTCGGTCTTTGGCACAATTGGATATCTCATGTCCTTTCGATTTCTCGATTCACATATTCGTTCCACGCAACGGAGTATTCTTGGGTGGATGGCATGCCTGATATGTTATCCGCCCTTAATGTCGCTTTTGTATCTATTCGTCACTTTCTTTCAAAACGGTGAGGCGTGGGAAATATGGTTGCGCAATGCGGGAGTATTTACATGGCTATGGGCAGCCACCATACTCCTTCTCCAGGGCCTTTATGCGTGGGCAACAGTGATTTGTGGTTTTCGTTTCTCTAATCTTACGAATCGCGGCATTATTACGAACGGCCCCTACCGTTATTTCAAACATCCGGCATATTTGGCAAAAAATATCAGTTGGTGGCTTATTTTCATGCCTTTTGTTCTTACCATCTCGATTCCGGTCGCGCTTGGAACCGCAGCACAGCTGCTGTTTGTAAACTTTATTTACTATCTTCGCGCCAAAACGGAAGAGCGGCACCTTTGGGAAGACGAGCATTACCGGGCCTATGTGCGCTGGATCGATTCGTATGGAGTATTCGCTCGTTTTCGACAGTTGCTTTTGCGGACCACTATTGGAAAATCGTTTTTTTCATTCCTTGATTATCTTAGTACGGCCATGACGCGTCTTTACGAGCGCTCGATGTTGGCGAAAAGGTTCGTACGTTATATCTGGTAAGCCGTTGGGATTTATGTTACAGTGCACACGATTTCCAGAAACTTTGGATATTGCATATGGAATCCGAAAGTAGTTTTTTCTCAACCAAAGAAGACGTGGAGGAATCTATGGAAAAAGACGCGTTTTTGGGAATAGGGGAGATACAAGAAGAAACATTCCGTTCTGGCGGCAAGGGCGGTCAAAACGTGAATAAAGTTGAAACCGGGGTACGGCTTCGCGCAAAAATTGAAGACCCGCTACTGCTTATACGGTTGCGAGAACGTTTTCCCGGTTCAGTTACCGATGCCGGAGAGCTTTTGATCGAATGTACTTCAGAACGTTCCCAGCATCAGAATAAGCGCATCGCTTACGAGCGTTTGAACGATCGGTTAGTGGCTGCAGGGCAAGAGCGCGAAGAACGAATTCCTACAAAACCTAAGCGCTCGGCAAAAGAAGCGCGCCTAAAATCAAAACGCCGGACTGCTGAAAAGAAAGAATTGCGCAAATCAATTCGCGAGTGGTAACACCCGCGATTTTTCTTGCGTTTTTAGCGGTTAGAGATTAGAATTTAAATATTCCTGTGCATTGCACGGGCCATGGTGCCCATAGCTTAATGGTAAAGCTCCGCTCTGTGGCAGCGGCGATGAGGGTTCGATTCCCTTTGGGCACCCGCGAAAATGACCGACGCCGAAAGGCGTCGTTGTCATTTTCAGGTCCCGAGCCCGAATTTTGCCCACGCCCGAAGACGTGGTTACAAAATTTAGGGTCCCGAACGAATGTGAGGGGCGAAGTCCCGAGCAATGCGAGGGAGAGCAAAGCGACGAGGGGCTACCTGTTGGGGGCTTGATTTTTTGCGGGTGGGGTGGTAAACTCTCTTTGAAGAAAATTGATAGATGAAGAGGGAAAGAACGTGACCTCACAACCCGCGGTGCTTCCGGAACATCTCCTTGGGAGCGAACGCACAATTGCCATAATGGCGGTAGGAGATTCCGGGTGGACCTGGTGGAATGCTATGGTTCTTGATACCGAACGCGGTTGTTGGCTAAACCCGCGCGAGAGCTTAAATGAGGAATCGAGTTGTGCTGCTCATATCCGTGTTGATCGGCGCACCGACGGCTATCATGTTTCTGTGCGTCCACGTTTCCGATGGGAAGTATCAAAGATGACGGCAGCCAGG
>Ga0155096_113_pt1 | contig 103704 bp, 95 predicted proteins | sample RifCSPhighO2_01_FD_106064 | JGI IMG/M metagenome (GOLD analysis project Ga0155096, IMG submission 106064) | Candidatus Terrybacteria bacterium RIFCSPHIGHO2_01_FULL_48_17
ATACCATTCTAGTGCGGGGCGGATTCCCCCCCGCCGGCACCAACCCAAAATAATACCATTCTAGTGCGGGGCGGATTCCCCCCCGCCGGCACCAACCCAAAATAAAACCTTTCGTTCTGGTGCCGGCGTAGCCCAAAGGTAGAGGCACTCGACTTAAAATCGAGAAAGTGAGAGTTCGAATCTCTCCGTCGGCACCAAAAAACAAGACGAAGTGTAGGCCCTGCGCGTTGCGCAGGGCCATAATTTTAATCTGTTAATCTATCGCAACCGGGTTGCGATAGATTGATTTAATGAAATTTTATGGTATAATTTTGACACCGCGGTTCTTTGATGTTTTACTAAAAGCCAGAAACACGATAAGGAGAATACTATGGCAAAGAAGCGTAATGTTTATCTTGGGTTAAGCGGCGGCGTTGACTCGTCCGTCGCTGCTGCTTTGCTTTTGGAGCAGGGATATAATGTGGTGCCCGTGTTTATCAAGTGCTGGGAAAACGAGGTGCTCGGTGAATGTCCCTGGCGAGAAGATCAAGATGCGGCATACGCCGTTGCAGAGAAACTCGGCGTTACCAAACAGTTTCGTAGTTGGAATTTTGAGCGCGAGTTTTTTCAGGATGTCGTGCAATATCTTGTTGAGGAAGCAAAACGGGGCCGTACGGGTAATCCGGATGTGGTTTGTAACCGAACAATAAAGTTTGGCGTGTTCCTTGATCGTGCTCTTGCGGAGGGAGCTGATTTTGTTGCAACAGGACACTATGCAAGGGTACGGGGTACAGAGGACGGGGTACAGTTATTGCGGCCGAAGTGTGAATGGAAAAACGATCAGACATATTTTTTATGGCAGTTGACGCAAAAACAATTGCGGCAAGTGATGTTTCCTGTCGGCGAGTTTACAAGTAAAGATCTGGTGCGCGAGGAAGCGCGGCGCCGCGGCCTTGATACCGCAAACCGTCGTTCTACCCGCGGCATTTGTTTTGTGGGCAAAACGCCATTGCAAGAATTTTTAGGGCGGTTTCTTCCAGAAACACCCGGACCAGTTGTCACCACCTCCGGTAAAGTTGTCGGAGAACACCGGGGCGTGAATTTCTATACTCTTGGCCAGCGTAAAGGTATCGGGGTGGGTGATGCCCACGGCCCTTATTATGTGAAAGAAAAAAATACCGCAACGAATACCCTTGTAGTGGCACCGCCTGCGGAAATGGCCCGCATTGAAAAGCGCGAAGTTGTAGTGGGCGACATGAATTGGATTTCTGGAACCGCACCCAATTTTCCATTTCGCGCGCGCGCGTATATCCGTCATCCGCAGCCACTGCAGGGCTGTAGGGTACAGGGTACGGGGGACAGGATAACAGTGTTATTTGATGAGCCGCAGTGGGCGCCAACGCCGGGTCAGTCAGTTGTGTTTTATGATGGCGAGGCAGTACTTGGCGGCGGCGTCATACAGGCGTCGTCTACCTCTTGACAGGTTTTCTGGAGTTTGCTATAAAGAGGAAGATTAAAAAAAGGAAAGGGGAGCAGTATGTTCCGAAAGCGACTCGGGCTAGCACAGCTCGAGCAGGCGGTGGCAGAGATGGAAGCGGGCGGTGTGACACCAACCCGCGATACCATCACTGTCGCGGCAGCCATTTGTAACGCCGTTGGCGTGCCGGTGACTGCGCGTCAGGAAGCAGAGGCGGAAATTGCCGTACAGCAAAGTGCTGCACAGGCAGCCCGCAGTAGGGCATCCCTGGTCAGGAAGCAGGCGCGGGCAAGGGCAGAAGCGCTTCAGCGCCAGATTGAAAAGGTTCAGCAACAGGGCGAAGCCCAAGTGTCTGAACTTCAGCGGTCTGCGAACCAAAGCGATGCGCGCGCGGGCCAAGTCCACAATCTTCTTAATCTTCTTTAATCTTAAAGAACATCAACCGCAGCAAAGCTGCGGTTTTCGTTTTTTGACAATAAGAAGATATCATGATTTATTTAGTGAGAACATCCTTTACAAAAGAGAGACGGAAAAAATGCGCATCGTCTTTTTGGGAACTGCAGGATATCATCCTAACCGTAAACGGTTGACGTCGTGTGTGATGCTTCCCGATCTTGGGATCGTGTTTGATGCGGGCGATGGTTTCTCGCAGATACGTGAGCATCTGAAAACCCAAGAGCTTCATGTGTTTTTGTCGCATTACCACTGGGATCATGTTATTGGCCTTACTGCATTAACAGATATTGTGTGGCAAAAGAAATTTACCGCATTACATATTTATGGGAGGTCTCCTATTAGCGCGGTCCACACCCTCTTCAAAGAACCGCATTTTCCGATACGACTTAAACAACATGGGTTTCCGGTGACGCTTGATGAGTGGCGGCCCGGTAAAGAGTGGAGCATAGGAGATATACGTATACGGGCGCGACTCTTTCCGCATAAATCCGGAGGATCGTTGGCTTTTCGTCTTGAGCATTGCGGGAAAACGATTGTATATCTTACTGATACCACGGTAACGCTTGACGCCGCTTCGTTCGTAGAGGGTGCGGATCTTTTAATCTGTGAGTGCAATTTTCCAAACGCCATGAAAGAGTTAGCAATTCGCACGACCCATTCCTATCCGCGTTTGGTGGCAAAACTCGCGAAGGCCGCAGGGGTCAAACGGCTTGTGTTGTTCCATATTGCGCCATTGCTTGAAAAGCCGGGCATGCTTTCGCGAGAGGCAAAAAACATTTTCCACAGTTCTGTGCTGCTCGCTGAAGACGAGATGGAGTTGGAGATATAAATAAAAACCCCGACCGTACGGTCGGGGCATTCGTTTATTTTGTATTGCGTAGTTCCTGCAGGTTCGCATGCGCCTGATGTATAAGCGTAACCTTCCTCTGGATGAGAATGCAGTCGTCTGTAAGCAATTGGTGAAGTGGCGCGCACCAACTACTGGAACAGCTTGTCACGTGATCTTCTGCAGATGCCTCAAGAGCGGTATTCGGCATGCGTATTGCAAGGTCGTTCATCATATGCATGACTAACTCTATTGCATCATCGTGCGGCATGGTTGCAGGATTTGGGAGCGATGTAAGGAGTTCTTCTGCGCGTTTCTTGCCATTTACGAGTTGTTCCCGGACATATCCCTCGAGTTGTCGTTGAAGCATTCTGATTTTGGACGTAAGACCGAGCGCAAAATCTTTTACCTCGTAAGGACGCGGACCGAATGTCGTAGCTTCCAAAAACATTTGCGCAATGGGATTAAGGATATGGTTTTGGAGCGGATCATTGTAATCCTGTCCGTACTCCGTAAGCCGTTCTGCCAGCTGTCCAAGATAAGCGCCGAGGCCCTTCTTATCGTTGTGCGGCCACTCGTCAAATTCGCGAATTGCTTCTACAAATACAAAAGGAGAATACTCTACATGTCGCCACCAGAGTTTCCCGTTGCGATGCCGTAGGAGGTTTTGCGCCCATGTGATCGCGTGTTGACCTTGGCTTGGCCTGTGGCACCAGTGGTCAGCGGCAGAAAGTGCTGCAATCTGCAGCTGTTGTGTATCGGAGAGAGTTCGCCATTGCGAAAGGGTAATATTTCCGTTCCCGTCGCCAATAATAACGCAGGACGCAAGGTTCTCTTTTGCTTCCCGTTCGTAGTAAAGCGGATCTTGGAAAGCCCGATTGGCGGCAAGGGCGATTTTTAAGGCCTCAAGTTCGAGCTCGAGCTCCTCCTCGTTACGGACGATCAGTCCCTCGTGCGCTTCTTGTCGTAGCCGCCTCGGAATCAGAGGTTTTTCCCGCTTTGATTTTGAGCCGTTGCGCAAGAGTTTGAGCCGTCTGCGTGTCCAGCGCGCAAGCGCTTTTACGCCGTCACCCTTGTCGATTGCCTCGGTGACGTCTGGGCCTCCGACGCCCTCTGCTTGGAGTTTTGACGCGATTTGTCCCCACTGTGCTGCAGGGATTGCCTCAACGCCTTTTGGTCGTTTTGGCATTACTGCCTCCTCTGGAGGTGTTTCTTTTGCGTTACGCGGTAACCACCACAGCAGTCGCCAGGACCAAGCCCGAACCAGCCGGGCATCCGTAGCGGGTTGTGAACGTACGCATAGGTGTTATACCATGAAGAGGTTATGGACGCAAGCGAGCTGCGCAAAACATTTCTTGATTTTTTTGGGGAGAAGGGGCATGTGGTGGTGTCTTCCTCTTCCCTGTTACCTGATGATCCGTCGGTGCTGTTTACCACGGCCGGCATGCAGCAATTTAAGTCCTACTATACCGGAGAGCTTGACCCCACAACCGCCATTCATTCGGGATTGGGAAGACCTTTGGGAAGCCGCCGCGCCGCGTCAGTGCAAAAATGCATGCGCACTTCCGATATTGATGACGTGGGTGACGAAACGCACCTGACTTTTTTTGAGATGCTAGGAAACTTTAGTTTTGGCGATTATTTTAAGGAGGAAGCGATTTTGTGGGGATACGAATTCTTGACAAAAGAACTAAAGCTGCCTATTTCCTATGCAACGGTTTTTGGTGGCGACAAAGACGTCCCAGAAGATAACGCCTCGCTTAAAATATGCAAGAAAATCGGCATTAAAGACGTGAGGAGAGCAGGGCGGGAAGATAATTTCTGGGGTCCTACCGGCAGCGAAGGCCCGTGCGGCCCAACCGTTGAGTTTTATGTCGGTGATATTGAGGTGTGGAATTTGGTGTTTAACGAGTATTTTTGTACCAAAGAGAGGAGAGTGGCTAACTTAAAAACGCCTGGCGTGGATACTGGGGCTGGGCTTGAGCGTACGCTTGTGGTTCTTGAAAAAAAACATTCTGTTTTTGAAACGAGCGTTTTTCTTCCCTTGATGCATGCAATCACACAAGGGGCGGAAAATACTTTACCGCGCGGCGCAACAAGTTTTGACCAATTGTGGGCACCCGGGATGGGGGCATTGCGCAATTTGGATATTTCTAAGGCCATGGCCGAGCGGGTGCGTTTTTTCAGAATTGTTGCTGACCATCTTCGCGCCGCAACTTTTTTAATCGCAGATGGTATTGTGCCGTCGAATCTTGAGCGCGGCTATATCGTACGCCGTCTTATACGAAGGGCCGTGCGTTGTGCGCGCAGTGCCAAGCTTTCGGATATATGGTGGCAGAATGGGTTAGGTGCAATTCGTGAAATCTTTAAAGATACTTACCCCAAAATGTTAGATGCAGCGGTTGAGGAGGCGGTTGGGCAAGAAATCGAAAAGTTTTCAAAAACACTTGAGCGGGGGTTGCGCGAATTTAACAAAAAAATAGCTGCGCTTTCGCAAGACAAAACCTTGCGGGGCGAAGACGCCTTTGATCTTTATGAGACCTATGGCTTTCCTGTTGAGCTTACGGAAGAAATGGCAGCAGAACGAAATATCAAGATTGACCGTGCGGGTTTTGCAAAGGCCCAAGAATCGCACCAGGAAGTTTCGCGCGCAGGACAGGAGAAAAAATTTGGAGGCCATGGCCTTCTTCTAGATACCGGGGAGCTCAAAGCGGCAACCTCCGAGGAACTTGAGAAGGCGACGCGCCTGCATACCGCAACCCATCTTTTGCATGCGGCATTGCGCGAAGTTTTGGGTCCAGACGTTCGGCAGGCAGGATCCGATATTACCGCAGAGCGTTTGCGTTTCGATTTTATGTTTTCGCGCAAGCTTACCGATGAAGAGAAAAAGAGGGTTGAGGATCTTGTAAACGCGAAAATACAAGAAGATTTGCCGCGCAAGGTTTTGGAGATGCCTTATGAAACAGCCCTTGAGCAGGGCGCCCTTGCGTTTTTTAAGGCAAAATATCCTCCGGTGGTAAAGGTTTTTTCATTTGGCGACTCTTCAGCAGGTTTAGGGCAAGTTTTCAGTAAAGAGGTTTGTGGCGGACCTCATGTTGAACGCACCGGAGAAGTCGGAGCGTTTAAGATTTTAAAGGAAGAAGCATCTTCGGCCGGAGTACGCCGCATCCGGGCAACTGTGGAATAACCAATTCCTAAAATAGTGTATAATAAACACGGTTATGATTTTTGCGCAAAAAGGGGATAGCTTGGCCGATCTTATTGGACGGGTGATGGAAAGTAGTGACCGCGAGGTTTCGGTGGTGATTCCGTTTGGGTTTGAGGCGTTGCGTTCGGAAGAAGATTTTTTCCGTCTTTTTGAAGAGGCCCGTGCTGCGGGCAAAATTGTTTCTATCCTTTCAGATGACGAACATATGCGTGTGCGGGCAAAGCACATTGGTTTTCGCGTGGGAAGCTCCCAGGGGTCTAACTCAATGAAAAAAGAAAAGGTCATTATGACCGATATTGTGCGCAAGGCCGCCGCACCTCAAACGCTTTCCCTGGCACGGGAAGTTATACCGGATAAACCAAAACCAGTAGAAAAACCTCGCATTACCATAAAAAAATCAGAACAGATACCTTCTGCTGTTATGGCTCTAGAACCCCGGCCGGAAATTCCGGGAGAGGAGCCGATTTTAGAGCCGCCACAACGTTTCGCATTGCGTGTTCCGCCGATTCGTATTCCCGCTTTTTTTCGTTCCTCCCTTGGTTTGACGCTTGTTTTGACATTAGTTGGCCTTGGTATTGCGGCAGGGGTGCTTGGAATTGTGTTACCCAGCGTTGAAGTTGATATTACCCCTCGTACAGAGGAGCTCGATTTGGCTATGGAGCTTGTTGTCGCGGTTAACCCGCAGGAAGGGGAGATTCCCGCACAATTTGTTTCCGTTGAAAAATCTGTTTCCCAAAAAGCCCCCGCTACCCAGCGCTCTACGACTGAATCGCGCGCGCAGGGAACGGTCCGGATCTATAATGCATATGGACCCGATTCTCAAACGCTTGTTGCAACAACCCGACTCGTATCGCAAGAAGGGAAGCTTTTTCGCACGACAGAAACCGTTGTTGTGCCCGGGGGTAGTGCAGCGAATCCTTCCTCGATAGCGGTTTCGGTGGTTGCGGCCGAAGCCGGTCCAGAATATAACATTAGCCCCTCTACGTTTTCCATCCCGGGGTTTCAAGGGACACCAAAGTACCAAGGTTTTTACGGTAAGTCGGATGAACCCATGCGCGGAGGCGCTTCCGGAGACGTGCGTGTGGTTAGCGAGGATGATATCGCAAAGGCAACAGAGGGCCTTGAAGCGCGGGCACAAGAGGAGATTGAAAAGGAGTTTACCGCAAAACTCCCGCCTGGCTTTGTGGTGTTTGATGAGGCGCGTATGAAAAGCATTGTGATGACAGCGGATAGTGAGGCGGGGGATCCTGCAGATGAAGTAACCGCAACGGCCGAGGCAAAGCTTGAGGCGTTATTATTTAAAGAATCGGATGTTACTGCACAGGCCGAGGCGCTTATTATGCAACGCCTTGGGGAAAATATCCAAGTTGTTCCGGGAACGCTTTCTTTGAGTTATACGGTTCACGACCGTTCCTTTGATCAAGGCAGGATGGGGCTTTCTGTTCAAGTGTTGGCACAGGCCGCCCGGCGCATTGATGCAAATGCCTTTGCAGAAGTTCTTGCGGGTAAATCCGAACCAGAAATTCGTTCATTTTTGGGAGCTCATGAAGATGTGAAGTTTGCCAAAGTGCGCTTTTCGCCTTTCTTTATCTCTCGCGCCCCCAAAGACCCCGATCGTATCTTTATTAACGTATCTCTTGACACGCAATAGGTTTGTGACTATAATCACCTTACGCTCGAAATAAAGGCGAACAAGATTTTTAATCACGCTATCGTCAAGGTTATTTCATGTCATTAAGGCAGAATGTTCGCAAGGAGGGGACAGTACGGGAAATCCTGCCAGGACCCATGTTTCGGGTTCGGCTCGACGAAGGGCAAGAAGTACTAGCCCATCTTGCAGGGAAATTGCGCGTGCATTTTATTAAAATTTTGACGGGTGACCGCGTAATACTTGAATTACCTGATGATAAATCGCACCGCGGGCGGATTGTCTACCGTAAGTAAGCCGCGAATCAAGCAAATAGGAAAACGAATGAGCACCACTTCCTGTTTGTGCACATTCGTGTTATGAATGAAGGTTCGTTCATCGGTTAAAAAAATTTGCAGAAATTGTAAAATAGTACGCCGAAAGAGGCGTGTCTTTGTGATTTGTTCTAATCTCAAGCATAAACAGAGACAAGGATAAACCGTGCTTCGCACGGAATGCTCAAATCAAAAGCCCGAATGTCAAATGAATTTCTAATGATTTAATGTCAAATCGAATAATCTAATTTAGATTTTAAGTATTGGGATTTTGGATTTTATTTGAAATTTGGATTTTGAAATTGGGATTTTTATAAGCTATGCCACGTATTGCCGGAATTAATATCCCTGAAAATAAACGCGTTCCTTTCGCGCTGACCTCCATTTATGGCATTGGTCGCTCGTCCGCATTCCGTATTGTAGAAACGGCAAAAATTAATCCCGCCAAGAAAGCGGGGCAACTCTCAAGCGAGGAAGTTGCACGCCTCCGTGATTATATTGAACGGAATCTCAAGGTGGAAGGCGATCTTCGACAAAAGATTCGTCAGTCCATTAAACTATTTAAGGACTTGGGTTCTTACCGGGGCATTCGACACAGCAAGGGTTTGCCGGTGCGAGGGCAACGCACAAAAACAAATTCCAGGACCGTGCGCGGAAACGTGCGCAAGACCGTAACTTCCGGGAAGCGAAAGATGGAAAAGACATAATGATATGGGGAAAAAACGTATTATCAAAAAAAGTACAGAGGAATTGCTGCAAGAACGGGAAGCAGTGGAAAGCGCCGTGCGCCGAGTGGCGGAAGAAGGCGAGGGGCAGCGGCGGGGACCCGCAACTGCGGTTGCGCATATCCTTGCAACGTGGAATAACACCATTATTTCTTTGACCAATGAGAAAGGTGACGTATTGGCACAAACCTCGGCAGGAGCAATCGGTTTTAGCGGAACGAAGAAATCAACACCTTTTGCCGCTTCTCGGGTTGCCGAAGCAACAGCAGAAAAAGCAAAGCGTGTCGGTGTCTCTCGTATTTCTGTTGTTGTTAAAGGAGTTGGGGCTGGAAGGGAGTCGGCAATTCGCTCGCTTGCTTCACACGGATTGGAACTTACCTCGATTCGCGACAAAACCCCCATACCTCATAACGGACCACGCGCCCCCAAGCCGCGCAGAGTATAAACACAGAAGATGCAAAACTATGCCGTGTAATTCTACGCATAAGCGAATATGAAAAAATTTACAGAAAAACTAGAACGCAGAGTCGGCCAAAAATTGGGCCTTAAACCAGAAAGATGCGACTCGGCAAAATGCGCTGCTACGCGTCGTCCCTATCCGCCCGGAGTTCATGGTACGAAAAAGGGACGGCGTCGGATAACACAACGCGGGCAACAGATGCTTGAACGAAAAAAACTTATGGCGAGTTATTTGCTTGCGGCAGAGGCATTGCATCGTGTGGTAAGCCGAGCGCGCGCACGCGCACTTGCCTCAGAACCGCATAACGTCGCAGAGCAACTATTGCAATTACTTGAGCGGCGGCTTGATAATACAGTGTGGCGGGCAGGATTTGCTCCGTCTCGTTCGGTTGCACGGCAATTAGTAGGTCACGGACATATTCTTGTTAATGGGAAAAGATTAACGTCATCCTCCGCGTTAGTGAGGCCAAATGACGTTATTATTATTCGTCCCGAAAGCAGGTCCAAAAAGCTTTTTGAAGGGCTTTCCCGATCATTGCCAAAACATACTCCTCCTCCTTGGATCGAGGTTCGGGCGGCGGAACACGAAGCAAAGATTGTTGGGATGCCAACCGCGGATATCAAGGCGATTGCCGTTGATTTTTCTTCCATTATTGAGTTATACGCTAGCTAGTCCACGAATGAAAATAAATGTGAATATGAAACGGCGCTAAACGAATATTGTGTTGTTTCCTATTTCTTTTGTGCGCATTCGTAAAATCTATGGCTCGAAACCCTTATATTCCTCTTCCTTCTTCTCCTAAAATTACAGAACGGAAAGGCAATTTTTCTGTTTTTGAAATTGAGCCGTTGTATCCCGGATATGGGGTTACGTTAGGCAATGCATTGAGGCGCGTGCTGCTTTCGTCGCTTGAGGGTGCTGCCGTTACCACGGTGCGTTTCGAGCAAGTTCCGCATGAGTTTTCTACAATTCCCGGGGTGCAAGAAACGGTTCTTGATATACTGTTGAATCTCAAGCAGCTACGTTTTATCTTGCATGGCGACGAGCCGCAAGTAGTCAAAATTGACAAAAAGGGGGAAGGATCTGTGACGGGCGCTGACATTAAGGCACCCAGTCAGGTTACTGTTGTCTCTCCGGCAATCCATGTCGCGAAGCTCACCGATCGAAAAGCCGCGTTAGTCATGGAGCTTACTGTTGAAAAGGGAGTGGGATATGTGCCGGTTGCGGTGCGTGATCAGTTGGGGGAAAAGCTTCCCGTAGGAACGATGGCCATTGATGCGATATTTTCACCTGTACGCATGGTTAATTTTGAGGTTGAAAATATGCGATTCCGCGAACGGACCGATTACAATCGATTAAAGCTTACCATTGAAACTGACGGTTCCGTGGATCCCGAAGAGGCATTCCAAAGGGGCGTTGCGTTGTTGGTTCAGCAATTCTCCTCGCTTACCGGGATTCCGACGGCTGGATTAAAACAATCCACCGTTTCTGCTTCCACTATTAAAAAGACAGAAGCAGTGACAAAAGCGGCAAAAGCTTCCGTATCCCAGCCCGTTTCCAAAGCTCTTGATGGTGACATTTTGAAACAACCTATCGCTATGTTGGGTCTTCCTGGGCGCGTGGGCTCGGCCTTAAAATCTGCTGGTATTCAAACAGTTGCTGGACTTGTACGGAGGCGCGCATCAGAGCTTTTAAAACTTCCCGGCATAAGCGATCGGGCAATTCAGGAAATACGGACTGCGCTTGGGACAGTGCGATTAACGTTAAAAGAATAAGCGAGTATGCGGAAACGCAAAAAGGGGAAAAAATTTGGGAGAGAACGAAGTCAAAGAAAAGCGTTTTTGAGCGGGCTTGCCCGCAATCTTTTGATGCATGGGCATATTGAAACGACGCTACCGCGCGCAAAAGCGGTGCGAAAGGTAGCGGAACGCGCGATAACGGTTGGGAAAAAACAGGATCTGGCTGGTAGGCGCCGCCTTGCAGGAATGTTTTCTCAAGAAGCGGCCAGAAAGATTTTTTCGGATATTGCCCCTCGTTATCAGCAAAGGGCGGGAGGATATACCAGAATACGAAAACTAGGACCAAGACACGGGGACGCAGCACCACGCGCGATCATCGAGCTTGTGTGATATGAATCAAGTGCGACACACGATTGATGCAAAAGGAAAATCACTTGGCCGTGTGGCAAGCGAGGTTGTGCGTTTATTGCAGGAGAAAGACCTTCCCACCTTTTTACCTAACAACATTTCAAATGTTTCTGTCGTTGTTTTAAATATCCAGAAATTGCGTCCTTTTGGGAAAGGGGCAGCAACCAAAAAAATTACTCGTCATACAGGTTACCCCGGAGGTTTGCGCGTAAAATCTGTGCCGGAATTATTCAAAAAAAATCCAGCCAAGGTTTTTCGACACGCAGTTGAAGGCATGCTGCCTGCCAATAAGCTACGCAAAAGAATGCTACGGCGATTGGTGATTCACAATGATGAGGAATAACTATGCCCAAAGTTACGACAAAAAAATCAGCGCCCAAAAAAGCTTCTCGCCGTCCTGTTGCGAAACAAAAGGCGCAACCCCAAAGACCGATAAAACCAAGCGAGCCACGTTTTATTCCATCAAAATATGTTGAAGGCGTGGGTCGTCGTAAAACGGCTATCGCACGCGTGAGGATTTTTACGAAAGGCGATAAAGAAATAGTGGTTAATGGACGGGCGCTTGAAAACTACTTTCCGGTGGCTGGCCATCGTGATGAGGTACGTGCACCATTGCAGCGTCTTAATATTGAAGATAAGTTTCGTATTTCCGTACAAGCGCATGGCAGCGGCGTGCATGCCCAGGCTCAGGCCATACGCCATGGATTGGCACGGGCCCTTGTGCGGTTTAATCCGGACTTTCGCAAACGCCTGAAACGGGCAGGATATCTTACGCGCGATGCCCGTATGGTTGAACGCAAAAAAGCGGGGCTGAAAAAGGCAAGAAGGGCGCCCCAATGGCAAAAACGATAGTGAAGCTCGTGGAGGACTAATTTGCGAAACGCAAGCCGCCCCAGCGAGACGGCTTGCTCTGTCCTCGGTTCGCTCCCGAGCACATAATGCGTTATGTGCTCGGACCATGCCCGCTCGCCTGCGGAGGTTCGCAAATCAGCCTCCACTCGCTTACCGGAGGAACGAAAATAAGGCAAGCGCTTTCGCTAAATCGCTCAGCACAAACACGCTGCGCCAGAAAGAAAAAGAAAAGATAAAAGAATCCCGCACTCGGCGGGGTTTTGTGTAGATAAAAAGAGCAATGGGCGTTTCTGCGTTGTCCTTCGTCGAGCTCAGGATCCCGAGCGGCGTCGAGGGATTCTGTGATACTCACAATCCAATCGCGCCTCCGATATCAATCGTTGGCCTTGTGGGAATTCGAAATCTTACCAGCCGGCCATCAGGAAACGCTACGAATAGGGATTGGATACGCAAGTCAACATCAAGAGCACCGATCGTTTCATTAAGAATCGTGGCACTATTTCTGCCACCTCGTTCATCCAACTCAAATATACGAATATCTTGTGATGTGCTCACGATCACGTGTTCTTCGCCCGGAGCAAACGACGCATCAAGCAAGTCTCGTGAAGCACGCAATATTAGCGTTTCATCTCCTTTTTTTCTTTGGGGTTGTTCGGGCCGTTCTTTGAGAAAATGTACCCGCACTTCATTTGGGGTGCGAAACAATATTTTTTCTCCACTGGGAGAAAATTCAAATCCTAACACGCGTTCATGCAACTGAAGGGCTTGGGTTTGATCAGTATCCAGAAACCAGAGTGGGCCATTCTGGGCATATATTGTTATTTTGCCCTCATGCGTGATAATTTTTATCGGCGCATCTGGAGTTTTTATTGCCGAATTGGTAAGTTGCGTTTTTTCTTCCGGATTTTCCGAATTTATTCTCCAAAGATACCCTTCTGTATCGAGGGCGATAATATGGCTAGCGTCCCATCCGAAGGCAATGACATTACGCATAAGCGTTTTTTGCGGGGCTGGGTTTAAAAGTCCCAGTACGACAAGATTTTGGCCTGAGCGCGCCGCAAGCATCTTCCCGTCGCCTCGAACGAGTGCATCAGAAAGACCGGCAGGAAGGGGGCTGATATGTGGATTTTGTTTATCCTCAAGATCGACCAATACAGTCGTTCCGTTTTCGAGTACCGTAGTTGCTTTTGGGCTTTCGTTTGCCCATACTGCCGTAACTGCCGATATGTCTTGTGTTGAAAAAAGAACAGTAAGATCCTTATCGTCGACTACCTTGAGGCCATCGTTTGAAATAAGCAAAAGAAAGCTCTGTTTTGGTGATGAAATGATTGTTGAGGGAAAAGCCGCAGAGCGTGTCGCAATAACATCAAGCTTTTGTGGCCATAGTTGTGCAAAAGGGAACAGGAGCGTTTTTCCCGGCTCAATGGCAGCAATCTTTTTCCATGGTGTGAAACCAGCCCGCATCGCTTCGATATTTAAAGAGCCGGGGATAAGGTTTGCAAAATATGCTTTCGAAGAAATTGCTGAAGTAGTTTTGCTCCGTTTGGTTTCAACAGAAACAGTCGTTCCGTATGGAAATGGGAACACAGCAAGCGCGCCGGTTTTCACGATGGCGCCTTCTCTTAAAGATAGCCGCCATCCCATAGCATAAAGTGCGGTAAGCGGTATTGCGATTAACGCTATAAGGATCGCCGCCCTTACTATAATTTGCCGTGTTCCTCGGCTCATATGCTTTAGCTTACCATATGGGCTTTCCTTGCGAGAGTAGGGCTTATAGGGTATGGTAGAATTTGCAACATATTTTATTGTTATGGCGGGAAGGTTCGTTATTAATGGGGGAAAACCGCTTTACGGCACCGTCGGGGTGGCGGGTGCTAAAAATGCTGTTTTAAAACTTATCGCAGCATGTCTTTTGACGAAAGAGTCATGCACGCTCCATAATATTCCCGATATTTCCGACGTTTCCCAAATGCTTGCGATTTTAGAAAGCATGGGAGTGCGCGTTGAACGTCCCCAGAAAGGAACTGTTTCTATCGCTGCCGATAGGGTTGACCCCAAAAATATCGCTACCTCTCTCGTCTCAAAGCTGCGTGCATCCGTGGTGCTTTTGGGGCCGTTGCTTGTTCGTTTTGGCGAAATTCGCTTGCCTTATCCTGGGGGAGATCGTATTGGCGCACGACCACTTGATGCGCATCGCAGCATATTTGAACAATTTGGTGCAGAAATTATTTCTTGGGATACGCTTTTGCATCTTCGTATCCCAAGAAACGGTCTTAGGCCCGGCCGGATTGTCCTTCCCGAATTTTCCGTGACTGCAACGGAAAACGCGATGCTTACTGCTTCGCTGTTGCCGGGTAAAACAATGCTTCATATCGCAGCCGCAGAACCGCACGTGCAAGATCTTGCCGCCTTGCTTGTTCGTATGGGGATTAATATTCAGGGGGCAGGAACTCATGATCTTATCATTTTCGGGGAAAAAACGCTTTCGGGCGCTACGCACACGACCATCCCCGATCCTCTGGATGCAGCTACCTTCCTTATTTTTGGTGCCGCAACGCGCGGAGAGATAGAAATATGTGGCGCGCGCGAGGATCATCTTCTTTTAGTTCTTGAGAAGCTTAAAGAAATGGGGGTTGGGCTTAAGGTTGATGGATCCTCTATTTCCGTTTCCGGAAAAGGGCAGCTTCGCGCAACTCGTCGCATTCAAGCAATGCCCTATCCAGGAATTCCCTCAGATCTTCAGGCGTTATTTGCGGTTCTTGCCACCCAAGCAGAAGGAGAAACCCAAATACACGATCCTCTTTTTGAAGGGCGCTTCCTCTACGTCAATGAGCTTAAGCGCATGGGGGCGGCGGCAGAACAACATAATTCCCACGAGGCCCTTATCCGTGGCGTTACCAAGCTTTCTGGAATGAGGATCTCCTCATTTGATATTCGCGCCGGAGCTGCTATGGTACTTGCGGGGCTTATTGCTGGCGGTCAGACCATTATTGAAGGGGTAGAGCATATCGACCGCGGTTATGAGGATCTAGATGGAAGGTTGAGAAGCTTGGGGGCAGATATTATCCGACAATGACCAATGCCCCAAGCTCAAATATCCAATTCGTCGAATTGGTAATTATGATTTAGACATTCATCGGACATTTATTGGATATTGGGATTTTGACATTGGGATTTTCACAAAATTATGTTCATACGCAAAATCGGCATTGATCTTGGCACCACCAATTCTCTTGTTTTCCTTCCTCGCAAGGGCGTTGTGTTGAACGAGCCGACGGTGGTTGCCGTTTCTATTTTGGATAAAAAGGTGGTGGCTGTCGGGCATGCAGCCAAAGAGATGATCGGCAGAACTCCAGAAACGATCGTTGCGAGCCGTCCCATGAAAGACGGTGTCATCGCCGATTATCGTATTACCGAAGCAATGCTGCGGTATTTCGTTTCGCGAGCACTCGGTTCATTTCGAATTGTTCGACCTGATGTGATGATTTCGGTTCCTGCCGGAATCACTTCAACCGAGCGGAGAGCCGTTATTGAGGCGGCGCGTTCCGCAGGTGCACGCGAGGCCTATGTCGTAAAGGAGCCCATTTTGGCAGCAATTGGTGCCGGCCTTCCCATTAATGCGCCTTCCGGTTCCATGATTGTAAATTCCGGCGGCGGAACGACGGAAGTTGCAGTGTTATCACTCGGCGGACTTGTTGCGGTTTCGTCCGTGCGCGTTGCCGGAAACCGACTGGACGCTGCAATTATGGAGTTTATGAAGAGAAAATATAACGTAGCAATTGGGGAGCGCACAGCGGAGCAAATTAAAATTGCCATAGGAGCCGCCCTCCCCTTGAAAGAAAATCCAAAAATGGCGGTGAAGGGACGGGATCTTGCTGGCGGTTTGCCAAAAATTATTGAAGTGAAATCAAATGAAATTACCGATGCAATGGCGGATCCTTTGCGGGAAATCGTGCGCGCGGTAAAGGCCGTGTTGCGGGAAACCCCCCCGGAACTTGCTGCTGATGTAATAGAAAACGGTATGGTATTATCCGGCGGCACGGCCCTGTTGCGTCATTTGGATAGGTTATTGGAGCAAGCAACGGGAGTGCCCGCGCGTGTAGCCGACGAATCTCTCTTCTGCGTTGCAAAAGGAACAGGGGCGGCGCTTGAAAGTTTGGATGTATACAAGCAGAGCATATCTTCTCTTAGGAGACCATAATGCAAATTGGTATTCATGCTGCAGCATTAGTCCGCCCGCGTATCGCGGGCGTTGAACGCTACACCCGCGAGCTTTTGGGGGCGCTTTTGGCGCTTCCGGAATCTCGGAGCCATACGTTTGTCCTTTTCACACCAACACGCCCCGATTTTGACGTTTCTCAAACGCCGCATGCAAAATTCCATATCGTGCCGCAAAATATTGCTTTTACCCAATTTGGGTTAAGTAAAGCGTTCTTACGGATGAAGCTCGACTCTTTTTTTGTGCCGGCACATGTGTTGCCCCGCGTGCTGCCTGGTAAAACCGTGGTGACAGTACACGGGCTAGAATTTGAACACGCGCCGTGGGCATATCCTAAAACCCAGCGCCTGTGGCTTCGCGTAATGACTAAGGATGCGGTGAAACGGGCGGATAAGGTGATCGCTATATCGGAGGCGACCAAGCGGGATCTTGTTGAGCGTTATCACGTACCTGAAGATAAGATTAGTGTTATTCATCACGGATTTTCTGTTCAGGAAACTCAAGACGAAATAGCATCTAAGGCACAGGTGGGCCGAAAACCATATTTTTTATTTTTCGGACGCCTTGAGCAAAAAAAGAATATTGCCAGCATAGTGCGTGCGTTTACCACATTTAAAACCTTAACTCGTTTTCCGCACCGGCTGTTGCTGGCGGGTGCTGCGGGTTTTGGATTTTCCCAAATTAAGAAAGAAGTTGACACAAGCCCGGCTAAAAATGATATCGTACGATTGGGTTATGTGCCCGATACGCTACGGGGGCATTTACTCAAGTATGCGGCCGCGTTTGTATTTCCATCGTGGGCAGAAGGATTCGGTCTTCCTATTCTTGAGGCGCAAGCAGCCGGTGTGCCCGTGATTACGTCAGACACAACAGCCATGCCGGAGATTGCTGGCGGCGGGGCGCTTTTTGTGGATCCCAAAGACCCAGAAATGCTGGCACAGGCAATGCGAAAAATAGTTCAAGACCCGAAACTTCGGCAAAAGCTTATTGTTGCAGGGCTGGTAAACCTTAAACGGTTCTCGTGGGAAGAAACCGCACGACGGACTTTAGGAATACTCATAGAATAATTTTGTATTTCGAATCGTCGGTTTGGATTTTGGGTTTTGGATTTTTTGTTTATGCGCTTAGCTTTTGTTACGGAGCCACTTACGCGTTTTGGTGGGGCAGAAAAAGTGCTTCGCGTTTTGCATGAAATGTATCCTGACGCTCCGATCTACGCACCCTATTATGACCCAGTCGTGGTCGCACGGTTTTTTCCCAAGGCAGAAGTGCGTACCTCCTTTTTACAACGTTTGCCATGGCGCATGCTGGGGGCGCGCATGCTCTTGCCGCTGCTTGCAGTGGCGGTTGAGTCGTTTGATCTCCGTGATTTTGATCTAGTTGTTTCTTCAAGCTCGGCATTTGCAAAAGGGGCAGTTACGCGCTCCCATGCCCGTCACGTGGCGTACGTACATACACCACCCCGGTTTTTGTGGGAAGACCGCCATCTTTATCTTGAGGCGCTACGAATGCCACTAATAATAAAATGGGGTATTGCCCCTCTTCTTCATTGGTTGCGCACGTGGGATCAGCATACCGCATACCGGGTTGATGGTTTTTTCGCAAATTCCAGCTATACAGCGCAAAGGGTTAAAAAATATTGGGGAAAAGATGCGCAAGTACTTTACCCTCCCGTAGATACACAATCGTACGCTGGCGATGCAAACTCCTTTCCGCAAAAACCCTATGCGCTCGCAATTTCTCGTTTTACTCCCCACAAACGTCTTGGGCTTGCGCTCGAAGCATTTCATCGGTTACCGGCACTGTCATTGGTAATTGTCGGCGAAGGACCGCAGGAAGGGCTTTTAAAGAATCAAGCGCCGCCAAATGCCGTTTTCCTTCCCTGGCAGGAAACGGAGAACCTTCGTACCCTTATGGCACATGCAGAATTTTTCGTAATGCCACAAGTCGAAGATTTTGGAATTACCGCGATTGAATCAATGGCAGAAGGAACTCCTGTGCTTGCATATCGTGGTGGCGGGGCGCTTGAAACCGTGAAAGAAGGAGAGACCGGAGAATTTTTTGACGATCAGGACGTATTTTCGCTTGCTAATGGTATCCGTAGAATCCGTGAAGGGGTGCGTCGGGGCATATATAGAAAACAATTTCTACAAGAATATGTTCAGCGCTTTTCCGAAGATAAGTTTCGCAGCACTGTGGAAAACCTCATAAGCCCCTCATAACGGGTATAGTGTTATAATAAAAACATGAACGAACAACTTTTCGCCTACGTAACAGATGGCCTTGCAAAGGGCATTAAGAAAGAAGCGCTTGAAGCCAATTTATTAAAAGCCGGATGGCAAAAAGAGGTGGTTGATCAGGCATTCGCACAAGCGGGAGGGTCTTTTCCCGGATCCTCAACCTTGTCTGGGATCCCACAAACGGCGCAAGGTGTTGTCGGAGCTGGCAATGGTTCTGGGCTTGGTTCTGCATCCGTGATCCCGCCCGGGGTTTCTGGTTGGGGATGGGGTCCGTTCCTGCTTACTTGGATTTGGGGAATTGCGCATAAGGTTTGGATAAGCTTGTTGATCTTTATTCCGTTTATTGGGTGGATTATGTGGATTATGTTGGGGGTTAAGGGGCGTGAATGGGCTTGGCGCGCACAACGCTGGGAGAGCGTTGATCATTTTAATCGCGTACAACGAAAATGGTCTATGTGGGGGGTCATTTTATCGGTGATCCCACCATTTGCAATTCTACTTATTTTTATGATTCTGGTACTTTTTGCAGGACCGTCTTCTCTTGATACAACTCCGCCTCCCATATATTAGGAAGATTCGATACCTTGATTCTTTACGCAAAAACCCGCTTTTAAAGCGGGTTTTTTATTGAAGATTTATAGCCATTACATATGGTTTGTGCACCGAAAGATACAGGGTGCGTTTTTTGTTTGTGCGCGCTGCCCACCAAAATTCACCATAACTGAAGTGCCACCATTCATTGGGAATTGAGGCAAACCCTACTGCCTCCATTGTCTTTCGTAAGATTCGGCGATTGCGTAGGATATATGCGGGAAGATTTTGATAATCGCGGTATTTCTGATCTTGCCATTCGGTCGGCACGCAGCGCTTGAATGCTTTTCGCATCGGGAGCAACCGGCCGGTTTTTGCATAAGCAAGTGTAACGTCTATAGCCCCGCCTGTGGTGTGGGGCGGCGGATACGTATCGTCAGCCGGCACGGCAAACCGATCTGCTTGTTTACGCGCCTCTTCGCGGTTTTGCGCAAGCCCCAGGCGTTCAATTTGCTCTGCTTGGTTTTCGTGAATACCGGCTTGTGTTCTTGGCGCACGCCACGCGTCGCGTACCACGAGCGTGATATCTGACGGGAGATTTTTTGCGGTAGCATTAAGCAAAATCCCAATACCAAGTCGCACTACCGCACGATTGTCTTCTCTCAGTATGTTTTTTGACTGGTAAAGCCGTACCATGACGCTTGGGCATGCTTGAGCGATATCAACGAAGGGCTCCGTAGTGTCAAAGAGCTCGATCTGTTCGAGCTCCTGTTCTTTTCCGATAAGGTCTTCTGGGATTCGCACTAGCGTTCTCCTTGCAGCGACAGTACCTTTTCTTCAAGCTTTTGTTCGAATTGCTCCATAGCCTTAGGAAAGCCACTCCATTTTTGTGCTATTCCTTCGCGTTCTCCCATGACAAAGTAACGGGCTCGGCGTAAGAGAGAGAGGGAGGTGTGGTAAACGTCCTGGTCAAGCTCTACACATTCTGCGAGCAGAGTGGTTATGGTGTTTTCGCCGTCGCCGCGGTTTTCAAAATATTCCAAAACGTGCATATAAAAACTAGATAGCCTCGCTTCTTTCGTGCGGTTCATGGCCTCTCCTTTTTTGTTGTAAAAATAAACTACGGTGTCTTTCTAGCACCGTAGCGTTTTGTTGTCAATTCTGATATCTGATCTCTGATTTCTGATTCTTACCTCGTGGTGTAAGGCAACAATGCCAAAAATCGTGCCCGCTTAATTGATCGTGCAAGCCGGCGTTGGTGTGTAGCGCACACGCCCGTTTTACGTGGCGGTAAAACTTTTGCTTGCGCCGATATGAATTTACGCAGAGACGGTATATCTTTGTAGTCAATGTCTACTACGTTTTGGGTACAGAAAAAACAGTTTGCTGCAGGCAGGCGTTTTTGTCGTCTAGTAGGTTTTGGAGGCATAGCTATGAAAATCCCAATGCCAAATGAAATTTCAAGTTCCAATATCAAAAACCGAACGCGCGAACCTTGGACATTATGTCATTGGGCATTTATTTGGCATTTGAGCTTGGGCATTCCGCGTGTAGCGCGGCCTAGAATGGTATATCTTTAGGATCAATATCGTCAGGGGGCTTTTCATCCTCAAATGTCATCGGTGCTCCTTCTTCAATAACGGGAATTTCCTCCTCTTTTTTCGTTTCCTCTGTTTTCGGCTCTGTGCCTTGTGCCTTGTATGCTGCTCCCTGGCCTTTTGGTCCAAGCTGCAAGCGTTCCGCCACAATTTCAGTTCGCCATCGTTTCTGGCCGTCTTGTCCTTCCCACGAGCGCGTCTGCAGCCGCCCTTCGATGAGCACGAGATTTCCTTTTTTGAGGTATTCGCGCGCAATCTCTGCGAGCCGTCCCCAGCATACCACGGTATGAAATTCGGCCTGTTGTTGTTTTTGTCCTGCTTTATCCATAAAAATGCGATTGGTTGCCATCCGGAAATTCGCAACTGGCTGTCCGCCTTGCGTCATGCGTGCTTCAACATCTATTGCGACGTTACCCAGGAGAAAGACTTTGTTTAAATTCATAATATGTATGATTATGATTGAATGGATTCGGTAGCAGCCACCGCTTCGTCTATCTTTTTATCTATTTCGCCTGGTGGCGCGGACTGCTCTTCCGGTGGGCTCGGCGGTTTTGGCGTCTGCGGCTGTATCGCGACGCGCGGTTTGGTCTCGCGTTGTTCTTCAATAATAAGCATGCGCAAAAGAACCTGATCGTGTTTCATCCCCTCGCGGATTTTTTCTGGAGCGGTGCTTGGGCCTGTAAAAATCAACCATCCAAAAAACGCTTGTTTGTGGTGTTTGACGGGATACGAGAGAATATGTCGTTTGGGATCTGGCATTTCGCGTATTGAGCCCTCTGCGGAACCCACCAGTGCGGAAAGCTTTTCCAACCATGTTCGTACTTCCCCTTCAGGGGTTTGGGGGCTTAAGAGATACGCCATTTCATATCCTTTGAGTTGTTTTTCGTCTTCCATAATCGTTTTATATACGAAAAGTCAGGACATCGCCATCTTGCACAGTATACTCGCGTCCCTGTGTTTCGACAAGCCCCTTCTCGCGTGCCTGTGTAAATCCTCCCGCGGCAACTAATTGGTGCCACGGCAGCGCATCGCACTTTATGAATTTTTCGGCAAAATCACTATGCACCATTGCTGCAGCTTCTACGGCCGTGGTACCTGTTTTGCAGAGCCATGATCTAATTTCGTTTCCACCGGCTGCGGTGAAAAAGGTTATAAGCGAAAGGAGTTTTTTTGCTGCCGCAATAATATCTGGGGCGCAAGATATAAAGCCAAGCTCGCGCAATTCCTCCGGAGAGAGTGATTGGGCGTCAAGTTCCGTTTGCGCATCCAGCACACTGGCAGCAATATCTCTTGGCGAGGGTTTTGCGCCATTGAGAACAATTAGCATTGGTTTCGCAGACAAGAGGGGAACTTCCTTCAAATAATCTACTACTGATATATTTCCTCTCACGTGTTGTTGCGCAGAGATGCCACGCCCAAATGCCTCGCGCATATCTTTCCAGACGGCAAGTGCTTGCTGCGCGGTTTTTTCTCCCGACCGGGCCATGGCCTCAAATCGTTGAACCTCCTTCTCTGCGGTTTCAAGATCTTTCATAATAAGCTCTGTCTCGAGTATAGATAAATCATCTTTTGGCTGGGGACTATCGGCAATATCTTTTGTAACAAAATTGCGGAGTACAACAATAATGACATCGGTTTCTCTGATATGCGCCAGAAATTGGTTGCCCAACCCCTCGCCTTGGTGCGCGCCTTTCACTAAGCCGGCAATATCTATTACCTCAATAGTTGCTGGGGTGCGTTTTGCGATACCGAGGATTTCTGCAAGCTTATCGAGACGTTCGTCTAAAATGGCGATCACGGCTCGGTTAGGGTCAATTGTGGTAAAAGGGTAAGGCGCAATAGCGACAGATTGTCTAGAGAGCGCCGAAAAAAGCGTTGATTTGCCCGCGTTGGGAAGGCCGACGATACCTAGGGAATAGGGCATAGGGTACAGGGTTTAGGGTACAGGGATTAGTTCCATAACGCAACGTGGTAGAATAAAATCATGGAACGCCTCGAACTGGCAAAACAATTGGCGCAGGAAGCCGGGGAAATCGTGCTCGGATATGCGAAAAAGGGTTTTAGAACAAGCCAAAAAGACGGAGGGTCGCTGGTCACCGAAGCTGACCTTGCCGCGGAAAAGCATATTTTGGCCAAAATCAAAGAGTATTTTCCAGATGACGGGATCGTTGCAGAAGAGATGGGCGCGCAGGAAGGAAAATCTGATTTTTCGTGGCATATTGATCCCCTAGATGGCACGACAAATTTCGCGCACGGCCTTCCTTTATATGGGGTTTCTATAGGAATTACCAAAGGAGTTATCCCATATGCCGGTGCCATTTTCCTGCCGCCGTTTGGCGAACTTTATGAGGCCGAACGCGGACGTGGCGCACGATTAAATGGTTCTCTTTTATCAGTTTCGGGAACCGAAGAAACCTCAAGCGGTATTATTGCGCTCGCCGGGCCTCGTTTTGTCGATTCCGTACGGGACGACGAACTGCCTCTCCAAAAGATTATTTCGCGCATACGGAGAATTCGTGTGTTGGGAAGCATTGTTATGAATCTCTGCCTCGTTGCGAAGGGCGCTGCAGATGGAGGTCTTTGCGTGCGGCAAAACTCATGGGATGCTGTTGCGGGCGTGTCGTTAGTTGAGGAAGCAGGAGGTATTGCGGTTGATTTTCTGGGAGAACCATACACGACAAAAAGTGAGAATTTACTTGTAGGAAACCCAAAGGTTGTCTCTTTTCTGCAAAAGTTAGTATGAAAATAAACCCAACCATATTTCGTGAATACGATATTCGTGGGGTTGCTGGCGAATCTTTTACCTCTCAGGCAATTGCCGAGTATGAACGATGGTACGGCCCGTTTCCCGGCATCACCATCACTCTTGAGGCCGCAGAATACATCGGTAAAGCCTATGGAACATATATCCGTCGAGAAAAAGGCAAACGCGTGATCGTGGGAAGGGAAATTAGACCTTTTGCAAAAGAGCTTACCGAGAGTTTTGTAAAAGGAGTTTTGAGTACGGGATGCGACGTTTATGACGCCGATGAAGTACTTACGCCGCTTGTTTATTTCGCCGTTGCTTTTTTTGGTTTTGATGGTGGCGTCAATGTTACCGGGAGCCACAATGTGTATTTCTACAATGGTTTCAAAATGATGTCCCGAAATGTCCGTCCTATTTTTGGCGAAAAACTGCAAACCTTGCGGCAAATGGTAGAAAATGAAGATTTTGAAAAGGGAAATGGAACGTATGCTATACAAGAAATCTATCCAGCATACGAGAAATATATCCTTGCGCAGGTTAAATTGGCGAGGTCGTTGAAAATCGTTATGGATTGTGGCAACGGAAGTAGCGGTCCTTTCGCGCCGCAATTGTTTAAAAAACTTGGATGTAAGGTAACGGGCATGTATACGGAACCGGACGCAACATTTCCAAACCATATTCCCGATCCGGAAATGCCAAATACGCTCGTGGAACTCCAAAAGCGGGTTGTGAGAGAGCGAGCAGATTTAGGAGTGGCGTTTGATGCAGATGGCGACCGCGTTGGTTTTGTAGATGAAAAAGGGGCGTTCATTGACGCAGATAAGTTCATCCTTATTTTGGCGCGCGATATTTTACAACGTCATCCCGGTAAAAAGATTTTATATGACGTGAAGTGCTCGCGATTGCTGCAGGAACTTATTCCGCTGTATGGGGGGGTGCCTTTTATGCATAAAACCGGCCATGGCCCCATAAAGGATACGCTTCATGCCGATTCTGATATTATTCTTGCCGGAGAAGTTTCGGGGCACCTTTATTTTGTGGAGGATTGGTTTCGTTTCGATGACGCCCTTTTTGGCGCCGCACAGATCTTAAAACTTGTGGCCGCGCACGCCAGGCCATTTTCTTCGTTTTTCGAAGAAATACCGGTGACGGTACGTACCCCGGAACTGAAACTTCCCTGTGCTGATGAGAAGAAGTTTCAGGTAGTCGATACCATTTCCGACTTCTTCAGCTCGAGATACAAAACCATAACCATCGATGGGGTTCGTGTTTTGTTTGATGAGAAAAGCTGGGGCTTGATTCGTGCTTCAAACACCTCCGGTTATTTAACGATCCGCATTGAAGCAGATACAAAAGAGCGGCTGCTTGAAATTAAAAATATCTTTGCCGATAAACTTGAAGAGTTTTCTGAAATTAGAGATAAGCTTAATAGACACGAAGTTTCCTCATTTACGGGCCGTCTTGGATGGGTTTGACGTTTCTTGGTATGGGAAGCAGGACGCCCCATAATTGTGGGGCGTTTATGTTTTATAGTTCTGGTTCAACTTGTATTGTTGCATCAGCCCGGAGTTTTTCTTCCAATGCCTTGCGCACCGTTTGTACGATTGGGTATGCGTTTTCAATGGTCGTGTGGGCTTTTACCCGAATGTGAAGGTCAATAAAAGGATCTTCGGCGGTTCCGCGGCTTCGAATATGGTGGCATTCGATTACTCCGGGAATTTTTTCGACAACCGTTCGGATTTCTTGCTCGTCAAATACTTTTGCATCAATGAGTATTTGAATATTCTCCCAAATGAGCTCGCGGACGGCAATAAAGATGATAAGCCCGGCAATCGCAAGTGCGGCAAGTGGGTCCAGAACCGATACTCCTATTTTGAGTGCGCCGTAACCTACTAAGACGGCCCCTCCGGCAAAAAGGTCGCTTACTGTGTGCGTCGCATCTGCCTTAAGCAATCGTGATTGCCAACGTTTCCCAAGGAAACGCTCGATACTGGCAATGAGGGCATTTAAAACGAGCGTTCCTACAAGTAGCCAGAAGGCGATGGGAGAGAACACAACGGCGCTTCCCGATATAAGTTTTTCAATGCCTTGCTGTGCCACCACCACTCCACCAGCGAAAACCATAAGGCCGATGATCACTACGGCGAGTGGCTCAAAACGTTTATGTCCGTACGGATGTGCTTCGTGTGCGGGACGAGCTGCGAGCCAAATACCGAAAATTGCGACGATATTCGCCCCACTATCAGAGAACGCATGAATCGCATCGGCCAGAATACTTGAACTTCCGGTAAGCACATGAAGCACGATTCGCGTGATTGCAACACTAAGGTTTAAAGCAAGGATAATACCAAGCGCGGTAATCTGTCGCTTCATTCGTTTTCACCTCGTAAGGTTCTGTGTATTCAATTATAACCTATTTAGCGTATTTTGGCAACAATTAAAAATTCCCGCCATCCGGGAAGCACGAAAGGGGAAGCCATGGGTTAAGTTAGATAAGCCCCATTTTCTCTTTTACCTCGTGTAGCGTTTTTTGGGCAATGTTGCGTGCTGCATTGCGACCCGTTTCCAAAACAGCATCAATGTATTCCGGCGTGTTTTCTAGCCGCTTTCGTTTTTGTTGGAATAAGCTAAGCTCCCTGGCAACTACTTCTCCAAGCTCTTTTTTAAAAATATCATATCCTCGGCTCCTATATTCACGAACAAGCTCTTTGGCGTCTTTTCCGGAAAAGGCACTAAATATGGTAAGTAAATTCGAAAGCGCCGGTTTTCCGTTAGGATCGTACACAATTTCGGTTCCTGAATCTGTAACAGCCCGCTTGATTTTTTTGCGGATAAGATCGGGCACATCCGAAAGCGCGATATACGAATCCTCAACATGGGACTTCGACATTTTTTTTGTCGGTTCCTTCAATGACATAATGCGCGCGCCTTGCTGCGCAAGAATCGCTTTAGGTTCTGGGAATAGGTTTCCAAAACGGGAATTAAAGCGTTTTGCAATGGTGCGCGTAAGTTCAAGATGTTGAACTTGATCTTCACCAACCGGAACACCCTCGGTTTTGTAAAGTAGGATATCCGCAGCCATAAGCACGGGGTATAAAAGCAGCCCCGCGTTAACGCCCTGTTTTGCAAATTGTTGCGCCTTATCTTTATATTGGGTCATGCGCTCAAGTTCGCCGATTTGGGCCACCGTGGTTAAAAGCCACATAAGTTCCGTATGTTCTGGTATGTGCGACTGCACAAAGAGCGTGCAGCGCTTAGGATCAAGCCCGAGCGCTAAATAATCAAGCGCAATGTTTTTGGTACGTTGCTGCATCTCTTTCGGTTCATAGGGCTCGGTAATGGCGTGCAAGTCAACGATTAAAAACAAGCACTCGTGCTCTTGTTGCAGTTCAATCCATTGTTTAATCGCCCCCAAGTAGTTTCCAATATGGAGGGTACCGGATGGTTGAATGCCGGAGAGGATACGCATAAAACGAGGGAATAGGAACCAGGGAACAGGGAATAGCGGAATTGACTCTTTATTTTGATTCTGTTATCATTCTAGCGAAGTTGTTTGACAAAGGAAAGGAATAGAAATGATTGTTGCGCCTGGTATGTTTGCGACTGTTGTTATGTGTGTGGCCGTGTTGGGGTTGGCGTGTTTTTTGATTGGACGCACGAAAGAAAAAGGTTGGGAATTCTTTATCGGCGCTGGAGCGTTTATACTATTTGGGTTGGTTGTGTTTTCGATAGCTCTCTACGGCGGCATTGCGCGCGATAACGGTTTTGGCAATCCTCAAACCTCTCTTGAGCCGGGAGTGTATGAGATTTATGGAAAAAGATTGGGAAACGAAGTGCTTTATCTTTTAGCGGCGGAAGTGCGCCCGCAATCTACGACAGAGCCAAATTTCGTAAAACTTGCCTATAAGGATGTCGAACGATCGCCTACGCAGCCGGGAACTTTCATGGTAGTTAGGGTTACGCGCTGTTTCACAGTAACTGATTGCCTCACAAAATTAGATTTTGTTTTTGTAGGAGAATAAACCAATACACTTTTCCTCGGCGCGAGCCGAGGAATTTCTTTTTTTCTTCCCTCTTTTCTTTCTGCGAGCGAGACCGTTTTCTTTCTAAAATGCGATCCCAATCTACGAATAGCATCCGAATGCTCCGAATATTGACGTTGCGCAAGTGGCGTGGCTGCGAGCGGGTTACGAGCGCGGAACGGGCATGGTTCGAGCGGAGTCGCGTTTGACGCGACGGAGCGAGAGAGTGAAGCGCGAGTCCCCGAGCTCGCCACGCTGGGGCGAGCAAGGAAAGCGAGCAACCATGCCATCGCGCCTTACACCTCTATAATAACGGGTAAAACCATGGGTCTTCGCTGCGTCTTCTCAAACAAAAACCTGCCCAGCTCCTCTTTGATGCTCTCTTTGACATGCATCCAATTTGGCTGTTGCTGTGCTCGTTGTGCATGCCCCTCAATATTATTACGTACCAAATCGCGCGCCTCCCGTAGCAATTGTTGTGATTCTTTCAGATATACAAATCCCCGCGAAATAACATCCGGGCTTCCTTTTACTTTTCCTGCATGCGTATCAACGACCGCAATAATCACAAACATGCCGTCCCCGGCCATTTGTTGCCGATCCCGAAGCACTATTTCTTTCACATCCCCAACGCCAAGGCCGTCTACAAAAACATACTGTGCCGGCGCCTTTTCCCTCCGTACCTGTATTTTGTCATGGCCCACCTCAATAATTGCGCCATTGAATCCCACAGCTACGTTCTCTCGGGGTATGCCCATGGTTTCTGCAAGCTCGGCGTGCGTTTTCAGCATTGAATACTGGCCGTGGATGGGTACCAAAAACCTTGGTTTCACCAGCGCAAGCATGAGTTTCAGATCTTCGGCATACGCATGGCCTGAAGCGTGAATATCCATCATGCGATAGTGGAATACATGGGCTCCTTGCCGCATAACCGCATCTTTTAGATACTGCACTTGCCGTTCGTTTCCCGGAACGATTGATGAGGAGAAAATGACCGTATCGTTTGGATGTAGCGTTATAAACCTATGTTCGCGGTTTGCAATGCGCATGAGTACCGCCCGCGCTTCGCCCTGCGCCCCGGTACAGAAAACCGCAACGCGTTTTGGGTCTATTTTTTCGGCATCCCTAACGTCCACGAGCATTCCTTGAGGAATTTTAAGGTGTCCAAGCGCGCGTGCTACTTCAACATTTGCTTTCATGCTGTAGCCATCAATAGCAACTTTACGGCCATATTTTTCGGCCAATAAGAATCCTTGTTGTAGCCGCCCGATGAGCGATGCAAACGTTGCCATGATAACGCGCCCCTCGGCATTTTTAAAAATAGGGTCGAGGTTTTCCATAATGACGGATTCTGAAAGCGAGTAGCCTGGGTGTTCGGCTCCTGTTGAATCCGACAGCAGGCATAACACACCTCGAGAGCCGATTTCCGCAATTTTTTGCAAGTCCGCCGGCTCATCTCCAACGGGCTTGAAATCGAACTTGAAATCGCAGGTATGCACGATGGTGCCGATGGGCGTTTTAATGGCAAGGCCAATGGAATCTGGAATATTATGGTTTACGTGAAAGTGCTCAATGATGAATGGGTCCAAACGCATTGGCGTGGGGTCGCCTTTTTTGAGCAGGTGGATTTGGGGTTTTGGTGAGTCGGGGAAATCCTCCTGGCGTTTTAAAATCATGCCGCGCGTGAGCGCCGTGGTATAGACCGGCGGGTTGCCTAGATCTCTGAGAAGATAGGGTAGAGCTCCCATGTGGTCGTAGTGGCCGTGGGTGATAAAGATGCCGTGGATAGTTTTCTCTTTGCCGCGCAAATACGAGATATTGGGAATGATAAAGTCAATGCCCGGCGTATCTTCTTCCGGAAAACGCAGGCCGATATCAATAATAAGGCGGTCATCGCCGTACTCGATAACCATCATGTTGCGGCCGACTTCTTCAAAGCCGCCCAACGGGATAACACGAACGGCTTTTTGGGTCGGTTTGGGCATTTCCAGACGCTGTTCTTCGGGATAGCGTCTGCGCCTATGCGGCTGCATGTGGCGCGGTTGCCGCGGCGTCCTGCGACGTGCAGATAGTGGAGATGTCATCATAATAAAAGATAGGACTATTGTAATTTTTTAGATGTATGATATAAAAGATGTTGTTGTTCTTTGAGAAAGGAAGGTGTTTTGATGGTGCAATTGCTGCTAAAGTTTTTGCCCAATATCCAAGGTCGAATGGCGTGCCCTATGTGCAATGGCCGTGGGGCTCATGTCATTGGCGGTTTGCTTATTTCAGAGTGTATGCTTTGCAGGGGGTTGCGTTTTGTTGACGTAAATCCCTCTGCGGAAACCACATAATAAAATCCTCGCCTCAGCGCGAGGCGTTTGTTATAGTTGAAGAGAGAAACAATATTGGTATGGTGTCATTATAGCACGGGTTTCTTTTTTGCACAAGCCCGGGTGGCGGAATTGGCAGACGCGCTAGCTTCAGGAGCTAGTGGGAGCAATCTCGTGGGAGTTCGAATCTCCCCCCGGGCATATCACTCGTTACCGTCGTGGGTTTTCGCGCCTCCATCTATTTTTTCTTTATTGATCCCACTGCCAACCCGATGAAAACCCGCGACGGTAACTCGCTTACGGGAGGAAATATATGCCCATAGGTATTAAACTAATGGGCAAGTTTTTTCTTGAGGTCTTCGATAATATTGACGGCAATAGCATCAAGCATAAGGCGTTCCGCAAGAGCGGAAGAGAAGGCGAGCCCCAGCACATACATGTAAAATATACGAACAAGCTCTGTTTCCCCTTTTGCTTTTATCACGCGAAAAGGGATATGAGCTCTTTTTATAAATGTCGTCGTAATACGCATTCGCTTTTTAATACGTGTATGTTCCCGTGGGTCTTGCAGAATAAAAGCCGTAAGGATGTCGTGGTAAGCGCGCTGCCTGTTTGAAAGGTTATCATATATATTTACCTCGTTGTGATTGAGTTCCGGAAACGCATGCATAAACGCCGGAATTTTTGCGTTTTCATTAATATTTGTTTTCCAGGAATATGCAACGGCTTCCATTCGTGAAGATCCAAGAATCATGGGAATGCGTCCATCAACCAGGCGGGCAAGCTTTTTCCCTTCTACAATCAGGGTTTCTATATTAAGTTGCCTTTCCAGCGCGGCAATCTGTCGTGGGAGAGATGTAGGCGCAAGGCCAAGTTTCGTAAGTACCATCGCAAACGCTCCAAATTGTACTCCGGTTGCAAATCGCGGGGGGATGCCGGTCGGTATTTGCGCAAGAGGCACGCCATCTCGCCTGGCGCGTTCCGCGAGCTTTCCTCCCGATGCTATGGCTACAATGTGTAATTGTCTTTTTCGTGCTTCATCATACGCAGAAAGCGCCTCTTCGGTATTTCCTGAATATGAGATCACGAGAACAAGAGAACGTGCCTTTTGGGGGAAATGGGGTAATCCGTAATCGCGATGAATGGCAATCGGCACTTTAATGCCATAGCCCGTATCACGCAATCCCTCAAAAATTGAAGCAGCCAAGGCAGAGCCCCCCATGCCGCAGACGATAACATGAGTTACCTCATGTGGTATTTTTCTCACATTTGACGCCCTTCCTGCGGCAAGGCCTTGGGAAAATTGTGCAGGAAAACCGCGGATAAGCTTCCACGCCTCCTTCGCTGGCTTATTTGTCTGTATTCGTTTTCTCATTTGTGTTGATTCACATTACTTTGGCACGCGCTTGGTAACCACGTACCACTTTTCTATAGTAGCAAATCGGTGCTGGGATGCGGGTAAAAATTCAATTGTAACCTCTTTAACCCGGTTATCAACGATATAGTGGAAGCGCTCGCTCCACAAGAAAATAGCCGGAAGATCTTGTGCAATAAGTTGCTGCACTTTTTGTGCAACACCTTGACGCATATCGGGATCTTGCAGTTTGCGTCCCTCTTGTAAAAGATCATCAACATTGTCGTTATCATAGAGCGCGAGATTTCTTCCCGGGTCGAATTTTTGGGAGGAATGAAATAGCGTAAAAAGATCCGGATCCGGAAAAATATCCACACCAACAAGTAATGCCGTGTAGCTTCGCTGCTCGATCGTATCTCGAAGCTCTGCCGCGGGTAACACCTGAATGTCCACCCCAACGCCAACAGCCCGCCATTGCTCCGCAATCGTTTGTGCTACATTTTCAAGCTCGCCCTCCGTGGTAGTTATGGTAACGCGAAGCTCAATCACATTTGGTTCTTCCCCTTTGCGACGCATACGCGGCGTTTCTCCCTCGGTATTGTCGCTGGTATTTTCCTCGGGGAAGGCCCACCCATCTGCCTCTAAGATATTGCGGCTATGTTCCGGCGCGTAATCATATACGGGAAGTTCGTTTGTAAAACCCTTCACTTTTTTGGGTAAAGGGCCATTAAGAACTTCACCCGCTTCTTGTCCTCCCAGCGTCTCTAGAATCTTATTTTTGTCTGTGGCATAGGCCAGAGCTTTTCGGACTACGGAATCAGCCAGAGCTTTAGACAGGGTTTGGTTAAAATAGACCGCAAATATGCGTGGCATTGGAGGGCGCATGACATGAGTTCCTGGTGTGAGGGTTATATCATTAAGCATGCTTTCAGAAATCCCCGACACCGCATCTAATTCTTGCCGGGTAAATGCGGAAAGCGCATCTTGGGGTGTCTCGAAGAGTCGCAGTATTACCGAGTCGATATATGGTTGTCGACGCGAGGACTCGTTGCGTTCGAGGGTAAATGATATAAATACCCCCTCGCGTGTACGTTCAAATTTTGCAAGTCGATACGGTCCAAGCCCAACCGGTTTAAGATTAAGCTCTGAAAGCGAAATATTTTCCGGCTCAACGTCTTGCCAAAGGTGTTTGGGCAGGATTCCAAGGGTCGTCGCATGCAGCAAAGGCGCGAATGGTGCGGGAAGCGTAAACCGAACCGTACGCTCATCCATCGCTTCTGCTTCTACCCCGAGCCATTGAGTAAAGAAAGGGGAGCGCACAGCAGGATTTTGTACAAGCTGAACAGTAAAAATGACGTCTTCTGCCGTTACTTTTTCTCCGTCAGGCCATTTAAGATCGTTTTTGAGAGTAAATTCGATAACCTTCCCAAACTCGCCTAAAGCATATTGTTCTGCAATATCTGGTTCGAGTTCCCCCTCGGCGTTATAACGCATAAGCCCGGCATAGGTGAGTACAACCAAGTCGCGATCAGCCGTGGTCGCGGGAATTACAGGGTTGATAAAGAGCACTTGGCCGGAAACTCCCTCGGTAAAAGTACCGCCGCGCGCGGAAACCGTTACGGTTTCACGCACGTATAATACCGATCCGATGAGTATCAGTCCTGCCAGAGTCAGGGCAATGCCTGTGCTCAATGCTACGCGTTCGCGAAACGTGAGGGATCGCGGAAATGCAAAAAGCTGCCGCAAGGCAGGCAGTTTCCGTGTTGATTGTTTCCAGCCAGGAAAGTTGAGTGCTTGAGAAAGAAAAAGAGCGGTACGCCTCTTAAGCGAGAACGCCGCCTTTTTAAGGGCTTGAAATACGGGGGGCATGGAAAAAAGCCGCACTTTAAGAGAACAAGAGATTTGCAACGGCAATTGCTAAAAATCCGATTGCGAGTGCGATTGTTGCGCGAAAGAGGAGCTTTTCAACCCCGCGACGAGAAGCAAATACATTTCCTTCGCCGCCAAAGGCAGACCCAAGACCGGTTCCGCGTTGTTGCAACAAGATCGTACTGATAAGCAAAACCGCGAAGACGATTTGTAGGATATTCAGAATTAAATTCAGCATATCTAGTTATATAAGGAAGTGTACCACTCCTAACATAAGCGAGGTAAGCACAAGCGGTAGGATACCATTGATGGTAAGCTGCGGCAAGAGAAGGTCCAAAAACCAAAGCATCCCAAGGTTTATCACGATGCCAAAAAGGCCTGCGGTAAGGATCAATAAGGGAAATGACAACAGTTTTACCAGTGGCTTCATCAGCGCGTTGATAACGCCAAGAACGAGTCCGGCAATCACAAGCTCATATCCCTCGCCGGTCCATTCAATAGAGTTGGGGAAGTATTGGGGTAGGAGCCATACGGCAAGCCATAGACCCAATGTGTTTTCGAGTATGGTTATAGCAAAAACCATGGGTGTTTTTATGGTAGCATTTTTGGATGGCGGCAACACCCTTGACAGAAGCGTCTTACAATGCTAACCTCTTATTAGCTGTTTTACAGAAGGGAGAAGAGATGGAATCTCAAGCCGAATTCCTGCAGTTTGTGTTGGCGTCGCTGGGGGCAGGGTTTGCTTCCATTGTTGCTTTTGTTTGTGGGATAGTATCCGCTGTTCAAATGGTGCGCGCGACCGATGAATGGGATCGTAACAGGGATGCATGGCCCGATGCGCGTTGGTCGATTTTGTTCTTTGTGATTGCTTGTTTGATGGCCAGCGCAGCCGCAACATTAAGCGTTGTTGCGTGGTACCTCCAGAATTAGCAAAATACGCGCCCCAGAGGGCGCGTTCTTATTTTATTTCACGCAGCTTATGATGATAAGCGCGCGCGAATCTGTGCGCCTCATCGCGTACGTGCATGAGAAGTAAGCGGAAGGGGTGATTTTGGGGGAGCCCGATGGGTTCTTTTTTGTCCGGCACGTAAATCTCTTCGTGTTTTTTGGCTAGTGCAAGCACGAGCGGTTTTTTCTGTACTCGGTACCTCAAACCCTGCAACGCCACTAGAGCAGTGTTAAGCTGCGGCTTTCCGCCATCAATGAGGATTATATCGGGCAAAGCCCACTCGGTATGCCGTATGCGTCGCATAAGCACTTCCTTTATCATTGCTACATCATTCGCACCAACCACTGTTTTGATCCGAAATTTCCGATATTCGTTTTTGTTAGGCGTAAGATATTTGTGTAAATTCGTTTTCCCATTTGTATTAATTCGTGTGCCATCAAATACCACCATTGAAGCCGTTGCGGCAGTGCCTTGAATATTTGAAATATCATACCCCTCGATTCTCCATGTCGTAGGTTCGTTTTGAGGAAGTATGCTATGCAGTCCGGGGGGCAACCCCCCCAGTAATTTTGTATCTCGTGTTTTGTATCTTGTATGGTGGGCTTCAAGCACCGTTTTGTGCTCGAATATTCTCGCGAGGCCGTAAATTTCATCTCTTATGTTTGCCGCTTTCTCAAAATCTTCTTTGTAAGCGGTCTCTCCCATTTCTTTTTCCAGTTTTTTCAAAAGATCTGTTTTTTGGCCTCGAAGCACCGCTTGAATGTTTTCTATATTTCGTCGATATCTTTTCTTAAGCGTTGATAACTGATCCTTGTTTTCTGGCAACTTATAGGGAATAGGACAGAGACCAAGATCGTACCATAAACAATGTTTCGGTATGCCTTTGTGGGCAGCATAGGGAAAGATCCGGCGAAGCAGGCGGAGCGTTTTTTTAAGCGCCGCGGCATCGGTGAACGGCCCGATTATCGTTTCAAGCCCCTCTGTATTTCGGCGGACATATACAACCCGCGGGAATTCTTCTTTGGTAAAACCAACAGAAAGGTATGTTTTATCGTCGCGCAAGAGCACGTTGTATGGCGGGCGATTTTTTTTGATAAGTTTCGCTTCCAAAATCAATGCCTCAATTTCGGATTCTGTACCTTGTACCCTAAACCCCGCTATCTTGTTGACCATTGCCCGCTTAACCGGTTCAAGCTCCGCATTTTTTCTAAAATACGATTGCAGTCGGCTTCTCAAATTTGTTGCTTTTCCGATATATAAAATCTTTCCCTTGCGGTCGAGGAAAAAATATACTCCCGGGGTTTGCGGTGCTTTAGAAACGTTGACTGCCATAATACTCTATGGTATAGGTAAGGCGTGTTTTTTTACAAGCGAAAGGGAGGGTAATCTATGGACGTACGCGAGATTCCGAGAATGCTTTTTAAAGAGTTTGCTTGTGGCATTCATGAAAAACCGCACCCGCGCCTATCACAGCATGCAGCATTGGTAGGCGCGATTTCGGGATTGGAACATGGGGTAATTGCGCTTGAGGAATCTGTTTTTGGAAACATTACGGTTTCGCTTTATGCTTTCGAGGAAGATGTGCACGAATGGCATCGCCGCATTTTTGAGATTCGTGCAGGCACGTCTGATGCTGGTCACTGGGCATATGGAAGCGGAAATCTTATGGAGGAGAATATCTGGTTCTCGGTTAAGAATGAGCATCCTCTTGGGAGTGCGACTGCGCTTATGGCAAAGATGCTCACACGAGCATCCGAGCTTGCGCTTTCGGTGGCAATAGAAAAAACAGGATTCTGGGAATGTGATCGTAACCCTGAAGGTGATTATTCAAAACCTTGATAGTAAGAAGGAGGTCTAGTGGTGATAACAGCGATCGTTACAGCAATTATCGCGTTCGTGCTTTTGATCTGGGTCGCTTCTGGGATGAATTATCACTATTTAATAGTTCTACTGAAGGCCGATTTACGCGGAATGCCATTGTGGTTTGCGCTGTTGTTGTTCGTGCCCGCGGTCTTACTCGGGCCTTTTGCGGGGCGGGTGATTGAACCGCTTCTAGATCGCCATTACCCCTACCCGGAAGATGAGCAGTGAGAGAAGACCGAAACCGAATAACGGGTAACACGAGCCCTCACTGGGCTCTTTTTGTTTGTGCACCATCAGGGTTGCGCAGGGCTTGACACGGCCGTATAATAAGTAACTATGCCCCGTTAGAGGATTGCGGGGCGATGATGGATGGTGTCGTAAAACCATTATCTATATCTTGAAAGACGTCGTAAAAGTCCGAGGACCTTTACGACCATTCGCGATAGCGGTAATTCTCTAACAGGGTATGCCCGAACCAGACGTAATTCGTATCAAAGGTGCCCGCGTCCATAATCTCAAAAACGTGGATGTGGACATTCCGCGCAATAAGCTCGTGGTGATCACGGGCATTTCTGGTTCGGGAAAGTCGTCGTTGGCGTTTGATACATTGTATGCGGACGGCCAGCGCAGATACGTTGAATCGTTGTCTGCCTACGCGCGCCAATTTTTGGGCGCCATGGAAAAGCCGGACGTGGACACCATTGAAGGGATTTCACCCGCAATCGCCATTGACCAAAAAAGCGTGTTGCGCAATCCGCGCTCCACGGTAGGCACCATTACCGAAATTTACGATTACTTGCGGCTTTTGTTTGCACGCGTAGGAACGCCGCATTGTCCTGAATGCGGACGCGGGGTATCTGCACAAACGCCAACGCAGATCGTGCGACAAATCTTGGCTTTGCCCAAAAAAACAGAAATTTCTCTTTTGGCTCCTATCGTCCGTGAACGGAAAGGAGAGTATCGCTCACTTCTTGAAGAGATTGGCCGTGCTGGGTTCCGCCGTCTGCGCCTTGATAGCGAGACCTTGCCGCTGGAAGAAGCACTAGAAAGGAAGCTTGAGCGCTACAAAGCCCACTCTATTGAAGTTGTGATTGATCGTCTAACGGTCGGGGGTTCAAAAGATGACAAACTGCGCATTTCCTCATCAGTAGAGACGGCCCTGAAAATGGGTAAAGGAATACTCATTGTTAATAAATCCAAAGCTCAAAGCACAAAATCTAAAAACGATACCGAGGATTTATTGTTTTCGGAGGCGTTAGCGTGTGAACACTGCGGGATTAATCTTCCGCCCATTGAGCCGCGCACTTTCTCATTTAATTCTCCGCATGGCGCATGCCCCGTATGTACCGGCATCGGCTATAAATTGGAGGTTGACTCAAAATTGGTTATACCAAACCCGCGTCTCTCAATTGCCGAGGGCGCGATTAAAGCGTGGATGTCTGCATCACATCGGGTAGGAAGGCAATCGTGGTACTGGTGGATGCTCGAGGAGCTTGCCCAAAAACTTGGATTTGATGTAAATACGCCATGGGAGAAGCTTTCCGCCAAAGTGCAAAAAGTGGTGCTCTATGGAGAAGAACAGGATACGGGGGAAAGGATACAGGGGACAGATGGCACCGACGGGAGATTCGAAGGGGTGATCCCAAACTTAATGCGGAGATGGAAGGAAACGGATTCTGATTGGACGCGCGGCGAGATTGAAAAATATATGCGCATTCGGATATGCGAGGCCTGCCAAGGGAAACGCCTTCGGCCTGAAGCGCTTGCCGTTAAAATCCACGGCCATACTATTGATGAAGTAACAGCGCTGAGCATTGAAGCTCTCGATGCTTTTTTCCGTACGTTTCTTTTCGGAAAAGAAAAATTAAGCGCAAACGAAGCAAAAATCGCAAAACCAATCGTAAAAGAGGTATTAAATCGTCTTAAGTTTTTATTAGAGGTTGGGTTGCCGTATCTTGCGCTTGATCGTTCGTCGACCACATTAGCAGGCGGCGAAGCACAACGGATACGGCTCGCAACGCAAATTGGCACGCGTCTGACGGGGGTGCTTTATATTTTGGATGAACCCTCCATCGGGCTTCATGCGCGCGACCAGGAGCGACTCATCGAAACGCTGAAGGAATTACGCGACTTGGGCAATACGGTTGTAGTGGTTGAGCACGACCCACAGACGATCAGGGCGGCAGATTGGGTTATTGATGTCGGTCCCGGAGCAGGGAAGCATGGCGGCCGGATTACGTTTTCCGGAACACCAAAAGAGCTTTTTCGATCAAAAACGTTAACCGGTGAGTATCTTTCGGGAAAGAGAAAAATCGCTGTTCTTCCAACAGGAAAACAGAAAGAAAAAGGAGAAACGAAGTATTTGGTTGTGAAGGGCGCGCGCGAACACAACCTGAAACATATTGATGTTTCGATTCCGCTTGGAAAATTTGTGTGTGTTTCTGGCGTTTCCGGATCGGGCAAGTCATCTTTGGTCAACGATATTTTGGGTCGGGCTCTCATAAGATATTTTTGGAAGGCAAAAGATGAGCCGGGAGCGCACGCCAGTTTGGAGGGTCTTGAATATTTGAATAAAGCAATCATTGTTGACCAATCACCCATAGGTCGCACACCACGTTCAAATCCGGCAACATATACGGGTGCATTTACGCCCATTCGCGACCTTTTTGCATCAACGAAAGAAGCGAAGGTGCGTGGTTATGGCGCCGGCCGTTTTTCATTTAATGTAAAGGGCGGCAGATGCGAAACGTGTCAAGGTGAGGGAATGCAAAAAATCGAGATGCAGTTTTTGCCGGACGTGTGGGTTGAGTGCGAAGAGTGCAACGGCACGCGTTATACCAAAGAGGCGCTTGAGATTGAATGGCATGGAAAAAACATCGCCGAAGTTCTGACTATGACGATTGAGGAAGCAGCAGCATTTTTTTCCTCGATTTCATCAGTATCTACAAAATTGCAGACCCTTACGGACGTAGGGTTAGGTTATATGCAGCTTGGACAGCCAGCCACCACGCTTTCCGGTGGTGAGGCGCAACGGGTGAAACTTGCGACAGAGCTTGCGCGGAAAGCAACCGGCAAAACGCTCTATATTTTGGACGAACCGACAACGGGCTTGCACTTTTCCGATATCGAAAAATTATTGAAACTTTTGCGCGGCCTGGTCGAAAAGGGTAATACTGTTTTGGTGATCGAACACAACCTTGATGTCATCGCTAATGCCGATTGGGTGATTGATTTAGGGCCCGAAGGGGGAGAGGGTGGAGGGCACATTATTGCCAGCGGGAGGCCTTTGGATCTTATAAAAAATAGCAAAAGCTACACAGGTCAGTTTTTGAGAAAAAGGTGAGTATTTTCGATTGCGTTTGTGCTATACTAGAAGGGTCGAGATGGTCAGCAAATAATCGAGGTATCTTTTTATTGTTATGAATCAAAAAATGCTTTTCATAATACTCGGATTGCTCGTGGTAGTGGCGGTAGGCGGGATTGTATGGTGGGTGGCGCAACCTCAATCTGTTCCTTCAACGCCTGAAAATCAGCCCGAAGAATCGTCCGAGGAGGTAAGCGACCAGCCGCCGCCGGAATATACCGATGAGCCCGGCATTGTGTTATTTACCGAACACACCACCGCAACGGTGAGCCAAGAACTTGAGTTCGCTTGGTTGCTGAATGGTCCCGAAGGAAGCACGTCCATGCACACCGCAATACACTGGGGCGACATATCCCATCCGGGATCGTTTGGTTCCGATGTTGCTCCTTCGCAGTCGGGATATCCCAATTTAACGAGCGATTTTGCAAACGGTGAGTTTGCTGTTCCTGAATTATTCACCACAAAACTCTCATTTACGAAAGCCGGAACGTATTACTACCGCGTGCATGCTATCGTCGACGGACAAAATTACTGGACCTTTGAATATACGCTTGTAGTGGAATAACAACAACATTGGAGCAAGGCCATGTGAACGTATTGGCAAAATAATAACGGATCGCTGGGCGATCCGTTATTCCTTTTCAGGGTATGAGAAATGGGCGAAAATGAAAGGGCGTTATGTTCTCCCCCCTTGTTTTTGTCGCAGCTCTTGCTATTTTCCCGGCCCTTTTTTGGTTTTGGTTTTATTTCGTCTATCTTGCACGAACCGAGAAAGGAATAAGGAAAATAGGGATGGGCCTTTTTGTCGCGGGGCTAATTACCTCGGCTGCCGCATATGTTATCGAGCGTGCGGGTTTTGATCTGCTTCCTTCTTTCGGTGGCATTGGGGAATCGCTTCTTTTTATTTTCCGCGGAGGAACCCCAAGGGAAACTTCCGATATTTTGTGGTTGGCGCTGTATAGTTTTCTTTTTGTTGCCCTTGTCGAAGAAGGAGTAAAATATATCGGCATTCGTCTTTTCGTGTTTCCTTCTCTTAAAGTTGACCGCGTGGTCGATATGATCCGGGGCGGTGTTGCGATCGGTCTTGGTTTCGCGACCGCAGAAAACATTCTCTATTTTTTCGGGGCATTGGAAGGCGGAGGATTAGGGGAGCTTGCGGAGGTATTTTTTCTACGTTTTGCGTTGTCCACCTTTGCGCATACTCTCTATTCGGCAATCATGGCATATTATCTTGGAATCGCGAAATTTCATGTTCTGTACCGCGCGCAATTTTTACGGTCAGCTCTTTTGCTGCCCGTGATAGTGCACGGGATATTTAATTTTTTTATTATTTTGGGAATAAACGTTGTCTCGCTTTTGGCATTAGCCATTGTGTTTGTGGTGTTACTTGGATGGTTTTCTTCTCGCATAAATTTTCAGGCATTTTTGCCGGCAGCCGAGGCCAAAAGAGCATTGCTTCCTCTTTTTCCGAATCGTAAAGAGTTTGAGGCATTCGTTTCTCATGAGAGAGTAACGTATGAGGTTATTCGAAAACTTGGGTTTTGCCCGTTTTGTCTGGCAAAAAAAGAATTTGCCGATCAGGAAACGTGTAAAAATTGCAATGCCAGGTTGCGACCCCCAAAAAGTACTAAACCAGAATTAATTTCAAAAAAAATTGAGGTATCGCCCGCCGATGTAGGAGAGTAAGCCGTTAAGCTAAAAGCATAAAATTCAAATGCTAAAACATATTTTATCCCAATCAATTCTTGCGACGGTGGCGTATGCGGATGCGCTAAACATGCCGCTTACCGCAATGGAGGTATGGCGGGGATTGGTTGGGGTACAGGGCACAGGGTACAGGGGACAGGGAATAGAGAATAGGGCAAAGAACGCTTCGAGTTTTTCAGAGATTTTCTTTATGCTCAAATTACTAAAAGAGCAAAAGAAAATCTCGGAGCAGCGCGGCTTTTATTTTTTGCCAGGGAAAGAGGATTTGGTTGCGGAGCGCTTGTGGCGCATGCGGGTGGCGGACGAAAAATGGAAAAAACTGATGGGTATTGTGCGGTGGTTGCGCGCGGTTCCTTTTTTGCGGGCGGTTTTTGTTACCGGTTCTTTGGCGTTAAATAACACGCGCGAAAATAGCGACTACGATATTTTTTTGGTAAGCGCTCCCGGCCGCATTTTTACTGTACGGTTTTTTGTAACACTTATGTTAAAAATGTTTGGCATGTATCGTTCGGATGCATGTGTAGCGGATCACGTCTGTCCCAACCACTATGTTACCGAGCGAAGTTTAGCGATTCCGTTCCATTCGCTCTACACCGCCCATATTTTTGCAACATGCGTGCGCACATGGAGCGTTGACCAAGATATCAAGGAACGGTTCATGCATGTAAATAACTGGATACATGACTATATACAAATAGCGCCAGAAATCCCTCGCGCAAATCGGCATACGCTTCCGGATATATGGGTTGCGAAAATAATACGCGGTATTGGCGAGGTTACGTTGGGCCCGCCCGTGGGCGGGGTATTGGAAGGGATGGCTCGCTTCCTCCAGCTTGTCAAAATCCGCGCAAATCCCAAAACAAAGTATCCTGGCAGCGGACACGTGGTCGCAAACGATGAGATGTTGGCATTTCATCCAAGCTCACCCGAATTCGGGGTACTTGACAAATATCATACTAATATGCTACAATATAAAACGTCAGTAGATTGAGAAAGAAGGAATCCAAAAGAGAGGCGAAAACGGCTGTGGCCTGCGAAGGGATGAGGGCTACGGTTCCCACGGTCTATGTTTTGCGGAGCCTGCGATGCGCGGAAGGACGAGCGGGGTGGAATAGCTCGTTTCTGGGGCGCCATCCTATCGCAATCTCCGTCCCCAAGCCGCTGGGCCAAAGAGGAAGAGCCGCGCCTCTCAAGGGCGATGGGATTGCCTAACACAATCCTTCGCTTCTCTTTTGGGTTTCTTATAGAGCCCCCTTGACAATGATGGTCGAGTTGTGCTAAGAGGAGTATACGATTTTAAAGATTAAATTGAGGTTCCTTCGGTTCTCTCCCTGCATTTATCATTCATCATTAAGAATTATCACAAGACGAATGCAGAGAGAGGGCCGGATGGGCTCTCTTCTGATGAAATCCAGACGGCTGATCACCGTCTGGTCGGGTCCCAACCGTTGTTGCGCCCAAAAGGGGCATGCCCCGCCATCTTGCGGGGAGGAGCTATCCAAATCGCCCCTCGTCGGGTTTGCCTGGCGAGTATAAGCGAAGAGGAAGAGTTCTGCGGCAGCGGGGAGGCTGTGCCCGTTTATCGCCCTGTTGGCGATGGCGGGATCCCGCCCCGACGCTCTTGGGGACGCTCAAGAGAAGAAGGGGAAATGCCTGATTGATCTGTCAAACAGTGGGGGCAAGCCGGACTTTCTTTCTGTCCCCCCTAAAGCAGCAGGGAGCGCAAGCGCTTGTGCGCAACGCTCGTCACGGCCCGGCGGTGGTCGAGAAGTTCTCTGCTGCAATTTAAGCACCTTTTCAAAAGAACGGATCCGAGGGAAACGATAACCTCGGAGCCCTCTCCCTGAACCAGTTTCATTTTCTGAACTCTGTACCCTGATGTCTGTACCCTGTTAACTGATTCAGAGAGAGGGACGCCCGTCTCTGCCGGTCTGGCTGGCACGTGTGGTGCCGGAAATGCTGGCTCCCGCCCGGCTCGATTGGAGCCGAGGGGCCTCTACGGGCGACCTCGCGCGATGGCGGCTAACCCGAGCCCTTTCCCGGGGCAAGCCCCGTCCGCGGCGGGGTGTGCAGGTTTCGGGCGATGCCGCAAAAAAGGTAGAATCATCTGAGGAGCGTGGAACCATTAAGGTTCCCGGGAAACTTGTGGGAAAGCGCTCCTCGGCCGGTCATAGTTCTTTGTTAGGGGATAAGCCCATTCGAGCCGATAAGTTCGGCTCTCCCTCCCTACATTTTTTTTCGAAAGCTTACGTGAAGAGCAGAAAGCGCCAACTATCTTTTTTTAACGCTTCTCTCTTATCACTTATTACTTTAAAGAATGTAGAGAGGGGGAGGATCTCTTTGCCGCAAGCTTCGGCGGAGAGGGTAGGGCCCGGGAATTCCTGCCCGAGTGCTACGAAAACGGCGCTCGAAAGCCTCGACCCCGCTTAATGAGGGTCGCTCCAGGGGGCTGCACAAACGCGGTCACTAAGTGCGGCGGTCAGTTACCGTCGCCGGAGCGGTCCAGCTCTTATTGCCGGAGCATCATAATCTCCGGCACCCCTCTCTGCATTTATCATTCTTCATTTGTCATTGATAAATACAGAGAGGGGTTCTCACAACCCCATATTTTTACCCAGGGTCCGCCTGTAAAAAGGTGGCAAATGCCTAAAGGGCCCTAATGGTGTTTATACGCCCCGGTGTTGGCTCCAAGAGTCGATGCCGGGTCTTTCTTTATATACGAACTATGGGGGTCCGACCCCCATAGTATTTTTAGAAAAGCCTGCCGAAGAGTTTATCTGGGCTGGCTGAAGGGCTTGACAAGCCCTTTTGCTTTGTATAAATAGATAAGTGGCGGCATTAGCAGTAAACACGTCGGACTGCTAATGAGAGAAGCCGATACGCGCCGATAGCCACGCTGATTTACGCTTAAGCTTATATCCGCGCAAATCCGCGTTGCAATCCGTGTTAATTCATTTCTACAAATTATGATAAAAATTAAACCTCTCGGTGACCGCGTGGTATTGGAGGCGGTCACGGAAGAGCAAAAGACAAAGTCGGGCATTTATCTTCCCGATACTGCAGATAAGGAAAAGCCGGAGCAAGGGAAAGTTGTTGCCGTGGGTCCCGGTAAAATGGAAGAAGGCAAGCGCATCCCGCTTGAGGTGAAAGTCGGGGATACGGTGCTTTTCACGAAATACGGACCCAATGAGGTAAAGGTCGATAATAAAGAATACCTTATTGCAAGGGAAGAAGACATCTTAGCTGTATTAGAATAAATCCCAATGTCAAAATCCCAATGTCAAATAAAATCTAAAATCCAAAATTCAAATTCGGAAATTGAGTCGTTGGATATTTATTTGACATTTGAGCTTTGAACTTTGGATTTTCAAGATTATGTCTGCAAAACAAATAGCATTCGGTGAAAAAGCTCGTGAGGCAATAAAGCGCGGCGTTGATAAAGTTGCCAATGCCGTGAAAGTAACGTTAGGACCCCAGGGGCGCAATGTGGTTTTTGAGCGCGGGTTCGGCTCCCCGGTCATCACCAAAGACGGGGTTACCGTTGCAAAAGAGATTGAGCTTGAAAACAAATTGGAAAATATCGGCGCGGAACTGGTCAAAGAAATTGCATCAAAAACAGATGACGTTGCGGGAGACGGCACTACGACCGCAACCGTACTTGCTCAGGCGGTATTGTCTGAAGGGTTTGGAGCGGTGGCTTCGGGCGCAAATTCAGTCACTCTAAAACGGGGGATCGATCAAGCCGTTTTGAAGGTAACCGGTTTTTTGGAAGAAGCAAAAGAGAAGGTTTCCGGAGACCGCGTCGAGGAAGTAGCCGCCATTTCCGCAAACGACAAGGAGATTGGAAAGCAAATTGCCGAGGTTTTTGAAAAAGTGGGCAAGGAGGGCGTCGTTACGGTGGAGGAGGCCCAAACGCTTGGAATTACCTACGAATTGGTTGAGGGTATGCAGTTCGATCGCGGCTTCGTATCGCCCTACATGATGACAAACGCCGACCGCATGGAAGCAGTATGGGAAAACCCCCTTGTGCTAGTAACGGACTATAAAATTTCTGCGCTAAATGATCTCTTGCCGCTTTTGGAAAAATTGGCGCAGCAGGGCAAAAAGGACTTGGTGATAGTTGCCGAAGACGTTGAGGGCGAGGCGTTGGCTACTTTGGTGGTCAACAAAATCCGCGGCACGTTTAACGCTCTTGCGGTGAAAGCGCCCGGCTACGGCGATCGTAGAAAAGAATTATTGCAGGATATCGCCATTGTTACCGGAGGGCAGTTTGTTTCCGGAGAAGTTGGCTTGAAGCTCGAGAATATTGAAATATCGATGCTTGGAGAAGCGGATCGGGTTATTGCGACAAAAGACAATACTACGATTGTTGGCGGCAAAGGGGCCAAGTCGGAAATTGACAAGCGCGTTACACAAATAAAATCGCAAATTGAGCAGACGGATTCTGATTATGACCGCGAAAAATTGCAGGAACGTTTGGCAAAACTTGCCGGAGGTGTTGCGGTTGTAAAAGTTGGCGCGCCGACAGAAACTGAAATGAAAGAAAAGAAGTACCGCGTTGAAGATGCCGTGAAGGCAACACGAGCCGCATTGGAAGAAGGCATTGTTTCCGGCGGAGGGGTTGCATTGCGAGAAGCCGCTGCAAAACTAGTTGAGGATAAGGATTATCAAAATGCGGTGGGAGACGAGAGGCGCGGCATGGAAATTGTGTTGCGGGCTCTTGAACGTCCTATGCGTGAGATTGCGCAAAACGCCGGCAAAGACGGAAACGAAGCATTGGCCGAGGCGGCAAAGAAAGGTGCTGGCTATGGTTATGACGCAGCGCGCGGCGAGTATGTGAAAATGATTGAGGCGGGTATTATTGACCCCTTAAAAGTGGTGAAATCCGCTCTTGAAACCGCGGCTTCTATTGCGAGTTTAATTCTTATTACCGAGGCAGCGGTTGCAGAAATTCCGGAAAAGAAAGAGCCAATGCCCGGCGGCGGCATGCCCCCAGGCGGCATGGGAGAGTACGATTAAAACAGGGTTTAAGGTATAGATATCAGGGGACAGACACATGCCCCGGTGTACGCACACCGGGGCGCCCTCTTTTCCAATAGTATGGTATACTATCTATATATGTTTACTATTTTTATCGTCGCTCTAGCGCTTTTGTTCTTTTTCGTCATATATCTTTATAATCGTTTGGTTGGTTTGCGGGTTCGTGTCAAGGAGGCATGGTCGGATATTGAGGTGCAGCTCAAACGCCGGCATAACCTTATTCCTAATCTAGTCGAAACCGTAAAGGGATATGCAGGGCATGAAAAGGGCGTATTCGAGAAAGTCACCGAGGCGCGCGCAAAAGCACTTAATGCGCAAACACCAAAAGAGCTGGGTGCGGCAGAAAATATGCTGACCGGGGCGCTCAAATCTCTGTTTGCGGTTGCAGAAGCATACCCAGACCTTAAAGCGTCATCTAATTTCGTTGAGTTGCAGCGCGAGTTGACGGATACCGAAGACAAAATCCAGGCAGCGCGGCGTTTTTATAATGCCAACGTGCGCGACTATAACACCGCTATTGCCCTTTTCCCCGCAAACATGATGGCACAAATGTTTGGGTTTAAGGCGTCCGAATTTTTCGAAGTCGAGGAGGAAGAAGTGAGGTCAGTACCCGTAGTGAAATTCTAAAAAGATACAATCACCAAGATACAAGGCACAAACAAATTTCAATAATCAACCTTCAAGAAACAAACGGGGTTTCGGTTATTGGGATTTGAGATTTGTTTGGTTATTGTCTCTTGTATCTTGTTTCTTGTGGCGACGCTTTACACCCATCGTTCTTCAAACATCACCAAAACATTCGTGCTGATGTTTACGTTTATTGTACTACTTGGCGTAATCGGGGCTGCTTTTTCGGCGTACTTTGAAACGCCGACTATTTTTTATATGGTGCTCGCGTTTTCCGTGCTCACCACCTTTTTCTCTTATTGGTTTTCCGATAGGGTGGTGATCGCGCTTTCGGGTGCCAAACCCATTCAAAAACAGGATGATCCGCCATTATGGCGCATGATCGAAAACCTATCGATTACCGCAGGCCTTCCGATGCCAAAAGTGTATGTGGTGGAGGATCCAAGCCCCAATGCTTTTGCAACCGGGAGGGATCCAAAACATTCTGTTATTGCGGTAACTACCGGTTTGCGCCGGATGTTGGACGAATCGGAGCTTGAGGGAGTATTGGCGCACGAGCTTTCGCATATTGGTAACCGCGACATGCTTGTCGCAACCATTGCCGCGGTGCTCGCCGGAATCATTGTGACCATCGTGCATATTTTTGTCCGTATGACGTTACGGGGAGGGCTTGGAGGGAATCGACGGGGAAATGCTGGCGCCATTGCCTTAGTTGGTCTTATCGCCGCTCTTATTCTGGGGCCACTTGCCGCAACTTTGTTGCGCCTTGCGATATCCCGCAGCCGCGAGTTTTTGGCAGATGCGTCGGGTGCATTGCTTACGCGTTATCCGGACGGTCTTGCGCGCGCATTGGAAAAAATTGGCAACGCGCGGATTCCCATGCGGCATCGTTCAGACGCCATTGCGCATCTTTGGCTTTCTGATCCCCAAATTGAGGAACGCAAAACCTCATGGTTTGCAAAAATGTTTATGACCCATCCACCCATGGAGGAGCGTATCCGCGCCCTTCGTCAACAGTAATCTACTACCTTTAATCTATCGCAACCCGGTTGCGATAGATTGCCGTAGATTACCGGACTACTTATGCCGCCGACCTTTTCTCAAAGTTCCGATCCGAATATACCCTACTCGTCTCCTGCGTCCCTGCCGGGGGTGCCTCCCGAGCCACCAAAACTGAAATCGTTTGGGGTGTTTTTTTCCGAGGCGCTTCGAGAAATAAAGGAAATATCTTATGTATTAGTTCCATTGGGGCTTTTACTTTTTTTGCTTCAGGCAGTGTTGCCCGCGTTTTTAGGGTTTTTGCCGCAAGCCATTGATGCAATTCTTTCGTTCCCTGTTGCGCTTGCAAGTTTTTTATTCTATTTCCTTGCACCAATCATAATTTTACAGACAATTGCACTAAACCAATCCGGCGGCCGTCTTGAATTTCGCGAGGCAATAAACAGGGGATTTGGCGTGCTCTTTCCATACGGCATTGTTCTTTTCATTGCAGGGATAATCCGCTTTGGTGCTTTTGTTCCTTTTATTATTCCCGGAATTATTGTTGCTGTTTTTTTGGCATTGGTTGAGCCGGCTGCCGCCATTGAGGGGAGGCGTGGGTTTGATGCGCTCGCGCGTTCCTGGGCGTTAGTGCGCGGATCTGGGTGGAGCGTTTTTGGACGTCTTTTGCTGCTCTGGCTTATATTAATTGCGGTTGCGGTCTTACTCGTCCTGCCGGTATTTTTGGTGACTATTGGCTTGACCCTTTGGGGAGGATATCAGGCAACACAGGAATCTGGTGGCGTTATGGACGAAACCACGTTTTTTCAACAATTTGAAGGGCAATTGGCATTTCCGCAACTTATTTTTAACACGTGGGCTTCCGCAGTGGGCATTGCGGTGCTCTTTTTTACATTTGCATTCGATTTTGTTCTTTTCCGAAATCTTGTTGCAATAAAAGGCGACGTTGTGGATGTGAAGAAAGGAAAGTTTTATGCGCTTTTGGTGTGGGGCATTATTGCCGGAATCATTTTGGTGGCCTTATTTTTGCTTCTGATCGTATTCGCTATAATGCAAACAAGCAATCCTTCATTTTTTGCAAACTAATTTTATTTGTTATGCAAACCTTACCACCAACGGTTCCGCCACCCCCAAGTGCGGAGCAACCACCAAGTATTGGTTCCTTCGAATCTTTTGGGGCAAGCACCAGCGGGTCGCGAAAACAGATATTTTCAACGCCAACGCTTCTTAAGTTTGCAGTCGTACTGCTTGCGCTGTTGCTTTTGGGCGGCGGGGGACTCTACGCATATTTTTCTCTTATTCGTCCTCCGGCCGATGTGTTAGAGCGCGTTATTACCAATTTCTCAAAACTAGAAACGTATCATTTTGATTTAACCTTATCGGGCAACGTTAATGAGAGTACCTCGTCGGCAATTCCTTTGTTTAGGTTTATGGCTTCTGCCTTGCCATTGGGTCGATCGTTTAATCCTACAGCAGCCCAATTTTCCGAAGGTATACCATTTGAAGAACAACCGGAGCGTGAACAATTTAATCTTCCTGATTCGGAGACGACTATGGTTCCCGCATTTGCCGGCGCTTTGACATTTCAGATTGGCGGGGATGTGCGTACAACCAAAGGAAATGAAGCTATCGCGATTGTACCTTCAATTGAGTTTGGGGACGCGACCGCAAAATTGAACGCGGGTGGACAGCTTCGGGTTTTCGCGCCCTCAAAAAAACTTTTCGTAAAAATTGATCGACTGGAAGGTTTGGGAGAGTTGTTTGAGCTGCCGCCAGACATTCAGGGTCAGTGGCTTGTGGCTGATGAATCAACGCTTGAACAAATGGGCATTGATCTTGAGGAATTGACGAAAAAGCTTGAGCAACAAGAAGAGCAGCCTACGTCCGAAGATCAGGAACTTGAGCAGGATTTAGAACGTGCTTTTGCAAACTCATTTACGTTAACATATGAGGGAACCCAAGAATTAAATGGACAAAGCGCATTCCATTACAAGACCGCGTTTGATTTTGCAGCGTTTAAGACCGAAATACTTACCCTACGCGAGAAATATAAAAATCGGCTCGACGAGCCAACCCTTAGTTTTTTGAAAGACCTGACCCCTGAATCGTTAGATGAGTTTGGTAGGGTATTGAAGCGCATGGAGGGCGAAGCGTGGATTTTGAAACAAAAACTCCTTCCGTTGAAAGCAACGTTTGTAATCGAGCTTGCCGATGACAACCTTGGCCAAACTGCTGCCTTGAATCTTGAGCTTTCGTTCTCAAAATTTGATGAAGAGATTGTCATTGAAGAACCGCAAGGAGCAAGAAATCTGATGGATTTGATGGGGCCGCTTACCGGCTCTCAAAATCTGGATGCCCCAATGCCTTTTGGGGAAGCGAGCGAAAAGGATCGGCAAAGAAGCAGAGATCTCACATATGCCATGGTTGCTCTTTTGCTTTACCAAAATACTAGCGGTTCTTTTCCTTCAACACAAAACGAGCTGAATCGGGGATTGCCGTGCGCGGAGCTAGCGCTTACGGAGTGCCCGCAAGATCCCACAGGCCCGCCCGCATTTTACGGATATCGTTCGGATGGCGAGACCTTCGAGCTCACTGCGATCCTCGATGATCCCGAATGCGATCTCGGTGGCGCTGTACGCGAGGATGCCTTGTGTGTTTTCCGCGTGAAAGGCCCTTAAGAGATATGAAATGCCCCTCTTGTAAATCACAACTGGAAACCATTGATTTCAAAAGCGTGAAAGTGGAGCGCTGCCCTTCGTGCGGCGGACTGTGGTTTGACGATCACGAACTGCATAAGGCCCAACGAACAGAGGATCCGTTTTTGGGATTTTTGCATGTGGATCCGTGGGAAAATCCAGACAAATTTAAGCTTGCGCCGGGAAGCCGCGTATGCCCGAAAGATCAATTGCCGCTTTATCGTGCAACGTACGACGGGTCTGACATTACTGTGGATGTGTGCCAAGACGAACATGGCATGTGGCTTGATCAGGACGATTGGCGTGCCATTCTTGATTGGGCGCACGCGCATCTGGCGCAGGATTCATTTGGGGGCTACCTGAAACATCTTGGCGAAGAGTTTGCCGAGGTGTTTTCCGGCCACGGAACCCCAGCTCAGGAAGCAAAAGACATTTGGGTGGTAACGAAACTGATATCGTATAAATTTCTTTCCAAAGCCCCGATACTTGGACGGATGATTTCGCAACTTCCGACATAACGAGAAGATGGGAGAGAGAAGATGGAATGTGGGAAAGCGCGCCTTGCGAAGGCGCGTGCGTTCATTATAATGGGAGACGAAAGGAGGGTTCGCATAGTGGCCTAGTGCGGTTGCTTGTTCCCGATTTGTCCAAAGAGCCTACAGGCGATTGGTAACAAATCGCAATCCCGTGGAACGGCGGTGGGGTGCCAGAGTGGCCGAATGGGTCTGCTTGGAGAGCAGATATACGGGAAACCGTATCGCGAGTTCGAATCTCGCCCCCACCGCCGTGCTTCGGGAGAGAGCAACTATAGGGAGAAGATAAGTTCGCCCGCCTTCGCTAAAGCTTCGGCGGGTAAAAATCTCGCCCCCTCCGTATGATCGAGCGCTCTTGTTGGCAGTACGCTTCGTACGAGTGATCTTAAACAAATCTATCTATGCCAAAATCTGATCAAGAACTGAAACAGTATTATCAGGCATTTTTAGATAATAATGGACTTATTCATGTGGTATTTGCAGTCCCTGCGAAGGATTCGCAAGATAACATGCGCAAGGCCGAACTGATCGAGCACGATATTCTTGCCTTGTACAAAACGCATCCGGGAAAACGATTTCGAATGCTCGTTGACCTAGTACCATTGGGAGAAAACCACTTTATTCCTGAAGGAGCCCGCGAAGTATATTTCCGTATCGCTTCCAACCCGCAGCTTGAGAAAATGGCAGTGGTTGGTCTTAACCCGCATCTTAAGGGAACCATTCAGTTTTTGGCTCAGGTGAGCAGCGGAGAGGGTCGTATCCAGTGGTTTGAAGATGAGGTAAAGGCCCTGGAATGGCTTATGGCATAATGGCTTGCAGTACAGTCCAATCCGTTCCATACTAAAGAGAAGATGGTTGGGAAAGTAAGGCGTTGGTATCAATCGCTTCCGCCGCGCAAACAACGTGCTGTGCGGCTTTTTCTCCTTGGATTTATCCTCCTTGTGATAAGTATGTTGGGTTTGTGGGGTTCGCTGCCATATTATCAGTCGATAAATCCATAGGCCCGTTTTTAATTTTTTATGCTCACGCCTGTTGAAGAAATTAAAGCGCGGCTCGATATTGCTGATGTCGTGCAGGGTTATATAAAACTGCAGAGAGCCGGGGCAAATTTTAAAGCCACATGCCCCTTTCACGCCGAAAAAACACCATCCTTTTTTGTCTCACCGGAGCGGCAAACCTGGCATTGTTTTGGGTGTAATATCGGTGGCGATATGTTCAGCTTCGTCGAGCGTATCGAGGGAGTTGAATTTAAAGATGCGCTGCGGCTGTTAGCACGGCGTGCGGGCGTAACACTTACCCCTCCGACGCCTGAAGCAAAAAAATCATCTGAAGCAAAAACGCGTATTGCCGAGGCCAATGAACTTTCCTGCCAGTTTTTTGAAACGCAGCTTGCGCGCTCACGTCAAGGGAATGCGGCAAAGGTCTATCTTAAATCGCGCGGCGTGAACGAAGAAACTATCCGAACCTTTCGTATCGGGTTTGCCCCTTATACGCCAGATGGGCTGACCAGTTTTCTTCGCACGAGAGGATATTTGGAGAATGAAATGGTAAGTGCCGGCCTCGCGATAGCCGATAAGGGTTACGGGATAAAAGATAGGTTCCGCGGCCGGATTATGTTTCCGATTTCGGATCGTGCAGGGCGCGTGCTTGGTTTTTCCGGTCGCATTTTCGGGCGTCAGGAGCAGGAATACGATCCTAAATACTTAAATACTTCTCAAACTCCGCTTTTTGATAAAAGCCGGGTGCTTTTTGGGTTGGCTCAGGCAACGCCGCATATCCGTCCCAAAAATACCGTGATTTTAGTGGAAGGACAGATGGATTGTGTTTTATCCCATCAAGTAGGCGTGGCCAATACTGTTGCGACATCCGGCACGGCGCTTACCTCTTTTCAGTTGCGTTTATTGAAGCGCCTGGCAGATACTCTGGTGATGGCATTTGATGCCGATAGCGCCGGCGAGGCAGCTGCGCGCCGCGGGGTGGACTTGGCGTTGCAAGAAGGTTTTATGGTTAAAGCAGTCGCTATTGATGCCGGTAAAGACCCTGCAGATTTTATCCGTCAGGATCCCGATTTGTGGAAAAAGCGGGTCGAAGAACCCATGCCTGTAATTTTATTTTTTCTGGATCGTCTTATTTCCCATAACGATGTTTCAACGGCCGAAGGCAAGCGTCTGGTGGGAAAAGAAATTTTGCCTCTGGTTGCGCAAATAAGTAACGCCATTGAGCGAGGCCATTTGGTTTCAGAGATTGCGCGACGACTTCATGTGCGGGAGGAAACTATATGGGAAGAATTGTCGCGGCTTGTAAAAGAAAAAAAACATACGGCACCATCTCGTGTTACACCAGAAAATGCTCCCATAATCTCTTCAAGGCGCGAGAAGCTTGAGGTGCGGCTGTTGGCAACGCTTTTATTGGTGCCGCAAGCACCCGAAGAAGTGAATTCTTTTGAGTTTTCGCATGGGGCGCTTCAGGAACTCGCGGCAGCTCTTCAGCAAAATCGCGGCAATGTTCCCGAACATTTAGGCCTTGTGTTTGAACCCGTTTTGTTTCTTGCAGAGGAGTTAAAATCCGGAGAGATTGATGCCGCACAAGAGCTTCTGACCTGTCTGCGGGAACTTAATGCCCTTGTGGTGCGCGAACGTTTAGAAACACTGACAACTGAATTGGAAGATGCGGAGCATGCCGGGGATATTGCGCGCATTGAAAAACTTGGCTTGGAAGTGCAGGAGCACTCCCGGAAATTGGGAAATATTTTGGGCAAGAATCTTAAATCGGTTGCTTAGTTTTTATACACATTATGCGAAAGACCATAAAGTCCAAAAGGGGCCGCGCAAAGGCAAAACAAATACGAAAAACGCGTCTCGCAAAGAGGGGCAAAAAGAAAAGCGCGTCCATTAAAAAACCCAGGCGCAAACGTACAGTAAACGTCGGCATTACTCCCGAGGTGGTTTCTGAATTGATTCGTCGCGGCAGGCAACGAGGATTCGTTACTTTCAACGAAATCGCAACACTGATCCCTCATATCGAGCAGGACATTGAGGGGCTTGAACGCTTATATCACGATCTGGCACAGGAGAATCTTGAAATCGTTGAGCCAAAAGGATATTTGGAGGTGGATAAAGACAAGGAAGAGGAAGAAGAACCAAAAGACCTTAAACGTGTTTTGTCGCGCCGGCCAAAACACATCCCGACGCCGGGTGACTACGATTCGGTTCAGCTGTATTTGCGTGAAATAGGCCGCGAACGATTTTTAACGGCAGATGAGGAAAAGGATCTTTCCCGTCGCATTGAAAAAGGGGATCGCGAGGCATGGCGGAAATTGGTTGTGGCAAACCTACGGCTGGTTGTATCCATTGCAAAACGATATGTGGGGCGCTCACCCAATCTCACATTGCTTGATCTTGTGCAAGAAGGAAATTTGGGGCTTTTCCGCGCGGTCGATAAATTTGACTTTCGTCGCGGTTATAAATTTTCAACCTACGCTACTTGGTGGATCAGGCAAGCAATAACGAGGGCACTGGCTGATCAGGCACGTACCATTCGTATCCCGGTGCATATGGTAGAAACGATTTCCAAATATACACAGGTGAAACGACGGCTTTTACAAGACCTCGGCCGCGAACCCCTTGCAGAAGAGATTGCATCGGAACTTAATATACAAGTTGATAAAGTGCATCATATTCAGCGAATCTCCCAAGATACGGTCTCGTTGGAAACGCCGGTTGGGGACGACGAGGAAGATTCGTTGTTGGGAGAATTTGTCGAAGACGAAAAACAATTAAATCCTCATGAAATAACAACGCGCGAGATCGTTCGAGATGAAATAAAAGCTATTCTCGGGGATTTGACACCGCGAGAACAAAAGATTTTAAAAATGCGGTTTGGGCTTGATGAATACCAAGGGCAAACCCATACACTTGAGGAAGTGGGGGCAGAGTTTGGCGTAACGCGCGAGCGCATCCGCCAAATTGAAGCGAAAGCGCTTGAAAAGATCAGGCAACATCACGCGGCGCGCAAGCTTGCAAGTACTTCGTAGGTGAGCGTGCTACCATAAAATTATGGGACGAGGTCCTGAAAGAATTCCCACACGATTTTTTAAAGAACAGGTGGCGGAGAGAATAGGCCGCGGCCCCGGTCGCCTTCCCTTGAATAGGGCTGAACGAAAACGGATGCTTGGCACGTCGGTGAGTCCCAAACGTGCTTTAATTAGCGAGCGTCGATATGGTAGAGAAATGAGCCGGCGCGATTTTAAGAAATTTTTTGATCTCACACAACGTCCTTTGCCAGGAAGAGAAAAACCCCGTATTCGAGAACGAGTCGCGGATCGCCTCCAGCGTTATTTACGGCGCGGAAAATTTAAATCGCGCCCGCCGAAGGGATGGACGCCTTCAAAGATCTAGGATAGTATTGGTGTGTTCGCTATCTATGCTTAATCTTTCACGCGATCAGGTCCGAAAAATTCTGGAATACCTTGAAGCAGAAACCAATATTACACAGAAACAACTGTGGCGCGTACTTGAGAAGCACGGCGGTATTTTGCGCGATGGCGTTGATACAGCCGAGGAACGGAAGTTCGGACATCAAATACGTCCGCAAGAACGCGGTGACTTCTTTGACGAAATTGCAAAAGAAATGCATTTGACCCACGAGCAGCAACGAAAACTAAGGTATGCTATAAGTCCGCAGCATATTCGAGAGACGCTGCGCAGGATTGAAAAAGAAGCAAAGAATAACTAATCTTGGCGCCATCTGAAACGGTTCATATATGGTAGATAAAAGAAGATATCGTGACCGTGCTGAATATAACAAACAGGCAGTTGCTAAACGAAGACGGAAATTGAAATTGCTTGCGATTGAATATCTCGGCGGAAAGTGTTTGGCATGTGGCTATACGCGATGCGCCGCTGCATTTGATATTCATCATCGCAATCCGCAAAAAAAAGAATTTGGTCTTTCGACGAAAGGATTGACACGCAGTTGGGCACGTATTAAAAATGAGTTAGAGAAATGCATTTTGCTCTGCGCGAATTGTCATCGTGAGATACATGTAGGATTTCGTAATCTTCCCAAACATTTACATTAACAATTTGTATTCCGGGGTAGCTCAATGGTAGAGCAGCTCCCTGTCTTAAGGCAGCTTTTGGGGGAAACCCCAAATGAAAAATTTCGGGATAACGGTGAACCCTTCGATCGGCATAGGACAAGCGTACCTAACGGTAAAGGCAACACCGTGGGAACCCCCGCCACCCCTTTTTATTTTATGGAAGGCGGGGGGCGCCGTAGAGACTAGATACCGAAACGCCTACCGTCGATTTTTTCGATCATGGCGATGATATAGTCCACCCTCGCAAGAAACTGCGAGATTCGTGTAAGGAGTTGGTTGTCGGTTCGAATCCGACCCCCGGAGCAGATCTCGTGATTTAGGGTCAGAAACCATAAATCGTGAGAATGGAGACGTTTTGCGCGCCGCGGCAGAGACGCCGTAGCAAGCCATCGTTCGTGAGAGGACCTATTCCCTTTGGCGTAACCTTGATGCGCGGACCCTCCACCACGACGGCCTAGCGTATTGATTCTCTGGCGCCGTCATGTCCCTGTGTATAATCTTCGCGCTTGCCAGCTTCGCTTGCTCGTGCTACGAAGGAGATACAAACGCCTCACCCAGCCGAAAGGTCCGGTGAGGTCTTGTTATATGCAAACCGTCCTCTTTATCGACGGGAGAAATTTCCTCGGCAAGCTCAAGCAGGTATTTAAGGCAGCACACCGGCCGATGCCCTCATGGGCCACGTTTGACTTCCGCGGTCTGGTCGATCACGTCCTTAAAGGCGTTGCGGTAGACGAGCGGAGGATCTATTTCGCGCGCCTTGTCTTTCATCCCCAGACCGCCGATAAATCCCGCGCGCTTATCGAGGAGCGCAGACACCTAAAACGCCACCTTGAATCGACCGGATTTACATATATCGTGAGCGGGCATGTGCGCGCCAATGTCGTGAAGGACGCGTACGGGCATGAGGCCCTCGCGTTTAAGGAAAAGGGTGTCGATACCAAGATTGTCACGGATCTCGTGGTGGCTGCGTGCGATCGCAAGGTGAAAACCGCCATCATCGCAAGCTCCGATTCCGATTTGCAGCCCGCGGTCAAGGAGCTTAAGTTGCGCCGTATAGAGCAGATCTACCTTGGCTTTGAGATCGAACCCAACAAAGGGCTCACCTACACGACCGACCGCACCATCCTCATCCGGAACGCAGAAGTACTACAATTTATGGGCACGTCTACGTTGCCCTTCGAATCCAAAGAAGCTGCCTAGCGGCGACAACGAAACGGACACGGTGAACACCGTGAACAGTAGTGAACACTTCTACCAGGTATGGACCAAGGCGAAGGGGTTTGTGACGAGCATCTGACAAGAGGTTCCCTGGCCGGGCAGGCTAACTTCGTCCGACCCCCGGAGCAGTATCGGGCATCGAGCATATGAATACTCGATGCGTCCTTTTTATAGGGTACCGACCAATTCTTGGATTCGATCATTTTTTCAAACGGGTATCTCCGTAATCCTAAATCGAGCGCCAATACGATGAGCGCTCGATTTGGCTCGATACGGTACAATACTTCTATGAGATATTTTCGATCCTCGACTCTGCTTGCGATCGTAGCGTTTATCGCGGCAAATGCCATGCCGTTTGTCTTTGGCGAAAACCTTAATCTTTTCTCGCTCCTCTTGTTCTACTGGCTTGAGACGGCAGTCATCGGCTGTTATAACATCATGAAGCTTGCAATCATTAAGGAGTCCTATGCCGCTAAGGCGGTAAGGAATTTTGCGGCGTCGTGGATCATCGCACTAGGCCTTTATTTTATCTTCCTGATGGTATTTACGCAGCTCATTCCTGGTCTTGAGCGCGAATTTCCCACATTGAAAGTAACACTATTGATATTTTTCTCGTATGCGGGGAGCCACGGCGTTTCGTTTTGGCAAAATTTCATAGGCAAACGCGAATATAAGTCCACAACGGCGAAGGAACAAATCAAGGCACCCGCCGGACGGCTCCTTGTGCTCCACTTTGCAATTGTCATTGGAGCGCTGGTCTTTGGCGGTCGTCTCTCCTCTACAATTGCCCTGCGACTATTCATCACCTTAAAAACACTTATTGACCTTGACGCGCACTTTAAAGAACATGCCGTAGCGGCAAAACGATCACAACGCGATTTCAATGCGCCGCGAAGCGATAAGGGGTAGGAGATCTCATATGGTATAATAAAAATAATGGGCGCAAACCGCGGCTTCACGCTCCTGGAGCTCATTATCGTTATCGCAATCCTTGCGATTTTGGCGGTGATTATTACATTAGCATTGAACCCCGCGGAATTACTGGCTCGATCTAGAGATGCGCAGCGGCTTTCTGATTCGCGAACCCTCTCCACGGCGCTTCAGCTTTATACGGCAGAGGGCTCCAATCCCGATTTAGACGGCTCCATTTTAAACAATTGCGAGAACGGGGTAAGCCCTAACGCTTCTATTTTTATAAGTGGTGACGGACAAGCAGGGAATGATATTACAGACACCACCTTTTCGGGGAGGGGCACTCCTGACGTCTTGGTGGCAAATCAGGATAATATGAGCATAAATGGATCGGGATGGATTCCAGTCGATTTCGCGACCGCACATAGCGGTCTTGCTAATCTTCCTCTCGATCCTCGGTTTTCCGTGGCGAATCTAGCAGATGTAACCGAAGATGATTTTTTATATCTCTATGGTTGCGGGGAAAACCCTTTGGTATTTGAACTGAATACAAACATGGAATCCGATAAATTCTCCAATGGCGGCTCCGAAGATAAGGAATCCAAGGACGGCGGCAACACATCTAATCTTTATGAAATAGGTACTGACTTATCTGTTATTGGGGGAGGCGGGGGCGCGGTGAGTTATAAAGTATTCATAACCTCCCAACAATATTATGGGAATGCTATGGGAGGGATAAGCGGGGCAGATTCTAAATGTCAAGCACGCGCCAACGCGGTAGGCCTTGGTGGAGTTACATGGAAAGCGTGGATTGTCGCAGATGGTTCGAGTCCGTCTAGTGCTTTTGTACACTTTGCCACGCCGATCTATCGGATCGATGGAGCACAAGTAGTAGATAACTGGGCAGATCTTATAGATGGAACAATTGTTAACCCTATTAATGTTACGGAAAACGGGTCTTCGATCGGCAATGTGCAGGTTTGGACTGGTGATGACGGAAATACTATTGGGGAAGTTCCAGATACAGTCAGGTCTTGTGCAACCAATTGGGATAATGCCACCGGCGCCTCAACGGGCTGGTACGGCCTTTCCGGATCTACCAATAGCCAATGGGTAGGAGGGAATTTCGGAAATTGTAGTAGTTGGAATTTTCGGCTTTACTGTTTTTCGCAATCACCCTATTGAGATTTCTCATTTTTCAATAACTTCGGATGGCTATGGTCGAATAGATAATATAAAAATCCCCGCAAGAACTTGCGGGGATTTATGCGCCTCTTATTCTTTAAGCAATAGATCGGCATCCGAAAACTTCGGATATTCCCATATTTTTGTTCCCTGAAAGACAATCACTTGGTCGCCTAGCGCATAGGAATGGAGTAACGTCCATCCGTCGATAAAGCATTGTTTGCAAAGAGCGACTTTAATTATTCCAAGAAATTTGTCCCATTGTTCCCGACCCGTCCCTAACTTTCCTTCAAACCGCGGAACAGACCAAATGCCGTAATACAATGTAGATGTCTTGCAGCGGATGCACGATGCGACATTTCTGTTTTTCCAACAGAAAGAACAAGTATCATCAGGAATGTCATAAAATTTCGTTCCGGGACGGCAGCGCGCCGCACACTCGTCGCAAATGGGGTCAACATTTCCCATGCCGGTATAAATTGCCCTCATTAAAGGCCTCCTCTTTATTTATGATAATGAACGAGTTTACCCTAGCATTATTTTTGTGTATGATCAACAAAAACGAAAACCCTTGCCGAAGCAAGGGTTATTATAATGGCGCAAGATCTATAAGGGTTATCTTTCCATCGTTGTTTATATTTCGGAAATTGATTTCTGTGACGCGTCCGCTTTTTTGCTGCGCGAAATCAGCAAACATATCCGCAAGAAATTGTTCCGCTTCTTCCCAGCTCACAAGAGCATGTCCTCCTCCCTCTTTATTTTTTTCTAAGTGCACTGCTCCAAAAACAAAGTGCTTGTAGGGGAAGAGTCGGACATGGAAACGACTATTTTGGATATCAGGATATGCAAATTGGGCGGAAGTTTTTACGCGCTCGTTGGCGATATAGAGAAATTGAGGCGTTCCTGAAGTCCGCGTCCAGCCGTTTTCTTGTAGGCGCGTTCCAATTTTCCCGACGGTTGCGTGAACAAAAACTATATTGACCGGATCGGTGATACGCTCTTTAGGGAAGGGTAGAGACTCTTCGCGCCATACTGTGTATGGAGAGAAGAGAATATCGCTTTCCTCTATGTTGAGCATAACGCGTTGTTGCGACGGAAGAGGAAACTGGAACGCAACCAGTAGTATAGCAATTGTCAAAAAACCAATAGCGGTTCGTATCACGCCATTTCTCCTGCTTGAATTTTAATTATTATACCACTCTAATTTTTGTATGTCAATTTTGTTGAACGTACGACCAAGGATTTATTTTCTTGCGAGCTTAGCACGGAACGGATACGCTACATATAGATAGCTTTATATCAAATGGCATCACGCCCTTTAATATCAAATGCATTATTTGGGCGCGCACAACAAGAAGCGCGTAATACCATTCATGCCTGCGTGCACCGTTTGGGCTTTAAAGCATCGGCACACGCTGTTTTGGGGTACCCGCACGTATGGGCGCGCGACAGCATGATAACCTCTCTTGGTGCGCTGGCCTCTCAAGACCCTGTTCTTATTTCTTCTGTTGAGGCGAGTTTGGAAACGTTAGCAAAACATCAAACCGCATTGGGCGCTATTCCTACCAACGTAGATACGCGATCCCAAAAACCGGAACCCCACAACCAAACACAGGTTGATTCTTCGCCATGGTATATCATTGGGCTTGAAGCGTTCGTGCGTTCGCAGAAACCAGGGTTGTTATTTATACGTAGGCGCTTTTCGCACGTAGAGGGAGCATTGGGATGGCTCTTTTTCCAAGATCAAAATAACGATGGGCTTTTGGAAATACAGGAAGCATGGGATTGGGAAGACCTTTTTGCGGTGCGCGGCACAGGTCTTTACATCAATGTATTGTGGCACGAGGCGCTAAAAAAAGGCGCAGCGCTTGCCAGTAAGGTGGGCAAAGAGACGTTAGCGCGAGCGTGGCGCAGGGAAGCCGTGTTCGTAAAGGAGCGCATCAATGCTCGTTTGTGGGATGCGTTTCCGCCGGCGGAATCCCCCAAAAAGGGGGAATGGAGTTTTGCGCGTATGCGTAAGGGACGGCGCGGTCCATTTTATTTTCCTTACTATACGTTTTGGCGGTTTGGCCGCTGGTGTGATGCGCTTGGAAATCTGTTGGCGATTCTTTGTGGGGTCGCGAGCGCTTCGCAAACGCGGATCATTCTTGATTATATGGCGCGAGCGGGGATTGCGCATCCGTATCCTACAAAAGCGATTACTCCTTCTATTACGCCACACAATAGCGACTGGCGAAACTACTATCGGAAATATCGCTTGAATTTGCCAAACCAATATCATAACGGCGGCATTTGGCCTTTTATTGGAGGACTCCATGTGGCGGCATTAGTGAAAGCAGGAAGGCAGAAAAAGGCGGAAGCGTTATTGGTTAAGTTGATGCAGGCGAATCAGAAAGGGAAGAAAAGCAAATGGGAGTTTAACGAATGGCTGCACGGAAAGACAGGTAGGCCCTTGGGTATGGCAAAGCAGGCATGGAGCGCAGGCATGTTTTTATATGCGCTTGAAGCGGTAAGGCGGAAAAACAATTTATTCTTTTAGGAGACGAAAAGATAGTCGGCATCTCCCGCGCGAGTGTCTTTAAAGCACGGCTTGTGGTATAATAAAGCAAAGGGCGATTTCACATAGCTTTTTCTATTTTTATGTTTTTATCAATCTTTTTTGTTCCAGTTGTCATTTTTCTCTTTTTCCTTTTCGCAGGCATCCGTATTGTCAACCAGTACGAGCGCGGTGTGGTGCTAACGTTTGGGCGCTATAGTACTACCCTTGGGCCGGGGCTCAAATGGATTTTTCCCATTGTGCAGTCGATGCTTCGGGTAGATATTCGTGTGGCCACCGTAGATATTCCGCAGCAGGAGGTAATTACAAGAGATAACGTTCCCGTGGGCATTAATGCCGTTGTTTATTTCCAAGTGGAGAGGGCAGAAGACGCCGTATTGAAAGTGCAAAACTATGTTTTTGCAATAGCTCAATACGCGCAGGGAGTGTTGCGCGATGTCATAGGCAATGTGGAACTTGACACGTTGCTCACCGAGCGCGAAAAGATCGCAGAAGAAATCAAAAAAATCGTGGATGAGGCAACAGCTGCATGGGGTGTGAATGTAACATATATCAAGATTCAAGATATTGAGTTGCCTGCAGATATGAAGCGCGCCATGGCAAAGCAGGCGGAATCGGAACGCGAGCGTCGTGGTGTTATCATCAAGGCGGAAGGAGAGCTTGGTGCTGCGGAAAACTTAAAAAAAGCAGCCGCACTTTTATCAGAAACCTCCGGCGGTTTGACTCTGCGGACGCTTGAGACGATTGAGAAGATAAACCCCGACCCCTCAAAGACCGTAGTATTCCTCTTGCCCGTAGAGATCATGGAGGGAATCAAAAATCTATTTGGGAAAAAGGAGTAACGCTTTTGTTGTTGGAAAATCAAAGCTAAACAACCGGCGTATGCCGGCTGTTTTACTTTCATCGTCCTCGATTCATATGCTGACTATTGGCGGTTATGGCGATGTATTCAATTTTTTGGGAAATGCTAAGGCCATTCCGATTAGGGACAATGCGCTCAAAAGCCACATGATCTTAATTTCCCCTCCAAGAAAAAAGAATACCAATCCAAGGATCGCAATGGCTTCTGCCAACGCAAGAGATATCACAAAGAGAGCTTGTTGTTTTTGCGGTGTTATTGGAAGAGCAGATTCGCGTAGCGGTGCCGAAAGTCGATAAATGACAACAAGATCGCCAAAGGCAAGAAAGAGCATACCATAGAAGAAAATACGAGGTACCGCAAAATCGATTTCAAAAACGGTTCCTGAGGCATGAATCGCAAATGCAATAAGATTGTATATAACGATGGCACCGACAAAGGCAAACCAGAGAACTTTTTGGGTTTTTTGCGGCATATGTTTGTTTACTTTATTTGTTTTAAAAATTCATCGGCGAGCTGCCCGGTTTCGCTTGAATGCTGGAAGAACGATTTCCATACCACGACGATATCAATGTCGTTAAATACGGCCCGCTGAACCTCGCGGATGGTGTCGCCTCCTGCCATGGCAAGTAAGATCCCGTAATTTCCTTTGATGCGGTGGATTTCGTGGTGCGGGAGCCGCTTTTCGCGGTTGAACGTTTCTTCGTCTACCCCTCGGTGCAATACCACAACATCGGGGGGCTTTTTTAATGCGCGAAGGACAGAGAGGGGGAATTCAATATTCATCGTATCAATCATAGAATCGAGGCCGCGCGCTTCACATTGTTGGATAAAGGCATTAAGTGTTTCTGTCGGAGCTGCGGCAGAGGCAATTGCTCCGGATGCTCCTGCGTCTGCCGCAATGTCAACTTCGGTGGCGCCCCGGTCAAATGTTTTTAAATCCGCAACCACATAGGGAATTGTGGGGGTTGGCGTGATGGGCTCGCCCGTATGCGACGTTGCAACGCGTGAGGTGCGTATCCCCTTACCCATTCCTGCCAATAAGCGCATAGCCATTTCTCCTAGAGGAGAAAGCTGGGGTCTTGTGTCTGCAAACGCGGGGACGAACGATCCCCCCTGCAGATGTGTCGTCCACCACCAGACAATCGTGCGAATCCCTTGTATGCCATATCGTTTAATAAGGGGTGTACCTGCTTCGATAATAATTCGGTCGTTCCTTGGAAGCACTGCAATAATTTCCCTAGCTTCCTCAAGCGTTGAGTTAAGCGCAATTTGCAAATACCGCTGTTTTCGTGAGAGCTTTGGCATTATTTTTATTGTACCATAGATACATCTATGAAGATTAAGGGGGCAGATATTACGAAAATGAAAGTTGATGCGATTATAAACGCCGCAGATACATATTTGCAGCATGGCGGGGGAGTGGCTGCTGCAATCGTAAATGCAGGCGGACCCAGAATACAGGAGGAAAGCAATCGGGTTGGATTTTGTCCTATCGGTGGGGCATGCGTTACGGGGGCAGGGACACTCCATGCAAGACATGTTATCCATGTTCCTACGATTGATTGGGAAAGCGGGCAGCGCGCTGACGCAGAAGATATTTTTGCCGGCGCAAAAGCTGCGCTTAAGATGGCGCAGTCGTTGGGGTTAAAAAGCGTTGCTTTTCCGCTTTTGGGAGCCGGCGTTGTAGGCATTCCCGAAGAAATCGCCGAAGAACAAATTGCTAAAGCCGCAGACCTTTTCCCTGACATGCAAATAACGCTTTGCGTAAGGGAATAACTACAAGGTATGATAGTAACATATGGAAGAATTTGACGTTATTGTGATCGGCGCAGGATCGGGTTTGCAGGTTTCTGCTGCAGCCAGCCGCAAGGGCATGAAAGTTGCTGTGGTTGAAGAGGGACCCATGGGTGGAACCTGCCTTAACCGCGGCTGCATTCCTTCAAAAATGTTGATTCACGCTGCGGAGATTGCACAGACCGTACAAAACGCGGCAAAATTTGGTATTGATGCTGAATTGAAAGGTATTCGTTTTGCAGAGATTACGAAAAGAGTGGCTGCAACAGTTGACGAAGAGGCAACAGATATTGAAGAAGCCAACAAGAAAAATCCAAATATTACCTTGTTTAAGGCACGCGGGAAGTTTGTCGGTGAAAAAACGCTTGAGATTGAGGGGAAGCAAATCAAAGGGGAAACCATTGTGATTGCAGCCGGAACCCGTCCGGTGGCGCCCCCGATTCCCGGGCTTGATCACGTAGAATATCTTACCAGCGACAACGGCCTTCGGCTTGAAAAACTGCCAAAAAGCATGGTGATGGTAGGCGGCGGCTATATTGCTTCCGAGCTTGCACACTTTTTCGGGTCGTTGGGAACGGAAATGACTATTATTGAAATGGCACCGAAGCTGTTAGGCAGATCAGACAGCGATATCGCCAATACCTTTACCGAAGCATTTTCACAACGCTTTAACGTGTTGCTTGAACACAAGGTTATTAAAGTTGCAAAAGGCGGCGAGGGCGTCATAGTGACGGTGCAGGACAAGGACGGGAAGGAGAAAACCGTTTCGGGCGAGACGCTCTTTTTGGCAGTAGGCCGCAGGCCCAACACCGATGTTTTGGATTTGGAAAAAACTGGAGTTGAACTAACAGACAAGGGGTATGTAAAAACAAACGAATATCTTGAAACGAACATGCCCGGCATTTGGGCATTGGGCGACATTGCCGGCAAATGGTTTTTCAAACACTCGGCAAACCTTGAGGCAGAGTATGTGTGGCGCAATGCGTTATTGGGAGAAAAAGCGCCAGTTGATTATTCTGCCATACCCCATTCGGTCTTTACCGACCCTCAAATTGCGGGAGTCGGCGCGACAGAAGACGAATTGAAAACTGCCGGAACGCCGTATAAAAAAGGAGTGTATAAGTACCGCCATACCGGCATGGGGCAGGCAATGATGGAGCTTCACGGCTTCGTGAAAGCGCTGGCAGACGGGAAAGGAGAAAAAATCCTCGGCTGCCAAATTTTAGGGCCCGATGCATCAACGCTTATTCATGAGGTAGCCGTTGCAATGAAAAATGGGTTAACCGTACAGCAACTTGCCAAAACCGTGCATGCGCACCCCGCGCTTTCAGAGGTAGTGCAGCGTGCGTTTTTAGCGATTCGATAAAAAGAATTCCCGTTGAGCGTGGGAATAATATATAAGTTTACAACCCGTTTTTGAGCGGGTTTTCTTGACAAAGAAGGGGACGTTGGCGCATTATGGGAAGACGATATTTTACAAACAAAAAAGGAGCATTTGATGGAAAAGGAAGATCAGAAGGATCCGCGAGTGATACTTGCAGGTCTTATTGTCATCGTTTGGGTGTTGGGACTTATCGGATTTTTTATCTGGGCGTGGGCCTTTAACGGCGCTTCCCATTTTATCCCTCATGTGATTGGGGTTGCTTTTGCAGGAAGCTCCGTTGCCTCCGAAAGATTTACGCTGGAAGCAGTTAAAGAATCGTTGCTAAGCTTTTTGGGTGCAGAAATGTTAGTCGGTTTTCTTATGGCCGCAGCGATTCTTGTGCTCACGAGACGCCCCACCACGCTTCATCCGACATTGCATCGTCCCTCGGTTTCTGTTTCTTTGTTGGGCTTTAGCTTTAATCTACTTGGAGCTGCCCTTCGCGAGGAAGTAGTATTTCGTTGGTTGCCCTTGGTAGCCATCGCGGCCATTTTGCCCGATACTGTCTCTGTTACGACCAGTTTAATTCTTGGTTCCTCTGTAATTTTCGCATTGGAGCATTTGAGGAATTTCGATCCGGAAGATCGGCACTGGATTATGGTGGTGTCTCATTTTGTAAGCGGCCTTTTCTTCGTATACGCATTTTTACGATGGGGATTTGCAGGAGCTGTTTTTGTGCATTACTTCCATAACTTTTTTGTGATGATAGGGCCGGTAGCAGCATTTAGAGCATATCCCAAGGCACTATCTTTCCTTGAATTGCGGAAACCATAAAAAGAACCCGCCACACGGCGGGATTTTTATTATGTGATAATATGTTCACGAGATTAAGCAGGTCATGCTCTTTTTTAATATGCTATATCCTATTTTTCATATTCTTATTGGCTTGTCTAGCTCCTAATGCGTTTGTTATAGTACGAGCATATGAAAAAACCATTCTCCTTTATTTTTCGAGCTCTTGATCGCTTAGCCCCGCCGCAGCGTGCCTATGCGCATTGCGATGTGCCCTGCGGCATTTATACGCCGGAGCCCGCACAAACCGCGGCCGATACCGTTGCCAAGATGGTTGAAAAGATACAGGCGCTTCCGAAAGAGAACCCGCCGACAGAGGACACGCGAAATTCTTTCGTGCGCATGGTTGTGACAAAAGAAGAACATGCGGAAAAATGCAAGCGGGAATTGTTAATTCTGTGGACCGATTTTTTCAAACAGGAACATCTTGCCATGTTCCCCGATTTGCACCAAACGTTTTGGAAAGCAGCAAAGCTTTGCTCAAAAAACAAACAATCAGTAGATGCTGAGGCAGCAAAGCAATTGCAAGAAGCGGTTGCGCATATTGCCGAGATATTTGCAAAGGCGAAAGCAGCAGTAAGCAAATAACCAAGGAACAAGATACAAGATAACAAACAAGATACAAATACCAAGACACAAACACCGCGCGAGTTTGGTTATTGATTATTGGAGCTTGTTTGGTTATTGTTTCTTGTATCTTATGAATATGTTTCGCCGTTTCATTATTGAAGGCATGAGCATGTTTCCGGCTTTTCGGCCTGGCGATCGAGTTGTAGCTTTGCGCAAGGCCGCATATCAGGCCGGGGACGCTGTGGTGGTTAAAGATCCCCGCGATGGGAGGATGTTGTTAAAACGCGTGCGCGCACACCGGGAAAATTCCTATTTTTTGGTGGGGGATAACCATGAGCAAAGCACTGATAGCCGTATGTTTGGCAGTGTTTCAAAAAACGCTATTTTAGGAAAGATTGTCGTAAGATATTAGAGGTATTATTCGCAATGGTTTTGTAGCATAATACCCGTAAAGCGTGTGGCTTGCGATAACGAGTGCCGTTCCTTTAGGGACGGAATTTTCTTTTAAGGCCATTCGTGTAAAGGTGAAAAAAATGGTACAATAAAAGAAAGAATGCCTGTTCCAATAGATCAGCTGAAAAAAGTATTGCAGTCAGGAAAATTCATTTCCGACGCTGATTTAACGCGGGCAGAAGGCCTTACCAAGACCCGCAAAAAACCTTTTGAGCAGATCTTGGTTGAGGAAAATCTTATTGCCGATGAGCATCTTGGAAAGTTGGTTGCCGACATTCTTGGCGTCCCTTTTGTGAATTTAAGGGAAGTGGAAATTGATCCCGGAGTGCTGCGAATCGTTCCCGAAGTTGTTGCGCGTTCACAAAATGCTATTGCCTTTGAGCGTACTAAAGACGGCCTCAAAATCGCCATGGCCGATCCAAAACAGCTTGAATTTATCAGCAATCTTGAAAAGAAAGTCGGTGAGAACACAGGGGTGTATTATGCAACATTGCATGATATCCATGCGGCCTTTGGCCGCTATAAAAAAGAAGTAGGCGAGGCCTTTCAGGAAATTCTGGAACGCGAGCGGGCCAGTCGCACAAAAGCCACAGAAGACAAAGAGGCGGTAGGAGTCAAAATTGTTGATTCACTCCTCGCTTATGGGTATGAAAATCGTGCCTCTGATATCCATCTTGAGCCGCAGGACGAGCGGGTGATAGTTCGATTTCGTATCGACGGAGTGTTACATGATGTTACGGAACTTCCCAAAGATTTACATGAACTTGTGGTCGCGCGCATTAAAGTGATGAGTCGGCTACGTACGGATGAGCATCGTTTGCCGCAAGACGGAAAACTTTCCTTCAGTCAGGAAGGGGATCGTGTGGATGTGCGCGTGTCGATCGTGCCTATTGTTGAGGGTGAAAAAGTAGTATTGCGCCTATTGGCTGAGGGGGCACGGCAATTTTCGCTTGAGAATCTTGGATTTTCTGAAAAAAATCTTGAGCTTGTGCGAGCGGCAGCCCAAAAGCCACACGGGATGATTTTAGTCACCGGCCCTACCGGTTCGGGCAAAACGACAACGCTGTACGCGGTGCTTAAAATGTTGAACCGTCGGGAAGTAAATATCGCAACCATCGAAGATCCCGTTGAATATGATATTGAGGGTGTTAATCAGATACAGGCCAATCCCGCAATCGGTATTACCTTCGCAAACGGTTTGCGCTCAATTGTTCGGCAGGACCCCGATATCATTATGGTGGGAGAGATTCGGGATCAAGAAACGGCAGACATTGCAATAAACGCTGCGTTGACGGGCCACTTGGTACTTTCGACCTTTCATACTAATGACGCAGCCACTGCCTTACCGCGTCTTTTGGAAATGGAAATTGAGCCATATCTTGTTGCCTCTACCGTTATTGTGGTCGTTGCGCAACGATTGATACGAAGGATTTGTAACCGTTGCGTGGAGAGCCATATGATATCTCCCGAAGAGCTTGAGAAGATAGTGCCGCAAGAAGCCCGTTCTGTTTCGTTACAACAACCTCTCCGTTTTTTTAGCGGTAAGGGGTGTAATGCGTGCGGGGGGACTGGTTTTATTGGTCGAGTTGGGATTTTTGAGGTTTTGACGATGACCGATGCAATTCGAGATTTGGTATTGAGGCGAGCACCGAGCGGCGAAATTGAGCAAGAAGCCAAGAAAGAGGGAATGATAACCATGTTCGAAGATGGATTTGCAAAAGCACAGGCGGGCATCACCACGATAGACGAAATCCTTCGTGTGACCCGTGCCTAATTTACACACTATGCGTATCCTTATTCCATTTACGGGGGTCTCCCACACGGAGCTTTTGCTTTCCACAAAGCATCTTGCCATGATGCTTAAAGCTGGCGTTCCTTTATTTGAAGCGCTGGAGGCGTTGGCTGAGGCATCGCGCGGAAAACTTGCAAAAGTATTTGCAGCGGTTCAAAAAAAGGTGGAACAAGGCGAGCAGCTATCGCGCGCGTTGGCTGTGTACCCGGATATTTTCCCTTCGTTTTACGTGAAGCTGGTGGCTATTGGAGAGTCGTCCGGGACGCTTTCCCAGAACCTTCAAGAAATTGTGACCTACTTGGCACGCGAGCAAGAGCTTCGGTCACGTATACGGGGGGCCATGATGTATCCTGTTTTGGTATTGGTTGTGTTTGTTTTGGTTTTTATGGCGGTTGCGATGTTTGTTTTGCCGAATTTGACACGGGTTTTTCGTGTGTTGCATGGCGACATCCCATTTATGACCCAAGTCGTTATTGCGATTGCGGATTTTTTCAAGGCATATGGGAGCATTGCGGTTCCAGCGTTTGGTTTTGCGATGTTGGCATTCTGGGTGTTGTTAATGCAGCCCTTTATCCATCCCGTAACACATCGGATGTTCCTTTCTATTCCGCTTATTGGCAATATTGCGCGCCAAGTAAGCATTGCTCGCTTTTCCCGGAATCTTTCGTTGTTGTTATCAGCGGGCATTTCTTTACACGAAGCTCTTACTATCGCATCCAATGCTGCGACAAACGTGGTGTATCAAAACGCCATAAAAAAAGTTGCTGTTCCTGTAATGCAGGGAGAAGGATTGGCTGCAGGTCTTCTGGCACACCCCTCGCTCTTTCCCGGATTTTTCGTGCGCATTGTTTCGGTTGGGGAGCGTTCGGGCAAATTGGACGAGGCCTTAGCGTTTATTGCGTCGTTTTACGACCAAGAAGTAGAAGCAACTACCCAAAACTTAACTACGTTGCTTGAGCCGCTTTTATTGGTGGTGGTCGCAATTTTTGTTGGGGGATTTGCTCTTGCAGTTATTACTCCCATTTATGAAATCACCGGTCAGCTTCGGCGCTAAGCAGGGCTTTACGTTCATTGAAGTCCTTCTCGTAAGTTTTATTCTGGTTATGCTGGTAGGGGTTGCTGCTCCCTTCTTCCGGGATTTTCTTGTAGGCAATGATCTTGAAACAGCAAGCATTGAGATGCTTGCCATGGTGCGGCGGGCGCGAACGCTTGCCGAAGCCGGAAGGCATAATCAACCTTTTGGCATAGCGGTTAATGCCGGAGGGCGGAGCGTAACGCTTTTTGCGGGATCAAGTTTCGCCAGCCGCGACCCCCAATTTGATGAGGCGATGACTTTTCCGGGAACCCTTACTGTTTCGGGTCTTTCCGAATTCACTTTTCTTTATCAAAGCGGCTTACCCACACAAACGGGAATTATTACCTTTACTGCGCCGGCGCTTGGCGAGAGCCGCGCTATTTTTGTTAATGCACAAGGACTCTCTTCGTTTTAAAAAGAATGGGCAGTCGGTCGTTGAGATTATTCTTGCGGTTGCGGTATTTTCAATTATCGCCAGCGGCGTTGTCGTGCTTGGGGTCGGAACCTTGCAGGGATATTTGCGCACTCAAGACGAATCCCGCGCGATTGAAATAGTGCAGGAGGGAATGGATGCTGTTCGATCAATCCGTGACCGTAATTGGAGTTCGTTATCCGTGGGTTCCCACGGATTATCCGATACGGGGGGGCTGTGGGTTTTTTCCGGTGTTTCAGAAATTGTCGGCAAATACACAAGAACCGTCACCGTAAATTCTGTATCGCGCAATACCCTGTGCGGCGATCCGGGCAGCGGCACCACTCAAGATCCCGACTCTCGGGGCATAGATGTTTCTGTGATATGGCAGGGACTCGACGGTAATCAGCGGACCATTTCGACAAACGGCGAACTTACAAGATGGCCAAGCCCAAAGTTTGCAACGTGCGGAGGCCGCGGCTGGAGAAATCCTTTTCAAGAAGTAAGTATTGATATTTCAGGAACTCAAGACGGTCGAGCCATCCGGATCCAGGGCGACTATGCCTATATGGTACTTAGTGGAGGAGCACCCAATTTTTTTGTTATAGATACCGCAAACACACAAAACCCTTCTATCGTCGGCTCGTTAAACCTTTCTGGAAATCCCAGGAGTATTTGGGTGTCGGGGGATTATGCATACGTTGCCTCATCTCATAACAACCAGGAGCTGCAGATTGTGGATATTACTGTTCCTTCTTCGCCAACACAGGTCGGAAGTTTTGATGCCACGGGTGCCACGGATGCCCTCGGTGTTTTTTCTGTCGGGACTAGTGCATATTTGGTGCGAGCTTCCAGCAATCAAAACGAATTTTTCGTTATTAATGTAAGTATCCCTTCAGCTCCTTCGTTAGTGGGTTCGCTTGATTTAGGCGCAAACGCGAATGATGTTACGGTTGTTGGCACCTATGCATTTATTGCCTCATCTCATAACAGCCAAGAATTGCAGGTAGTGAGTATAAGCGCGCCAACAACGCCCACGCTCGCCGGCTCCTTGAATCTTGCAGGGAATGCAGACGGATTAGCAATTGCATATTTTAGTAATAAGATTGTCTTAGGGCGAGCTTCCGGCGGTGGCCTTGTGGCGATTGATGTTACATTCCCCACAAGCCCCGGCCTTTTGGGATTGTTGGCAAATACCGCAAATATTGATGGCGTATCCTTAGACGCGGCCAATAGCTTAGCGTTTTTGGCGACAGACGCAGGTACTAGCGAATTTCAAGTTATTGATATTTCAAACCCCGCAAGTCCTCAATTATTCGGGTCGCTTGACGCAAACGCCCGTTTATTTGGAGTGGCGTATCACTCAGGAAAAGATAGGGCATTTGCCGCGGGCATCTCCGATACCGAAGAGTTTATTGTTGCAGCACCCGAGCCATGACAACGAAGAAGTTTCTTCCAAACGGCTCCTTGGAGTCAAAGGGCGGCTTCACACTGATTGAGGCATTATTGTATATCGCCTTGCTTGCTATGGTAATTACATCCGCCGTGGGGGTCACTTTTATGGTATTGGGGAATAGGGAAAAGGGTATTAGTGTGGCAGAAGCGCAAGAAAATGCCTCACTAGTGTATGCAAGAATTTCCCAAAACGTGCGAGCATCAGATTTCGTTGTGCGAAGCGGCGGAACTAGAACCTTATTTGATATCAATCCAGGAAGATTATCGCTTCAAATGCCAAGCGGACAAGTTACCATCGATACATATACAAAGGAAGTTCTGTTGGGAAACCGTACCTTTACCATTCGAAAATTGCGTTTTGACGACGGCTCCCAAGTTGTTGACCTTACTTCGGATTTGGTTGACGTGACACAGTTTGTTATCCGCGACCGCAGACAAGGTACGGAGCCCGATACCATAAAAGTGGAATTTACGGTTCAGTATTTTAATCCCGACCAAATATCGCTTTATGATGCCCAGGTCCTAAGAATCTTTACCGTAAACAGAAGAAAGAATTAATATGCAAAAGCAATTACGCGATTCTCACCAAGGAGCTGCGGCCTTAATAAGCGTTTTTATTATGGGCGCGGTGCTGATTTTAGTCGCGGTAACATTATCTTTGGTTTCTGTAAGCGCCTTGGATACGACCACAGGATCGCGTGATGGCGCGCGTGCATTTGCTGCTGCAGAGGCCTGTTTGGACGAAGCATTGTTGCGTTTGATACGCGATGCCACGTTTCCCGGCGTTTCGCTTTCCGGCTGCAGCGTAACGGTTTCTGGAGCGGGGAATACCCGTACCCTTCGTGCAAGTGCTAATGTTGCGCAATCGACAAGAACCATTGAGGCGGATTTTGATATCGGTATTCGAAGAATTACCCGATGGATTGAACCGACACTATGAAACATATTGCCATTGGTATAGACATTAACGATTCCGCGCTTAACGTGGTTGTTTTGGCTGAAACACCAGAACAGCCGCTCATACAACTTAAGCGCCATATTGCATTACAAGAAGGTTTGGTTAAAAACGGGGCGGTGGTAAAAGAACAGGACCTTGCTGCGATCATCAGTAGGGAATTGGAGGCACTTTCCGATGCCAAGCAGGGAACTTCGTATACGATAGTGGGGGTTGCTGATAATGAAGTTTTTCCACATCTGGTGGATGTTCCCGCGCAAGGCAACGTGGTAAAATGGAAACAGGAAGCTTTTCGTAGGGCATTTTCTGCAGTTCCATTTGGCCCACAGGAGCTTACTGCAGATCTTGAAGATTTAGGTATCGAGAAAAAAGGGAAGCGCGCGTTATTATTTGTGGCAGCGCGAAAGCAAGTAATTGACGGACTTGACCGAGCGATACGCCATGCCGGGCTTGAGCCGCAGGTGTTTGAAATGGCTTCTGTTGCCCTTGCGCGGGCACTGGTTCCCGAAGCATTTCAAGATAAGAAAAATACCGTGTTGTTGAATATCGGGTTAGCATTTGCAAATATTGCGCTTTTTTGGGAAGGAAGTTTGCGTTTTGCCGAAAGCTTGCCTTTGCCAAAAAACGGCGAATTGAGCCAATCAACTCTTGCGATGCTTGCCGAGCATATTGAGCGCGCGATGCAGTTTTCTGGTGTACCGTTTGCGCAATTGGTTTTTACGGGCGATCTTGCTTTTGAGCCAGCGCTTCGTACGAGCTTGCAGAATAATTTTCCGAGAATTCCCCTTAGGGTGGGAGCTGATAACAAAGAAGACATGGCTATTGCAACTGCGAGGGGCCTTGCAATGCGTGGGCTTGAGGTCGACCCCACGAAGCGAGGCATGAATTTATTACCCACAAAACAAGAAGCGTCACCCCCGAGGGTATTGGCACCGATCGTATTTATATACCGCCGCGTGCTTGATATTCTCGGGAAAAACAAGTAACATATTTTTTATGCAAACTAAAAAAGGTTTTACGCTTATTGAGCTTTTGCTCGTTGTCGTTATCATCGGCATTTTAGCTGCTGCCATTTTTGTTGCTTTGGATCCGGGGAGGCGTTTGGGCGAGACGCGAGACGGCGCTCGGGCTTCAGACGTTACCGCGATACTTGATGCGGTAAAGTTGCACCAATTTGACAATGGCGGAGCGTATCATGCCAATATTGCGGGACAGGCGGCGGGTACGCCGTATATGGTTGTTGATGGTGCCCCTGCTGGCGGATGTCCTGCTCTTGCGTGCGCAGAGCAAGCGCTTGGCGCAGGGAATTGTGTTAACTACTCGTTCGTGGTAACGGACGGCTATTTGGGTGAAGTGCCGGTTGCTCCCCAAACGCCTGGCGGACCCGCATATACTGCCGCAGAAGCCGGTTATTATTCCATCCGAAACGCCAACGGCACGCTTGAGATAGGAGCATGTGATGTGGAAGAGGGTGCGTCTACCATACGTGCAGTAAGATAGGATATATCTTGTTGCAATGAATTCCCCAAACGCTGTTTGGGGAATTTTTCATGGTATAATGACAGCACTTTTTATTATGCGCGCACTCTTTATCGCCTTCATCGGAATCGTTACTGTAGGAATCGTCATTTATATATGGTATGTGTTTGGCTTTTCGCGTTTCCAGTCGTCTCCGCCTTCATTGATTACACAGGAAACGCAACACAATGGCTCGGTGGTTGAAGTGTGGCAATCAAAGGCTTCTTTGCCGACTGCACGTACCGAGGTTGCTGCAGCAACTCTTGGCGGCACTATATATGTAGTGGGAGGTTTGAGCGGTTATGCGCAAACATTGGATACGGTTGAGGCATACAATCCCAAAACCAACCAATGGACAAAAGCTCCTTCTCTTCCTGTGCCGGTGCACCATACTATGGCGGTCGCGTATGAGGGAGCGCTTTATGTCTTTGGTGGTTTTACCAATATCACGTTTACACCAACGGCCGAAGTATGGAAATTTGAACTCTCAAAAGGCAAATGGGAGACGCTTGGCTTCATGCCGGATCCCAAGGCAGCCGGAGCTGCAGTGGCGCACGACGGATTTATATACATTATAGGCGGCGTAACGTCTCAAGGGATAAGCCCAGATATGTTGCGGTACGATATTTCTGAAAATAAGTTTGAGCCGTTGGAACAAATGTCTGATGCGCGCGAGCATCTTGCCGCGGGAGTTATCGCAAATCAAATTATTGTTGTCGGCGGGCGGCGCGGGGGGCTTTCGGGTAATCGTGGAACTGTTGAAATCTATGATATTTCCCTCAGGGAATGGACGATTGGCCCAAAAATGCCAACTGCCCGTGGAGGAATAGCCGCCGCAGTGCTTGACGGTAAATTACACGTATTTGGGGGAGAGGAAGTTACCGGAACGTTTAACATCCATGAAGTATTTGACCCTTCCAGCGGCACGTGGCAGCAAGCCCTTGCCATGCCCACAGCCCGGCACGGGCTTGCTGCGGCTGTGCTTGATGGCGCAATATTTGTCGTGGGAGGAGGAAGGCGCCCCGGTCTTTCCGTAAGTTCGGTAAACGAACAGTACCGTAACGTCCCAAATTAACCGATTGACTTTTCATTTGTTTTTTGATACGGTAAGCGCACTGAAGTTCTTTGGCAAAGCCAAAATAGCGAGGGGTGGTGAGTGATTTGGATGAACAAGTCGCAAAAATAATTGCAAATATTGAGCGCGTCATCGTGGGAAAGCGCAGTGTTATTGAGCTTGCGGTGGCTACCCTGCTTTCTCGCGGACATTTGTTGCTGGAAGACGTGCCTGGTGTTGGCAAAACCATGCTTGCTCGCGCGCTTGCCCGGTCAATTGGGGGAACGTTTCAGCGCATCCAATTTACCCCCGACCGTCTTCCGTCCGACATCACCGGCATTTCAATTTATAATCAAAAAACTGGTGAAGAAGAGTTTCGTGAAGGCCCTATTTTTGCGCACATTGTCTTGGCAGACGAAATTAACCGCGGCACACCCAAAACCCAGTCGGCCATGCTTGAAGCGATGGAAGAGCGGCAGGTTACGGTGGATCGTATCACCTACAAGCTTCCGGAACCTTTCATGGTGGTTGCGACCCAAAACCCGATTGAATACGAGGGCACCTTTCCATTGCCCGAAGCCCAGCTTGACCGGTTTTTCTTGCGTTCGGCCATCGGGTACCCCGATGCCGTTTCTGAAGTTGAAATGGGCAGAAAACAGCGCAAAACCCATCCGGTGTTTGACCTGAAGCCCGTTGTGTCTCCGGCGGAAGTTATTGATTTGCAGAACCGCGTGAAGGACATTTTTGTCGACGAGGAAATCGAATGGTATATCGAGCGGATCATTAATGCAACCCGCACTGAAGCTTCAGGCGAAGGCGCGCAATACCGTCTTACGCTGGGCGCATCTCCCCGCGGCTATCTTGATTTATTGCGCGGTTCTCAAGCGCTTGCTTTTTTGAGGGGTGCGGGGCACGTCTCGCCCGAGTATGTAATTTACATGGCACCGTTCGTGCTTGCGCATCGTTGTATTCTTTCCCGCAGCGAGGCGGGAAAGGCAGCAAGAGCCGGGTACGACGCGCGTGTGAGAGAAATTATTGAGGACATTGTACGCACCATTCCTCTGCCGGGTTCTTTTTTATAAGATCATAATTTAAGCGGCCTTCATGGTCGCTTTACCTTTGCACGATCTTGTGGTATATTTAAAACACAAACATGGTTATTTGACAGATGAAAAGGTGGTGACGCGTCGTGGCAAAAAAGATGCGATTTGCAGGAAACCTTCCTGGGGGATTTATTACCGCTGGCGCCATGCAAGTCGGGATGCTGAGAGCTCTGGAGGATGCGGGGCTTCTTGACCGATTTGTTGGCTGGTCGGGTACTTCAGTCGGTACCTTCAATGCAATTTTGGGAGGGGTTCTGCGGCGACCGAAGGAGTTAGAGCGTTTTTGGCTTTCCCTAAAGCCAAAACAGATTTTCCGCCGCAATTCCATATTTCGCTTGGGTGGAGGGCAGCTTGCAGATATTATATCGGCCTTTCTTAAATCAATAGGCGAGCGCAAACCCAGCTCGAAACCATATGCCCAAAAACTCATTGCCGTGATTGGGCGCACACAGCTGCACGTGAATGCGTTTAATGAATTTGTGGTGGCAGATACCATCCGTAAGCATTTTGACCTTGCCCAGATCGGGCGCGAGCTTGCCGTTTCTCCCTGCGAGCTTAAAATCGCCGTAACGAATTTCACGCAAGCACGGCTTGAAACGTATTCATCTCATACCACCCCTCCTGAACTTTTTGTGCAATACGCCTTAGCTTCCGCGGCAATTCCGGCGTTTTATCCTGTTCAAAAAATCGGCAGTGATTTTTATTGTGATGGTGCGCTGTTAAAACCAGATCCTCTTGCTCTCGCATATGATTTTGATGCCGATGCAATTTTCAATTTCCGAGTTACCGATCAGCCACGTTTTACCAAAGATGCGTTGTCGCTACCCGATATCGTTGCCGGTATTTTCGATATCGAGACGTGGTATCTGATGCAGCGCGAAACCCTTATTGCAGACGAGAAGACGGGTGATGTGGTGAAATCACGACAGCTCCGAAAAAAAATCCTCGCGTCAGTGCGCCGTTACGCATCAGATCCGGGAGAAGCGCAAGCATTACGGAACGAGATCGAGAGCCTTTTTAGGGAGATCAAGTTTTCATACCGGAACGACCGTCCGCTGATGCGATTTGATATTGCCCCCGCGTGGAATCCCGCAATTGGGATATCCATCTGGGGCGGCTATCCAAGATTTACCCTTATCCCAGAACTTATCGAACGCGGATATCGTGCAACGGTTGCAAAAATCGAGCGTTTGAGATTTGTATAAAATCATCCCCGCCCACAAGGCGGGGCTTGTCTATATAGGGGCAGTATGCGAAACTAAAACCCATGGCAGTACTCGTACTTGACTGCGAAACAAAAAAAGAATTTTCAGAGGTAGGACGCAATTTTCCAGAACGCCTTGGCGTCTCGTTAGTAGGAATATTTGACTACAGCGACAATTTACTCTTTGCGTTTCGTGAAGAAGCATTGGGTAACTTGCGTGCAAAGCTTGCCGGAGCTTCTTTGGTGGTGGGATATAATATAAAAGGGTTTGATTGGCCGGTATTGCAGCCCTACTTTCCGGAGATGAAGCTTGCGAAATTACCTACGCTTGATCTCATGGAGGATATTGCCAACAATCTTGGGTTTCGGGTCGGGCTTTCAAATGCGGCTTCAGCCACCTTGGGTATTGGGAAAACAGGTCATGGACTGGACGCAATTCGTTATTTTCGCGAAGGGCGTTGGGATGAGTTAGAAAAATATTGCCTGCATGATGTTGCAATTACCAAAGATCTATACGAATTTGGCGCAGAACATGGTTTTGTAAAGGCCGAAACCAGGGATAGAGGAATAGTTGAGGTGCCCGTATCGTGGAAACGGGTTTTGGAGCCGGCAATGGTAAACGGAACGTTGTTTTAGTCGGGTGAGTAGTTCAGCTTGCCCCGCCAAGGCGGGGTGGAGCAGAACGCTGCGTGCCCCGTACTTAAACGCGGAGCGTTTATGGTTCGGGGTCCTGACCCCGCACCAAAATTTGGGTGGCTAGTTCAGTGGCAGAACGCTGTCCTGATAAGACAGAGGTCGAAGGTTCGATTCCTTCGCCACCCACTCTCGCATATTTAACCTTCTATATTTCATATTCTATATTCTATTTAGGTATGTCCGAACGTGAACTACAAGAAGGCGGCATGGGGGAAACTATTTCTTGTCCTTCGTGCGGCAACGAATACCCAGATACGGGCAAAGTAGTATGCCCAACCTGTGGAATTTGTGTTACTTGTTAAAATACAAATTCGTGTTTTAATGTATCGCGCCTAAGGCGCCTTCATGAGGTGGGGAAACTCGGCTTTTGGCCGTGTTTTTGTGTTATAATAGAGAAGTAATGCCTTTACCGTGGGACCAGCTGAAAACCCCAAAAGGGCTTGATAGTGCTGGAAAACAAGGAGGGAAGCAAACAAAAAATAAGGAGGGAAAGATAGTGGTTGTTGAGCGCCTTGATTTAACAGGTCGCTTGCGGAATTTGCGTCCGCGCGGCCGATTTTCCCGTTTTCTGGCGGCGCTGGGAATCGCAGCAATCCTATTATCTCTTTTATTGCCGAGCGTTTATTTCGGCCGCCTTGGCGCGCGCCCGGAAGGAGAGGTGCTGGTGTTTGCTTCCGAATGTTCCGGTGATTGGTTCGGTGCCGATCGCGTGGTTGGGCAGCCGGAACTTTCTCCCACAGAGCCGGAAAACGTATTTTCAACCGAAAACTCTGCCTATTGGAGCGGAGGGCCGGGATCAATTACTTGCAGCGGTTTTGAACTTCCGGATCGCCGGGTCGTAAATGCTTCTGTCGGCTTGTCGCTTGCTGTTCGCTCTTCAGGCGCGCCAATACAAGAGCCAGAAACAAAATCGCCACAGCTTTCCATTGCCATCATTCCTTCATCGGGTCCCCCCGGAACCATTTTTAGCATTCAGGGCCACGGTTTTACCCCTTTACGTACGGTAACCTCACACCTTCGCTGGCCGGATGGAACCGAATTTCCTCCATTGACTATTGAGACCGACGAAAATGGATCGTACGCAAAAGACATTGAGAGCACCGGTTTTATCCTGGGTGCCTACAAACATTGGGCAGTGGACGACGAAAGCGGCACATCATCAAGCGCCATTCTTTTGACCGTTACCGAGCCGGAACAAAAAGAAGAAAGCGGCAAGACCCCGGAGCAGAAAAAACGAACGTTAGAAGAAACCGGAAACGATCTTGCGCCTCCGGCCGCCCCGGAGAACGCGGACACAAGCGCACTGCGTACCATTTTTTCATCGTTTGTTGCCCGCGCGCAAAATCCGCTTCCCGAATTTTCCGAGCAGGCGCAAGAGCAAGCGCAAAGTCCGTCGACACAGGAAGAGGGAGCGCCCCCGCCGGAAGGAGAGGAGTACGATTTGCCGGAGCAAGAAGCTGCAGCAGAGGAAGAAACCGCAACAGACGCTGGCGAAGAAACGATTGATGAAAGCCCACGCGAGGAGGAGGCAATTTCACCGAGCGGCGAGGAAACAAAACCCACGGTTTCGCCCGAGGTTCTCGACGCTATTTTGCAAATAAGCGTGTCCCGTAACGGGAAAGACCGCACGGTTGTCGGATTCGTGAATAAGATGCCGTTTTCAAACGCAATTAATGGCGGCTATCTTTCGTTTACGCTTCCACAAAAGTTTGTAGGGGATCCCAGCTCTCTTGAAATAACTGTTGAGAGCGTGCGGGCTGACGGCACAAAAATAGAAATGTTTGTCGATAGCGTTTTTCTGGCGCTCGAAGTGACACAGCCGTTTGAAACCCATTTAGTGCCCGTGGACGATGGAGAAAAAGAATTGCGCGATGGGGTATTTGCGCCCGGAGACGAGGCGCGCTTTTTCTTTAAAGTGCGGGATCCACAAAAGCCGTTGCGCAAGGCATTGCTTGATAATATTTTTGATCCCAACACCCCGCCTGCGAACGTACAGCTTTTTGCGGAAATTCAGGATGCCGACGGCAATCCTTTGCCTGACATCGATTTTGATTCGAGATGGAAGGGCAGGGGCGCTTTTGGCGCGGAAGAATGGGATGTAGTTGCCAAGTCGCCGCAGGAACTCAAGCCCGGGCGCTATACGCTTTTGGTTCGTTTTGTGGGGCCTGACGGTACGTCAACCGATATCACGCGAGAGTTTTTATGGGGTGTATTAGCGATTAACACCGCAAAGTCCATTTATTTGCCCGAAGAAACCGTTGATTTTGCGTTTGCGGTTTTGGATGAACAAGGGAATATGATTTGCGATGCCGCCTTAAAACTCGTTATTGAAACGCCGTGGAAGCAGTTTTGGTCTTTATCAACGGACGACCGCACTATTGTGGTCAATGAAGAATGTTCGTTGAAGGCATATACCGAAGTGTCGGACTACGAGGCGCATTGGCAGCTTCCCAACGATCCTACAGGCCAGCAGGGGATTGGTGAATACAAGCTTTCTCTTACAGCAAGTTTTATCAATAAAGAGGGGAATCAGGAGACGCATAAAATCGAAGATAAATTTGAAGTGCGCGATAAGATTCCTTTTGATATACATCGCCAAGGCCCCACGCGTATTTTTCCAACAAGCGCATATGGGATGAAAATTACCGTGGTGGCGAACGAAGCATTTGAGGGAATGATCGTTGAGCCGGTTCCGGATTCATTTCAAATTCTCAAACAATCAGAGGGCGATGGTTTTTTGAAAACCGTGGCTGACTCGCAGGAAAAAGGAATCAACTATGTCGCGTGGGAAGGAAAATTCGAGCAAGGAAAAACATACGAGCTCTCCTATATATTTGACGCACCCGATATTTCCCCGACGCTTTGGATGACAGGGCCTCTTCGTTTGCATGAGAAGTCACAAACACCCGCTGCGCCGCTGCAAGAAGAAAATATCGAAATAGTCCCCGCAGAACTTTCTGTAAACGAGCAACAAAATACTGAAGAAAATACAGAAACGCAGGCGTCAGAAAATAATGGGAAAGAAAATGCTACAGCCGAAACTTCAACCCAAGAACCGATAAGTATAGCGCCGCAAGCTTCAACATTAGGCGCGGAATATTTCAGAGAGGTTCGAAGATGGCAAATCGCGGGAGATGCGATTTCAACGCGATTTCCGACCGCGAACGAAATAGTTACTACCGGTTGGACCAATCCTGATAATGCTCACGCTGATGACGGGGTAAACTATGCAACCGCCGCTCCCGCGAAAAACGCTACCATTGACAGCCGCTGGAAAACGTTCGGCTTTGATGGTGTGCTTCCAAGCGACGCAACTATCACTGCAGTAAAGATCATCTATGAGTACAAGGTAGATACTCAAGCATCAATTGCTACTCTCAACTCGCAGGCGACCGTTTCCGGTACTGATTGCCCCACTACGGCTGATACGGATACAACGGAGCCGCTCACCGATACGGTGGTGACAAAAGATATTACGAGCTGTCGCTCCTGGACAAGGGATGATTTGCTTGATGCGAATTTCAAGGTGCGAATAGGCGGCAAGCGCGGAAACTCAAACACCGCGGTTACCTTTTCGCTCGACTACGTGAAAGTCGAGGTGACGTATGAAACTCCGAACTTTGAACAATATAACTCGCGATGGCGAAATGATAATGGTGGCGAAGGCGGGGCGTTAACCCTTTACTATAATCCCACCGGGAACGGACTTGCGATGAATTTTAGTATTGTTGCCGGCTGCTCTGCGGGGAGCGAGTGGGACTGCGTGGATGATGGCAGCGCGGACACCTCGGCAACAGCACCAACGTCCGATCAGGAAACTTCTGAACTGTTACTGGCGAATGCAAAAAGTTATTTTACTCTTGTCAATGATGTCATTGATCCTGCTGCCACAATCACCCAGCTTGATATTACGGCCGGCGCCATGGATGACGTGGGAAACCCGAATACCTCGGTTACGCTCGGATACTGCATTACCTGTGACGGAAATAACGACGTTATGGGTTCTGCCCAAGCCGTCACCGGAGCAAACCAGGATAAAACCGAGCAGTTTACCGGCCTTTCTCTTTCCACCACCGATCTCAATAACATGCAGCTTGTGGTGCAGGGCTCCGGTGTAAACGCACAAATCTCAACGCTGTATGTTTTGGTAAGCTATACGACTTCAGCCGCAAGCTGGAAAGCTGCGGAAAATACCGCAGTAACCGGGGTGAATAAATGCTCCACTCTTCCCTCAACGCAATGTACGAGCCCCAATGAAAATGTCCGCGTGCGCTTCACGGTTGATAACAATGGCGCCTCGACCGCATCAAATTTTCGTCTTCAGGTATCTGCAATGTCGGGGACGTGTGATAACACGGGATCCGGTGAAAGTTATGTGGACGTGCCAACGCTTACTGTGGGCTGCGGAACAGAAGTTGCGTGTCTTACTACTTCCGATAATTTTGCAAATCAGACAGATACTACTGATCTTGCGGACGCAAACGGCGTGACCGATCCTGCCGGCTCCACATTTGTAATCGGCCGCATGGTGGAAGACCCCGGAAATACGAGCGCAAGCCAGACCGGTTCTCTTACTCTTGCGCAGAACAACTTTACCGAAGTTGAATATAACTTTCAGCTTACTTCAAATGCCGCGGATAACACGGATTATTGTTTCCGTGTTTCTCGGTCCGGAACTGCATTGACGACATATACCGGCGCAAGCGCCTCTAATGCAACGGCGCAAATTAAGACCGCAGGAGCTGCAACCTTCACGATTTCCGGCACTTCAGATATGACTTCGGGAACTGTTGCGCTTGCGGTAAACGGAACAAGAAAAACAGATACGGGATCCATCGCCGGCGACGGCTCGTGGTCCATCAGCGGCGTTACGGGCATCACCTCCGGCAACATCATCACGGTTTTTGTTGACGGCGCAACTGACGGGAACGAATCAACCGCGGTTACGAAGTACGACGGCGTAGGCACGGTCATTGACGGCATGGTGCTCAATCGAAACGTGCTGGCCATCGGTTCCAACGATAACGCGTCGCTTACGGTAGGCGATCTTGGGCTCTACGATTTTGATAGCGGTTCAGACAGCGGAGACGAAGACGTGATGCACACCGCAAACGGTTCTCCTGCCACGTTGGATGTTGAGGGAAGCACGAATTCTTATACCGACGAAGGTGTTAGAGTTCTCGCCTCAAATACCCTTACCGTGGGCGGCACCGAAACGCTTGACACCCATAACGTTATCATTGACGGCTCACTGACTTCAGGAGGCGCGGGAACTTTTACCGTGTCGGGTTCGTGGGATAACAACAACGATTTTAATACAGGTACAGAAACCATTACCTTTACTTCGGGCTCCGCAGAAACTATTGATTCTACGGGCGCGGTTGACGCCGATGTAAATAACGTCGTGTTCAATGGCTCCGGCGGTTCCTGGTCAGTGAACAATACGGCTCTCACCATTAACGCCGACATGCGGGTGATTGCAGGAACTGTTCAGGGTACGCAAAGTATTTCGATTGCCGGCGGCGATCTTGACTGCAGCGGCACCTGCGGCTCAATCAACATGACTGGAGGCACCGTCACCTTGTCTGGCACCGGGAACTTGGGTACGACCTCTCTTGCGTCCAATTGGACGTTTGATAGCTTGACCTTCAGCGGCACGACCACTGCCCAAGGTACCGGCACCATCACCGTCAACGAAACCCTTACGATTTCCGCAAGCCAGAGTTTCAACGCAGGAGCAAAAACCTATGCGCTTACCGATGCAGACGGCTGCGCCTGCACGCCTTTTTCTATTGGAGCAAGCGCTACGTTTACCGCGGCAAGCTCGATGTTTCAATACACCTCAACCGCCGCAACAAATATCACTGCGACTACCTATAATATTTTGGAGCTTAAGCCTTCGGGGGCGGGCGGACCAATCTATACGCTCGCAAGCGGCACCACAGCGACAAATGCAGGCACAACTTTGGGCGACGGCACCAATGCAGTCACGGTTTCAACCGCAAATAACCCCACGGTTAACATATCAGGGGATCTTAGCATTGCGGCATCCGCAACGCTTTCGGGTGCTGGCACCGGAACGATAACGGTGAACGGGGGTGACGTCACGGGTAATGGAGCCATCAGTCTTACCGGGGGCACCCTCGTGGTGGACGGGGCGTCGGGTACGGGATTCGGCGGAGCCACTGCCTGGACTTTTAACTCCCTTTCTTTCACCGGGGCTTCTTCCACGACCACAGCCACAGGAGCTGGAGGCATCATTGTGTCTTCAGTTCTGACCATTGGCGCATCACATACCTTGGATTCGAAGGGAAAGGTGTGGACGTTGTCGGGTACCGGTACGCCGTTAGTTATTACAGGGATATTGGACGATTCGAATGACAGCGGAACATTCCGATATACAGGAACGGATTCCGTCACGCCAATTATCGTTACGGCATCCACCGCCTATACTAATCTTGAAATTTATCCCGGCGCCTCAACAACACACAGATTTGGTTCGGGAACTTTTACACTAGCCGGATCCCTTGTTCTGGGAGGAAACACAAATCCCGCATCTACAGCCATAGATCTTGGGACAAATGACCCGTCAATAAACGCGGCAAGAGATATTTTGATTTGTGCGGCCACCTGTTCAAATCAGATAATCCTTACGAAAGGATCTGGCACCATTACCTTTACGGGCACCACACCAGCAAACTGGACGGATAACAATCCCACAACCAAACAGGACCTGGGGAAGGTTACGGTTGGAGACGGTTCGTCCAAGGCGGTATTGCTGGGTAGTAATGTAGTAGCAGAATCGGTTACTATCAGCAGCCAGGGCGGGCTCTCCCTTAATGGCTCAAACACGCTTACCTTAACCGGCACTGGCACCCCGCTTTCTTTGAGCGGCGACAACTTCACTGAATCAACCGGCACAGTGGTGTATAGCGGCAATGGCGCGACCAACGTAACTGCAACCACCTATTACACGCTTAATATCGGCACTTCCAACAGCGCGAATGTTGTCTATACCGCACTTGGTGCTATAGCCGTTAACAATAATCTTGATCTTCAATCGGCCGCGTCCGGTTTTACCAATACGTTTGATATGTCTACCTACGATCTTACCGTGGGAAGTACGCTTGCAGGCAACACCGGCTATATTAATGTTCCTGTGCGTTCAAGTTTTACCCAGTCCGCTTCCGGAACAACGACGGTACGAAGTTCAAACTTTGCTTCCATTCCGGTTCTTGGTGGCGCGGGTACCACGACATTTTATAATCTCAATATCGGCGAAGCCGCAAGTTGCGATTCCTATGAATTTAATCTTGCCGGCAATCTCACTGTTTCCGGAACCCTCACCATTACCGCTCACGGATGTGCTGCCATACATACGTTAGACGCGTTAGGATTTACTATTACGTTGTCGGGTACCGGCACGCCGTTCGTAAATAACGATACATTCTTATACGGCACCTCAACCGTGAACTACACCGGAACGTCCTCTGGCGTGACGGTTCTTGGCATGACCGGCACCGGAGGAACGAATGGATATCATAACCTCGGCGTTGGCACGACGGCTGACGCGACCTCGGTCGCTTATACGCTTGGCGCTGACACGACCGTGAATAACGATTTGACTGTCGGAGCGTCCAGCGGTGCGGGCATCCATACGCTGAACACAAGTTCCGCAAGCAGCTTTGCGCTTACCGCAAAGACCATTACGATTAACTCCTCCGGGGGTCTGACCGCGAATGGGTCCACTATTACAATCACCGGTACCGGCACTCCTTTTTCGCTATCAGGTACCTTCACCGCTAATTCTTCCACGTTTCGTTACACTGGTTCCTCGGCGGGAGTTACCATTACTGCCACGACCTATTCCACTCTTGAATTAAAACCCGGCGGCAACCAAACTCATACCTTTGCCGCAGGCACGTTTACCATTACTACTCTTACTATTGGCGACGGCACTAACACCACTATAGCCGCAACCGCCAATAGCCCGACGCTTAACGTTTCAGGCGATCTCACTGTTGCGGCCGCAGCTACCCTGTCGGGAGCCGGCACCGGCACCATTACGATAAATGGAAACGTCGCAGGCACCGGCACCATCAATCTCACCGGAGGCACGTTTGAGCAGCGCGTAACTTCCGCCAAAAACTTTGGCACGACCTCCGGCTCCTCCCCATGGGACTTTAATAACCTTACGTTCTCAAACGGCAACGTCACCTCAACCGCTGTCACCATCACTACCCAGTCAGCATCAGGCACCATGGGAGTCGCAGGTATTTTACGAATAGGAAAATCAGGCGATGCTGCGGGTGCTACTACTACACTGGACGCCGTGGCCGCTGGCAACCGCATCTGGACTCTCTCTGGTATCGGAGGCGATCCGTTTCAGATTCTTGCGGATCCCGCAGGCGCAATTACGAACGGTACGATGCGCATGCAATATAGCGGCAACAATCCCGGCGGTGACACTACGATACAGGCCGCAAACTACTGGCGGCTTGAGACGAACGGCACAGAAACTTATCGGTTGGAGGCCGATACGGTCGCAGCAAATGAAGTTACTATTTTAGCAGGAACGCTTGATGTGAACGGATTTGCGCTCACCAGCAATGGTGCGTTAGCCGTGAACGGGACGCTGCAGGGCTCGACAGACGTAACGGTGGCAACCGATGTTTTTGGCACGGGCACCATTAATCTTGGCGGGGGTACGTTTACTCAGCGCGGGCTCTCCAACCATAGTTTCGGTTCCAACGGAGGAAGTAATGATTGGACGTTTAATAATCTTACAATGTCTAATTCTTCCGGTTCCAGCACCCGTACCATTTCTCCTCCTGTCAACGCAACGCCGGGCGATATCATCGTCACCGGCACTTTTACCCTCGGACCCTCAACCGATACCTTTGGTACTACCTTTGACAACGAAACCGCAAACGACAGGGTGTTGGATATTGAGAATATGACGATCGATGCTGACGGGACTTTGCAAGCTTCATCGTCCGTAGCGTTTCGCGTATCGGGCAACTGGACAAACGCCGGAACGTTTACCGCAAACTCGGGCACGGTGACTTTTGACGGTACCGGCGCAACCTCCTTAAACTCTGGCGGGACTGGCGTTGGCAAAGCGTTTAATATACTTTCCTTGGCAAAAACAGCAGCTGCCAGCGTGACGCTTTCTACAAACGATCTTGATATAAACGACAATCTTTCCATTACAACTGCCAACACGACCTTGGATGTTTCGGCAACTTCATGCGGAGGCAGTACGAGAAGTTGCAACATCAATGTTGCCGGCAGTTGGTCAAACTCCGGAACCTTCACGCGTCAAACCGGCACGGTAACGTTTGATGCCGGAGCCGTCGGCAAAACCATAAGTGATGGCGGCTCGCCTTTTTATGATCTTGCGTTTACGGGTTCAGGCGGCGGATGGACGTATACGGATGGTTCGGCGACCGCGCCAAACTCTACGAGCGTATCAAATGGCACCGTTTTATTCGTCAATGCGCGCTACGGTTCAAACGTAAACCTCTCTGTTACCGGCAGCGGTACCCTTACGGTAGATCATTACCTTGGCGCACATACTGTGAATGCGACTTCGACCGTAACCGGAGATATAGATACCGCCGCAAACGATATAACAATTTCCGAGGCCGGCAGTAATGCGACCGTGTGGTTGCACAACGGTACGAATTGGGGAAGCGCGGCTGCCTCACAAACGACCGAAACCGTAGCAAGTGGAACCGAAGCCCTTGATGGGAAGATAACAACCCCGGGTACTGCAGGGGCAATCCGCATTCGAGAATTTTCGATGACCGCCTCGGCGAGCTGTCCGGGGGCGGGCTGTGCGCTGTATCGCTATAACATCCAAGTGAACCAGCAGAACAATTGGCAGTATGGTGAGTACGATTATTACGACGATTACGGCCAGAACTATTTGACATCTTGTTGGGCAGGATCCACAAATGCGTGCAATAACGATTCAACTGACGACGACACCATCGGTGCCTCGTGGCACCGGGCTGCTCCCGCAACTTACAATAGCCCTTATACGTGCCAGGCGGGGACTGATGACCCGGAAGTCAACGAGGCGCCAAATCCTTGTCTGAATGAGGCGTCAACGAACGGGTCGCAGTTTATCGGCATGTTAACCGGTCTTGCATTCAATCTTTCTTCGACATCAGTAACAATTCCGCAGCTCAATGCCGTGAATAACTTTACAGACGCGACGCAGACGACCACCGCAACAGTTTCAACATCAGCAACCAATGGCTACCGCTTAACTTTGTGGGCGGCGCAGCTTTTGACGCGTGTGGGCGGATCTGAAACCATATCGATGTTTGATGACGATGGCACAGTACCCAATTCAGCCCCGCTTGATTGGAATAGTAATTGCCAGAGCGCCGATGAATGCGGCTTTGGTTACCATACAAACGATGCAACATTGGGGGATGGCACAGCAAACCGTTTCTCGGCCGCCGGCTGCGGAGGGGACTCAAAATGCTGGGCAGGATTTCTCACTACAGGAGAAGGGGCTTTGGTTGGCGATTCGGGCGGTCCGGCATCTGGAGCCGCAACCATTGTCAGTTATAAAGTGTCGGTTGACCTCACAACCCTTGCCGGGGAGTATCAGACAACGCTCGTGTATATCGTTACGACACAGTACTGATATGTACAAATCAACACGAATAGGAATGCGAATCTCTACGAACGTACTATTCCTTTCGTGTTTATTCTTGCTCGTGCCTGTTCGCGTTGCTTCCGCCCAGGTGTACCCTGTCTTAACCATTCTTGAACCCGAAGAAGGGCAGGCGCATGCATCGGGTACAGAGGTGGTGGTTCGTTTTTCGGTTCAAAATTTCAGCTTACGAGAGGACGGTGGGCATGTTCATATGTGGGTTGATGCTAATGGATTCGTGCACAACGAGGCGCGCGAGTTTTTCTCGCAAGACGCCGTGAATCTCGGTGTGCTTTCCGAAGGCGCGCATAACGTAAAGCTTGAGTTGACGACCGAAAATCATATTTCGTTTAATCCCCCCATCCGCGCATCCGTAAATTTCCAAGTGGGCGAGAGTGCTGTTTCTTCGGTAGCAGAACCAACAAATACGGCGCGCGGCGTTTCGCTGCAAAAAAATAATCTAACTCTCGTTGGAACAATTGCGATAGGTGCCGGCGCATTGTTTTTGGCAGCCGTGTTTCTCGCCGCAAAATTTATCAAAAAGGCGTCGTAGGGTGAGCTTATGGAATACGAACGAAAACAAATCAGCAAACGAAATTATACGAACGCTATTTTTCTTTGTTCGTGCCTGTTCGTTTTCTTGTTCGTATCCATTCGTGTTGTCAATGCTCAGGTATCGCCGTCTCTTGCGGTATTCCCTGAAAAGTTTGAGTTTCCGGTGTCGCGCAGCGAGGTGCGGGAAGAGGAATTGCGCGTTACCAATACAGGAGATGTTCCGATACCGCTGCGTTTCCGCCTCGTTCGGTGGGATGCAGCAGATGAAGTGGGCGGCATTAATTATTTTGAGCAAAAGGAGGATTCTTCGTTTGATATTATCCAGTGGATATCCTTCAGCGAGGCCGATGTGATCCTTGAAGCGAAAGAGACACGGAAAATTCCGTTTACGATAACCGTACCCGCCAACGCGGAACCCGGAGGAAAATACGGCGCCATTTTTGTCGAGCCGGCATTCCCCGATTTTTATTTCGCAGAGGGCGCGACCCGCGTATTGCCGAAAATTGGGATATTGTTGTTGCTAAATATTCCTACGGCTGACCTTGAAGGAGAAATAATGGGCGCAACTTCGGTTGAGGAGTTTACAATTTCCGGACGGTCGAATGTTTTGTCGCAAGCCGCTTCGCGTGTTGTTTCTTTGTTTCGCGCCCCGCTTTCGGCATTTGCGGCAGAGCCAGCCGTATCGGTGGACGTTTTTTCAAAAACGCCTTCCGATCTTGTCTTGCGCATAAAAAATAATGGTATTGCGCATCTTCGTCCGCATGGTCGGCTTTCGGTACACAACACCTTTGGCGCAAAAGTTGCAGAAGCGGAGCTTGCCGCAACAACCATTCTTCCCGGGAAAATTAGAAAGTTTCCCATTATGCTTTCGCAGACCAATGTACCCTTACTGCCCTCATTTGCCGAGCGGCAGTTAGCGCTTGGGCGCTACCGAGCGACCGTGGTGCTTGAGGGCGCAGGAGAGGAAGAACCGTTAGTGCAAACGCTATCATATTGGATATTCCCGTGGCCTGGTTTTTTGATGCTCTTTTTGGTTTCGGCACCTCTCGTGTTTACGGGATGGCGTTTGCGGAATCGTTTTACTGGAGCGGTCGCGGCATTGCTTTCGGGAGTGGGGGCTGGAAAGAGAAAATGAAGAATTGTGAATATGTGCTAGTGGATTATGTGGTATAATAAAAAGGTATTGCCTGGTAGAGATACCAGGCGAGAAGGAGGTGAGGAAAATGGTAAAAAACCTTAGAAAATCAGGTAAAATTGGTATCGCGGCATTGTTGGGTGTGGCAATCGTGCTTGCTATGAGCGGGCTATATCTTTTGGTGCGGCCAGCGGAGGCATTAGCACTTTCAAGCCGTAAAGACACGCTGCAGGACTCGCGGCACGGCCAATTATCGCGGCATACGTTTGTATTTACCACTGCAACCGCATTAAGCACTGATTCGGGCGCTGGTGCGGACTTCTCTGTGGTGTTGAATTTTCCAACCGATGCGGGGGAAGGTGATCCGTACGGCACATCGGTTCCAAACTTTGTGGCCGCAAACATGGGCTTTTCTTGCACGGGCGGCGATTGCGCATCGCACACATTTACGGTTACCGATGTTGAGGAATCTAATAACGGAGGTTCCGCTGCGAACGACGAATTTCTTGTAGCGGTCTCAAGTAACGTCACCGGCGATCTCGACCTAGGGGCAGTCGTCACTTTGACTTTTGGTGCGTCTTCCGGCGCCCAACGGCTTACCAATCCGGCAGATAACGTAGGATGTACTGATGGCGCAACTTCCGCTGATGCCGACATTTGTACCATCACCGTTGCAACATCGGAAGCAATAACCGGTACGACGCCAGCCGCGGTAGACAGCGGCAATGTACTTACCGCTCATATTTCAGGAGTAGCGGTTTCGGTAACTGTTGCGGAATCACTAACCTTCCAAATTAATAGCGAAACAAACGCGAACTGCGACACGCAGTTTTCTGCCCTTGGTGGACCAGACACGTCTTCGTCGGCTGTGAACTTTGGCACGATCTCCTCAACCGATACATTGTTGCATGCTTGTCAGTTTCTGAAGGTGGCGACAAATGCCTCGGGTGGATATGTTGTAACCGCAGAGGAAGATACGAGCTTAAACCGCACAGGAACCGGAGATCTTACAGTTGACGATGCCATTTGCGATGCGGGAACTCCCTGCGATTTCGATACAGAAGGCGCATGGATAACGGTGACTCGAAATGGGTTTGGATACTCCTGTAAGACCAAATCGGGAACCTCGGTCTGTAACTTCACGACAGAAACGACGAATTATAAGGCCTTCGCGTGCCAGAGCTCAACGGCTGCCGATTGCGATCCTACTGACGGACCGCTTGCAAAACAAAATGTCATGAGCGATGGTGGTGCGGTGAGCGATGATCAGGCATATATTGAATATAAGCTTTCTGTAGGCGCAACGCAGCCGTCTGGTACCTACGACAATTCGATTACTTATATTGCGACCCCAACCTTTTAGTTTCAGCCCGCGGCTTACGCAAAACTAGACAAAACTCTGCCGCGGGCTTGAAGGGTTGGCGATTGTTTTCCCTTGTAAGGCGTGCTAATATGCACATCACATGAAAAAAATATTTGTTCTCACATTATCTATAGGGATGAGCACTGCATTATTGGGAGCATTTCCTGCAGCGGCCCAGACCGATGCGGGTAAAACCATTGCGATTTCTCCGTTGACGTTTGAAATTACGGCAAATCCGGGTGACGTTATTACTAATGCCTTACGGGTGTTTAACCCGGGGGAAGATACGGTTGCCGTAGCGGTGCATGTGGAGGATTTTTCGCCGTCCGGGGAAACGGGACAAGCAGTCGTTTCAGCGCCAGAAAGCACCACCTATTCCATTGTTTCCTGGACCAGCATAGAGAATTCGGAACTGGTGTTGGGTCCCAAGGAACAGGCAATTGTAAACCACACTATCCGTGTGCCGTTTAATGCGGAGCCGGGCGGACATTACGGCGCCATTACCGCCGAAGTGCGTTCGGGAGCAGTTACTGGCGGAACTGGAATCGCGGTTTCCCAGAAAGTTGCGTCGCTTTTGTTGGTTGCGGTTGCGGGGGATGTACAAGAATCGCTTACGATAAGCGATTTTGTCGGTCCTGGGAATGTGGTTTTGGACGCAAGCGCAGTAAAGTTTGCCTCGCGGTTTGATAATCAAGGCAGCGTGCATCTAAAACCCCGCGGTTTCGTGACTATTACGGATACCTTTGGAAGAGAAATTGCAACAGTTGCGCTTGATCAGAAGAATGTGCTTCCTGGATCCAAACGCGTCATCGAGACCACATGGCAGCCAGAGGGATTCGTTATTGGGCGCGTGAATGCGCAACTTACTGCGATTTACGGTTCAACAAACGAACCATTGGCGGCGACCACTTCTTTTTGGGTAATTCCCATGCGAATCGTGGGTCCGGTTGGTGGCGGCTTGCTTTTGTTCTTGGTTTTTGGGTTTGTCTTTCGAAAACGCTTTGCTCTCGCGTTCTCTATTTTTGTACGCGGCCAGCATACGGCAAATAAATAGGAGTAGGGAATAGTGAGCGGGGAAGAAGCAAAAGGAATGACAGAACGTATTCTTTTTGCTTGCCCTCATTATTTTCTATTGCAGCTGGTTGATGCGTTTTTTCCATTGTGCAGTTTTTATTTTATTTTTTTCCGTTTTGTTTGCGGGATGGTTTTTTTTCGTAAACGCATCGCATACGCCGGAAACGCAACCGCAAACGCGTAACGTCGGCATTTCTATAGAAGTGCCGTGTGTGGGGGAAGGATGCGCGGCAGAGCAGGTTCCCGAACCGGGTCCGGGTCCCAGGGATACTCGTTCAGCGCTCGTGGTGGAGGGCTTTGCCTCGCCCGGAGCGCTTCTTTTTATTACCTTAAACGATGCGGTCGCTAAAACCGCTGCCGTGTCATTGTCAGGTATTTTTTCTGAAAGCATAACCGGGCTGTCGCCAGGTTCAGCAAAGGTCGGATTATTTGCGGTTGACTCTGGCGGCTTTACTACGCCGACAGTATCGGTTGACATCGTATTGTTTGAGGCGCAGACCACGCGCGTCTTTGATGTCTTATTGCCTCCGACCATTACGGTAAACAACAAAGAGGAAAACCAGTTGACAGGAATTGTCGAAGAAGTCGCCATAAGGCAAGGCGAGCGTATTTTGGTATCCGGCCAGACCTTTCCGCGCGCAATTGTGCGCGCTACGCGCTTCCCTGATCGACAAACTCAGGAAGTGCTTGCAGACGGCAGGGGAAGGTGGGAAGCAATTTTTGCCACCGATAAACTTATAGGAAGTTATACGGTTTCTGCGCGTAGCCAGCTTTTATCAGGTCTTTTATCCGAGCCGACAAAAACCGTTGCGTTTGTTGTCATCCCGCTTCCCGGACGGGAGCCCTCGCCGCCGCGCGAACCAGGCATTCCTCCTCCGTTACGCCCTGGAGGTCCCGTGCCCGAATATATTGATTTGAATGGCGATCGTTTGGTGGACATCCGCGATTTTTCTATTTTGTTATATAACTGGGGAACGCCAAAAGACCCGAGAGCCGATTTAAACAGCGATGGCGTGGTAAATCTTATTGATGTTTCCATCATGCTTTATTGGTGGACCGGATAGTCAAGGATATGGTACAGCGGATTTTTAGTTAACATCTAAGTTTCTGGTTTATGAGAAAATTTATTACCTTTTTTATTTTTGGTTTTTTATTCTTTTTGAGTATACAAAAAGCAGAAGCTGCCCAGTTATTGCTTTATCCTGATCCACTTGAGATTCCTGTTGGTGAAACCGGCTTATTGGAACTACGGCTTGATACGGAGCAGGAAGACGTAAATGCGGCAGAGATTGTGCTCAATTTTCCTCCCGGGGCGTTGGTAGCGCGTGATATATTATTGGGAGGATCGGTTTTGCCCCTAATACCCGAGACGCCCTTTATTGGTATTGATTCGTTAAAGATCGTCGCGGGAGCCCCTGCCGGATTTAACGGGTCGGGAACTATTGCACGAATTGTTTTTTCAGCAAAAGAAGGCATAAGCGCTGATTCCGCAGCCATTTCGTTTGACGACCGCACGAGAATATTTTTAAACGATGGCAAGGCAACCCCAACCTTGGTTACAGCCAGGCCCGCGCGGGCAGTTTTCTTATCGGCATCTTCCATTGATCTTATTTCTACTACCCATACCGATCAAACCCAATGGCATAACAGGGATACTGCGGTGATGAAATGGGAGGCCCGAGAGGGCGCAGCATATTCATATGAGGTGTCGCGCGACCCTTATGCCGTGCCCGATGGTACGTCCGACAATCCGGTTGGTGATATCCAGGTAGGCCCGCTGGAAGACGGAATTTATTATTTCTCGCTCTGTGAGCTTGCGGTGTACGAAGGGGGTTTTGCGTGTCGCAGGAACGCACAACAGCAGCCGGATGTTGCTCGTTTTCGCCTTATGATTGATTTGACTTCCCCGGAATCGTTTGAGGTCTTCGTTGCGAAAACCAAGGATGTCTTTGAAGGCGATTATTGGTATGCGGTATTTGCGCCACGCGACGCGATGTCGGGCATTCTAAAAGTTGAAGTTGCCGAGGCCAAAGGGAATGAAGATCCATTATGGGCCGAAGCGGCAAGTCCTTATGCGCTGCGTGATCAGAATCGTGTTTCAACTCTTTTGGTGCGTGCTACCGACCTTGCCGGCAACATCCAGGAGGCAAGCGTTTCGCCGCAACCACAAGTTTTTCCCTGGTATGTTCCTGTAGCAGCTGCGGCCGTGCTCTTGATGCTTATTTTGCTTGTGCAAAAGATGCGATCGCGAGGAAAAACAATGCACGGTATAATACATACTATGGATGAGCAAACCGCGTAGAAGCAGGTTTATTTATGCGTATTCGATTATTTAAAGTCGTTGTTCTTATATGCGTAATATTTGTAACGCAGGTCGGTTTTCTCTTATTCGCTTCCTTTTCTACTCAAGCGCAAACAGGGGCGGTGCTAAAACTTGTCCCGGCCTCTGGAACCTTTTATGTGGGCAAAACCTTTGACGTTTCGATCGTCGTTGATACGGGGCCGCAAGCCATTAATGCGATAGCAGCCGAACTGCACTTCTCTCCGGAAATTATTCAAGTTACCAACCCCGCTGCCGGTTCTTCTATTGTGAGTTTATGGTCAGCCCCCCCGACCTTTTCTAATGAAGAAGGAATCGTGCGGCTACAGGGCGGTATTCCATCCCCTGGTGTGAAAACCTCGCAAGGCGTGGTAACCACGTTGACGTTTCGTGCGATGCAGCCGGGGAATGTTTCGTTGATTTTTACCGGAAACTCGCAGGTATTAGCAAATGATGGCCGTGGTACCAATATCTTGTCCTTAACCGTTGGTGCAACGTATCGTATTGAACTGCCGCCGCCCGAGGGACCGGCCGTAACATCTTCTACCCATCCCGAACAAAATGCCTGGTACCGTTCGCGTGGCCCATCTTTACAATGGTTGACAGAAGAAGGAGTAAACGATTTTGCGTTTTTCCTTGATCAGGATGCCGGAGGAGCGGTGGACATCAGCCAATCACGCGGCTTGGTTACGGCTACATCGTATACCGAGTTGGGTGATGGGCTGTGGTATTTTCATATTCGTGCAAAAAAAGGTGATACATGGGGCGGTACCACGACATTTTTAATCCGCATAGATGGAACGTCTCCTGCCGACTTTGAGATAGATTTTGCTCCGGGGAGTGTATCGAGCGATCAAAGGCCCTTCGTAAATTTTGTTACAACCGATGCCTTGTCGGGCCTGAATCGCTATGAGGTTCGCATTGTTCCGACGAGCGGTAATTCTGTCGCACAAATTGAATCAACCACATCGTTTTTCGTTGCGGCGCAACCGCCGTATCGTACGCCGGAATTAGCACCCGGGGGATACGATGTAATCGTGCGCGCATATGACAATGCTGGCAATGTGACCGAATCCATCGGCCATATTACGATTACCGCCGGCGCTATTGCGTTTCTGTCGTCTGGAGTAAAATTCGGGCCGTGGTTTATTCCGTGGTGGTTGCTTTCGCTTTTGATTGTCGGTTTTGCTGGGGCGGGATTTTTTGCATGGCGTCATCAGCATATGCGCCATAGGCATTTGAAAAGAAAACTCGATGAAGATCTTTTAGCTGTGCGTGAACGATTACGCAAGGATTTTTCTGAAGTTTCCGAACGTCTTGCCGAAGAAGAACATTTAAAATCGCGACTGGAAGAGCAACTTACGCGGCTGGAATCCTATGGGAAAAAGGACGGCCGTATTTCATTGAAAATCCTTATTCTCGTTGCTTCATTTTTTGCGTTGGCGATTTTGTTGGGGCAAGGAGTGCCACTTTTCGCACAAGAACAGGAACTTCCTACGATTCCGGGTTTTGTCCAAAAGACCGATTCCTTGGGCGGTATTGTTCCTCTTATTACAACGTTTCGAGGACAGCTTGGATCAGATGAACTTCTCTATCTTGGGGGTACGGCTCCCCCGGATACCATCGTTATGATTTCTTTTGCGCAGGAGCAACAAGAACCATTAGTTGTGGAAACGCGAGCCGATCGGGATGGCCGGTGGTCGTATCTGCACCCTCGGTTTTTGCAGCCGGGCGTTTATAGGGTTTTTGCGCGCATACGGGATGATTTGGGTGCTTTATCTGATTGGGGTCCGCAGGTAACTATTGAGGTAGTTTCTCGGACCGTTTCGGTTGGCGGCCTAACCTTGTCATTCGCAACGGTTATTGGCATTGCAAATATCCTTTTGATAATCATTGCCGCTATCTTAGGGTTTGCTGCGTTGTGGTTTAATCGAAGAAGTCATGGGTTGCGCGATCGATTACGTCGAGAAATTCACGAGGCCGAGGCAACGGTACAAGAGGGATTCCGTTTGCTGCGGCGCGATATCGAAAAAGAATTGGAACTTGTTGGCGTTGCCGATTTCCCTTCTCGTAGACTCTCCAAGGAGGAAAAAGAACAGCGCGAAAAACTGGTCGTGGATTTGCAAGCAATCGAGGAGAGGGTACGTCAAGAAGTTGAAGATATTGAGCAAGCCCTCTAATTGCAAGGGTATGAGGGATAAGGTATAGGGGATAGGGAATTATTTCCTTATCCTTTTTCTGTGGGGCGGTAGTCCCGACGTTTCATTGATTATTTTATAAAAGAAGTCGGGATTCCGACCCCGATGGCGTCGGAATTCAGTTCAAATGCTGGGGGCGTAGCTCAGCGGTAGAGCATCCGCCTTGCACGCGGAAGGTCAGGAGTTCGAATCTCCTCGCCTCCATCAGCGTTTTCCTCCGCTCGTTATCAACGGGATCACGAAAAACATAGTCGCATGCGCTCCTTGTTTTTCGGGACATACCGGGGGTCGCGGGTTCGAATCCCGCTCGCTCCATTTTTGTTAACCACGCCGTTTCATTTCACGAGGCGGCGTTGTGTTACAATATCAATACATCATTCACGTATGCCTTACGATGTGATTATTTTTATCGCGAGCTTGTTTACAGTAATTGTCGGCGCAAATTTGTTTGTAAGTGCTGCCTCGTCTTTTGCTCGCGTCTTGCGTCTTCCTGAAATTGTGGTTGGCGCGACCGTGGTAAGTATTGCAACTACGGTTCCGGAAATGTTCGTATCATTTTTTTCCGGCATTGAATCCCACGAAGGGGTGGCTTTAGGAAATATCCTTGGAAGTCCTTTGGTAAATTTAGGGCTTATTGCGGGCGTGGTTTTTATTTTTGCCCATCCTTCACACGAGTTGGAAAGCCACGGGTTAGGCATAAGGCGCATTTCGGGTCTTGTGGCCGTGAGCTTCGCGGTACTTCTTATGATGTTATTGGTTGATGTCATCCCGCCGTTATTGGGAGTGGGGTTAATTTTGATTGCGTTTGCGTATCTTGGATTTATATTGTGGTATACGTTTGCAGACATTAAGACGCGTCCGGTAACGGTTGGTCGAGCGCTCGTTAAGGATGGGAGGCGTGATATGATTCGTTTTATCATCGGCAGCATTTTACTTATAGTCGGCGCTTATTTTTTGGTTTCCAGCGCCGCAACACTCGCCCGCATGTTACAGATACCAGAGGCCTTTATTGGTTTGACATTCATCGCGATAGGAACTTCGTTGCCGGAACTCATCACAGCGCTTGTTTCATTGGTGCGGAGGCGCGAAGAGCTTGCGTTGGGTAACCTTGCTGGTGCGAGCTTATTAACGCTGACCTTGGCGTTTGGCATTGCGGCAGTAAGCGGTACCGTGCGGGTATCGCCGCAATTGGCAACCGTTGAGGCGCCTCTTATTGTCTTTTTTTCGGTCCTCATGCTGTTGGCGACTCTTATGCCTCAACGCAGAAGCATTTTTGGCGCGACACTAGTAATTTCATATGGTGCATATCTCGTCTTTTTCGGGGTTTTCCGTTAAAAACGCTTTATCCACAGAAGTGCTTTGGATTTTTGTCAAGTATGAGAGAATGAGTAGGACGTCCGCTTTGCCTTCGTCAAGGTACGGCGGGCAACACCGCTGCCCAATTAAAAGCTTAGGCAGCAGTAATGAAAGGAGGTGAGATTAGTATGCCAGCAAATACAACACTCTGGTCTGAAGTGATCGTTGGCTCCTTCCAAAATCTTTGGAGCCGGTTTTTGCTTTTTGTCCCGCAGCTTGTGCTTGCCATCGTCATCTTTCTTATCGGTTGGATTATCGCCTTGGCTCTTGAGCAGGTCATCGCGCGAGTGCTCAAGATGGCGAAGTTGAACGAAGGGCTTGAGCGGGCGGGCGTGAACGATGTTTTCAAGAAAGCGGAAGTACCATTGGATGGAAGCAAATTCGTTGCGGCTCTTGTGCGTTGGTTTTTGGTATTGGTATTTTTGTTTGCCGCCGCGGATATGCTTGGTTTGTCGGCACTCACCGCATTTCTTGAACAAGTATTGTTATATATTCCTAACATCATTGTTGCAGCCCTCATTCTTTTGGTGGCGGGCGTAGCCAGTGATTGGTTAGACCGACTTGTAGGCGGTGCGGTGAAAGCTTCCGGTTTTGGTTATGGCAAGCTTGCGGGAGGCGTTGCGCGTTGGTCTGTTTTCGTTTTTGGTGCCATCGCGGCCCTTCAGCAACTTGGTATTGCAACGCAGATTCTGCAGACCTTTATAACGGGTGTGATAGCGATGATTGCGTTGGCCGGAGGAGTGGCTTTTGGTCTTGGAGGAAAAGATGCCGCGGCAGAAGTATTGAACAAATTCCGAGAGCGCATGGAACGATAAGGATGTTTATGGCAACACAGAAAACCCCCAAGCCATGGGGGTTTTCTTTTTCTCATTTACTTGACAAGGTGCTTTGCTTGCATATAATGAGGATACCTCTTATTGGAGGGGAGAAGATAAGAATTATGAATAGCGTATTTTTAGTAACTGTTAAGCCAACCAATACGTAGGGCCAGGCGCTTTTTATGCGTGTCCCGCTGGTTGGCAGCGGGTTTTTCTTTTTTGTTTTTGCAAAACCAGCGTTTTAATATGTTGTAAAACCGATGGTTTTGGAAAAGCGGGAAAGCCATTCTTTGATAAATCAAAACGGAGTTAAATATTATTTATGGTGGCAGATAATGCGTCCTGCTTATTTGCCATCGCGACTTTGCTTGCCTGATAGGCATTGCAAAGTCATCACACATTGCTAGCCGAGGTAAAAGGGCATAGCGTGGATGCCTTGGCAGGAGATGCCGATGAAGGACGTGGCGTGGCTGCGATAAGCTTCGGGGAGGTGCTGAGCAACCTATGATCCGGAGATTTCCGAATGGGGAAACCCGCCGATGACGAATCATCGGTACGCCGATGCTTCGCATCGGGAATTTCAAGATACAAGATACAAGAAACAAACAATATTCAATAACCAATTTCCAACCGTTTGGATTTTGGAATTTGTTTGCACCTTGTTTCTTGGTGATTGGAGCTTCCGCTGCGGAGCAGCGGTGTGGGAACCTGGTGAAGTAAAACATTTCAGTAACCAGAGGAAAAGAAAATAAGCCATCACAGTTTTCTGCTTTCAGTTTTCGGCCGTCAGGTTTTCCTGATAGCTGATTACTGATAGCTGATTGCTGTGATAGCCATTCCCGTAGTAGCGGCGAGCGAACCGGGAAGAGCTCAAACCTCGCTTACCGTAGATTTATTTCTAAGGAAGGCGGGGGGTTGTAAGAGAAAAACGTCTAGGAGCAATCTTGGAGGGAGTAAAGAAGTTGAGAGTTGGTTAGCCAAATACCCTGGAATAGGGTGACCATAGAGGGCGATCGTCCCGTAGGCGAAAATCCTCTCATACTCCTTGTTTTTTATCTTGAGTACCCCGACATACGTAGACGTCGGGGGAAACAAGCAGGCCTAGCCTGCTAAAGCTAAATACATCTCCTGACCGATAGTGAACAAGTACCGTGAGGGAAAGGTGAAAAGTAGGCCGGTGAGGCCGGTGAAATAGAACCTGAAACGCTATGCTTACAAAGAGACAACGCCGATGCTTCGCATCGGGAATGTCAAATGTCCAAGCTCAAATGTCAAATAGATGCCGAATAACTCAAGGTCCAAACGCATTTTGGATTTTGGGTATTGGGATTTTAAATTTTGTTTGACATTTTGATTTTGGAATTGGGATTTCCGACGCGAAGCGTCGGTTATGTCGTGCTTTTTGCAGAACGATCCAGCGAGTTCAACCGTACCGCTTTGGCAAACTACATTATATGTAGAGAGCCGTAGGGAAACCAAGTCCGAACAGGGCGAATGCCACTTCTCACTTCGTTCGAAGTGGAATATCAAATCACAAGATCAAAAATGTCATTTTGACATTTAGGTTTTGGATTTAGAATTTCCACCCGAGCGGAGCGAGCGGTGGTACGGTGGTACGGCAGAGACCCGAAGCCAGGTGAGCTACCCATGACCAGGGTGAACCCCGTGTGAAAGCGGGGGGAAGCCCGAACCCGTTAGCCGTGCAATACTATGGGATGAGTTGTGGGTAGGAGTGAAAAGCTAATCGAACCTGGGAATAGCTGGTTCTCCCCGAAAAGAGTTTTGGCTCTGCGCGCATCGAATCTATCCGGAGGTAGAGCACTGGATGATTATCATTGGGGCAACCCAGGATCATCAATCAAACTCCGAATGCCGGAAAGAACTAATGCGCAGTAAGACCGTGGGGGCTAAGCTCCATGGTCGAGAGGGAAACAGCCCAGATCGCCGTCTAAGGCCCCAAAATCTACGCTCAGTGCAACAAAGGAGGTACCGCTTCAGAGACACCGAGGAGGTTGGCTTAGAAGCAGCCACCCTTTAAAGAAAGCGTAACAGCTCACTCGCTCAGAGGTGGTGCGCCGAAAATGTCCGGGGCTTAAGCGTAGTGCCGAAGACGCGAATCACCGTGCCTCACTTTTGTTCGGCACGGAAATGTCAAATGTCCAAGCTCAAATGACAAATAAATACCAAACGACTCAATGCCCAAACGCGTTTTGGATTTTGGATGCTAGAATTTTATATTTTATTTGACATTTGGATTTTGGAATTGGGATTTCCGCGGCGAGCAGCAGCGAGGCGCGGTGGTGGTAGGGGAGCATCTCTTGTGCTTTGAAGCCCTTCCGTAAGGAAGTGTGGAGCGCAAGGGAGAGAGAATGCTGGAATGAGTAACCGCAAGCCCGGTGCAATCCCGGGCCGCCGAAAACCCAAGGTTTCCGTGGCAATGGTAATCAGCCACGGGTGAGTCGGGACCTAAGGGAAAGCCGAAAGGCGTACCTGATGGACAGCAGGTTAATATTCCTGCACCTCGATTCATTTCGAAGGAGTGACGGATTCTAGTAGTCAAAGCGTGTTATTGGATTCACGTCCGGGGCATAAGGAAGCTTTCGAGGCAAATCCCGAAAGCACAATTCCAAGTGCAGCGGAAATTTCGACTTTCGAGTCGGAAAATTTTGGCGAGCAGGATTCCCAGAAAAACTTCTAAGGTTCAATGAATCGAGCCCGTACCGGAAACCGACACAGGTGGGTGCGTGGAGAACACGAAGGCGAACGGGTGATTCCTCGTTAAGGAACTCGGCAAAACAGCGGCCGTAAGTTCGCAATAAGGCCTGCCAGTGCTTCGCACTGGAAATTTCAAGATATAAGATGCAAGAAACAAACAATATTCAATAACCAATTTCCAACCGTTTGGATTTTGGAATTTGTTTGCACCTTGTTTCTTGGTTATTGGAGCTTCTAGTGCGGAGCGCTGGCTGCAACAAAAGACCCCTGGCGACTGTTTATCAAAAACACAGGTCCCTGCGAAGTGGTAACACCACGTATAGGGGCTGACGCCTGTCCAGTGCTGGAACCTTAACTTTGCCGGTCGCTGCGCGACTCGGCACGCGGACCAACGCAGACCGAACGCAGACTAACGCAGAAACATTTCCGCGTAAGTCCGCGTAAAGTCAGCGACTGTCAGCGTGCGAAGCCGCGTAGCGGCTGAGCGAACGAAGGGCCAGTGAACGACCGCGGTAACTATAACCGTGTTAAAGTAGCGAAATTCCTTGACGGGTAAGTTCCGTCCCGCACGAAAGGCGTAACGACTGGGGGACTGTCTCAACG
>Ga0155096_115_pt1 | contig 87278 bp, 90 predicted proteins | sample RifCSPhighO2_01_FD_106064 | JGI IMG/M metagenome (GOLD analysis project Ga0155096, IMG submission 106064) | Candidatus Terrybacteria bacterium RIFCSPHIGHO2_01_FULL_48_17
GAGGATTTCGCTGCTCTGCCTTGATTGGCCCCTTACCATCAATGGGCTCGCCAAGAGCATTGACAACCCTTCCGCGAAAGGCACGGCTGACCGGAACTGAAAGAATTTGGCCGGTGGGTACAACTTCATCGCCTTCGCTCGCGTAGCGATATTCGCCAAGCACCACGCCGCCAACTTCCTCGGCTTCGATGTTCAAGGCCAATGCCGAAACAGGGCCTTTTTTCGTACGAATTTCCAAAAGCTCCAAAGCGCCGGCTGGAGCAAGACCGGACATGCGTACTACTCCGTCTTTCAGCGACAACACGCGGCCGGTTTCTTCTGCCGCAACATCAAGTTTTGCTTTTTCTATTTCCGACTCAAGTTCTTTAATGATCGAACGGGAATCCATAAAGTTTCGAGGTTATTCTCCTCAGAGATTTACAATAGGTATCCCCTGCTCGCTGAATATGCTGAGGATGCGTCTTAAATTCCACGGCGCAAGGCGAAGTTGAAGTATTTTCTTTTGTTCCGCCTTATCCCGATGTATGAAAATTGTGCTGTATAAAAATCTCTTCTTTACTTCTACTCTTTGAATAGTTGAAAATGGAATTTCAAGTTTCTTAGACATCATTGGGAATATAATAATCATACCGCTAGTAATTTCGACTTTCATAAAACCCATACCGGTGGTAACCGCATCCCTAAACCGTGTATTGGTGGTAACCATATCCCTAACACCAACCGTGGAGAGAGTATAAATCCAAAAAGCTTGCTTACGAATCGTCATGTCCTAACTCATTAAAGAAAATAGTTTTTGAAGACGGCTTTTTATCGAAACGTCAACCGACTTTTGTCCTGCGCGAAGTTTTGCGCCGGCTAAAAGCGCGGGGTTTGTTTTCAGCTCTCGGTGCGGCAAAATCCCCTCATGCGCAACTTCTCCTTTGACAACACGTTTGTCTGCTCTATGCTCTAGCTCCTGTTCAATTTTTGCTAAAATCTCGCGGCTTTTGGATAACTGTCGCGTCCGATGAAGATACGTAACAAGCTTCCGAATAAGCTCCCGTCTCTTTACATCAGAAGCCCCCAAAATTGCTTCAATAAAAAGGTTTTGAATCTTGAATTTTGTGCTTTGGAGTTGATTTGCCATTTGGATTTCTTTAGATCAATTAGATGTTAGGTCAATTCCTCAATCGCCTTTTGAGCAAGTTTCTTTGAATCTTCTTTTGTCACTTCCCTCTCCAACACTTTCTCCGCCGCCCGAATAACCAATGACGCCATATCGCGACGGGCTTCAGAAAACAACAACGCGCGCTCGGCTTTGGCCTCGGCGCGCGCTTGCGAAACAATCTTTTCTGCTTCCTCGTTCGCTTTTACTATAAGGGTTTCGCGCCGTTCGCTTGCTTGTACTTCTGCCTTCTTAATAATCTCATCTGCTTTTTTCCGCGCCTCGCCTTCAATTTGCTTTGTTTCGGCATCAATGTTTTCCAATGCCTTACGCGATTCCTCGGCATTATCTACCGTCGCTTTTGCCAGTTTTTGGCGTTCTTTCAATGCCTTGAGCAAAGGTTTATAAACAAGTTTTGTTAAAACAAACGCCAAAATCCCAAAATTAAACATTTGGGCTAGCAAAAGCTTCCAATCCAAACCTAAGTTCGCTATAAGCTCTGACATAAAGACAGCGACCCTAATATACCCGGATTACATCCAAATGACCCTAATATTCAGGACATTCGGGTGATCCGTTCAGATCGTTCGTGTTGCTTCTAGACGAATTTAATCATCAGCGCAACAACCAAGGCATAGATGGCAATGGCCTCAGCAAAGGCAATAGCCAAAATCATTGCGGTCTGGATTTTTGGCGCGGCCTCCGGGTTCCTTCCCATCGCCTCCATGGCTTTTGCAGCCAAAATGCCAATACCAAGACCGGGGCCCAAAGCCCCCACGGCAATGGCAATAGCTGACGCAAGGGATTTCAAGCCCTCTTGCGTCTCTGGTGTTGCGACCTCATTAACTTCTGGCATAACACCTAAATAATAAAGGAAAATGCGGAAAAAGGCAAAACCCGATTAATGCTTGTGGGCTATGGCCATAGTAAGGAATACCAATGTCAACACTGCAAACACAAGCGCCTGGATAAACCCTACAAAAAGCTCAAGCCCTAAAAACGGTATGGGGGCAATTACCGGGATTAAAGCACCGATCACAATCAACAGCACCTCGCCCGCAAAGATATTGCCGAACAACCGAAAGGAAAAGGATAAAATTTTTGCAAGTTCGCTTATGGCCTCGAGTAAGCCAACGAAAAACAAAATGGGGCTTTTGAATGAAATAAACTTCCCGATGTGGCGGAAAGCTCCCAGTGAAGTAATTCCCATAACGTGAGTTGCAACCACGGCAATAAGAGCAATTGCTAAGGTGTTATTTAGATCGCTGAAAGCAGAACGCACCAAAGGAACCAGATGGCCGGCGTGCTCTATAGTGAGTGATCCAACACCCGGCAAAACTCCCATCCAGTTCGCCGTTATCACAAAAAAGAAAATAGTAAGCACTAGTGGTGTAAATTTTTCTGATTTTGAACGATCTTGCGTAACGCTATCCATAAGCGACAAAAGGCCTTCAAAAACCATCTCTACCGCTGCCTGTCCTTTTTGCGGAACAAGGCGTAACATGCGGGAAAACGCAAATGCAAACCCGACCAACACAGCCATGGCCAGCCACGATGCCAGAAGCGTGTTTGTTACAGGGAAAAAACCAAGATGACCGATGGTTTCAGTTGAAAGGGATATTTCGTGCATAGCTAAAGGAATTTTCGAACTTTATACCAAATAATTACTCCCGTCACAATAAGCGAGAAAAAAAGACCAACCAAAAGCAGCCACGGAGATGTACCAAGAACCCTGTCCAAGGCCCTCCCACCAAAAAGCAGCACGACAATAGGAATGGCGACTGAATATCCAAATTCCCATGCAAACCGTAGTGCAGGAAACATATTCTTGCCATTCTCTTTTTCTTGCAGCATACTATATATAATCCCTCTATAAGAATACCAAAAAACCTATGACTGTCAAAGAAATACACGAACTTGCGATTGCCTTTGGCAAGAAAAACGACTTCCGGATGGAAGAGGAAATTGTGCGTGATTTAACGCGCAGGAAACAAAAATATGAAAAGCTTTCAGACGACGAAAAGGAACTTTATGACAAGGATCTGTTCGAAAACCCATATGCGGATACAAGAATTCTTTACGATTCCGGCAAAGATGTAAAACGTGTACTCGCTGGTATTGATATTGAAACGGCCGAAGTTTTGTTGGCGGACCGCTTGGGAGGAATCGACTGCCTTATCCCCCACCATCCCGTTGGAAAGGCCTTAGCACGATTGGATGAGGTTATGCACTATCAGGCAGATATTCTTGAACAATACGGCGTACCTATCGGGATTGCAGAATCGCTCTTGAAATTACGAATCTCCGAAGTTTCCAGAGGCCTTTCCCCGAGAAATCATGAGCGGGCGGTAGATGCTGCAAAGAAGCTCGACATGTCCCTGCAATGCGTACATACGCCAGCTGACAACATGGCAGCGCAATTTTTAAAACAAAAAGTTGAAAAAGCAAACCCTCGGTATGTATCGGATCTTTTGGAGCTTTTACGCACAATACCGGAATACTGCGAGGCGATAAAACTCGGCATGGGGCCAATGCTTTTTGCTGGAGATGAAAACCGAAGATGTGGAAAAATTGCTTTTACAGAAATTACCGGAGGAACAGAAGGGTCAGCGGCAATTTATGAACGGCTTGCACATGCTGGCATCGGAACGATTATCGGTATGCACATGTCGGAGAAACATAAGGAAAATGTCGAGGCCGCGCATATAAATGCCGTTGTTGCCGGACATATGTCAACCGACTCGATTGGTATGAATTTATTTTTGGATGAACTTGAGAAGAAGGGAGTCGAAGTGATTGCATGTTCGGGGCTGATACGGGTATCACGAACTTGAAGATTTAACAATTTAAAGTTCAAGAGTTCAATAGCGAAAAGCCCGCCGAAAGGCGGGCTAAGTGTTAGTGTTCTTTATGAATCGTTGCGGCTATGGCAACATTGGGCTCCCGAAGAAAACGCTCGGCAAAATCTGCCTCTTTTCCCTGCGGGACATGTACAATAACATTCATGGAAACATACGAAGTAAAATCCTTTGCCTCGCATCCCAGCCGAGAAATCGTATTCAGGGCTTCGGCCTGCGTGATGCCCCGTTTAAAAACAACCCGAATTACTCCATCTTCAATGTGATAGGGCATTATGCCTCACCTATGGTTCTTTCAATTTTCTAGGCCCACCCTATCGCACCCAACCTTTTATGTCAAGATTACGACTCATCTATACGGTTTTCTCCCTCAGCAACGGCTTCATATCGAATCTCTATATGCTGACCGTCATGAAGCTCTGTGGTTTCATATGTTTCAACTTGACGTCCATCAACAGTCATTATGATACGGTGCTTTTCATCTGCAACAGCGTCCAGAATTTGGCTTTGGTTAAATGGTTTTCCCCAAATCGTAAAAAAATCTCCCATAACAAATGTATGTCGAATGGGCGCCTCAAGATGAAGCGTTCCTACACCATCGTGCGTGTGGATCGGATGCAAACACAATCCATTAACGCCGATATTTGACGGGATAGCAACCGACTCGCCATTAATAATAATGGATAAGCGTGGATGTTCGTGCATGGCAAGGGTCTGATGGTTCACACAACTTTCCGTTGCGGAGAATTCTGCTGATCCAGCGCTCAACCGAAACCACCAAACCCATCCGGCTATCCCTGCTGCCGCGACAATAAGCGCAAGAATACCCCATGTGCGTGCCGTGCGGAAACGACGCGCGCGCCCAATGTTTTGTTTCCTTTGCTCACGACGCTCTTTGCGCAACGTCTTTTTGTCTTGCTCCATATAAACTCTTTTTTATAATAATTTCGGTTACCTTGCAAGAAGAGCACCAAATTTAATGCCCTCTATGCAACAAGGGGGACAATAATATTATCATCCTTCGGAAACGAATATTTTGAATTGCTCATAGGGTACGGCGCCGCAGATCCATTTATGGGTTCCGGTGTTGTAGAAAAACGGAACGCCGCCGCAATGGCCCTTATCGTACTCATCCATTTTTTTGGCATTTTCGGGATTATGCCATACCTCATATTTTTCAAATACCACATTAAGCTCTTGTTCTACCTTTTGGATAAGCGGCTTCATACGAATACAGTGAGGACACTCGCCACCATAAAATTCCAGTAATCGTTTATCGTCCATAAATATTTTGTATGAAAGATATCTCCTATTTATTTTTTCAATAGATATCCGACTCGACCAGGAAGACGCTCGAGCTTACCTGCCGCAACGAGCCGCGCGATAATACGAGTTACGGTTTCGCGCGCAAGTCCGACTTTTTGTGCAATTGCGTCATGCGTAAGATAAGGCAAGCGCACAGAACCATCCGATTGTTGGTTGGTTCCTACCCGAGTCAATTCCCTAAGAACCTTACTTGCCGCATCGCCGGCTAGGGCATCAGCAAGCTTTTCTTCAGCATCACGCAACCGTTGTGCAACAAGTTTAAGCGTTCGCAAAGCGATCTCGGGATGCTGGGCAAGAATTGCCTCAAGGTCCTTTCGGGAAACGATACATAATTTTGTGAGGCCTTCGGCCACAAAAAATCCAGGTGGGGGCTGTTCGGCAAGATCAGCAAAAATTTCCCCTGGTCGAATCGTAGCAAGCGTTATGGTTCTCCCCTGTTCGGTAATTTTAAAATGAAGCGCCCCTTCTTCTACGAAAAACGCTCGGCCTTTTGCCGAAACAATCCCAAGATCGGGACGGCGGGGAAAAATCGATTCACCATCCCTGCAAATATGTTCAACCGCCAAATGCATCAATGCATCCAACATGTCTTTGGGAGGATCTCGCAACAAAACTACAGAACGCACCACTTCAAGACGTACCATATTTCCCTTATATCATAAACATCCTCGCCCGACAACTAAAATGTTGTTACGTTTCTTTATTTGAAATATTGCGAAGGCGATCAAGTTGATTGGAAAATTTTTCAAGACCGCGCTCGGCATCGTCATACGCGCGTACCGCATTACGTAAATGCCCGCCAGCGATCCGAAACCGTTCCCCAAACATGAGAAGCTCCTGGTCAAGGGCTTTTAGGCCCGCAAGAATTTCGCGCGCAGAAGAAGCAACCTGCATTCCTCGCAAACCAATTAAGATGGTTCGTAAATAAGCGAAAAAAGTGCCGGGGGACATGGGAATAATTGCGCGATCAAAAATCGCATCGGCAAGATCCGGAAGGGCAATAATCTCTGAATATACGCCTTCGGATGGAATATAGAGCATGGCAAAGTCCGCTGTACCCTCTTGAGGCACAATATATTTTTTCCTGATTGCCTCTGCGTGTTGCTTCACGACCTGCGTAAATTCCTTTTGCGCATGCTCGCGCGCTTCGGGAGACGAACGCTTCAGACGTTCATACGCTTCCATGGGAAATTTTGAGTCGATAGGAATGAGTAATTCACCTGCACGAATCACAAAATCGACCCTTTCCCCGGACCGAAAAGTAAATTGCTTCTGCCAAAGGCCTGCTTCTTCACCCCCAGGCAGGTGCTGGGCTAAAATATTTTCAAGTAATTTTTCACCCAAAGCTCCACGGACGCGTGGCGGTTGCAAAATCTCCTGAAGTCGTGCAATATCTTTAGATTGTTCAAGCACTCGGCTTAACGCGGAACGCTGCTCAACCAATTGGTTTGAAACATCACGTATTACATCCTGGGTTGAAGAATGCGATCGCTCGGTCATTTGTGCTAAATGCCCAATTCTTCGATCAAGCATCGCAACGGTCTCTGAAATACTTCGGGAAAGTTGTTCAACCTTTCCCTTAAGCTCTCCGTTCTCACCCTGTTGGCTCCGTCGCTTATCCCAAAGGATAAATGCGGCAACAACTATTGCTACCGCAAGAAAAAAAATAGCTAATGGAAAAACAAAAGACATTTTATTGATCAGTTCGTTGAAGACGCGGCAAAAGCTCCTCAAATCCCTGGCGGTCAAACCCTTGGCTCGGCAAAGAAGTTTCTGGCGGTATTTCCGCTGCCTTCTGAATCGCTTCTCGCGCCTGCAACAAAGACCACGCGATCATGCCCACGGCCAGAATCAGCGCGCCAATTGCGGCAAAAGACCAAATCCAATAAGGAATACGTTTGGTGTGCATACGAAATACTACGGCCTTGATGCGCGAAATATCATAAATCCCGAAATGGTAAACTGCGGCAATTCATTCCGCTGTCCGCTCGATGAAACTCCTGATATGACAATTACGACGGGAAGGAGATCAAATTCGCGAAAGAGAGAAGTGATGCGTTCGCTTTCGGTTTGAGCCGTAATTTTAAACACCACATTTTCAAAACCAGGAGTGCCGGCTGCCGGATCAGAAAAAGTGATAACGGCATCTTGAAGCATTTGATTGGTTGTTTGTGTAACTTTTTGTTTTGCCGAATTAAACGATGTGAAATCGAGCACCGGTACGAGATCACGAACTTGTTCCGTATACGGAACAAGTTCTGCGGCATCCTGTTTTAACGATGCCAATAATCGAATTTGCGCTGTGGCCTCTTCTGTCTGTTGTCTTTTCGTTTGAATAGAAGTGAGTTTTTCCGGTAAGATGTTTCTTGCTGCAAGAATAACAAGACACGCAAAGAGAATTACTCCAAAACGAAGAGCCAAAAAAACAACTAGCTTGCTTTTGGGAAGTCGCCTCATAAACAAAACAGTGGCCTAAAAACAGGAAATAAACTGAAGGGCAAAATTAAATGGAATATTAGATGACGATATATTAAGTTTAGGAGATACTTTGGTCGTAAACAAAGCCGAGTCGTTGATGCGCTCGTGAATGGATAAATATGCTTCGTCGGTATCTGCAATGCCGGTGATTGAAACACGAGCATCTTGCTGAATTGTTAATTGCTGTAATTGTATGCCCTGGCCGAGTATCGCGTTTTCTATCCGCGGCAATATATCGGCAAAAGAACAACGAGTGTTTTGTTGAAATGCTTGTCGGGCTATAGCTACAGCACTATTAAACTCTTGCGCCTGCCCAACAAGCTCTGTAACTTCAGGATTTGTCTTTGCCTGAAGCGCGTCATTGGCCGCCTTTTCTTGAATTGTTACAATTGCAAACGTTGCGGCAAATATGATGGCACTCACCGCTACACCCAGCGCAATTGTATTTCCCGCAAACCTGATAAAAAATTCCGAGACACTTCGAGAATATGCTTCTTCGGTACGCACGGACATAAGATTAACCAAATGATCCTGGCTTCGAGGTATAATTCCCCTCAACGAAGCCCCTCTAATGGCCGCTTTAGAAAGTTCGTGCTCTATGGTGGCAAAGCTTACGGTAATTCCCAACTGCTCAAGCTCTTGTATCGCCTTTATGGTTGCATCATCAATAAGGCCATCTATCAACATACGACGCGTTGCAATGTGTTTGGTATGATCTTCGATTTTTAAAAACCGGACAAGCGTAGTCAGCTCGCGCGCAATCATTGCCGCCCGCTCCTCTGGTGTCACTGAATCAATAATCACATGATGCGGAAACCTCACTGCATCTCCCTCGATCGCTGCGGCAAGCACTGCATCGGAAAATAGATACGCGACAAAGCCCGGACGGGCAGGATCTTGGGTAAGCCCGCGGGCCACGGAAAGCATAAGCGGTTCCGCGGCAACCACCCGCAATCCCGCAGAGTGCGCTGCAACAAGATACGGCTCAACGTCTTGTTTCCGCGCTGCTATAACTACATATTCCTTCATGGCTTCCGTGCCCTCTTGTGTGTTGTGCGCGACCAATTGCCAGTCGATAAATGCTTCTTTTGGCGAAACAGGAAGCATGCTCTCTGCCTCCAAACGAAGCATTGAATCAATATCCTCGTTTCGTGTACCAGGAGGAATCGTAACCGTTTTTGCAAAAAGCGGAAGGACGGGCAATGAGAGTACGACGCTATGAGTGGATAAGGGCATTGGTTTTGCTTTTGTGATTGCCTCTTTCAATGCCATTTCAACTGCTTTCGCATCGATAAGTTTACCGGAAGAGATGCTGCCAGGCGGCAAAGGTACAGCGCCCTCAGTAACTACTGCCGGTGGAAGATTGGGACCCTGGACAATAAGCTCTGCGACACGAACCCGCGCTTCTTCAATGGCCACACCGGCGATATGCTCGTGGCCTTGTACGGCCGTAATCAACGCATCAATATATGTTTTTCCAGGAAATCGGAATTTCATATAGTATTGTATCCTTTCTCCATATTAACGATTTCGTTCGCCAGGGACAAATGAAGGTTCTGGTTTTAGCGGTTCTGCAAGACGGGAACGGCGCAAAATTGCTTCCTCAATTGCTGCGCGCGGATGGCCGAATCGCGTACGAGATAATTCCCGCAAAGAACGAATACGGTCCGCACTAAGTTGCATGGGTCTGGCTATACGGATATTAAAGGGACGCTCAACTCGTCCTGATACCAAAAGTCGCACATATGCATTGAAATTTTCGATGTTTACCAGATCATCTTCACCAAATACTGGAGCGAATTGTTTTACCAAAAATTCAGCATCTTTCGGGCCTATCCGAAACGACACCAAAGATCCGACATTTCCGAATACCGCCTCACGAATAGAATCGGAAAGTTGGGCAATAAACTGGTGTGCCAAAACCATATTGAGCCGATACTTTCGTGCCTCGGAAAGAATGGTTGCGATCGAATCGGTAGTAAAATTCTGGAACTCATCAATATAGAGATAGAAATCGCGACGCCCTTCTTCAGCGATATCCGCGCGTCCCATGGCAGCCATTTGCATCTTTGCGACCAAGATGAGTCCTAATAAGCTTGAATTCACTTCCCCTACGCGTCCTTTTGAGAGATTCGCGATGAATATCTTACCCTGATCCATAAGATCCCGGAGATTAAATCCCGATCGCTGCTGCCCAATGATATTTCGCATCATCTCATTTTCAACAAAACGACCGACTTTTGATATCAAATAGCCAAGCATTTCTGATTTATGAAATTCGGTTGTTTTTGCCATTTCTTTTTCCCAGAAGGCCCGAACCATGGGGTCGGTTACCTTCGGCAACAATTGCCGCAAATATGCCTCATCTGTAAAAATACGAGGAATTTCAACGATAGTGCCTGGGTTTTCGCGATCCGCCATAAGTGTTAACATGGCATTTCGCATATTATGTTCAAACATCGGCCCAATAACTTCTGGGGGAAACAGCTTCATGAAAATCGCAATCATTTCCTGAACGGCAAAATCCTTTTGTTCTGGACTAGACCATTCAAGCATATTTAGACCAACCGGTCTTTCCATATCTGCAGGATCAAAATAAACTACATCTTCCGCGCGTTCTGACGGAACCATACCAAGCACCGCTTCTGCCAAATCGCCATGGGGATCTACTACCGCCACTCCGTTACCTGCAATGAGGTCTTGGGCAATGAGATTACGAAGAAATGTTGTTTTCCCTGTCCCGGTCTGCCCCACAACATATAAATGCCGGCGCCTATCTTCCGATGCCAGGCGCACCTTTGTCTCAATGCCGCGGTATGTATTTATGCCAAGTTCAAGCCCCTGGGCCGGCAAATTTACCGGGGGGGCTGCTGGTTTTGCCTTCACAACTTTCACCTTTGGCGTTTCTAATGCCACGCTTGGAAAATGGAAAAGGGAGGTCAACTCTTCCGTGCTACATAAAAAAGAAGCGGCCGGATTGAACGTTCTAAATGAATAGCGGTAAATAAGATCCCTTAATGCCCTATTTTTCGTGTTAAAAAACCGAACGGAATTAAGATGCGGTGTATGGTATTGGGAAAATGCGGCCTCCAGATCTTCAAGCATCTGATCCGCTCTCGCCTGATGGGGTGCCGAAGTAATGATACGAAGATTTGTTTCAAACATCGGCTTTGCGGCCTTTTGTTCCAGCGCCTTAACGATTTCCTGGATAAGAGGCGTGACTGGTTGAAAAGATTCTGCAAAATATGGCGTTGCGGCACGGCGCCGGGCTTCGGGCGTTCCTTCGCGCGGCTGTGGCATCATTTGATAGGATTTCGCCGACGACTTTCCCCCGCGGAGCATTGCAGCCGCTTGCCCCCACAAGGATAATTCAAAACGCGCGCGCTCAAAAGAATGGCCCGCTTTTTGCATTTGCCGCGCGATACGACGCCCACGTGTTGCTTTGTTTTTCCCTGCGGGACGAATAATAAGCTGTATTGCAGCACCCTCCCCCTCTGCTTCAAGTTTCGACAATGCACCGGTGAGCGCTCGCAAAGGATCCGATTCCAGAATTTGATAGGTCTTCAACGGCAACGCCCAATCATGTTCGAACCGTGCGTTCGCGCCCGCGTGCGCCCCCTGTGGATGAAAAATATTATAATCACCAACACGTTCTACTTCGGCAGTCGGGTACACGGCATGAATTGCCTTTTCAACAGGGGCAACCCATCTATGAGGAGAAGCAACAAAAAATGCAAGTTCCTCTCCGACATTAGGCAATGCAATTTCAAGCGCAACGTAAGGTTGTCCGGTAAACCACGTATGCATACCTTGCTCATGAATATGAAAGAGGGCTGCATACAACTGCTCCATAACCGCAATTTTTTCTCGCTCTTTTGCAACATCCTCCCGCTCAAAAACACGAGGCAAAGAAACCCGCAATAATTGGTAATTGAGTGAACGCTCTAAAACAAAGCGGCGATCCCAACGAGAGAACCACCAAAAAACTCCGCCTGCAAGCGCCACGATGATAGACAATACGATAAAAGTTATCATGAACGGAAAGGGCCCTTATTGACGGTGTAGCTTGCCGCGTTTTATAAGTTCATTAAAAAGCTTATCAACAAGAACATCGTGGAACGCGTCAAGGACGTATGCAGAATCGATGCTGCGGGCAAGCCGTATAGCTGGTTCAATGCCTTCAGTCAAAGCAATTTGCGCAAGCGCCACAACCTTCCGTGCGTCTGGCATAGCAGCAATATCGCGCGCATCCGGATGCACAAGAGCTCCTTGCACCGTTTGCTGCGGCATAACGGGTACCGTGGGACGTATTCGATGCGACTCTTCCTGCACACGTTCGCGCAATCGTTCTTTTATCTCATCGTGGCGTTCGGGTCTCCCTATCGCCTCTCGATGTTCCCCAAGAACTTCTTCCCATCTTGGATGTAAAACTTCCGGCCGCTCACTAGTAGCACGTGGATTTTCATTTGCCATTCTCTTATTATACCACGGATAACCCAATCTTTCGCTGACTCATGGTATAATAAAGTTAATGGGAAAACATACGGTATGGGCGCTGTTGGGCATCATTATTATTGGTGCCATTTTCCGTTTGTTAAATCTCACCACTACCCCACCCGGCCTTTGGCCGGATGAGGCCGTAAATGGGCTCAATGCCCTTGAGGCGTTGTCCCAAGGCGACTTTAAAGTATTTTATACCGACAATTTCGGGCGTGAGGGACTTTTTATTAACCTGCAGGCCTTTTCTATAAGCATTTTTGGCGCAACATCGTGGGCACTCCGCTTTGTGGCGGCTGTTATAGGCATCTTTACAGTAGGTGCCCTTTTTTTTGTGGGACGAGAACTTTTCACAAAAACATATCATCCTCACATGACAGCCCTTGTGGCTTCCTTGTTGGGCGCCGTTTCGTTTTGGCATGTAAACTTTTCGCGAATCGGATTTCGCGCGATTCTTTTGCCGCTTTTTGCATCACTTGCGGTCTGGTGGATGATTTCCGCCATGCGCAACCGTTCGCAAATAGCGTTTGCGGCATCTGGATTTATGTACGGAATTTCTCTTTCAACATATATCTCCGCCCGTTTTCTGCCTATTCTTGCGCTCGTGTGTTTTGTTTATGACCTGTGGCGGGAGCATAAAAACAAGAACGGAGCCCAATGGAAGTCCTTTGTCATTGTCTGGGGATGGTGTTTTATCGGGTTTTTTGTCGCGGCACTACCGCTTTTGGGATATTTTGCTTATCATCCGGCAGATTTTTTTGGGCGCGCAAATGATGTAGCCGTTTTTGCAGCAGCAGATCCTATCGCCGAATTTACGCGCTCACTCACAAAAACATTAGGCATGTTTCATGTGGCGGGTGACAATAATTTTCGACATAATCTTGGAGGATCGCCTCAGCTTGATTTATTGAGCGGTATTCTTTTCCTTACGGGCATCGCAGTTGCTCTATCGCTATTACTGCGCCTGCGAAACGCAAAGGGAAGAAGATTTTATATGGTGGTACTTTTTGTGTGGTTTGGCCTCATGCTCCTTCCGGGAATCCTTTCTCAAGAAGGCGTACCGCATGCTTTAAGAACACTTGGCGCGATTCCCCCGGTGATGTTAATTGCGGCACTGGGGTTTGGTTGGCTTGCAGAAAGAACGACGAAAATGTTGGGACGTCAGTGGTCACACATCGCATTAATGGGTTTACTGACTATCGTTTCTGTTATTAATTTTTACCAATATTTTTTTGTATGGGCCTCACATCCGGAAACACAAAAAGCGTTTCGGTATGATCTTACTGTTATGGCAAAGGTGCTGCGAGAACAGCACATATATACTCAAAAAGTTGTTGTCATCAACCAGCCGGGCGCAACGGTTGAAAATTCTTTTATTGAGCTCGCTCCCATACGCTTTTTAGATTATGCGGATTCGACCATTATCTACAAAGAAAGCACACGGCTTGCGGAAATTATCCCTCAATTTGAAAAAACCATGCTCGTTCCACTCCAAGCAAATGATCAGGAATTAGAAGCTTCACTGCGAGCGCTTTTCCCAACGGTAAAACGCAAAGAAACACAAGGAATAGAATACTTCTCACTATAAACCTAAGATATGCTTTGGCGCTTTTTTAAACTCGACATGTTGCTTGCGGCATTTCTTTTAACGGTAATGGCCGTTTCGGCATTTAGTTCGTCCTGGGGGGATACGCTTACGTATGACGAGGATGCTCATATTGGAGCAGCGGTTTCTTATATTACCCAAAAGGACATGCGCCTCAATCCCGAACATCCGCCACTTGTTAAGGATCTCGCGGCGCTCCCGCTTCTTTTTATTCCAAACCTTATTGTGCCGACTAATCACCCTTCGTGGATCGATGAAGTAAACGGGCAATGGAATTTTGGAAAGGCGTTTCTGTTCGAATCTGGAAATGATGCCGACCTTATCGTGCGATTAGCACGTATTATGCCGATGGTTTTGATGCTTTTGCTTGGCGCGGTTTTGTTCTGGGTGGTACGCGAAATAGGAGGAACGCTCTCCGGACTTTTTGCGCTTGCGCTTTTTGTTTTTTCACCAACTATTCTTGCACATGGGCGTTTGGTCACGACAGACGTTGCGGCGGCATTAGGGGCGTTTCTTGCAACCTATTTGCTCCTGCGGTACTTCGCAAAGCCAACATGGAAACGTCTTTTTGCTGCCGGAATTGCATTTGGGATTGCGGAGGCATTAAAATTCTCACTTATTTTATTAATTCCCTACTTTGCCGTACTTGCTTTTGCGTGGTGGCTGTTTTCTTTCATATCTTTTAAAAAAGATGTGGCGAAATCGTTGTGTATATTTTTAGGAGGAACGGTGCTTGTCGGCATCATTGGCTATATGGGTATCGTTTATCCCCTTTATATGTGGCATGTCTGGGATTATCCGCAGAGCAGACAAGTTGCAGATATCCGTGCAACGCTTGCCAATAATCCAAACCAAACACTCACTACAATTCCCGAACAAATGGCCCGTAACTTTTTGTTACGTCCCCTTGCCCAATACGCTTTTGGGATTACCATGGCCACACAGCGGGTGGCGGGCGGCAATACAACGTATTTTTTGAGAGAAGTTTCCGCAGAAGGACGATGGTATTATTTCCCGATAGTGTTTGCTCTCAAAGAACCGACGGCAATGTTTGCTCTTGTATTACTTGCGCTTATGACGGGCCTTTATGCCTTCCGAATGGCAATATCCCGCTCTTTATCGGGATCGCAGGGTTTGAGGAACGCGATTTTAGAAATTGTGAAGTGGAAACGTAAACATTTCGTGCATATCGCGTTTCTTCTCTGGATTCTTTTTTATCTTGCCGTTTCAATCAAAGGCAATCTCAATATCGGCATACGGCATCTTATTCCTATTTATCCCTTTTTGTTTGCACTCACCGCAATTGGGCTCGCGGTATGGCTTAAGCGCGAACGGCATGGTAAACCCGGAGGGTTTCGCACTATTCTCGAAAATACCAGGGGGCTTTTCGCCAGCGGAGCAAAAGGAGCTGTAGTCGCTGTTTTTTTCGGAATGCTTGCAGTTGGTACGATTCGCGCGTGGCCATACTATCTAACCCATTTTAATATCCTTGGGGGAGGATCCGAAAATGGATACGTCTACGTCGTTGACTCAAATCTTGATTGGGGTCAGGATCTTAAGCGTTTGGCCAACTTTGTTGAAGAAAACAACATAAAGAAAATTGCAATCGACTATTTTGGATTAGCACCCCCAGAATATTACATAAAGAATGCGGTAATAGAACATTGGTGGGCAGAAAGAGGACGGCCGTCGGGATGGTTTGCGGTTTCCGCGACCTTCCGACAGGGACAGTGCGCACGCCCTGGACAAAAATTCCAGGGTCTAACCAGACAATACTGTTTTCTCAACGCCTATACCCCTATAGCCGTCATTGGTCATTCAATATTTGTATATAATTTTTCGCCTCAATAAAATGGCTACGATTAATCGTTCCAAAGAGCAACTCCAAGAATTACAAAACGATATTGCGGCAAATATCCGGCTGCGAATCGCAATTATCGTTTCGTATGGAGTGCTATTTGGTTTATTGCATCTTTTGGCAGTGCGTCAAAGTCCAGTATCATGGGCCGTTCTTGGGGCTGCGCTCGTTACGACATTTATTATTTGGCTGCTTTTTATTCGTTTTCCCATTTCTCCAGATCCAGAACGCCTTGCCGATGCCTACTTCTGGTTCTTAATGGCCGATATGGTCGGAGTAACCATAGGATTGATGCTGGGAGGAGGATTTGGGATTAACGGAGTCCTTATACCGCTTATCTATGTTGTGCACGGTTCTCTTGTATTCCCAAGCGTAATCCAGCGCACCGTGGTATTTATTGTAGCCACGGGCTTGTATTTTGCGGCTTCGGCCGCTGAATTTGCAGGAATCGTCAAGGTTGACTATGTTTTTCCGTTTCTGGAGGATGCAGCAAAAGATCCAGGAATCTTCTTCACCAAGCTAGTCATTACCACCGTTGCCATCCCGATTTTGGGTTTTTACACGAATATCTATGCCAACCGGCTCCAGATAAGAAGAAAGGAGCTCTGGCGAGAACGGGATTACTTAGCAACAATTCTTGCAAACCTTACCGCAGGAATCATTGTGTTAGGAGAAAACCAAAAAATCGTCTACACAAATGCCATCGCTGCCCGTCTGCTTGGCGAACCAAAAGAGATAAAAATCGGGGCTGATCTTTCAACTATCGGGCTGCTTTCGCGAGAACAAAAGTTACGGGAAGAATTTCTAGTACTTATTCAAAGCGTCTTAGATAAGAAAGAGTCGCGCTCAGCCACTCTCTCGATGGGGCCTCTCTTGGTTTCTGTTACCCCTATTCCCATTCCCCCGCCCACCATCACCGCATTGCGAACCATCCTTGTCTTGCAAGACGTAACGCGGGAAAAACTACTCGACGCGCTCAAATCCGATTTCGTTACCATTGCCGCCCACCAATTGCGCACACCCTTATCAACCTTGAAGTGGACCATCAACGAGCTTCTGAACGAAAGTTTCGGGTCTGTCGCGGAAGAGCAGGCACAAGCGCTGCGCAATGCCTTCAGCACAACGGAAAACATGATTCATCTTCTAGGGGATCTACTTGAATCAGTACGTTTTGAGGAAGGAAAATTCGCATACGAATTCAAACCAATCGTCTTGGAGGATCTTGCCCAAAAAGTCATTGCGGATACCACATCGCTTGCAAAATCAAGAAGGGTAGAGCTTTCTCTCGCGCTCCCCACTCCCCCTCTTCCTCCAATCGTATGCGATCCTGAAAGAATTAATTTTGTGCTCACAACTTTTGTAGACAATGCAATCACCTATAACCACGAAGGGGGCAAGGTACAGGTTATCCTCGAAGCAAAGCCGGACGAAGTCATTGTCGAGGTGCAAGACAATGGCATTGGAATACCCCAACGAGAGCAAACGATGCTGTTTACCAAATTCTTTCGTGCTTCAAACGCCATCCGAACAGAAGCGACAGGATACGGCCTTGGACTTTACATCGCACGCAATATCGTCGAAGGGCATGGAGGAAATATGTGGATGCGATCGGAAGAAGGGAAAGGGTCAACGTTTGGATTCAGCTTGCCGCTTAATCCGGAACGCCTCCCGAGAGGACCCCAAGAACTTATTGCAGCACGTTTACGCATACCGATGCGACCAAAATAATTACAGTTTCGTGAAACAAAAATGCGGCCTTCCGGGGCCGCATTTTTTGTTACACGATTTGCGCAGTTTCTCGTTTACTTATAAAATACTTTCCCTGGCGTGCGAACATCAATATATTCCAAGGCAAGTCGCTCCTCCGGAGAAATTACCTGCGCCAATACTTCTCGCAGCGCCGATGCCTGTGCCGCAAGATCTCCTGCGGGATCAATAATCACGAACCAACGTTGCGCGGTCTCCGCGCGAAATTCATGTTCACCTGCACGGATGATGCGTACCACAAGCACTCCAGCAATATTTTTTAATATATCTCGAACTTCAGATAACGCCCCAAGTTCTTCCTCGGAAAAAACCGATTCTCCAAGATGTGCATCCGCGCGTGTCGTATCAATAATACTTATCACCAATGCTCCTTCGGATTTTGGCGCCTCGTCAAAAAGAACGCCATAACGATCTGCGGCAAAACATTGCTGGGTATCTATAGTGCCCTGCTCAAACTCCTTGCCCACACACCAAAGGGCAGCAAGTGTCCGCTCTTGTATATGAACGAAAAATCCAAAGGGCCGCAGAGTGTAACGAATGTTTACTTCTTGAAGGCGTGGAAATTCTTGCACTAACACGGCGCGGATATCCGCGGGTCTCAAAAACACCATGCTCATTTGCGCAACGCCAAATCGTTTTCCAGAAAAATGATCGACGATAACCTGCTGCATAGCATCGGGCGAGACGCGGTCAGCGCCTTCAAACCGAACATGCTTAACATTCAAAAGACCCATTGGGCCAATAACATACCACACGCCACCAAAAAGAGCTATGATAAAAATGCCGCCAAGAATTATCCGAGGCGGTATTTTAAGTTTTTGCGGAAAGACGAAAGATTTGTTTTTTCTCCTTGCCTTACGATAACGGATAGTTCCCATACAATATTAAAGGATAGGAATTAGGGAATAGAATACGCCCGGGGATTAGATTAAAACGCGGGGAAGCAAAGGATTGATACGGCTTAACACTTCGTATGGGATCGTTCCAAGTTTCTCGGCAAGCATATCTGCGGAAATCTCATCTTGTGCTTGTTCCCCAATAAGCACTGCCTCATCTCCCATTTTTGCAGCGGTAATCTGCGTGACATCTACCATGATCATATTCATACAAACCCGGCCTAATACCTTTGCGCGCAATCCTCGTATCAATACCTCGCCAGCGCGAGAAAGCGCACGATCATATCCATCAAAATATCCCACAGGTAACACCGCAATGCGGCTATCGCGGTTTACTTTTTCGGAAAGCCCGTAGCCGACCGGTGTTCCCAAAGGCACATTTTTAACCTGTGCAATTCGTGTTTTCCAGGACAACACCGGCTTTAAGTGTAATTCCTTCCCATGAATTTCGGCAGCTTTTGCAACTTCAGGCGAAGGCCAAATGCCATAAAGCGCGATGCCCACGCGCACCAAATCAAAATGAGTTTCTGGGTGTAAAAGCGCTGCGGCAGAGGCCGCCACATGCCGTATCAAGTTCGGGAAGCCAGTTTTTGCGCTCTCGTTTAGCGCACGCTTAAATTCCGAAAGCTGGGCGCGAAAATAAGAGCGGTCGTGGGTATCTTCAACATTTGCAAGGTGGGTCGCGATCCCCTCCGGCACAATCCACGAAGAAGTTCGCGCAGCGTTTAATATCTTTGAAACCTCTTCGGGCCACATTCCCTGTCGCGTAGTGCCGGTTTCAACCTTTATATGAATTTTTGCCGGTTTTCGTTGCTCAAGGCCAGCTGCAGCAAGACCCAACATAGTATCGTGATCATAGACCACTTGACGCAAGCCCGCGCGTACAATATCTGCTAAGCGATCCTCCGGAGTCCAGCCCAACACCAATATGGGTGCGGCCACTCCTTTCTCGCGGAGCATTAATCCCTCATCAACCGAGTCAACCCCGAACCACTCGGCTTCGTCAGCAAGGAGTTGTGCGACCTCCGATAATCCGTGACCGTAGGCATTTGCTTTAACTACCGCTAAAAAACGCGTTGATGGCGACAATAATTTTTTAAGCTCCCGGACATTATGCCGTAAAGCATCGCGGTCAATTTCTACCCATGTTCGATGTTGAGAGCTTGACATAGAAATAAGGGTTTGTATAATACTGTTAGTACGTTAACTCAAAAGGAGAGAGAAATAATGGAGCTTACAATAGCGCTTGCAGCTGCGCTGGGATGGCTCGTAGGAACGGTAACGGTTTCAGACCTGCTGTGGCACATTGCTTATGATGCTCTAGGAGCTAAACTCGGTCCAAAAGTTGGGTTTGAAACCAACGATCCCAGCAGAGTTTGTCCCCTGGAGGCAACGTGGGTTGGCAAGATGGCCCTCAATGCCTTCTGGCCCTTGGCTTTAACGGCTGCTATCTTTTTCCTCGCGATTATCTTCATTGGGGCAATTGTGGGAACTATTATCATAATAATAACCACTCTTGCCAAGCGACATTCAACAAAGTAATTCGAAACGGTCTTCGGGCCGTTTTTATTCTGCCCGCTCAACTTTTTGTTGAGCGAGGCTCGCCCGCCTCATGCGTGAGGCAAGGCGGCCCGCTCTACATATTCCCCGGTTTTGGTATTTACGCGTACCACGTCGCCCTGCTTGATGAAAAACGGGGTGTTTATCTTTAGGCCCGTCTCCACAAGCACTGTCTTTTTGCCACTGGTTGCGGTATCTCCCCTTTCCGACGGCGGCGCTTCAACGACTTTAAGATCAACTTTTACAGGGAGTTCGATATTCATTATTTGATCATCGAATAGAAGTGCGGTAACTTCTATATTTGGCACGAGATAAAACCGAGCGTCGCTAATCTGGTTTTCTGATAACTCAAAACGGTTTTTGGGGTTATCGGATTCTGCAAACACAAACTTGCCTCGATTGCTATAAATAAACTGGGCAGGCATTTTAGTAAGTTCTGCCTCTTCAAAGCGGCCTGCCTGCTTAAAGGAGCGCGATACCGTTGCGCCAGTGCGAAGGTTTTTTATTTTCGCCTGCATCTGGCCGGTGGACTGCGCCTTTTTGATAAACTGCGTTTCCAAAACCACCCAGGGATCATCATCCATTTTAAATGTGGTGCCTACACGGAGGTCAAAGTTTGAAAGCATATGAATGCATGCGAATAAACTTGTAAACCGCGTAATGATATGGTACGAAAAAAGTAGCTTTTTTACAAGAGAAAGGGTAGGTCTTGATGGATTATGTCTTTTCGGGAATTGTGTTGTGGTTCTTTTTGGGGGCAATCGTTATTGGAACTAAAATCAGTATCGCGTATGCCGAACATCAAGCAGTAAAAGGAACGGGAATTATAAGTTATTTTATTTCCTCGCTTCTTCTTTTGGTGATCGCAAGTATGCTGTGGCCAATTTTCGCCTATCTTCGATGGAGATACAAAAAGAAATCGTAAGAATGTCCATCCCATCGCAACCCGTCAAAGAGGCGGGTTTTTCTTATGCAGCCGCCTCTCTTTTGGTGTTTGCAAAATAGCGTTTGCGCGCTTCTTGCGGGAAAACTTCATCGTAGCTTCTTTCAAATGTTTCACGCATCAACGTCGAAAGTTCGCCGAATTTTGCCCTCCTCATTTCCGCAACCAAAGAGGCGAACATACTTAATGATCCGCGGGCTGCAGTCCAATCGCCATTTCGACCCCTTTCTGTCGTAAGGTCCCCCACCGAATCTAAATCGACTATGCGTGCATCAAGCGTGATATTATGTGGAGTAAGAAAATCATGATGCCAGCCATTTTCGTGCATATGTGCAACATTTTTGCCAAGCGTTTTTGCAAACCACAAAAAATAGTCGGGGTATGATAAGTGTATATCGCCCTTCTGTTGTACCATCTGGGACACCAGAGCTCTTGCATCATTTAAAAGTAGCTCTGGATTTTCGTGAGATTCAAGGTCTTGGATCCTCGTTTTCGTTCCAAAGGCGCGCATTTCAAGCACTGGCTGAAAGCTTGGGTCCAATAACCCTCGGTTTCGTACTTCTTCAAGCCCTACCCTTTTTTCATCCACGAGTAACTCTTCAAGTTTTATAATTCCAACGGTTCGAGAAGTTGAAATGCCGGCGCGCAAAAATGCCTCGCTTGTATCACGATCGTACAAGGCCAAATTATAATCGAGAAGCCCTCGCTTCCCCAAAGTATAATCCAATTCGCCCCCCGGTTGCGTCACATGTGCATTCTTGCTCCCAGAAAAGAAGCGAGGGAATTCAATGCTCCCGATTCCTTTGATATCAACATCACGGTATAAATTCCCCTGTGCATCCTGAAAAATAACGCGTCCCAAAAGCGTGGAGCGTCTGTGTTCTGGAGAAACCTCAAGAAGACATCTTCCCTCGCTGTCTTGTTTTAAACGACGGTGCAACTCCGTGGGAAACGACATTTCCGCAAACATTCCAAGCGGTGTCGACTTTCCCTCTTCGATCCGAAATGGGAGATTTGGGAAATCAGGATTAACCCAATCAACCGTGTTTTTGACTTCGGCAAACTGAACCAGGCGCTCACGCCAGTGCTCGCTCGCATATTGTTCAAGCTCCCCGCCTTTTCCCGTTGGCAATTCTCGTTCCGGCACAATATAGGGTCTTCTACGATTATCGGGGTTCGACCCCAATAGTAAATTATTCGGGCTCGGTAAGAATTTCTAAAACATCCCCATCCTCAACGCCGTATTTTACCGCCCATTCTGAAAGATAAGCGCGGGAACGTTCAGAAAATTTTCTGCCTCCCAACAACTCTTTTTCTTCCTCAATATATTGACGTATGCCCGACGTTACAATCTGTCGACGTTCATTGGGATCCAGCTTCTCAAGAATTGGGTGCATTTCCGGCCAATTTAATATTTCTGAAAATTTCTTGCGTTGTACCGATAAATCAAAAAATTGTTGTGCTGCGTGGCGAGACATCTTATCGAACTCTTCCCTGTCTTCCTGAGTGACAAACTCCCCGAATACACGATTAATTGGCACCGCCCGCTCTAAATGCCGACGCAACAACAGAAATTGATCCGGGGAAAGGCCTTCGTGGAGGTCTTGAAGTTTTCTATACTCTTCAGGATCGCGCAGGCGCTGATATTCAGACATATGATACTCAAAATAATTGCGCGCAAAATCTGCAATTTCTCGCGACGTCAACTCGTCTTTTAATCCCCCCTTCAGCAACAACCGCTGCGCATACTCAAAATTGTTTTGCTGTACGGCCTCATTAAACTCCGCCGTTCGCTCTTCCATGAGTTTTCCCCACTCCGTTCCGGCATAGGACCGGTTAGATAATACATCCCACCTTGTATTGAAAGGTTTTCCTCCTTCAAGTTGCGGGCCGTGTTCGGGCATAGATTATCGTCGCAGCAGCTTACTATGGGGATCCGATCCCCATATTCGATTACGAGATACGCTCAAAATTAACATAGGGACGCAAGATATCAGGTACGACTATGGATCCATCGTTTTGCTGGTAATTCTCGATAATGGCGATAAGCATACGACCAATAGCAATCGCAGTTGCATTAAGCATGTGCACATAGTCGGTTTTGCCGGCTTTGTTTTTATATCGCACATTAATCCCTCGCGCCTGAAAATCTGTGGTATTTGAGGCCGAGTGCGTTTCGCGATACTCTCCCTTCCCGCCATTCTGCCCCGGAAGCCACGTTTCAATATCAAACTGGTGAGCATCGGTCCATCCCATATCGCCCGTGCATATCTCTACCACGCGATACGAAAACCCAAGTCCCTGCACTAATCGTTCCTGCCATGCAACAAGACGCTCGAGTTCCTCTTCAGAATCTTCTGGCTTGGCGAAAACAAACATTTCAAGCTTATCAAATTGATGCACGCGCAAAATCCCTTTTGTATCTTTTCCGTAAGAACCAGCTTCCCTGCGAAAACATGTTGAGAACCCAAGATACCGCTTGGGCAGCTCGCTTTCTTTCAGGATCTCTCCGCTATGCATAGGACCAATAGTGTGCTCTGCGCTCCCCGCAAGATAAAGATCATCTTTTTGCAGATAATACCGATCCTCTTCTTGATCCGCGGCAAGACGCCCCATGCCACGAAACATTTCCGGCTTTATCATGGAAAGTGCGATAACAGGCGTAAAACCCTCAGACAACAGCAAATCCTGACCATAGCGAATAAGCGCAAATTCAAGAAGCGCTACTTCGTTTTTTAAAATGCCAAACCGCGTGCCAGCCACTTTTGCACCCCGTTCCATATCAATAAGATCAAGATCTTCTGCGAGCGTAAGATAATTTTTTGGTTTAAACGAAAAATCTATTTTTTCTCCCCCCTCGCGCACCACTTTGTTGTCGCATTCATCTTTCCCCTCAAGCATTGATACCAACGGAAGGTTGGGCAACTGTAAAAGCGTTTGCCCGAGCTTTTGCGAAAGATCTCGTTGTGTTGGTTCAAGATTCTTAAGACGCACCTTAATATCTTCGGCATCTTTTTTCTTGTCATCGTCTCCCTCCGCAATATCCTTGCTTAATTGATTCAGCACCGCGCGCAAATCTTCAAGTTGTTTAAGTATCTGGCGATGTTCCGCATCAAGGGCAAGCAAAGCATCAATATCGACATCAGCACCTTTTCTGCGAAGGCCATCTTTCACAATATTTGGGTTTTCCCGGATGAATTTTATGTCTAACATAAATACTACAAAATACGGATCTGTACGAATATACGAATAGGTTTTAACATATAACGATCATTGGCGAAAATAGTTTTGAATTTCTGGCAAAAGGGCGGCAAGGGCTCGACGGCGATGGCTTAGCTTCGCATTTTCTTCTGGGGTAAGTTCCACCGCATATTTTTTAAGACCAGGAAGGTAAAAAATAGAACGGTAGGGATACCCTTTATCGCGCTGCGGGTGCGCTTCTTTAGTAATAATCCCCGGCAGCGATGCCTCATAAGACGCAACCTCGCCCCGTGGTGTCGCAAAAGTAACAACGGTACGAAATTGTGCCTGCCGTTTCCCTTCGGGCACATCGGACATTTGTTCAAGACAGTATTCAATAAGTTCTTCGTCCCCAGCCGTATAGCCCGGCCAGCGGCGCGATTTAATGCCGGGTTCTCCTCCTAATGCTTTAATTTCCAGTCCCCCGTCATCTGCAACAGCAGGCATATTAAAATGCTGTGTATATATTTTTGCTTTCAGAATCGCATTTTCTTCAAATGTTTTTCCTGTTTCCTCGACTTCAGGGACGTCCCTAAAATCGGACAGGGCAATAATTTCTAGGCCTTCCAACACGGAGAAGACAGTTTTCAAATCACGAAATTTTGCCGGGTTTGCTGTCGCAAGCAATAATTCCATTGCATTATCTTATTTCAATAGATTCCATGGAAAACTGTCGCGAATGCAAGCGCCGCTCTTATCTGGATAAGAAGGACCGGTCGTTTTGCAAAAATAGCCATCAGGACACTCCCAACCACCTATGCCGCCGCAAATTGAACCCTCTGGCGCCCTCCCTGTACGAACGAGAATAAACAGGCCGACCAGGAGAAAAATAACCAACAATACGATAAATATCAGAAGCTTTTTTGTCATGCTTATTCTCTATCCCCTCTCCCCTGTTTTTGGTTTCATCGTCGGAAACAAAATTATCTCCCGCAAGCTCGGGGCGTCAGTTAACAACATCACCAAACGGTCAACGCCAATACCAAGACCTGCCGCTGGCGGCATGCCGTATTCCATGGTTTCCAAATATTCTTCGTCCAAACGTTGCGCTTCTTGGGAGCCGGCTTTGCGCGCTTTCTCTTGTTCTTCAAATCGCCTACGCTGCTCAATAGGATCATTGAGCTCGGAAAACGCGTTGACAATTTCCATCCCGCCAACTACGAGCTGAAAACGGTCGGCAACCTCCCCTCCTACGCGTCGGGATCCCTCGCTCTGGCTCGGGACTTTTGCTTTTGCCAAAGGAGAAAGCTCAAGCGGATGCTCAATAATGAAAGTTGGATTCCATAAGTGTTCAAGGCATCGTTTTTTAAAAATTGCGTCGAGTTGTTCTTCACGCGTGGGTTGTTCTTGTATGTCGACACCCACCTGCTCCGCCTGTTTTGTGATTTCCGCATATGACGCATTTGCGATATCAAGGCGCGCATATTTTTTTAGTGCCGCAGCAAAAAGCAGTTTAGTGAATGGTCTCTTAGACACAATCTCCTTTCCACGAAATAAAATAGGTTTACCCCCCTTTGCTTTTTTTACAATGTTTTCAAAAATGCTTTCGACAAATTTCATAAGACCTTCGGCATCCTGATACGCCCAATAGGCCTCTAAAATAGTAAATTCGGGGTTATGCGTTGCATCCATTCCTTCGTTCCGGAAAGCTGTCCCGAGCTCAAATATCTTTTCAAACCCACCTACCAACAAACGCTTCAAATAAAGCTCTGGTGCAACACGAAGAAAAAGATCTAAATTAAGGGCATTAAGATGGGTTTTGAAAGGTCTTGCCGATGCGCCACCAGGAATCGATTGTAGCATGGGTGTTGCAACTTCCATAAAACCCTTGTTCATAAATTCCCGCCTCAACAGCTCAACGATATTTGCGCGCGCTACAAAACGTTGACGTACATCGTCGTTCACTAAAAGATCGAGCGCGCGGTTGCGATACCGCTCTTCAATATCTTTGAGCCCGTAAAAATGTGTTGGGGGCGGTACAAGCGCTTTTGCTAAAAGCCGACTTTCTTTCACCTCGAGTGTCTCTTCTCCCCTCTGTGTCTTAAAAGGAACGCCCTTTGTCCATATAAAATCCCCCGTCTCAAGCGTCTCTACGGCCTTGTTAAAGGCCGTCTCTCCCATTACGTCCCTACGAAGGAGTAGTTGCAGTTTTCCGGAAGCATCCACCACATCCATAAATACCGCGCCGCCATGCCCCCGTGTTGCCATAATTCGCCCAACAATTGAAATACTCTTTTTGCTCTTGGCTAAGGATAAAAAACGTTTATGAAGACCGCCAATCTCCACGCGCCTAACCGCCTTACCAGGATATGCGGCGTGTTTGCTGCGCAATAAACGAAGTTCTTCTTTCCGTTCCATCCTTTCAAGAATAGCGTATTTATGGGTAAAAATGAAGCGGCGAGCCGCTGAAGCCCGCATTCCCCCATGATACAAAAACTTGTTTTTAGGCAGGTTCTTTTGGTTGAGGATAACGAGCAAACAAACGCGCAAGCGCAGGCAATAGCACCAGGGCGGTTGCCGCTGCACCAGCAGTCATCAACGCAATCAGAATACCAAGCTCCTTAATAGGAGGAAACGAGGAGAAAAGATACACCAGAAATGCAGCAATAGTGGCAATGGCATCAATAAGAATGGGTTTTCCGGTTGTTCTTCCGATTTCTGCAAAATCGTCGGGTGTGCATGCTTTTGTTTTCCGTGCGTGATCGAGGAAATGCAGACCAAAATCAAGCCCGATGCCAACAGCGATGCCAGTAATTAATGCCGTCGCCATGGTCAATGATATGCCAAGCCACCCCATGGCGCCAAAAGTAAGGACAGTTGCAAGAATAAAGGGCAATGGCGCCAGCACTCCAAAGCGCAGGGCGCGAAAAGCAAAGATACAAACCAAAAGAGCGATTATCACTGATGCAATAATATTATTAACTTGTCCTCGTATCATGACGTCATCTTGCTCGGCAGCAAGCGCCATATCTCCTGCCGTAGCAATTGTAATACCCGGAAGATGGGATTGGCCGGCCTTCAGAACCATTTCGCGAACACTCCGGATAACATTGCTTTCGGTAGAACGAAGCCGAATGCGCAAAAGTGCGTAACGATACGATTCATCAAAGGGGTCGCCGAGTTTTTCCCATTGCGGAATTACTATTCCGATATCGGGATTCGTTTGAAGGGCACCAACGTATTCCTGGAACGCAATGATCTCTTGCGGATCTGTAAAAATCCCCTCCGTTTTCCCATCAAGCAACACAACCATAGAAGCTGCCCCGCCAAAAGATGAACGCAAAATCTTATCGGCAGCCCGTGCCTCGTGATCGCTCGGAAAATAGGCAATGAGATCTGATCCTACTTTAGGGGGTAAGCCAACAAGCACAAAAATGCTTACGGCTATTACCACGCCCGTCACTAAAATTGGATACGTGGAAGAAAAACGAGCAATGCTTGCGGCAAAAGCACCCAACGTTTTATCGATCGCAAGCTCGATTAAGCCCACGATTTTCCGTACCGTTCCTTGCTTTGGCGCCACCGGTCCAGTCCCAAACATCATCAATACCGCTGATCCTCCCCCTAAAGCAAAAAGTGCGGTTAAAACTGTCCCGATCGACGTGACAATCCCAAACGTCCGGATGGTGGTAATGGGAAAGGTCCCCAATGTTGCAAACCCAACTGCCGCAATAGCGCTTCCCCACAAAACCGGCCAAGCGCTTTGATGCAAAGCGGAAGTAAGTGCTTGGAGAGGATTTGCCCCTTCACGTCGCAAATCCTGGAAATGCACAAAAAGATATACAATATAGGGACCGCCGAAGGCAATGAGTATTAAGGGAGTAAGCATAAGGATCAACGATACCCCAATTCCAAAGGCCCCGATACCGGCAAACATAAGCGCTACAACGGTAGCAAGCAGGAAAAATGCGCCAATCGCCAACATGATTTTCCTAAACGACATCCAAAATACGAAAAACATTAGGCCGAATGAAAGCGGCAAAAGCAACATAAGGTCACGCGCGATACCATTTTGGATGTCATGCACTAATACTTCCCGACCAGTCAGCAAAACTCTTCCTACTCCGACACTTTCTAGGGCACGCCGCATAGACGGGATCATAGCAAGAATTTCATCGCTCAAGGTTGCATCGATTTCCATTGGAACCAATACTGCCCGATCATTGGCAGAAGGTTGACAATCCGTAAACCAAACTCCTGGATATTGTGCAAATGAAAACGCCTTTTCACAAATATCGAGAAAAGTGGTTCGTTCAATTGGGTTTTCGGATGTCACGACAAAGGCGATTGTCTCTCGCTTGCCCACGGCCCGTTCAATAAACGAAAAATCCTGGAGTACGGAATTATCATTAGGAAGGTCGCGATCGATGGGAACGCGAGAAACATGAAGGGTTCCGACCGCGATAGCAATGGAACCGATAAGCAAAACGGCGAATCCCAAAAGCGCTGCAAAACGAAACCGCATTGCAAGAAATGTAAGTTGTGAGATCATTCGTTCCCCATTTTAAGATTATTATGAACTTACTATACCACAAGACAAATCCTCCGATACTACAAACCCCGCCGTAGGGCGGGGTTTTGCTAGGTCACCGCGATTATTTTCCAGCGTACCTTACCGTCGGGAGCGGTTGCTTCAACCGTATCCCCAGGTTTATGTCCCAAGAGCACCTTTCCCAAAGGGGATTCATTTGAAATGCGCCCCTCTTCTGGCTGCGCCTCCTCGCCTCCCACAATCGTAAAGGTTTTGGGCTTATTTCGCGCCCCCTCTCGTTCAACGACCACGGTCGAGCCAATACCTATTGCACCTCCATTTTTTTGGGGCGAGATTATTTCTGCCTGTTCCACCATCGCCTCAAGCTCAACAATCCTACCTTCAATAAATGCTTGCTCTTCTTTCGCTTCCTGGTACTCCGCATTTTCCGAAAGATCGCCAAACGATATTGCGCGCTGTAATTTTTCAGTAAGCTCTTTCCTCCGATTTTTCTTGAGATCCAAAAGCTCCTCCTGGATTCGTTGGAGCCCTTCTTTGGTTACATAATACGGCATACCCCGCGAGAAGCTCACCATCCGTTTCATGGCCGTAAAAACCAACGGGTTTTTACAACAAAGAGAAAGAATGGCCACTATTTTTATTAAACAATAATAAGCATCGCCTGTGCTGCCCCACAATTTTCTAACGGGGCATAAGTATAAATAAAAGTCCCAATGTCACAATCTCCGCCTGCGCGGCCGAACTTTCGGCGGACAGGCAAATGACCAATGGGAACGTATACGATAGTGCTCTTTATTATTCACCATCGCGGCCTTATGTCAAGGCCGTATTATCCGCAGCCGCCTTCTCCGCCATTCGAATACTTTCTGGTGGTTGCCGGAAAGCAGGATCTTTGGAACTCGCCACATAATCCTTTTGTTTTTGGGATTAGGGAAAAATGCTTCCGGGCGAGTGTAATGTGGATATTCGCCCTGAACCAGATCGCGCCGTCGCGCGGACGGTCCAAGGCTACCCCGAACCGTACCACGCGCACGCGGTTCTGGTTCGGGGCGCCAGCCGAAAGAAAACGACTCCTCCTTTAAAGATTCCTTGTTTCCAAGAACTCCCGGCAGCAACCGGGCCACGGCATCAACGACTACCATAGCAGGAACCTCTCCACCTGTCAGCACATAGGGTCCAATAGAAATTTCTTCATCTGCAATGTACTTTCTCACACGCTCATCAACCCCTTCGTACCTACCGCAGATTAATATTAAATGCGACAACGCCGCATAGCGTTTGGCCGTCTTTTGAGTAAATTGTTTCCCGCCTGCAGAGAATAAGACAATTTTTGTCTTCCTTTTTTTCCGCAATGCTTGTACAGCGCGAAAGATAGGATCGACTTTCATCACCATACCTGCCCCCCCACCATAGGGACGCGCATCAGTGACTCTGTGAACATCGTGAGCCCAACGGCGCAAATTATGAATGGAAATTGAAAGATGGCGCGCTTTTTGGGCGCGTTTAAGTATAGATTCGGCAAAATATGACCGAAATATGTCTGGGAAAATGGTAAGAATGTCAACGTAAAGCATCGCAAAAATCAATGCATAACCGAGAACCCCCCATTGTCGATTGGAAACGGGGGGTTCGCATCTGTGAGATATCGAGTGAAACAATTAGGACTCTTTCAAATCTTCCACGACTTTAGCCATGTCTTCGGCTGAAGTTTGGGGCCTCTGCAAGCGGCGTCCTGCATACCCGCCTTCGGGTTCCTCAATTTTAAGATTAACCCGGGCGTGATGCCGTAACCCCACGATTCTCAACAGAGTACGTAAGGCCTTTGCAGTAGCACCGTGGCGACCGATCACCTCACCCATATCCTCTGGATGGGTTTTAAGAGTAAGCAATACGCCCATCTCGTCAACTCTACGATCGACTTTTACATCTTCGGGGTGATCCACAATGGCCTTCACTACAAATTCCACGAAATCTTTATCGCTCGGAAGTGCAGCCATAGAAATTACAGATATATCAGAAAAACAAGTGCAAGAGGAACAGCGCGACCTTTATTCAAGCACCACCATATTGTGGTGGATTACCGCAAAACATCCATCTGCTCCAGCACGTAATACCTATATAGCAAATAAAGAAAAATTTGTCAAGCCCCAAAAAATTTAGAAAAAGGAGCCGCCCATTAGGCATCCTTGTCAGATTCCTCGACTGAAACTGCAGCGCTTTCTCGCGGATTCTCATCGACAGCCGTAGCAACTGCTGTTTCTTCTTGTTGTGATTCTGCCGACTGCGCGCCTGGTACATCTTTTTTCGCCGCGATTGCGTGCACGGGGCGCTTTGGTCCTTCTACAATACCCGCTCGTACCAACAAATTCCAAACGGGACTCGAAACTTGCGCGCCTTCTTTTATGCGGCTTGTTATTCGCTCCTTATTAATCTCGAAGGTTTTTTTAAGAGGATTATACCAGCCAAATTTTTCTATGTATTTGCCTCGGACTGGTTTTGACCGCTTCGGAACCAGCACCACCCGGAAAGCAGGTTGGTGCCGACGTCCGAATCTCATAAATCGGATTGTAAGCATCGCAGTACATTGTGAGGCAACATCCAAATACTGTCAATATCAAGAAAAAGCCCGCCGTGTGGCGGGTTAGGATTGGATAAGTTCTCCGAGAATCCTTTGCAGGTCCTCCCCTTCAAGCGTTTCAACGTCAAGGAGTTCCTGAACAAGACGCTCAAGCGCTTTGCGATGTTTGTTTAAAACCTCTTCTGCCGTTTTCCTTCCCATATCAACCAACCGAAACACTTCATTATCGATCTGTTCGGCAATATGATCGGAATAATCGCGCTGTTCAGTAATTTCCTTTCCCAAAAATACCAATTCTTGGCGCCTTCCAAATGTACGCGGACCAAGTGCCTCGCTCATGCCAAAACGCGTTACCATTTGGCGTGCCAAGTTTGTTGCGCGCTCAAGGTCGTTTTGCGGTCCGGTGGTATGGCCATGTTGTTTTAACAGCAGTTCCTCGGCTACAAGCCCTCCCATCAGCGTTGCAATCATATCCTCAAACTGAACTTTGGTATAAAGAGAGCGATCTTCCTCAGAAAGGAAACGGGTGAAGCCGCCGGCGCTGCCTCGCGAAACAATGGTTATCTTAACGGGAGGATCGGCATAAGGTAACGCAAAGCCAACGAGTGCATGTCCTGCCTCATGATAAGCAATTATTTTACGCTCTTTTTCGCTTATCACCCTGCTCTTGCGCTCCGGGCCTGCAATAATTCGATCAATTGCCTCATTGAGTTCGGCCATCGTGATTTTCGGCTTGCCGCGGCGAGCTGTTAAAATTGCTGCTTCATTGATAAGATTGGCTAAATCTGCTCCAGAAAAACCGGGTGTCTGTTTTGCAAGCTTCTCAAGATCGCAATCATCAGCAAAAGGTTTTCCTTTTGCGTGTACTAGAAGAATTGCGTATCGGCCTTTACTATCAGGACGGTCAACCGTGACCTGGCGGTCAAAACGCCCTGGCCGCAACAGTGCGGGGTCAAGAATATCCGGACGGTTTGTTGCCGCAATTACGATCACATTGGTTGACGTGTCGAAACCATCCATCTCGACAAGAAGCTGATTTAGTGTCTGTTCGCGCTCGTCGTGGCCTCCGCCAACTCCTGCGCCGCGATGGCGCCCGACCGCATCAATTTCATCGATGAAAACGATACAAGGTTGATTCTTTTTCGCTTGCGCAAAAAGATCCCGCACGCGCGATGCACCCACTCCCACAAACATTTCGACAAACTGTGATCCCGAAATTTCCCAAAACGGCACCGAGGCCTCGCCCGCCACGGCTTTAGCAAGAAGTGTTTTGCCGCATCCCGGCGGACCTACCAATAACACGCCTTTTGGAATACGGGCCCCGAGTAACTGGAATTTCTGTGGACTTCGGAGAAACTCAACCACTTCAGTAAGCTCTTCTTTTGCCTCGTCAACACCTGCAACGTCTTGGAAGGTAACAAAAGGTCGTTTGCCTATCAGCGAGCGTGCGCGGCTTTTGCCAAAATTGGTTGCCTGGCTGTTTCCACCCTGCGCGCCCCGCAAAACAAAAAAAAGAAAACCCATGATCAAAAGGATTGGCAAAAAGGTAAGAAGAACCTTAAACAATCCCGACCAAAAGGATCCTTTTTCACGGGCAAAATCATAAGCGATATTATTCTGCCTAAGATCCTTCTGCAACGTTTCCATTGCTTGAGCGTTTATCTCTGTTTTTGCCGGCTTATCTACAAGGGTGTATTCGGCAATAAACCAGGTAACGTTGCTCTCTTTCAAAATGACCGTAGAGGAAATCTCTTTTGCTTGGATTGCCTCGGCAAAACGCGAATAAGGCACTTCTTCGGGTTTAGGTTTTGAGCCACCCGAAAGAAGAGGTAATACAAAGAAATATACCAAGAGAATCAAGACGCCAAGAATGACAAACCTTGAGAACCTACCTCGCCGTCCCATGGGGCACCTCCTGTTTGTATTTTCAAAAAACAAGTGGGTTTATCTTACCACAGGCATATAAAAAAGTAAACCCGCCACTAATATCGGACGGGTGATTTCCTAATACCCACATCAGCCCTTATTGCCACCGTTTTTTATGAAGTGCTTCCCGAGCCGCCTCTTGTTGAGCTTCTTGCTTAGAAAGGCCTTCGCCTTTTGCGATCAGCGTTTCCCCCAAATATACACCAACGCTAAAAGTTTTTGCATGGTCTGGGCCTCGCTCTGAAATCACCTTATAGGAAGGGGTGGTGCGCATTTTTTCCTGAGCCATTTCCTGAAATTGAGATTTTGGGTCACGGACGGATCCAGATACGAGGATGTCTTCAAGTTTTGGTAAAAGCGCTTTCCTTAGAAAATCTTTCACGGCATGAAATCCCTGATCAAGATATATTGCCCCCACAATTGCCTCACACGCATTTGCTAAAATAACGTCGCGTGCACGACCCACATCCTTTGCTTCTCCCCGAGAAAGGCGGATGACGTCATTTACTTTTAGTTCATGAGCAACATGCGCTAATGTTTCTGCGCGTACCAGGGCGGCACGCAAATTGGTCAACTCGCCCTCTGGCTTTTCGGGGAAACGCTGGAACAAATATTCCGAGACCGCAAGCTCCAAAACCGCGTCGCCAAGAAACTCTAACCGTTCATTGTGCGGATATTTCCAACGGGGGTGTTCGTTTAAATACGAACGGTGGGTCAGGGCTTCCTCCAAGAGAACAGGATTTTTGAAAGAAACCCCGAGCCGCCGCTCAAAATCTGAGATATCCATAGCATTCCTAATAAAAAAGTTTCTATTAGTTTCAATGCATTTCTACAAATTTCTCGTATTTCTGAAATGTATAGAAACGTGCTGCGCGAAATTTATGGAAATTACTTGTCCTCTGTTTGCTCTTCTTCTTTTTTCTCTTTCACGTGTTCCTTCCCCGGTTCTCCAATTTCCCGGTAAATCGTTCCCAAAACGCCGTTTACAAAACGACCAGAAGATTCGCCACCAAAGTTTTTGGCAAGCTCAATTGCTTCATTAATTGCGACTTTAGGAGGCACGGCCTCGCGATCTCCGAATAAAAGTTCGAAGATGCCGATACGTAGAACATTCCGATCTACCATCGCCACCTGCTCCACGGGCCATTCCGGGGCTGCCCGAGCAATAATCGAATCGAGCTTTTCCCGCTTTTTTAAAATACCCTTGACGAGATCCTGCGCAAAACCTTCGTCCTCAAGCCCTGGGGCAAATTCCGCATATGTTTTCTCAAGAAAATCGGACATCTGGGAATCTTCTTTTCCGTTGAAATCCCATGCGTATAATGCCTGCAAGGCAACAGAACGGGCAAGGTGTCGAGAAGCCATGTTCCTTAAAAATTTTAATTATTCTAATTTCTAATTGCTCTAATGCTTAGATATTGGAAAATTTCAAACATTCGTTAAAAATTAGGTCAATTAGAGCAATTGGAGATTTTAAAGTTGTGGAGCTTTGTGCGCGGGCACTATTTCTTCTCCTTGGCGCGCCTGACTTTCTGCCTCTGCGCGAGCAGCTTGTTCTTTTTCCTTCTTTTTGCGCTCCTTTTTTGTAAGTTTCGCAAGCGTATCAATAACTTCTGTAGTGCCATAATATCCGCATCGCCCACAGACGAAATGGGAGATTTTCATCGCTTTACAATGGTTACAAACCACAAGTTGCGGCGCCAAAAGCCTAATTTGGCTCCGGCGTCTATTCCTGCGGCCTTTCGTATGCCGTTGTCGTGCGGTGCTCATAAAGGGTACAAGATATAGGGTACAGGGTATAGATTAGTTTTGCAAGCTTTTAAGAAAACTTCTCCGATGGATGGAACACGGACCGAGTTCTTGTAATCGCCGATAATGTAATCTCGTGCCATACCCTTTGTGTATATCAAAGCCGTACTGGGGAAAATGCTGGTGATGCCGTTCCATAAGCTTATCGCGATGCACCTTTGCAATAATAGAGGCGGCAGCGATAAGCGAAATCTGCTCGTCCCCCTTAATTACCGTACATTGCCGCAACTGGGATGGCGCGTAAAGGGAGCCGTCAAGCAATATAATAGAGTTTAGTCCCGACGCAAGGTCGGGATCCCGACTTCTTTTTTGATAGTTTCGATTGGGGCGTCGGGAGGAATAGGAATTAGGGAACAATTTATGCAAAACGGCGGCAACAGCACGATTAAGAGCCCTTGTAATCCCTTGTTTATCTATGATTTTTGGGCCAACTGAAGCTACTGCCCATCGGAAACCCTCATTGCTTTTGATTGTGCAGGAGAGGATTTCGCGCTGCCTTGAAGAAAGACGCTTCGAGTCCTTCAAACGTCCTGATCCCTGAACCCTCAATCCTGAACCCCGTTTTGCCGCCACTGCCGCAACTGTAACAGGACCGGCAAGCGGCCCACGCCCAGCTTCATCAATACCAACAATCCACTGCACCATTGTTTTTAATATAGCAGAATTCCTCCCATAGGGAGGAAATAACTACTTTCGGAATGCCCAGAGGCCTTCACGTATGCCTATTATAAGAAAAACTGTGCCACTCGCGCAAAGTCCAAGGCCTACCCCCGCAAATAGACCGCCCAACGACCATGACTCTTCAAAAATACTAGTGACGACAAGCCAAAAAGAAAGTACCCCGCCAGCCGCCCAACCAAGACCCCAAGCAATAAGAAGTATTGCCGTCGCGACCATCTCTCCTTTCATTTTCTTTCTCCCTTTTTGTGTTGTATAAAGTCCTAAATTCCTTTATAGCACAAGTATTTTTAACTGTCAAGCTTGTCGAGACAGCTCAATGCCATACAATAAAGTTATGGCATCTCGATTCGTCCATTTACACGTCCACTCGCACTACTCATTTCTGGACGGACTTGCAAAAATTGATCAACTCGTTGCGCGCGCAAAAGAACTTGGCATGGATGCGCTCGCGATCACCGACCACGGCGGCCTTTGGGGCGCCGTTGAGTTTTATAAAAAAGCAAAAGCGCAGGGCATTAAACCAATTATTGGCGCGGAGTTGTATGTCGCTACACGTTCGCGTTTTGATCGCGATCCGCAACTTGATACCAGACGCTTTCATCTTACAGTTCTTGCCAAAAACAATATCGGCTACCAAAACTTGGTGAAACTCGTTACCAAAAGCCAACTAGAAGGTTTTTATTTTAAGCCGCGCGTGGACAAAGAGCTTTTGCGCACCTACCACGAAGGGCTTATTGCTTTATCGGGGTGTCTGGGAGGAGAAATTCCCCGTGCCATTGAATCGGGCAATATGAAACATGCCAACAATCTGCTTACCGAGTATCTGGATATTTTCGGTCGAGACAATTTTTTTCTTGAGCTTGGCGCACACAACAACATTCCTCAACAGAAAAAGCTTAATACAAAATTGATAGAACTTGGGAAACAATATAATGTGCCGCTGGTGGCCACAAACGACATACATTATGTTTCTGCAGACGATAAAGACGCGCACGAGGTTTTGCTTTCTGTGCAAACCGCTTCGCGTTTTGACGATGAGAGCCGTCTTTCTTTGAAAACCGACGATTTTTCTTTAAAGTCCGCGGAACAAATGGATGCGTCTTTCCCCAACATGCCCGAGGTATTGAAAGAGAGCGCAAAAATTGCAGAACAATGTAATGTTACTTTGCCAATCGGCGCCATTCAGCTTCCAATGTTCCCTGTTCCCGAAGGATACACGCCTGATTCATATCTTAAAAAATTATGCGATGAGGGACTTACAAAACGCTATGATGCAAATTACCCTCCCCAAGCATTGGAGCGGCTCTCATACGAACTTTCAGTGATTGAAAAAACTGGTTTCGCATCCTACTTTTTAATCGTGCAAGATTTTGTCAGTTGGGCAAAAGGGCAAGGAATCGTAGTGGGACCAGGACGCGGATCTGCCGCCGGATCATTTGTTGCGTATGTATTGGGCATCACCAATATTGATCCCCTGCGCTACGAGCTTTTGTTTGAGAGATTCTTAAACCCCGCCCGGGTATCGATGCCTGATATTGATCTTGATTTTGCCGATTGGCGCCGCGATGAGGTAATCCAATATCTGCGCCAAAAATATGGCGACGAACACGTTGCCCAAATTGGGACTTTTGGCACCATGGCTGCACGTGCCGTGGTGCGCGACGCAGGCCGGTCTCTTGGATTCCCTTATAGTTTTTGCGACCGCGTGGCAAAGCTTATCCCTTTTGGCATGACGCTTGAACAAGCACTTAAGGCCTCCCAAGAACTCAGTCAGGCCTATGAAAACGAAGCTGATGTTGCGCGCCTCGTCGATTCCGGACGAAAACTTGAAGGAGTGGCCCGGCATATTTCAACGCATGCGTGTGGGGTCGTCATCTCCAAAGAGCCGCTCACAAAACTGGTTCCACTGCAACACCCATCCCAGTCAGAGGAACACGTCATTTCACAATATGAAATGCATTCCATCGAAGATCTCGGGCTTTTGAAAATAGATCTGTTGGGCCTTCGGAATCTTTCAATTATTGAAGAAACCATCGGCCGTATCAAAAATACCTATAGAGAAGAGGTGGACATTGAGCGCTTACCGCTTGATGACGCAAAAACATTTGAGCTATTGCGAACGGCAGACACCACGGGCGTATTTCAATTGGAAGGCGGGGGCATGCGTAGATATTTAAAGGAACTTGTGCCTACGGAACTGGAAGATATTATTGCGATGATTTCTCTTTATCGCCCAGGTCCTATGGAGTTTATCCCCTCCTTCATCAAACGAAAGCACGGAAAAGAGAAAGTGGAATATCTAGATCATGCGCTCGAATCAATACTCAAAAAGACCCATGGCATCGCTGTCTACCAAGAACAACTCATGGAAATTGCCAGGCAGCTTGCCGGATTTTCGCTTGCCGAGGCAGATATGCTCCGCAAAGCTGTTGGAAAGAAAATTAAATCGCTTCTTAATGAGCAACATGAAAAACTTGTTGCCGGAATGATGCGAAACAAGATCACGAAAAATACTGCAGAAAAAATTTGGGAATGGATAATACCGTTCGCGCGATATGGTTTTAATCGATCACATGGTGCCTGTTACGCAATGATTGCATATCAAACCGCATGGCTGAAAGCGCATTATCCTTATGAATTTATGGCGTCGCTGCTTAACCGGGAATATGGCATGGGAACCGATCGGGTTGCGGTTCTTATTCAGGAAGCGCGAGCCCATGAGATTAAAATTTTACCGCCAGATGTGAATGCGTCACGGGAAGGATTTACAGTTGTATATAAAGAAACTAAAAATCCTGGCGCAATTCGTTTTGGCCTTACTGCGATAAAAAATCTTGGGCATAATGTGGTAACAAAAATAATTACTGAACGAGACACGAACGGTGCATATACTTCGCTTGAAAATTTCATAAAACGGATTGCCGGACCGGAATTTACTAAAAAAGCATTGGAAAGTTTAACGTATGCCGGAGCGCTAGACCAATTTGCGGAACGCAAAGCAATCCTTGAAAGCACGGATCAGATTCTTTCATTCGGAAAAGAAAGCCATAGAAACGCACAATCGGGCCAGGGAAGTTTGTTCGACGAAACATCGACAGGAGCGACATTGCGTTTGAAAGAAACGAAGCCGGCAAGCAAACAAGAACGGCTTCGGTGGGAAAAAGATCATCTTGGGCTTTGGGTTTCCGAACATCCGCTTCGTAGCTATGAACGGCTTCTGGCAACCATTACTAAGCCAATTGAGATTATGCGTGATGCGGCAACGGGAAGACAATTACGCATTGGGGGTGTAATCACAAAAATTAAAAAGATCCTCACAAAGAAAGGAGAGCCGATGCTTTTTGTGAATGTCGAAGATATGTCAGGAACCACTGAAGTCGTTGTTTTCCCGAGAGTTTTAGAAAATTATCCGACTGCCTTTAAAGAGAATGCAATTGTGTTGCTTGACGGTACGGTATCAGAACGCAATGGCGAGATGGGGTTTATTTGTGAGAGGGCGGAGGAGATTGTGGAGAAGGCAGAGGAGATAGTGAGAAGGGTATAGGGCGAGCGCAACGGCAGGCCTGCTCGCGTCTGCAAGGGATCCTTCCGTTCCTTAAGGCCGCTCGCAGCCCCGCCGCTTGCGCTCTTATGTTACCCTCAGCCTCTTTATAAAGATGGATGAGAAAAGAGGTAAGAAAGGAAGCCCATGATACGGGCTCTTATATTTTTGACAGAATAATACTAGCAAAGGTATTAGAGAACATTGAAAAGGAAAAAGGAGGATGGATATGTATGACTTAATGGGTTTTCCTGAGGAAAATCTACAGCACTCCAGGATGCGGTTTAAACCAAATCCTGAACCCGTCGAAACAACTCCCTCCTGTGATCGAGGATCCTGTTCGGGAAGGGGTTATAATTTTTGTTCGGAACATAACACACATCTCTGCAACGGACATTTTGGCTGGCACGTAAGGATGTTCCACAAAGCGCCCGAATCAGTTCGAGTGCATGGTTAGACCCCAAAACGGGGTCTTTGTTTTTGTGCAAACATGTTTTACAATAATCGTATGGCAAAACAAGAAATAAAACTAGAAACGCTTCGGCATTCGACTGCCCATGTCATGGCAAAGGCAGCAAAGCGCCTCTTCCCTAAAACGGCACTGGGTATCGGGCCGGTTATTGAAGATGGATTTTACTATGATTTTGATACCAAAAAAGCGATCAGTTCCGACTCATTCCCCCTTATCGAGGAGGAAATGAGGCGCATTATTGCCGCACACGAACTTTTCAAAAAAGAATATCTCTCGATTTCTCAAGCGCTTGCGCTTTTTAAAAAACTAAAAGAACCCTACAAAATTGAGTTGATTCGCGATCTTGCAAAAAAAGGAGCAAAAAAAGTAAGCATTTATCGCACCGGCACAGATTTCCTTGACCTTTGTGCCGGCCCCCATGTACGAAATACTGCCGACATTCCTCATAACGCCTTCAAGCTTATAAAAGCCGCCGCAGCATATTGGCGAGGAGATGAAAAAAATCCGCAACTAAAGCGGATCTATGGAACTATTTTCTTTTCAAATGATAAACTTGCCGGAGAGCTCAACCGCCTGGAGGAAATTGAAAAACGAGATCACAAAAAATTAGGGCGCGATTTGGATTTATTCACGTTTTCGGAATTGATAGGCAGCGGATTGCCTCTGTGGACCCCCAAAGGCACGATAATAAGAACCTTGCTTGATGAATTTATCTGGAAATTACGTGAAACCCGCGGCTACGAACGTGTTGAAGTTCCTCACATCACCAAAAAAGAGCTTTACGAAATAAGCGGTCATTGGGAAAAATTCAAAGATGAGCTTTTTAAAATTACCACTCGCGAAGGACATCTTTTTGCCATGAAACCGATGAACTGCCCGCATCACATCCAAATCTTCAAACGGCGCCCGTGGAGCTACCGAGAATTACCCCAACGATACGCAAATACCACAATGGTTTATAGGGACGAACAAACCGGGGAGCTTTCTGGTTTGTCTCGTGTACGCTGTATCACGCAAGATGATGCCCATGTTTTTTGCAGAAACGGACAGGCAAAAAAAGAAATGATGAATATCTGGGATATCATCGATACTTTCTATGGTGCTTTTGGTTTTGAGCTTACTATTCGCGTCTCGTTGCACGACCCCAAAAAACAAAAACGATACCTTGGCGATAAAAAGACGTGGCGGTTAGCCGAAACCGAACTTATCGATCTTGCAAAAAGCCGAGGCGCGAGAGCGCCGCTTGCACGAGGCGAGGCAGCTTTTTATGGACCCAAAATCGATTTTTTAGCGAAAGATTCCCTTGGACGAAAATGGCAAGTAGCAACGATCCAGCTTGATATGAATTTGCCGGAACGATTTGATATTACCTGCATTGACGAACAAGGAAAAACAGAGCGCCTCGTTATGATCCATGCTGCTATCATGGGTTCCATTGAACGGTTTCTTTCAATACTCATCGAGCATTTTGCTGGCGATTTTCCCGTGTGGCTTGCTCCGGTGCAAGTACGAATAATCCCAGTATCCGAACGCCATAAAGATTATGCCGAAACAGTCAGGACGTTGCTTTCTGAAAAAAACATTCGTGTTGAAGTGGCGTCCGGTGATACAACGATTGGAAAAGCGATACGTTCGGGGGAACTCTCAAAAATTCCCTATCTTGCGGTAGTGGGTGATCGGGAAGCTGAGGCGAAAACCGTAAGCGTGAGAGAACGAAAACAAACAGAGTTGCGGAGTATGAGTCCGCGCGATCTTGCAGAAGTTATCCGCGCAAAACGCCCCTTTTAACAGGGGCGGTGTGTTTAAAATTAAGTTCTTTTCTGTCGGCAATAACAATAGTAGGTCTCGTCGTGAAAATGACATTTATCGTCAAGTGCGTAACGAATATGCGTCTGTATGGGGTCGCGAGCATTATCGGTATTGGTAAGTTCGCCGTCCCCCACCGCATTTTTTATCTGTTGGCATCCAAGCACTTCCCCCAAACGATCAAATAGCTTATTTTGAATTTTTTGTTCAAGAAAAAGCTCATCCTCTTCTGAAAGCGCTTCTCCGGAAAGCTCGGGGTCAAACCCTGCTTCTATGATCAGTTCCCTGATTATCTTTAGCGCAGTTTCTTCTACGGTTTCGACATCAAACGTTCGCATCATCCAATTCCTTTTGTGTAAAAACTACCTCTAGCATGGCATCCAGGAAAACCCGCGTCAAATCGCCCGTCATTGTCATTGTAGGCCCTACCGCTTCCGGAAAAACGGACCTTGCACATAAACTCGCGAAAACACTGGGCGGCGATATCATTACTGCTGATTCGCGCCAGGTATACAAAGAAATGAATATTGGGACGGCAAAGCCGCATACAACAGGGACCAGCAATCGGGGTTCAGGGATCAGAAAATGCCCGGAGATGCGGGGTGTGCAACATTATGGAATTGATCTTGTAAAACCCAATCAATATTTTTCCGTCCAACAATGGAGAAAAATAGCTCTTCGCGCCATATCTGAAATTCAAAAACAGGGTCGAGTCCCGATTGTTGAAGGCGGGACATGGCAATGGGTTTATGCATTGTTGTATAACTACACGATCCCAAAAGTACCTCCCCAAAAAGCGTTTCGCAAAAAACTGGAGGCGGAAATCAAAAAACGAGGCACTGGATATTTGATAAAAAAGGTGCTGCGAAGCGATCCTGATGCGACCGCATTTTTAGATCTAAAAAACCCTCGCCGTCTTATCCGGGCGCTTGAGGTAATGAAAGAGACAGGTAAGCCCTTTTCCCGACTACGCAAAACAGATGCTCCCCTTTTTAAAATACTAATTCTTGGATTAAATCCCGCTCCTCCCGCACTAAAAAAGCGTCTCGCAAAACGTCTTGAGCAACAGTTCGCAGAAGGACTTAAACGTGAGGCAAGAAATCTCATTAGTAAATACGGTCGCAAGACCCCGGGAATGTCGGGTATTGGCTATCGTGAATGGCAACCATACTTTGAGGGTACAATAACGATCGATGAGGTGCGCGCCAATATCTTGCGCAATACGATAAAGCTTGCAAAAGTGCAACAACGAATGTTTCGAAAAATCAAAAAGGTAAAGTGGATACATGCTTACCAAGATGCAAAACGGGTCGTCACCCAAAAATTTGCAAGATTATAATCTATATCGCTTCCTTATTTTAAGATCCTGTGAAAACGTATTCTGAACACAAATGAAAATATTGACTATGTTTTCTTTTTGTGTTAAGGTTTAAGCGCCATAGTTCATTAGAAAAGGAGAATACATGGGACAATTTGAATGCTTTCGCGGCCGTCATTTTAGCGTATACGAACAAGGCATGAATGCCTCAATGCGTATGAAATGGCGTGATATCGCACCATGGGTTGTCGCACCCGAGTACGATAGCAGCAGTTATATTGTGGAAGAAGGTTGCGGCACTGGAGGGCTTCTTTTGCGTCTTGGTATACGTTTTGCCACCACCCCAGTAATAGGCCGCGATATTTCTTCACATTTCGCCCAAACAAGCGCGGAGGCGGTCTCTGGCCTGGCAAACACCGCTGTCATACAAGAAAATATTCTGAAACCTAGATTTGCTTCCGGTTCAGTAGGCACCAAAATATTTTCATCGGTATGGCATGAACTGTATTCCTATAATGGATATCGTGAAGACGTGCTCGATATGGTGCTGGAACAAACATATCGTGAGCTTATACCCGGAGGGCGTATCATCATTCGTGACGGCGTAAAACCCAAAAATCAGCACGTCGCGATGTGGCTCTCCCCTAAATCATATGGGAACCTGCCGTCGGCTCGCGAAATGTTCATGCGCTTCGTGCGCGATTTTCAAGCAGTACGACCGGTACCATACGGGCATCTGCAAACAAACGACTACCAACTTTTTGCGGTACTTGGCAGCGAAAATGCCTACGAGTTTCTCATGAAAAAGGACTATCTTGAAAACTGGGAAGGCGAAATAAAAGAAGTATTTGGGGTATGGACGCCACAGGAATTTGAGCAACGTCTTATTTCTCATGGCTTCAGGCCGTTATGCATCAAACCCTTCAGAAACCGCTGGATCGTTGAACATCGTCTCAAGCCGGTAACCAAACTATATCGTTTCGGCAAAAAGGGAGAACTCATTACAATCCCCTTCCCATACACAAACATATTGGTCGTTGGCGAAAAATCAAAATAAAACACCGCACGCTTGTGCGGTGTATTGCTTAATCCTCGCGCGGAGGGCCGATTATCTTATCCACCAATCGCTGGGTGAATCCGGTTCGGTAACGGGAATCTTTCAGATACAGGATAGATGCCTTCTGCCGCGAAACAGTAACGCTTACAGACGAAATAATTCCCCCATTTTTACCATCATACAGGAGATGGACTGGTCGTTTCGCCTGACTCCGGTTCTTCACTTCAATTCTTGAGTCCGCGGGATAGACCACGGCGTCTAGCAATGAGCGAAACGTCCATGCCCGTTGTGCGACAAAAGGAACGATGATAAGAGCTGCCACACCCGGATGTACAATTGGCCCGCCGGCACTTTGCGCATAAGCCGTGCTACCTTGGGGCGAAGACACAATGATGCCGTCCCCGGAAAACTTATTAATAACTTCACCATCAATCAAAACATCAAGGTGGGCTGATTGTGGCGTTGCGCGTTGTACCAAAATCTCATTGAAGGCGTAAACACATCGCTCGCGCCCTGCTATATCCTTGGCGACGACGCGTAGTAAGCGATAGGTCTGCGTGCGAAAGTGTTCCCCCGACTCCTGAAGCATCTTAATTGACTGTGGCGGATCTATGTATGGATTCATGAAAAAGCCGACGTCACCGAAATTAAAACCAACGAACGGCTTACGCAAGTGCTGATATTGCGCAACTACCGAAAGCATCGTCCCATCGCCACCGATTATAACGATTACATCAGCGTCTTGGGGGGATGAAACGAAGAGGGTGGCCGCATGTTTCCGGAGGCCGTCCGCATATACTTGTGCCTCTAGATTATCAGGACGCGCAAGAATCGCGATCTTTTTGGGTTCCACTTTCCCCTCCCTTCTCAAAGAACTAGATATTTTGGTAATAAAATTATAACGCAAATTGTCCAATATGTAAAGGCGGGGCCTTGTAAAAAGATACGGGTAGTGATACAATCATTGCAGATCTTTGAGAGAAGAAAGGGCTGCTACGATGATATACCCACCGCAGGAAGAGCTTCGGCACCGATCGGCACTTATTATCGTTGATGTACAAAATGATTTCTGTCCCGGCGGAAACCTAGCGGTTCCAGACGGCGACGCTGTTGTTTCTAAAATTAACAACGCAATAACTTATTTTGACATCGTTGTTGCGAGCCAGGATTGGCACCCCCAAGATCATTGCTCTTTTGACACGCAGGGCGGAAAATGGCCTGAACACTGTATTGCCGGAACTTCGGGAGCAAACCTTCATGCTGTCCTCGACACCGCGCGGATCACCCATATTGTCCGCAAAGCATACAAGAAAGATCAGGATGCTTACTCTGCGTTTGATGGAACGGGGCTTGCGGAAATGCTGCGAGCGCTCGGGATAACCGAGGTCTTTGTTTGTGGATTGGCTTTAGATTATTGCGTTAAAGCTACTGCGCTTGACGCACGAAAAGCAGGTTTTAATACATGGTATATTTTAAATGCATGCCGAGGAGTCGCTAAAAACACCAGCGAACAAGCAGAACGAGAAATGCAAGGTGTTGGCATTAAACCAGAATTCGTCAGAGGTCCGGTGTCCTAGCCGGACCCTTACTTTTTATAAAGAGAGTGATATAGTTTGTCTATGCAAAAATATATTGCACTTTTTGGTGGCGCCTTTGATCCACCGCATCTCGGGCATCTTACAGCTATTCGCCAAATTTTTGATGCAAAAAGATTCGACGGGGTTTGGGTCGTACCAAGCGGAATGCGACCCGACAAACAATCACATGCATCACCCCAAGATCGCCTCGCGATGACCCGCTTACTTGTGAAGCATGGGTTTGACACACATGAACCGGTATTTGTCAAAACGCACCTCGTAGACGCTCCCGACTCTTATCCATTTACCATACAAGAACTTGAATATCTTAAAACCCAACATCCCAATACGGCATTTACTGTTGCGATCGGATCGGACCAAGCACAAGCGCTTCACCAATGGCACAATCCAGAAAAATTATGCGCGCTTGCCGATATCCTCGTTATTGTAAGGGATGGACGGCCTACAACTATTTCATTCCCCTGTAATACCACAATACTTGACCCCAAAGATAATATATGGTTAAATATATCAAGTACGGAATTACGGTGGCGTATAGCGCACGAGAAGCCGATTTTCGGGCTTACGCTGCTGCCCATTGCCGAGTTCATTGATAACAAAAAACTCTATACAAAGGAGGCCTGAGATGCCTATTGTGCCGCGACTTCTTGATGTCGACTTTTATAAGCTGACGATGGCACAGGTTGCCTGGAAATGTTTTCGAAGTTTCCCCGTAACGTATGGTTTTACCAACCGCACCAAAGACGTAGCGCTCTCCGCACATATTAATCAAGAACGGCTCCAAGATGAGTTTGCGTACGTGCGGGGAAGAGCCCATTTTTCTAACGAGGAACTCAACTGGCTGCGGAGGAATCCTATCTTTTCCGAAGATTTCATACGGTTTCTTGGACGCCATATCGAACACGAACGATATCCGCTTGACTTGCCGCCGGTTCAAGCAATAACAGAGAGGAACACGTTAACCATCAAGACAACCGGCGATTGGCCCCAAACCATCTTATGGGAAACAATTGTGTTGTCGATTGTGAACGAGCTTTATTATCGAGATCTTATCACCACACAACGTCTTTCCCAACGTCGCTTATGGCGTGAGGGAGAACGGCGACTTCTGGAAAAAATCGCAACGCTCAAGAGACATCCTGAAGTAAAATTTGTTGAGTTTGGCACTCGGCGCCGCTTTTCTAGAAAATGGCAAAAACGTGTCCTTGAAATTCTGCTTGCCGAAATTCCCGATCAGGTACTCGGTACTTCAAACGTACTGCTTGCAAAAGAGTTTGAAATTAAACCCATCGGAACGCATGCACACGAAATGTTCATGATACTCTATGGATATTTCCGATCGCTCAACGATGCCGTACCCGTATTGTCTGCCCATCAAACGGTGTTAAAAACCTGGTGGGAAGAATATGGCGAATCGCTATCCCTTGCACTCACAGATACATTCGGCACCGAATTTTTTCTTGACAACTTTACGCCCGACCAAGCGTGGCAATGGCGCGGTATGCGCCAAGATTCCGGAGACCCTATCGAAATTGGTGAAAAAATTGTCTCTTTTTACCAAAAGCAAGGGATTAGTCCTAAAGAAAAACTTCTGCTCTTCAGCGATGGCCTCACGCTCCCGAAAATAATCGAGCTTTCCAATCGATTTTCAGATAGAATTCAGGTTTCATTCGGCTGGGGCACCAATCTTACCAATGACCTTGGCCCTGCACCCTTATCGCTTGTTATGAAAGCAACTGAGGCGTGCGGAGTTCCCACAGTGAAACTCTCCGACAATCCTGCTAAAGCTACGGGACCGGCGGACGAAATTGAACGCGTAAAGCGAGAGGTCGGCTACAAAGACCGACCCGCACAAGCAATTGTGTACTAATAATATAAATAGCGCGGCTTATGCCGCGCATTTTGTTTTTACAGAAGATCTAGAAAATCAAGTGCCAAATAGCCGGATCCCACGTCACTAAGCTGCCCCGCGCGAAGGTGGTTTCGGAAATCGTCAAGAGACATCAAGACGACATCAATAAATTCGCTATCATCGGGAGATGGTTCTTGAATTTGCGTGCAATTTTCAACGACAAACACGTGCCGCTGCATATCAGAATAAGCGCTATGTACGACTTTGGGCACTACATAACGCACATTGCCAGCATAGCCGGTCTCTTCAAGGAGCTCCCGTTCTATTGCCTCTTGCGGCGACTCGTTTAGATTTTTCCATCCGGCAGGAAGCTCAAGAAGCACCTTTTGGGGACCAGGACGGAATTGCCTCGTTAAAATTACCTTTCGATCGGGAGTGAGCGCCAAGGCAACAACAACCTCGCCCTCTTTGGCGATTTCGTAATCTTTCTCCTCAGCGTTGGGCATAAGGAACCAAACCCGATCTATTTTGCGGAACCTACCGCGGAATGCCGGCTCTTCACGCAATTTCGGCCAGGGATCCATATTTTCTCTCCTTTTCATATTCGTAAGAACTGTAAAAACAATAGCACAGAAATTCAATAGACGCAATCTAAGAAAAACGGGCTGCGATCGGCATACGCCGACCTGAACCAAAGGCCTTTGTCGTAATTTTAAGACCGGGCGCTGCTTGACGACGCTTAAATTCCATCATGTCTACGGTTCTTATGATTCGGTTAACCAAAGTGCGATCATGTCCTCCATCAATAATTTCTTGAGCACTTTTTCGTTCCTCTACATATGCGTGTAATATCGGATCCAAGACATCATAAGGAGGTAACGAATCGGTATCTTTCTGGTTAGGCCTTAGCTCTGCCGAAGGAGGTTTCATGAGAACGCGCTTGGGAATAATCTCATTTTTACGATTGATAAACCGCGCAAGCTCATAGACAAGGGTCTTTGGGAGATCCGAAATAATACCAAGCCCTGCTGCCATATCGCCGTATAAGGTTGCATATCCCATAGCAAGCTCGGACTTATTCCCCGTGCCGAGCACGATCCGTTTTTGTCTGTTGGCAATCGCCATCAAAATCATCCCGCGAATGCGCGACTGAATATTTTCTTCAGTAACGGTCGGTGGATCCGACCATCCAATAGTAGAATCCAGCATCTTACGATACGCCTCAAATCCCTCTTTAATGGGAATTGTAAAAAAATCGATGCCGAGGTTCCTTGAAAGGGTTTCGGCATCTTCAATGCTCTCACGGGAAGAAAACGGAGAAGGCATTGCAACTGCAAGCACGTCTTTTGCGCCAAGCGCTTTGGCCGCAAGTACGGCAACAAGCGAAGAGTCAATACCTCCCGAAAGTCCCAAAACCGCACCCCCACGGAATCCATTGACCTTGCCAACATAATCGCGCAATCCGAGTACCAAAGCATTCTCTACCTCTTCTGTTTTGTCAACATCAGTGGGAAAACTTGCAGCAGTTTGTTGATGAAGATCAACAATGAGCATATCTTCTTGATATGCTTTTGCAAGAGCAGTACACGATCCATCTTGGGCAACCGCAAAACTTCGACCGTCAAAAATCAGCTCGTCGTTACCCCCCACTTGGTTGCTATAAAAAATAGGCACCTTCAACCGTTGTGCGAGATCGGACACAAGACGGAACCTCATTTCTGCTTTTCCCCACCAATATGGTGAGCCATTAATAACTACCAGTGCATCAAAATGACCCTTCTCAAAATGCTGAAATGGATCGAAACTATATTGTTTCCTCCCACCAACACCCGCATCTTCAACACCGTTCCAGATATCTTCGCAAATAACTACGCCGATCCTTTTTTCCCCAATACTCACTGGGCTTTGTGGTTTGGTATACGGTTCAAAATACCGATACTCATCAAAAACATCATAAGTAGGAAGCAGCGCCTTACGTCTCGTTTCTTGAAGGAGCCCGTTCTGTAAAACCGCAGCAGAATTGAAAAGGGGCTTACCTACTTTTTCTTCATTACGCTCCGCAAAACCCACTACAAGAGGCACCCGTCCCACAGCCCCGGCCATACGATTCAACGCTTCTAATTGTTGCGCGATAAGATCTTCACGCTCGAGCAAGTCACGCGGAGGATAGCCAAACAGCGCAAGTTCCGTAGAAACAACTAAATCCACATGTTTGTTGCATGCATTACGGTATCCCCGTAGTATCTTCTCGGCATTGCCAGCAATATCGCCGATAATAAAGTTGTGCTGCAAAAGCGCTATTTTCATTTATCTTGATGCGGAGGTTCGCAAATGAGCGGGTCCTGAATCTTTTTTGCAATCGAGCTAATAGAAATAAGCAATAAGAAAATTCCTGCGATGCCAAATTCCCCTCCCCCAAAAGGCAAGAGAGCAAGAAGTCCGCTCGCCCCGAGGGTTGCCAGCAAAGAAGTTAAAAGAACAGAACTACACGCCGCACAACCAACACCTAAAATGCCTGCGATCAGTCCGCCTATACCGGTTGCCGTCCCGCCTCCCACAAAAACGGTCCTGCGTTGCTTAAGATAATATAAGAACATTGCAACATTCATTCCAAACAGTAAAGCAACAAGCACCGTGATTGCTGCTGAAAAAAGCGAAAAATTGGTCTGGATGGAGCCCAAAAGCGAAACAAGAAATCCTATTTTAGTCCCCACCGCAATGCGATTAGAGAATACTACTTGAGCAATAAGACGAAGGTTAGGAAGATATACGGCAAGCATAAAAAACACCGCCGCGATACCTAAAACAGCAAGCGCCAAAAGCTTGCTGCCAAAAACGAGTTTTAGTGCTGGAATAATAAATACTGTGGGGCCGCGCATAATCTCATTTCTCCCGGAGAGCAAGCTCAATGATCGCTTTCAGCGAAGCATAGGGCTGCGCACCCGAAATGGGAAACATCTTGCCATTCGAGGCCATAACAAGAGTATAGGGAGTTCCGTCTCCTCCGGCACTTAAGGCCTCGGCCAGATCTTCTGCAACACGCGAAGCATATTTGCCGCTTTCAAGGCATTGTATAAATGCATCCCGGTTAAGACCAATATCTTGAGCAATTTGAGGAAGCTGTGCTAAGTCAAGTCCGTCGTTAGAAGGCGTCACTTCAAGGAGGCGATTAATATAGGCCCAAAATGCATCGTTCCCGCCAAGCTCATCGGCGCATTCGCTTGCCTCTGCCTCTTTGGGGGCCTTGGAGTGGAGCGAGGTAAGTGGGAAGTGCCTGTATACCCATCGGGCCTTACCGGCATATTCGCCAAGCGCCCGTTGCAATGTCTGATGAAAACGCTTACAGAAAGGACACTCCAAATCAGAATATTCAATCACAGAAACCGTCGCACGAGCATCCCCTTTAATATGATCTTTCGAAACGTCAATTGGCCGGATTCGAATTTCTCCCCCATCGCCTTGAATTTCTTCTCTTTGATCTAATGCCGCCATTTCCTCCTGTAAAAATGATCCGCCGCTGAAATAAAAAGCCGCGGCGACAAGAGCGCCGGCGATAACAATGGATCCGGGAATAAAATAGGCATTGATAGTTTTTAAAAACATAAAATAGTGCCGCAATGTAATATTTCTATTTGTACCATATACGACCTCAAGCAGCAAATATAAAAAACCGCCGCAGAGGCGGTTTTTATAATCAAAATTAGATCACCAACCTATTCTTTCCTATTCAAGCTGCACCGAACCTTCAGCTCGGGTACCGCCTTTCATGAACACCTGATAGCGTGCTTGTATTTGATTTCCCAAAATGGTCCCGTTTACCTCCAAGCGGTCAATCCCCGGCGCTTCAACGCTCGGTGCATTCATGGTAAATTCTCCAGAAGGTTTAATGGATATAGTAAAGTCCCCAAAAAGGTCGTCGTGGTCAGAGAAATAAAGTTCTGCCGGGCCATATGTGCCAGCAAAGGTTTTGGGATCCGGATCAACTAAACCAAAAACCATCCCTCCCACATCTACTGTAAACGAAGCGGCTCCATCAGGATTAACAATGATATTAGCCGAGATACCGCCTTTGGTGCTAAAAGTAGTATTTGTCCACGTTCCCTGCCGTTCTCCCGCAAAACTTGAGAATTGGTCATATCCTACCGCGGGTTGCAATAGAGGAGCTTCACTGGCGGGCTCTTGTTTTTTCGAGGAGCCGCCCCCACCCGCTAAAATGATGACCAAAATAAGAAGCGCCCCAGCGGCTATCGTAAAATACAATAAATTCTTTTTTGAGAAGTATTTCATATATCTTTATTATATCGTAACAAGAAAAGGAAAGAAAGCTGTAAAGGTTAACTGGCAAGTTTATCTTTAATTTTTTGTACCACATCGTCAAGCTCCCAATCGCTTTTTACAAGATAGTCAGCCACACCGTATTCCGCTGCTTGGGCAATATTTTCAACGTCATCCAAATTGGTAAGTAATACCACGCGAGCGTTTTTCCCCCAATCATGCTCGCGCAACTTCTTAAGCATTGCCAAACCATCCATTTGGGGCATAAGGATATCAAGCAATATCAAATCCGGTTTATTTTTAATTGCAGCCCGCAAACCTTCAAAACCATTCTCCGCGCGCAATGCCTCATATCCCTCCTTTTCGAGCCGCATGATAAGCGACTGGGCGATTAGATCTTCGTCCTCAACAATAAGAATTTTTTGCTCTGGCATAAGGTAAAGGTATAGAAAACAAAACGTATAGTCATTATAACACAGAAGCCCTAGTCAACACCATCTCATAAAGAAATGCTTTTCTGATTTCACAACCATTGTTGAGCCGGGTTTCTCAATGCGCCTTAACGCTCACCATCCAATCCATATAATCTAATAATAAGCTCTTCAACAGGAACTATCTTATAGCCGTCTTGCAAATGGAAACGCGCCGCATCTTCAAACGCGGAAAGGTCGCTAGAACTCAAGTTATGAAACACCCATATTGCACCCGGGGCAGTATGTTTTGTGATACGCCCAAGAACGCCTTCCTTGCTGCTGCCACTGCGCCAACCTGTTGTGTCGCCAAAATCAGGGTATCCTTGAATAGAAATTTTCCCAAGCGTTCCAGCAAGGGTAGTGATGCGTTCGCCTCCCGCGTACTGGGGTTTTCGGAAAAGAAAGGGCGTAAAACCCGTTACGTCGCGAAAAATCCTATCTGTTTCTTCAATTTCGTAGCGTGCACGCTCGTCTGAAACATCTGCGAGATTGAGATGCGTTAACGTATGGTTTGCAATACTGTGCCCATCCCGAACGATACGCTGTGTTAGTTCCGGGTTTTCTACTACCCAGCAACCGGTAAGGAAAAAAGTAAGTGGGATTTTATAGTACGCGGCAATATCAAGAAGTTCGGTAATTCCATATGATCCGCCAGTACCCGTATCAATAGTAAACGCAACGGCACGAATATCGGGGCTTCCCTTCTCAAGTTCAAATGAGAGAGAAATAGTATCTTTAACTTTTTCTGTACGCTTTTCCAAAACAGCAATGTTATCGGCAAGATCGCTTCGCTTTTGCTGAATTTCTTCAGGAACAGAAATGTTGCTGCAAGGATTATTTGGTTCAGGAACTTCCGTAAGAAACGGGATATTAAGCGGCTCGGGAAGCGCCGATTCTTCGGTTTCCGATCGGACAGCTTGGCCCGATTCATCATGGGTATCAAAAGAAAAGGGGGCTCCCATGAAAACCGCAAGCCCAAAAATGAAAAGCGCAGCAAGCAAAAGAAAAACGTATTTCATAATTCGCTTGTCGTCATACCACAAAAAATTCCGCCTTCAGGACGGAAGTTATTGAAAGTAATGCATACACTTATTGTTCGGACTCGACTGAATGTGTGCGCTGCCATTGTTCCTCTATTTCTTCTTCTCCGCCCGTTTCTTGCCGTGCAACAAGCTCCCGTTCCTTTTCAATTATTTGACCGAATTCCCGTCGCATAATTTTTATTATATCATGCCCCCAAGACCTTGACAAAAGAAACGAGTACTAGTATACTGCTTCTGATCTTTGAAATACGAACGGAGTAGAACACTGATGCTCATCCTCGCAATCTTTGCTGTCTTAGTGGCGCTTGCCGCAGGACTTATCGTAAAGCTTGCGCTCGATTTTTTTAAAGTCCCCCTTGAAATCACATGGCTTGAATTTGCAGTAGCTTCATTCGTTATTGCGCTTGTGATCGTTCCACTCACCACATGGGCGGGATGGACTATCGCCAAAAACAATAACCTTAGCTTTAACGAATACTGGAATGGCTATGAGCTGCGCGCTGACTGGGAACGCATTCCTTGCAGTCGCGATGGACCATGTGCCCGCGAGTACGATTGCGATCCCTGGATTCACATCCATACAGAAACCTATACCGATTCGGATGGTAACACGCATACGCGAACCTATCCGCATACGCACTATCACTCATGCCCATATACCACCGAGGAATGGACCTTCGGCATTGATACGACCCTTGGATACTACACGATCGCAGACCACTGGCTACCCACAGATCCAGATAGGCACCGTTGGCGCTTCAGTGTAAGCGTACCAAGCAAGTTGCCTTCGGGTATTCCCGAATTTTGGCAAGCTGCCAAAGCGCGTATTGATGCGGGAATACCAGGACCGGTTACGAAACGCATGAAATACGATAATTACATCCTTGCTTCCGACCAAACGATTCTTAAACAGTATAGCGATAAAATTGAATCGTATCGGAACGAGAAGTTATTGCCCGATGTTACGCATAACATTCGTGACTTTTACTACGCAGACAAGGTGCATTTTATTGGATACGCGCCGACAGATCCTAGCGTCTGGCAAAATGCCCTTATGCGGTTAAACGCGGCGCTGGGCACGGAACTTCAAGGCGACCTGCATTTGGTAATTGCACAACATTCTACAATCAATCGCGGGCCCGATGCATACATAACGGCGCTCAAAGCATACTGGGCAAACTCTAAAATGTTTGGCGATGATGCCCTGAGCAAGAATGCAATTATTGTGGTAGTAGGCACGCAAGATGGAACAACGGTCGCGTGGGCGCGAGCACTCACCGGCATGCCTCTTGGCAATGAAACAATGCTGGTTGCGATAAAAAATAATCTTAAGGGGGTTCCCTTAACCCCAGAAAGCGTTATCGGAACAACAGAAGGCGAATTTTATACCAAGGAAGACCAAGAGGGCAACAAGAAAACAAGGGTTCGCGGACGCCACGGCGATGGAGTGCTCGAACGGATATTGTGGGGATTGAGTGAGTCCGCAACGAAGTTTGAACGAGTTTCGATGACCGGAACCGATGCCGATGATATAGGAGGAGGATTCCTCTATCTTGAGAGCGAAATTGAACCAACGTTCTGGCAAAAATTCTGGATCGTATTTGTCTGCTTCTGGCTTGCGGTTCCGGTATGGGGCGCTTTTGCGCTCATCGGACAACGCTATATCCACGGAAACCGATACTGAATCTAGAAAAAAGAAAAGGAGGAGGAACAGAAAACCATGAGTAACGGAATAAAAATAGGGCTTCTTGTCCTTGGTGCCGTACTGCTTTTTATCCTAGTCGGAGGATTCTCCTGCTATTCCTGGGTCAACGGCCTGCGCAACGACGGCATCACGAAAGAACGGGCGCTGTCTGCGCAATATCTTGACAACCAAAACCACCTTTCTGCCTTCATTTCCGGTTTCCATGAGCAAGTGGGCCTTGCAGAGGCCCAAAGCGACAAGGTCAACACTATCCTTGAGGACGCGGTAAAGGGCCGATACGAAGGACAGGGAGGCGGCTACACGGTCGACTCACCCTTCTTCAATGCGATTTTTGAGGCGTACCCCGAGGCAAGCTTGGAGCAGCTCTTGGAAAACTGGGGCAAGATCCAGGATTACGTGGTGGCCCAGCGCGAAGGGTACCGGAATGTGCAAAGCAAGCTCTTGGACATGATCCGCGAATACGACACATGGCGCGAAACCGGTTTGGTGAAAAGCGCGATGGTGCGGAAGCTTGGGTTCCCGAGTTCCCGACTTGAGGCGCGCATCGGAGATACCGTAGTTACCGGAGAAGCGGCGCGCGAAAAGATGTTACAGATCGTGCTCACGAAGGCAGCGAAAGACGCCTATGAAAGTGGCGAAATGGAACCGCTCCAAGTTCCACAACGATAAAAGTAAAACACCGGCCCAAAAGGTCGGTGGTTTTTTATTGGCGCGGGTGACCGGATTTGAACCGGCGATCTCCTCCGTGACAGGGAGGCGTGTTAACCGGGCTACACCACACCCGCACTATAATTACTGTAAAGTGTAAAACGAAAAGTGACAAGTGTTATAAAATGCGCTTGATTACTACAAGGTCCCTACGCAAAAGCCATTCAACAGCCGATGCGTCTTCAACCCTACCCCGCCCTTTTGGGTGCCACTTTGCATGAATGATTTTGCCTTCCCCGATATACATGGCAACATGACCAATACCCTCCGGAAACATAGGGCTGTAGCGTCCCTGTGTACCATGGAAGAAAAGAAGGTCGCCCAGCTCTAATCTCTTAAGTTTTTTGGGTACGCGACGACCCATGCCCGCCATCTTCAATGAGGGCCGTGGCAGATCAATGCCGATTTTTCGGTAGACAAACTTGATAAAACTTGAGCAGTCGAATCGACTCGGGGCATGAGAAATTTTTGCACCATAGTAATAAGGACGGCCAAGATAACGTTTTGCTGAACGCACAAGCCGTTGGCGCAATTCTTCTTTTGTTTTTCGTTTCAAAGTGCTCATATTTCCTTCCTTTTCCAAAGCAAAAAACCAGCGCGGTTTAAATCTTTTCCAGCGAGTCCTCGACGCAAGTTTTCATCGGTCTGGCGGTGGGATCATTAACGCACATATCTATGAAGGCGTGAAAACTTGCGGCGCAGGACGAGCGATTATGCCTGGGGAGGGAATCGAACCCTCGTACTACGCTTATGAGACGTATGCTCTTCCATTGAGCTACCCAGGCGTTATATCTTTTTACACACCACCATAAGATTTGTTACAGAACCGTCCGGGAAATCCCCTGCGGAAGGATCCCAACAAACCAACCCGCTTTTTTTAAAAAGATTCATCAGTTTTACCACGGGGGCAAAGCTCACATCATCAACTGCGCGGCTAAATACCGATGGGAATTGTTGGGCAGACCAAACTACCCCCCGAAGCGCGACGCGATACATTACGGTGCGCTGGAACCAATAAACGATATTTTGAAAAGCGCATAGTTGCAAAACTTGAAAGCCCTCACGGATAAAAATCTGATGGAGAGCACGCGGATCATAGCGTCGGTGATGCCCTACAAATTCATCCCATGGTGACCAATACGCCATGTGCGCCGGCACCGAACAAATAAAATAACCATTTGGCTTCAATATTCTTTTAATGTCGCGTATTGTCGCAACATCATCTTTTATATGCTCCAACACCTCAAAAGCTCCGACGAGATCGAAATTTTCGTCAGGAAACGGCAACGGATGCTGCGCGTCATGTACGACGGTTAAAGCCCCACGCTGTGCCAAGCGCCGAGCTGCATTTTCACTGGTATCCAAAAAGATGGTTCCTGAAAAAGGTAATTTAGGCCGGATGCCAGCGCCTATTTCAAGGCGTAATTGTCCTTCGCGAATATATCCTTCTAAGAGCTGCCACGCTGGCCATTGCGATGGCTCGGCAACGGCGGATACCGTATTCCAATATTGATCGTACTCCATGAAAACAAGCTTGCTTACTTATTACGCACGGGGCGGGGAATTACTATAACATCCTACGAGCAGAGCGAGTAGATGCCGTTATGAGCATTCTGAACGGAGTGAAGGACTTCCTCATGGTAGCCCCTCGTCGCTACGTTCTCCCTCGCGTAACTCGGGACTTCCCCTTCGCTACGCTCAGGACTTCGCTACGCTCAGCTTCGGTCGCTCGGGACGCTGAATTTGGCAACCGCGCTACGCGCGGGATTGGTGCCCCCTCGTCACTACGTTCCTCGGGACATTCAATTCGGCAGCCCCTCGACAAACTCGGGACACTGAAATTTTCAGGTAGCCCCTCGCTTCGCTCGGGACACTCAAAATTGCAGCCACGCTTCGCATGGGCAATTTTGGTGTTGCGGGGGCGGGAATCGAACCCGCTTAGTTGGCTTATGAGACCAACAAGATACCAACCTGCCCCCCGCGATGAAAAAGCACCCCCAGGATGCCTTGATACTATAGCGGAAAAGTCCGGACTATTCAAGCGGAACTATTCCTGTATTATCTGCATTTCCTTAAGGAACGTTTCGTAGTTTAAAATGGCCTGTTTGGCTTCGTATTCGGAAAGGTAAAATTGAGGATCGTGCACGATGGTATTACGTGTTTTGTGAGCCGCTTGCAATTGCTCTAAAGATGACAGCTGGGCCGGCTTAATGTTGCCCAGACGCTCCCCCATGGTTTCTCCTAAATGTCCCATGCGGCGCAAAATTGTGTCGCAAAGCTTATCTGCTTCGATAACCGCTAGTTTCCATTCAGCTTCCGAGCCCTTTTCTAAACGATTCTTGATGCGGGACCAATGTTTAGCAAGACGCGTTGGCTCAACCGGTGCCGTCCGCATGGCTTCACCCAAGCGCTCCAAGGGACTTGCCCCCATAAGTTTGGAGATACGAAAACTCAAATACACGATCGCGACAAACGCAAGTAAGGAAACAACGCCTGATGTGATTTTCAACGCCAAGAGTAATTGCGCCGGAAGGGCCTGGCCAAAGACAGGAACCAACGCGCCATTGCCCTTTTTGATAAGGAGGGCGACCTGATTTAAAAGTTCTAATACAATATCCATAAACAATTCATCACGACTGTTCTATGAAATGTCCGACCCCGAAAAGCACTTCCTCGGAAAAGGCCTTGCCCATAAGCTGCACCCCTACCGGAAGGCCGCCAACGCTTCCCGCAGGAATTGAAAGGGCGGGAATACCGGCAAGATTTGCAGAAACAGTATAGATATCTGCCAGATACATCGAAAGTGGATCTTCAGTACGTTCCCCAAAACGAAACGGCAAGACAGGGGAAGTCGGGGTTAAGATAACATCGACATCACGAAAGGCCCTTTCAAAATCTTCAGTAATACGAACGCGAATCTTTTGTGCTTTAAGATAGAATGCATCGTAGTAGCCGGCAGATAATGCAAATGTTCCAAGCATAATACGCCGTTGCACTTCGTTGCCGAAATATTTTCTACGCGTTTCAAAATATATCTCCCAGAAATCTTTTGGGGATTCATTCCGTGCAATAGATGCCCCGTATCGTATTCCGTCAAAACGCGCAAGGTTTGCCGATACTTCCGAAGGCATTACCAAATAATATGCCGCAAGTCCCGCGGGTGCGTGGGGTAACGATACGTCTTTAATTCGAGCGCCCTTTTGTTTTAACGCCTCTATCCGATTATCGAGTATCGCGCGTACTTTATCATCAAGGCCCTGACCAAAATACTCTTTTGGTAAGCCCACCCGAATATCCGAAAGGTCTTGCAATGATGCGTTATCCTGGAAAGAAAATCCCGCATGCGGATGCGTAGTGGCATCCCGCGGATCGTGACCTGCGATAATAGAAAAAAGGAGTGAAGCATCTGCAACAGTTTTGGTCATCGGCCCTATTTGGTCAAGCGAGGAAGCCATCGCGATAAGACCGGAACGCGACACTCTGCCGTAGGTTGGTTTAAGACCAACAATCCCGCAAAATGAAGCTGGCTGTCGGATTGATCCCCCGGTATCGGAACCAAGGGCTGCCAGACAAAAATGCGCAGCAACCGCAGCTGCCGATCCGCCGGATGATCCTCCAGGAACGCACGATACGTCGTGGGGATTATGCGTTGGGCCGAAAGCCGAATGTTCTGTTGAAGATCCCATAGCAAACTCGTCCAGATTTGTTTTTCCCAAAAAGATGGCGCCAGAAAGGTTAAGTTTTTCGATCACGGTGGCGTCATAGCTTGCAACATAGGGTTCAAGAATTTTTGATCCGGCGGTACAGCGCTTTCCAGAAATAAGGATATTATCTTTTATCGCAAGCGGAATCCCATCAAGCATGCTTTTGGGGACCCCTGCCTGTAATCGTTCGTCCGCAAGGTCGGCTTGTTTGCGCGCATCTTCCTGAAAGACATCAAGGTATGCGTGGATTTCACCATCGCTGCGAGAGCTTTCGGAAAAACATGCTTCAACGATATCGCGAGAGGTAAATGTTCCTTCGCGTAAGCCCCGTGCTGCTTCTAAAAGCGTAAGGGTATTAAGCTCCATAATTTAAAATCCCTTCTACTCAATTACTCGTGGAACGACAACAAAGTCGTTTTGAGTTTTAGGTGCTTGCTCCTCAAGCAATTCCTTTTTTATATTCGCAAGAGCTGCATCTTTCGAAATATCTTTCCGTGCTTGATTCTCAAGGCCAGTTGCATGCGCAATTGCATCAACCTCTGTCGTATCATAACGATCCAGCTCCTTGATATATTCAAGGATGGCCGAAAGCTCCTTCGAGAACTTCCCGATATCGTTATCATTAAGCCCTACGTGGGCAAGGTGCGCTATATGACGCACGGTTTTGTCATCAATCATACCCCGTTAGAAATCTGCCCGTAACGCAAAGCAGATCGTAATAAGATTTCGATAGTGAGAATGCCTCCGTTGCCGTCGCTCATAAAAATTTTGAGAAAATTTTTGCTAAGGATTTCTAACGGGGCATAGTTCCATCGTTTAGCGTATAGCGGATAGGAGATTGCGTCAACGCCCTTTCACGCGCCGCAAGAATTCCCCCTCGTCAATAATTTCTATACCAAGTTTTGTGGCCTTTTCGTGTTTTTCACCAGGATCTTTCCCCGCAACGACGAAAGAGGTTTTAGGGCTTACGACCGTTGTTACGGTCGCGCCATGTTCGCGCGCGCTTTGCTGCGCCTCGTCCCGCGTCATGGTTTTAAGTTCTCCGGTAAATATAACAGTGGTACCCGAAAGCGATTGTTTTTTATCTTGGATTTTTGGCGCGATTGCCCGCACGCCAACCCGCTGTAGTTTCCTAAGCAATGTTCGATTCTGCGCACTTTCAAACCACAAAGCGATCGAGCGCGCAACGGTAGGACCGATATCGGGAATTTGCTGAAGATCCTTCTCCCCCGCAGCGGAAAGATTCTCTATGGTTTTAAAACGTTGCGCAAGAATACGGGCAGTTTCATCTCCAACATGCAAAATGCCCAGCGCTTTAATAAGTCGTTCAAACGGCACTTTCTTTTTTGCTTGAAGTGCCGCAGCAAGTTTATTTGCCGAAATTTCCGCAAATCCTTCCACTTGCAAAAAACCATCTTTGCTTAAAGTAAAAAAATCGGCGGCATCTTTTATAAATCCCCCGTCGATAAGCTTATCCACGGTTTCGGGCCCCAACCCCTCGATATCAAATGCGCCCTTTGAAACAAAGTAGTAAAAATGTTCACGCCGAAGCGCTGGACATTTTTTGTTTTGACACCGGATGAATACGCCGTCGCGGACCGTGGGTGAACCGCACTCCGGACATCGCCGAGGCGTTGCTTTAGCCCGCGCAGCTTTTGGCCGAAGAGACGGCAAAACACGCACCACTTGTGGAATGACATCACCGGCCCTGCCGACAATCACAGTATCGCCCTCGCGGATATCGAGTTTTTTAAGCTGATCAAAATTATGAAGTGTCGCATGTGTAACCGTCACTCCGCCAATAGATACGGGGCGCAATTTGGCCACAGGAGTTAAAACGCCGGTACGTCCTACAAAAATATTAATTTTCTCAACAACGGTTTCTGCCTCGCGCAATTCAAACTTATATGCAATCGCTCCCCGCGGAGCTTTTCCTACCACACCAAGGCGGCGGAACGCGCTATTATCATTTATCAAAACGACGATGCCATCAATCTCGTAAGGCAGGCCGTCGCGATTCTTTTCCCACGAATTGCGGAAGGAAACAACATCATGCGGGTTTTTGGCGAAACGGTTGTGGGTATTGGTTTTAAAACCAAGCGCACGAAGGAGGGCATGCGTTTCCTCGTGCGTCTTTTGACCAAGATCGGTTACTAAATCGTAGGCGAACGAATCAAGATTCCGGGATGCGGCTACCTTTGGATCAAGCTGACGGATTGATCCTGCAGCAATATTGCGGGGATTAGCATATAGGGACTGGCTGTGCTTTTTTTGTTCCCGATTGATTGCCGCAAATTCTTTCTTCCCTAAAAAAACTTCACCGCGAACTTCAAGATGCCGAGGAAATCCCTTTCGTAACTGCTTGGCAAGTTGATGAAAGCCCTCTTTTGCCAAATCCACTGCTACCTCTTTTGATGTACGCAGGCCTAACGGGATCGCTTCAATTGTTTTAAGGTTATGCGTTACATCTTCTCCAACAACACCATCGCCCCGTGTAGAGCCCACAGAAAACAAACCGTTGTTATATTCAAGCGAAACGGCGAGGCCGTCTATTTTTAGCTCAAGAAAAAAACCCTCGCGCAAGACCTCTGGAACAAGTTTTGAAATGCGTTCTACCCAAGAAAAAAAATCGCCTTCAGAGAACACGTCGTTGAATGAAAGCATGGGTACCGCATGCCGGACTTTGGTAAACTCTGCCCGCGCTTTGCCGCCTATGCGTTGGGTTGGAGAGTCGGACGTAACAAATTCGGGAAATTGATATTCAAGCTGCTCAAGTTCTTTTTTGAGCGAATCGAGTGCCGCATCGGAAATCTCTTGTTGATCCAGAACATGGTACAAGTACCGATGGCGATTGATCTCTTTTTTGAGATTCTCGATCCTCTCTCGTACCCTCTGTTTTGTGAGTTTTTTCCCCATATCCATCGTTTATTATAACAAAAAGGGGTGCTTCCCCCTATTCCTACCCCTTTACCCGCTCTGCCCTATTTTTATCTTAATAGCTTACCTCAAAAGCCCTGCGCACTCCGCGAAATTCGCCAAACGCCCTGATGCATAACACCCTATTGCCGCATGCCGTAGGAATTGGTCCGGGAAACAAAGGGCTTGCGGGATCTAAAACCTCAAATTCTGACCATGCAACAGCCCCATTGGAAAGTGCAAATTCTGTTGTTATCCGATCTCCTGAAAGCTCACCGATTCTTCGAATACGAAACAGCGCATTTTCCATTGCCGCATCAGCCGCTATGATGGCTGTTGAAGAATCGGCGACATCGGTTGCGATACGGAAACGTCCTGTCATTAAAATAGATGCCGCCAGCGCAGCAAGAACAACTACGCCGACTACGATAACGGCAAGAAGCAATACAATGCCTTGTTGTGTTGAGCGCACAATCATAATACCTAATCACATCCGTCTCTTATCTGCCGAAGCGAAACGGTTGTCTGGAGTAACAGGGGTTGCACACCAACGGCCTGCCGGGGGCTTGTCTCAAGCCCAAGGGTTACGCGCGGCTGCCTATTATCGCTATCGCCACATCCGAACGCAGATGCCTGAAATCGATTAACCTGTACAACTGTAGCGTCGCCTGCGAGGTCAAGAAACCATGTTCGAATAGGGAACGAAGATCCGTTCGCCCGACGCTCCTGGAGGCGCCGGGTACCGCCATCGTAGTGATACCTCACAAGGCAATCAGTCGGATCAGAGGCGCTGCAACCGGAAAAGCCAAACGCATCATCAAGCATCGGCTGCTCATCCATTATTATAAAATCCTGTGGTGTATTGTCAGCCATGGCTTCGATATCGGAAACTCTTATGGCGCGCGTCATTTCATCCATGGCGTAACGGGCATTATCCACGACGAGCGATTCCACAAACGCTTGCCGCTGGATACGAAGCACACCGACAAAAAGCGCAGACAAGCCGACGACAGCCGTCACAAAAATACCCATGCTGACAATAACCTCGATGAGGGAAAAACCGAGTTTCGGATTTCGGGTTTCGGATTTCGGGTTTTTGAATATCATGGCGTTGTTCCAAACCAATTCCATAATACGTCTTCGGCAACGACCTCCCGCTCGTTGCCTGGGCAGGATGCCAAACCAGATGAACACCACGTTACTATCGACTCCACCCGAAAAGAAATACTGTCGTTGGGAGGAGGTGGGGTTGAAATCCGGATTCTCCTACGAAAAGGGGTGTCGATTCCGGAAGAATATTGATAAAATCTATTTCCATCAATCTCAAGAGCCGGATTAGAGCCCGGCGCAAGAAGATTGGGATTATCATACTGGGCACGATAATCGCCGTCGCATAATCTGTCTCGCCATGATTGAGGTGGGCTAGGTGCGCAATTTGCGCCATTATCATTATCCCTGCTTCCGGCCGCGGTTCGCAGCCAATTTGAATCGCGCATGCTGCGTACAATCTCAATCCCCTCCTGCGCTAAATTTGCTGCAACAAGTTCCTGCCGTCCAAGGCGTGCGGTTTTTAACGAATTTGCTGCAAGGGTCCAAACCGCAATTCCTGCCATCGCAAAGATGGCTAACGCAATAATTACTTCAATAATAGAAAAGCCAGCTGGTATCGTTTTCTTGCTACACATACTAAAAGTCATCTCAAAAACCCCGTTCACCTTGCTGCGCTAAGCCCCAGTACTACGAAATACGAATCGGTACGAATATACGAATACCTTATTGTTTCCGTTTTGTTCCTCATTCGTATATTCGTAAAATGTTCGTACTTCGTAGTATTCTTTGTACTTCGTAGTGTGCTATTCTTCAATAAATACAGCCCCCACTGCATTCACCAATACCGTGCGACTTGCTGCCCCACGCACCAACGAAATACGAACCGCGGGAAGAACAGTGCTGCCCGCAGTTTTGCAATTTGAGCCGCGCGACCCAATGCCTGTCGTTTCATCATACAAAAACGTATTGGGGTTAGGGGGGCAGAAAAAAAATGTGAGAGTATCCGCGTTGGTTATGGTGCTTGGCGGAGAACCAAGATCGCACAAAGGCATAGAACACTCAAAAATTTGGGCGTTTTGTGCTCTAACCTCGCTGCGGAAAGTGCGCGAGTCAACGAATTCGCCCGCGGTCTCGCTATAGGTCATGTCATTATCCAAATCGGCAAAAAGCGTCGTTTGGGTATTAGCGCCGCCGCCCGGATCATCGGAAACAACAACTCCATACCCAAAGGGCACGACCCCTTGAATTTCTGCGGAGCTTGCGGCAAGCGCCTGGGCTTTACGAATATCCAATGTCAAAAGCTGCGCCTCCCTGCGTACTGCTTGTTCTTCCCGCCCCCTGCGCAATGTTACGCTCACTACCCCCATAAGGATCGTGGCGATTGCGATAACAACGATAATTTCGATCATTGAAAATCCTGCTCGATGACCGCCGGAAAACAATCGCCGCATAAAAAAAGAGCTAGTTTTTTGCATATCGAAAAAGAATGGAATCACCGCGGCTGACTAATTGGTATTGAAGGGGACCGGCTACCCAAACGTTATTGAGCCATACGGCCCAGCTTTGTACTCCTCCAATCCTAAGCCCCGAAGCATCCATGGCAGGCGATAAATCAAAAGAAATACGTCCGGTCTTGGCAGAAGCGCGAAGCACATGCAAAATAGTGGTTCCGGCAAGGACGGGTCCCTCAAATACCCGCACGGTACCATTGCCAAAATCAATGGTTACACGGGCGTTATTCCGTCCCAAAATAGTTTCTCGTGTACCAATTGGAGGTCCGAAAACGCTGAGGAAAAAAGCAAAGGCCGTTGCCAAAACCAAAGCAAGTATTAAAAAATCCCTACGTACCATAGTGTTAGTGTACCAATTTAGACCTTCCCTGCCCATCTATCAAAAACCTTTTGTCCGGCAGGCATACAGCGCTCGCTTAAACTTGTTAGTTGCTAAAAAGGAAAAAGGCAAGAAGATTACGGAGCCATATTTCGGGGACAAAGTACATCACAACCGGCGGGATGATAAGAAAAGGGCCGAAGGGAATCGTTTGTTTAAGCGTTTTGGCACGCAGCATCACCAGCGCGAGCCCAACGAACGCACCTAATATAAACGAAAACGCAAGAGAAAAAAGAATCAAGGGATACCCCACAAGCGCCCCAAGCGCCACGGCAAGCTTCACATCCCCCCATCCCATCCATGCGCCGCGCGATACCATGGCAAATACGGCCAAAAATACGACCGCAAGCAAAATACCAAGGCCGGCTTGAGAAAACGCCGGAGGCAATAATCTTTGCTCAATTACGTCAAATGCGCGCAGTGCCACAAGACCCGTAGCTCCCACTACTGCCGTAATCCATGCGCTATCGGGAATAATATAAAAACGAAAATCGGCAAAAAATGCGAGTGCCAAACCAGAAAATGATATGAGAACAAAAAATAATAGTGTAAACTCTCCAGCTCCTGATGAATCACTAATTATTTGCCACGCAGAAAAACCAAATAATAACCCAAGACCTAATTCTTCAAAAAGATGACGTTGGGGAATTAAGACACGGCATTGGCTGCATTTTCCCAAAAGCCAAAGCCATGAAAAAATGGGAACAAGTTCCCACCATAAAAGCTTTTTCCCGCATGCGGGGCAATGGGAACGACCAGTAAGCGGGCCGTGATTCACGGCCCGCTCCGAAACGACGTCAAGAAAGCTTGCTATGGCTGCTCCATACACAAAAGCGAATAACGAAACGAGTTCCTGCATGAGTTCTTTGCGCGTTTATGGAGTTTGCACAAAACAAAGCACTCCCGTTACACCGCAATCAATGCTACTTGTGCCGCCATCGGTAAAGCTACAGAGTCCCAAATCGCGTTCTGCATCACCCACCTCAAGCGTAAGCGCCATGACATAAGCAACATTATCCCCATCGTGAGGACAATCTGCACCAGCTCCCACAGCGTTTTCCATAAATGCGTAACACTGTTCAGTGGCGTCCCACGTATTGGTGCCATCATCTTGTGGATCAATAGGAAGTGAAGCTACCACGCCTCGATCACAAAGATCGTCTGCGTTGGTGGTACTACAGACAACATCGCGGAACTGATCGCATGCATCACCCGCCGCAGAAGGCACGGGATAAACTCCCGTAATATCATTGTAAAGCTCCAATGGTGCCTGTAACGACGTCAAGTCCGCCTCACGTCGCGCATCGCGTCCTCTTACGCGCGCCTGGTTTAAGGCAACTAATACCACGGCGGCTAAAATACCAATAATAGCGATAACCACTAAAAGTTCAATCAAGGTGAAACCGCCTCTTCCGGAAACAAACAGCCGTCTCCCCGTACGACGGAGGCCGCTGTTTAAACGCTCAATAAGTTTTTTCATTCTTGCCATTCTTTTCACCTCCTTTCGCAAAACCGCCCTAAATTTTTGATTTAGTTGGCGGTTTTAGCGTCCTGAGCGAAGTCCCGAGCGTATACAAGGGACGAAGTCGAAGGACAATAACCGCCTTTAGCGGACTGCCTAATTTTTATTATACCATTCTTCGCATTAGCTCAAAAGGATTATCCACAAGCCAATTACTACGAAATACGAATCAGTACGAATATACGAATACCGCCCAAGCGCAGTACCCAAAGGAAGCATTCGTATATTCGTTCAGCTATTCGTACTTCGTAGTTTTCCTTAAAAGACGGTTACAAGGTTATAAATCGGCAAAAGAACTGCCGCAACGATAAACGCAACCATAAGACCCATTGCGATAATTAACAAGGGCTCGATAAGCGAAGTGATATTTTCAACTGCGCGATCCGTTTCTTGGCGGAAAAAACGGGCAATATGCTGCATAATATCAACCAGTTTTCCCGTACGCTCCCCCACTGCGAGCATTTGAGGAACCATCGGTGGAACTGCCCAATGCCCGGAAAAAAACGGGTTTATGGGTTCACCTCGGCGCACGCCATCTCTCGCGGAAATCAAAAGTTTCGCGTATACCGGGCTCCCCACAACCGCTGCGGTAATAGAAAGCGCATCGGCTATGGGAATTCCTGCTGAAATGAGTGTGCCAAGATTATCTGCCATACGGCCCAAATAAAAATTACGTAAAACGGACCCAAAGATAGGGGCTTTTAAAAATTGCGTCTGCACCCATGATCTGCCTTCACCCCTGCGAAATAAGTTTGCAGTAACTACACCAATACCTACACCGCCCAGCAAAAAAGCCCAATAGTAGTGCCGTACCGCGCCAACCCCCCCAAGAAGAATACGTGTAAGAAGAGGAAGTTCGACTTGTGATTCTTCAAAAATCTGCTCGATTGTTTCCAGCGGCGGATCAGTTACGCCGGGAATCCCAAACATTAATACAAAGACCACCCCCACTACGGCACATAACACCAGCGCCGGATAAAGCAGGGCTCCACGAATCTTGGAAAGCACCGCGTATTCACGTTCGATGTATTCGGCAAGATAGCCAAAAACTTGTACAATTCGCCCCGAAGCTTCTCCGGAACGAACGATATTTACATAAAATTGGGAAAAGATTTTAGGATGGCTTTCCAAGGCGCCAGAAAGCGGGGTTCCCGAATCAATGTCGTTGGCAAGCTCGTTGACTGTGCGCGCAAGAAGTGGGTTTTGCATTTGCAAGGAAAGCGAATGTAATGAATCAAGCAAAGGAACTTGGGCGTCAAGCAAAACCGCAAGCTGTCTGGAAAAAATCATAAGATCTTTTTTAGAAACACCCAAAAAAAGGTGGAGTTCTGTTTCAAAACCACCTTTATGCTCAATGCGTGCAACTTCCGTTATGATAAGACCGTGGCGCAAAAGCGTAGCGATCGCGGCGTCCCTGGAGCCCGCCTCAACCACACCGTGTTGCAACTCTCCCTCGGGAGTACGAGCAGTATAGGAAAAAGAAGGCATATCCAAAAATCAAAAATTAAAAATCCAAATGCCAAATCAAATCCAAAATCCTAATGCTTTAAATCCCAAACCGCATTTAGACATTGGGGTATTCGGGCATTGGATATTTATTTGACATTTGGGCTTGGGAATTTGGCATTCCGCGCAGAGCGCGGGTTTACTGGCTTACAAGCATCCGAAGCTCCGAGGAGTTTAAAGAGTAAAGCTCTGCATTCTCAAAAGAAATTTCGTGACGCTTTACCAAATCAGCCAAGGAACGGTTCAACGACAACATCCCTTGATCAATGCTTGTTTCAATGACCAAATCAATCTCATGGGTTTTTCGTTCTCGGATAAGATTGCGGACCGCAGGTGTTGCAATAAGAACTTCCGCTGCCGGAATGCGACCGCCCTCAAGACGTGGGAGTAAGCGCTGTGAAACAATACCAGTGAGCGTTAGTGCCAACTGAGAACGAACCTGTCCTTGTTGTTCCCCGGGGAAGGAATCCAGAATCCTATCAATGGTCTGGGCTGCATTGTTGGTATGCAATGTTGATAACACAAGATGCCCGGTTTCTGCGGCCGAAAGAGCTGCGGCAATGGTTTCTGGATCACGCATTTCACCAATCATTACCACATCCGGATCCTGCCTGAAGGCCGCGCGCAGTGCCGCATTAAACGACAGGGTATCTATCCCCACCTCCCGCTGATCAATAATGGCCCGATCTTGTGTAAACAGATACTCTACGGGATCTTCAATAGTAACAATATGATCGGCGCGGTTGTGATTAATTTCATCAATCATTGCAGCAAGCGTCGTTGATTTTCCGTGGCCTGCCGGCCCCACACACAAGAAAAATCCCTGCGTCTTTCTAGTAAACTCATGTAAAACCGGAGGGAGATTTAAATCCTCCATAGTGCGGATTTTGGATGGGATAAGCCGCATGGCAACCGAAACAAAACTGCGTTGGCGATAAATATTGACACGAAATCGTGCGCGCTCTTTAAAGTGATAAGCCAAATCCACTTCCCCGTCGCGTTGTAATACCTCTTTTTTCTCCTTGGGCATGATAATAGAGGCAAGCACTTCGGTATCTTCCGGAGTCAACAGGTTTGTTCCGGAAATTGGCAACAACACATCGTCCACCCTCATAGTCGGATATCGCCCAACCGTAAAATGAAGATCCGATGCTTCTTGTTGCGCTGCCCGCTCAAGGAAAGAATCGAGCAATTGTTCGTATTGCAAGGTCGCCATAGAAAAATAAGATTACGACGATTTGTTCTGGCTAAGCACCTGTTTGGCTTTGGCAACGACCTCCGAAGGCGTAAAGTGCGCCTTTACCACATAGTCAGCTGCCCCCAGTGACATCCCCCGAGAAACATCTTCCTTTTCCCCAAGATTTGAGAGAATGATGACCGGGATATCTTTGGTAGCCGCATCTTTCTTGGCTTCCTCAAGAATGCTGAACCCATCCCGATCGGGCAATACAAGATCCAATAACACCAAATCGGGATGAATCTCTTTAATCTTTTGAAGCCCGTCTTCCCCGTTTCGGGAAAGCGTTACGTTAAATTGGTCCGCCTCAAGCCGCGTTACATATATTTCGGCAAGGAACGGATCGTCTTCGACAATTAGGATATGCGTTTTTTGTTCATTCATAAATGATCGACCTATAAAAATAATTATTATTATTAAGAAATGTTAGTTGATGGCTCCTTCACCACGCGCAGCACCTCTTCTAAGCTTACGATACCAGAAAGGACTTTTTTTATCCCGTCGTGCAACATGGTTGTCATTCCTTGACGCTGGGCTTCTTTCCGGATATCGGCTTCCGACCCTTGCTGCGCAATAATATCTTCCAGTTCCGGCGTCATTTTGATCACTTCAAATAATGCGATACGCCCTGCGGTGCCCCGCTGACCGCACCGCGCACAGCCAGGAGCTCGCCATACGCGAAATGGCATTCGAGCAAGGGCATCACGTTCTTCTGCTGGCATGTCTTTTATCGCCGCTTCTATGAGGGAACGTTCGGGGCTCGAGGCATCGTGCGGCTCTTTGCAATGCTGGCACAGTTTTTGTACCAAACGCTGCGCAATCGACAAATATAAGGTTGAAGGAATAAGAAATCGATCGACTTTCATATCGGCAAGGCGAGGAACAACTCCGGCGGCATTGTTAGTGTGGAGGGTAGACAAGACAACGTGACCGGTAAGAGCCGCGTGCACCGCAAGCTGTGCTGTTTCAGAATCACGTATCTCCCCTACCATAATAATATTTGGATCACCACGCAAAATGTGACGCAATCCTTCGGCAAAAGAATAACCGATTTCTTCATGAATTTGCGACTGATTTATGCCCTCTACAAAATACTCTACAGGATCTTCAAGTGTTACGATATTCACGGCATCCGTGTTCATAATTTTTAACACCGCATACAGCGTCGTTGATTTTCCGGAACCGGTGGGTCCTGTCACTAAAACCATACCGTACGGCCGCTTAAGCGCTAACTGCAACAACTCAAGATTTCTGCCTTCAAGACCAAGTTCCGGTAACGTCTGTAATCCAATAGTAGGATCGAGGATACGAAGGGCGACTTTTTCACCAAAGGCCGTGGGATAGGTGGCAACACGGAAATCGATGTTCTTTTTGGAAACAACGGTTCGGAAGCGACCATCCTGAGGAATACGTGTTTCATCGATTTTAAGATCCGAAAGAATTTTAACGCGCGCAAGCACTGCCGGATGAATATCTTTAGGCAAAAACAAAGAAGTATAGAGCACCCCGTCAACACGAAACCGTACGCGCAATTTGTCTTCGGTTGGCTCGATATGAATATCCGATGCGCGTCCTTCCACGGCGTGCTTAATAATAACAGCAACCGTCTTGATAATAGGTGCCTCCTCCCCTATAATCTCCTCCGTTTTGCGAACACGCGTTCGGGATATGGGTTTTTCTTCTGCAAGGGTTTGCTGAAGTTCTTGAAGTGCCTCTTTTACCTCTCCTCCCAAGGTTCTATATTCTTTTTGCACACGCCGAAAGGTAGAAAGGGAAATCTGTACAACATGCGGCGTAAGCTCTGCGCGGGCAGTAATAAAACGCAACGCATCACGGGCTCTGCGATCTTCTGGGGCAAGCATTCCTACCTCGAGTATCGAATCCTTCCGAGCCAATGGTACCATCCAATATGTCTGCATGACATCTTGGGACATAAGGCGCAATACGTCTTTGGGTATTTTTTCCCCCGGCGGCACTTCATGATAGGACATGCCCTGAAACTTTGCACGCGCAGCATACAATTGTTCTTCTGGAACAATATTGCTTTCAACAAGCAATTCTTCTGGCGAACGATCGGATCGCTCTGCCTCCTGTGCTACGGTTTCGACCCGCTTTTTTTCAACCAAACCCTGCGTAACCAAAAAATCAAGGAATGCGGGGAGTGGATGTAATAATGGAGGCGATAGGGTTTTTGCCATAGGGATTATAGAAACTATTGAGATGGAGGTGTTGGGGTTTGCGGAAAAATAAATATATCACGGGACGGAGGGACAAACACTTCGGGCCTTAACCCAAACGGCGTCAAACGCTGAAAAAGAGGACGATTGATCGCACGAACATCTAATTCAGAAGCAAAAGAAGGTGTACGCGCCTCTTTTATGGGTTCCGACAGGGAAGACGCGCCTAAAAACCATAAAGCCAAAGAAGCTGTAAGGGTTAATACGGCAACCAACACCGCAACCAACAAAGGCGAGTTGGCAATCGTTACAACGGCGGATCTTGGCTCAATAGGTATTTTAAATTCAGGTAAAGCAGGCGCCATATTTTGTAGACCTAGGGGATCACAAACATTTTAAAGCCAACCGGCACGGAATTGGCGGCTCCGGGATCATCTTCTTTTACAGAAAATTTAAACGTTGTTGGCTCAAGCAAACGAAGCGATTGCGCCGCAAACTTGAGGAAACTACGCAGGCCCTTTTGTGTGGCTACAATAGATACCGCAGCTGAACGCACAGCCACCGACTCGCCAACTCGAGAAGATGCTTCCCCTCCTTGTTTTTTTTGTAACGCCGCCTGGCGCAAAACAGTGCGGTCTGCGGCTTGTTCGGTGAAAGCAACGTTTTCGAGACCAATCCCGCTCACGTCTTTCAAATCATTAAAAAGCGTAAGAATGGTAGGGCGGTCGGATCGCAATGGTCCGGTCGCAATGGCCTCGTTTTGCTCAACGGTTGATCCTACTTTCACGATAATATTCCAATGGGCCGGAACCGTAATGGTTCCCAAAGATCCATCTTCCTTTTTAACTGCCACAAACCCCGCTTCTTTATCGGATTGTTTTATCTCCGAAACAACACCGGAAGCAGAAGATAATACGGCTGCCTGTACCGCCGCGGAAGGAAGCGCTGTCGTTGCACGTATTATGTCTTGTGCATGGTCTTCTAACCCCCGCTCAAGACGCTTTAAATTATCAAGGTCTTCTTTTTCTTGTTCAAATAATGTCAAGGCGACAGCGCGTTGCGCTTCTGCGTCATGCGCGGATTGTATTTGCGGTTGCACAACCAATAAGAAAAGCGCTATGCCTCCTATAAAAAGCGCGATGCCTGCGGTCAACTTAATATCCATACCGTGAGAAAATTGCCGATTCTATAACGATCATAAAAGTCCGTGAGCTTTTATGAAGGCCAAAAAACGGAATTTGTACAACAGTGTAACATGTACGCATATATGCTAACGAATAAAAAATCACTCGATATCGGCAAGAAATATCTGTTTGGCAAACAAAAGTTTTGCTTCAAACGAAACTCGATTATTTTCATCCCTCTTAAAGACCGCCGCGGAAAGCTCAAGCACTTCGGGGTCGTCTTCAAATGCGGCAATCTGGCGAGCGGCCTCAACAAAATCAAGCGCTTCTAGATGAAGATCGACCGCGCCTTCTGGAATATTCACGTTAAGAGTTTCGACGCGCGTCCCCGGCTGGATCAGCTTTTCAAGCTTTATAAATACCTGTTCGCCGTCCGTATGATTTTGAAGCAAGGTATCTAAGGCCTCAAGACGTGTAACGGTATCACGCACTTCCTGTTCGACTCGCGGATCGCGCTGCGCGCGTATTTCGTCGCGCTGCTTCCCAAAATCCCGGGCGTCATTCTTGTTTTTTTCGGTCCATGCCCATGCAAAAAGCCACACTACCAATAGCGCAACCAAAAATGCCACCCCACCCGCAAGCAATGCATACACGGGAGAAAGAAATTCCCTTTGCGCCTTTTTCTGACGGATTGCTTCTGGGCTGATTTCTATAGCCATATTATTCAAGCCCCCGCAATGCAAGGCCGGTGGCCACAGAAAAAGAAGGGCCTATTTCGTGAAGCGTTGGACCTAAAATTTCTGGAAAAGAAAAATCGCGAAAAGGATACGCAAGCTCGCACGATTTTCCGGTACGCTCGGCGATAAACTCAACCATACCGGGCATCTGTGCAGTGGCTCCGGCAAGAACGATACGTTCTGTCTTTTTGCCATACTTTCGAAAATAATTTGATGTTGCTTTCTCAAATTCCCCTAAAAGCCCTCCGAGAACTGTGGTAAGGGCACGGGAAGGGCCTTCGTCGCGCGATCCTGTAATGCCTTGTTCAATTTTAATGCGCTCCGAACGCTCAATAGAAACACCAACCGAAGAAGCAATCGCGCGCGTAAGCTCTCCCCCCCCCATATCAACAACCTGGGATGAACGTACTGTCCCGTCTTCAATAATTGAAACCGATGTTGCACGTGCGCCAACATCTGCTAAAAGCACCGTTCCGCTGCCTTTGGGGGCAAGTGCGCGCGCCAAACTGAACGTTTCAACCTCCAACTCATCAAGCACAATTCCCGCTGCTTTGGAGATGCGTACGAACTTGTCAACTACCTCACGCGGTACCGCCACAATAAGTACCAGAAATCGGTCTTGCGTATGATCACGTAGATCTGCGCGCTTTTGTTCGCCCACGATTTCCCAATCCAAAAAAACTTCTGAAATGGGAACAGGAACGATTTGTCGTGCCTGAAAGGGTACTGCTTGTGCAAGTTCGCGGTCGCCCATTTTGGGAATTTCCAATAACGCAAAAAAGGATGAAAAAACTGGAATTGACATAGATGCGCGCTTTCCCTTCACCTTGGCTTCCCCACAAATCTCACGGATAAGACCAGCAACATCAGTATCAAGCACGCGGGGAGAAACAAGCTGCAACGGATGATCTACCTGTTCAAGATACCGCGGAGTCAAAATATGACCGTACGTTTCAAGGCGTACGTTTCCGGGTTTTCCAGAAAGCTCAACCACCTTTACCGAAGAGGTTCCAATGTCTACCCCCACGTATCCGTGGCCTTTTTTCCCAATCAAACCAAGGGGGTTCGGGACTTTCATATACCCTGTTATTATACCACACTTCGTGTAGTTGATGCAGCAAAACCCTTGCCAAAAAGGCATTTTTGCTGTAGGCGTTATGTGATGCTCAAAACGCTTCTCTTTCCAGCGCAATGCGTTGGCTGCATGCGAGAGCTTTCGGGCAAGATACTATGCGACTCTTGCGCGGGGCTCTTACCAAAAGGGTTTACCCCACGCTGCCCGCGATGCTCCGCACGTTTGCCGCATGGCACGATCTGCCAACCCTGCAGGGAAATATTAGGTTTTTCGCGGCTTTTTGTGGCTTTCCCTTACGCGCATCCTATTGTCACAGCGCTCGTCAACGCTTTCAAATTCGATGCGATCCGAGAGATTTCCTCGATTTTGGCCGAATATCTTGTGATACCTAAGATAGAAAACATGCTTATTGCGCCCATTCCCCTACATCCCAAACGGCTACGCGAGAGAGGATTTAACCAATCCTTGTGTTTGGCAGAAGAGATTGCTTCGCGGCTCGAAACCGATTACACGGAAGTCCTCACACGCCGCAAAGAAACAAAACAGCAGGCAAAAATGTCGCGGGAACAACGATACGAAAATCTAAGAAACGCGTTTGCAATTAATGACCGCCAAGCGATTTTAGGCAAGTCCATCCTTCTTGTTGATGATGTCATAACCACAGGGGCTACAATACGCGAAGCGGCGCAAACACTCCGGCGTGAGGGAGCAAAAGAAATATGGGCTTCAGCCGCAGCCCAAGGATAAGCAATAAAACTAAGGTATAGGATAAGAGCATATAAGGTAGAGAGGGCGTTTGGCTATAAACAAAAAAGCGCTCTGTAATAGGGCTGCTGCTTTTACACAAACATTGCCCTCTTGACGTATTTTAAATTGTTTGTTACCGTGGCCACAGTTCTTATAAAAGGAGGTACAGAATGCTTACTGTTTCTGTGCAGGCCGGAGAACGGTCTCATCAGGTCACGTTTCAACGCGCGGTAGGAAATGCGTGCGGAAGCCGTTTTTGCAACCCGTGCCGCGCTGAACGCGGATTAGAGGTTGAAAAATTCGTCCGAGTACGAAAAGTTGAAGAGGACGAAAACGCTTCTCCCAAAACACGACGCGGTTAAATATTTTCAGGCGCCTCATTGGCGCCTGTTTTTTATTAAAGAAGGTCGCGCAAAAGCGCGACCACCTTATTTGGGTTAGGGCAGCATAGTTTCGAGCCCCTCTTATGCTGCCCTGCTACGATCCAATTCCCGCGAGCGATGAGCGCGTGAGCGGTTTAGCGGAAGCGCTTGCTGCAAAATTCGGATGAGCACAAGCAAAGATTCGGAACTGGAGCCGCAGCGAAATTCCGTGAATTTGCGAAGTGCGAATCAAATTTTACCAAGCGCTGAAGCGTTAAGCGAACAAGCGCATCGTGAGCACTATTCTTCCTCCAACTCCTCTTCCTCCATCCTCCCATCTGCCCCAATCAATAGCTCGCGCGGTTTTGCGCCCTCTCCCGGCCCCACCACCCCATGCTCTTCCAGTAAATCAATAATGCGTGCGGCTCTTGCATATCCCACGCGCAAACGCCTCTGCAAATACGACGCCGATGCTTTGCGCGATTGTATCACCAAACGTTTTGCCTCCTCATACAAAGGATCCAGCTCGCCAAATGATCCTCCGCCCTCTTCCCAAAACTCTGTCTCACCTTCTTTGTGTTCAGTAACTCCCTCTTCATATTCTGGCTTTCTTCCCCTTTTCAAAAAATCAGTTACGCGTCTTACTTCTTTTTCGGAAACATAAGATCCTTGGATACGCCGGGGTTTTGAGGTTTCAGCTGATACAAAAAGCATATCGCCGTTACCCAAAAGTTTTTCGGATCCCGATGCATCAAGAACGGTCCGCGAATCAACTTGAGACGCCACTTGAAACGCCATACGAGAGGTAATGTTTGCCTTAATAAGCCCGGTAATCACCTCAACCGATGGGCGCTGGGTGGCCACCACTAAGTGGATGCCGACTGCCCGCGCCATTTGCGCCAAACGCACAATGGCTGCCTCTACCTCCCGGCCGCGGGCTGCCATAAGATCCGCCAATTCATCGATCACCACAATAATATAAGGCATGGGATCTTCTCCCCGCCCAATCCCTTGGTTATACATGCCGATATCGCGCGCTTTTGCGCCAGACAACACATCAAAGCGCCGTTCCATCTCTCCCACGGCCCAGCGCAAGGCATTCACAGTTTTTTCCACGTCCACGATAACTGGAGTCAAAAGATGCGGCACGCCATTATAAATAGGAAATTCCACGCGCTTGGGATCAACCAAAAGGAGACGAAGGATCGCTGGAGCATTACGCGAAAGCAAACTCATTAAAATGGTATTTAAAGCAATCGTTTTGCCGGTTCCCGTTGCCCCTGCAATTAAAAGGTGCGGCATTTTTTCAAGCGCTGCATAAACCGGGGCTCCGGCAACATCACGCCCTAGGGCAAATGCGAGTCGATAGGGAGAAACACGAAACGCTTGCTCCTCAAGCAGCGCACGCAAACGCACTATAGCAACCTGCTTATTGGGTACCTCAATGCCAACCAGGGATCGTCCGGGAATGGGCGCTTCAATACGAATGGGGTGCGCTGCCAACGCCAATGCAAGATCATTTGAAAGATTAGTAATTTTTGAAAGTTTTACTCCTTGGGAGGGTTTTAAGGTATACTGCGTTACCGTAGGCCCTACTGTTGCATCTCCCATTTCAACTTCAATCCCAAAATCGGCCAAGGTGCGTTGGATAATTGCCATATTGGCGCGAATGTCTCCTGCGGTTGGCTTGCCTTTATCACCATCAAACAATGTCAACGGAGGCGAGGTATAGGGAATTTTCAGAGCTTCGGTGCTTACCGCATCCTCAAGGCCGGATCTAAAAGGCGCTTCTTCGCCTACCTCTCTTACAACCCCTTGTCTTTCCAGAGGCCTTAACTTAAAATCGCTTTTTGAAACGTTCGCTGCTGGAAACGATGGCATATCAATCTTGGGCAGGGATGGTTTTTTTAACAGTCCTCGTGCCGTACGCCCAAGAAGACCGAGCATTGCAAACGCTGCGCTTTTTGCGGGGCGATCTGTCCTATCGTGCTCTTGTTCTTCTTGCGACTGCGCACGACGTGCTGCAGGATAATTTAACAAGACAAGACCCCCCACAAGGCCTAAACCAACAAAAATCAATGCTGCCCCTCCTACACCCACTGCCGAATGTACCGGCAATCCTATATAGCGACCGACGATGCCACCGCGACGTGCTTCTTCATCGCCGAAAACAGCCAATAGCCCAAGTAAGGCGATAAAGAGCAACGCGCCGCCCACAAAAGAGCTTCCACCCGCTTTACGTTCGGTAGCAAAGAAAATAAGCGCTATTGCTCCGGCAAAGACCGGCGTAAGAAAGGTGCCCCACCCAAATAATGCGAAAAGCGACTGTTCTACAACGCGTCCCGCGGGACCGGCTTGTCCCAGTAAGCTCAAAAATAGAAAAAGGCCGGAGAAACCGATGGCGACGCCAACGATCCATTGACGCGTACGAGGATGAATATCCAAGAAACGTCGATTATGATTGCGAGGACGCCGTACCATCATAAAAACGGAAAAAATCCTATCCTTATCGATCGTACCATATCGGAGAGATGCCGTCGAAGAAAAAAGAATACTGCCCCCGCTTATGCGAAGGCAGTATTCTTCAATAATGCTTTTTAATTTTCCACAGCCATTTGGTCAATCCTTTCTTCCCCCTCCCCTACAGTTTCTGAAACCTCAAGCTCCGTTGCAATCCGCGCCTCCTCTTCGTATTCGTGACGATACCCGGTTCCCGCAGGAATAAGACGCCCAATAACGACATTTTCTTTAATACCCACGAGTTTATCCACCATACCATCAACCGCCGCCTGAATGAGCACACGAGCTGTTTCCTGGAAAGAGGCGGCTGCAAGCAGTGAATCGGTTGCCAAGGAGGCCTTTGTAATGCCCAATAACAGCGGTGTTGCTTCGGGTGTTGCTTTTCCTTCCGTCTTCGCTTGCTCGATCGCTTTGGCAAACGTAGCTCGAGTCACAATTTCGCCCATCGTCAACGAACTTATACCCGGATCTTTGACCCGAAGACGCGAAAACATTTGTCGTATGATTATTTCAATATGTTTATCATGGATAACAGCTCCTGTTTGGGCATAAATACGCTGCACCTCCCGCAAGATATATCGGTGTGTCGCACGCAAACCAGCAATTTTGTAAAATTCTTTCAGATCAAGAGATCCTTCAGTCAACTGTTGGCCTCGCTCTACCTTATCTTTTGGTTTTACGAATAGAGCAGCTCCCCGGGGAATACGATACTCTTTTGTTTCTGGGTTTTTGACATTTTTTTTCTCTTCATCAATCATGATAACCACTTCATTATGCTGCTGCTCAATACTACGCACCACTCCCGGAATTTCAGAAATGGCAGCACGCCCTTTTGGAGGACGCGCCTCAAAAAGCTCTTCCACGCGCGGAAGCCCTTGGGTAATATCAGACACCGCAGCTACTCCACCCGTATGAAACGTGCGCATGGTTAACTGGGTTCCTGGTTCTCCGATTGCCTGTGCTGCAACAATACCCACGGCCTCTCCCAACTTCACCAATTTATTGTTACCAAGATCCCATCCGTAACACATCTGGCAAACACCGCGGGGATTCTTACAGGTCAGGGGGCTGCGCACTACGACTTCGCTAATGCGCATATCGTCTTCGATAACCCGAGCACGTGCGCCGTCGATACACTCTCCGCCACGCACAAGTATTTTCCGGCCTCCCTTAATATCATCGAGCGCGGTTCTACCTACCAGCCGTTGCGCAAACGACTGACCGGAGTCTTCGCTATCCTTACGATATACTTCAAATCCTTTTGTATCTTTACAGTCCCCATCCAAAACAACCACTTCTTGTGCAACGTCAACGAGTCGCCGTGTGAGATACCCTGCGGTTGCTGTTTTAAGGGCCGTATCGGTTGCTCCCTTCCGCGCCCCGTGGGTCGAAATAAAGAATTCGAGAACATTAAAACCTTCTTTAAAGGAAGAGAGGATGGGAAGTTCCATGATCTGCCCGGCAGGGTTTACCACAAGACCCTTCATGCCAGCCATCTGATTTGGTTGTGACCAAGAACCGCGCGCGCCAGAATCTACGATAGTGAAAACAGGATTTCCCTCGGCAAGGGTTTTGGGGATTTGGGCAGATACTTTTTTGTCGACCTCTCTCCATACCTTGATAGTACGTACCCGTTTTTCTTCGCGGGTCAGTAATCCTTCACGATATTGCTGGGTGATTCTGGAAACTTCATTGGTTGCGCGTTCAATGAGTGCTGGCTTTACAGCCGGAACCGAAAGATCATCCATACCCCACGTAATCCCGCCAAGGGTTGCATATTCAAAACCAACATTTTGAATTCGGTCAAGCACCTCCGCCGTAGAATCCATACCATATCGGGAAAATACTATACCCGTAAGATATTCGAAATCTTTGGCACGTAAGCGGGTATTAATAAAAGGGAAGTTTTCCGGCAAAACGGCGTTAAAGATCACTCGCCCGACAGTTGTTACCACAATAATAGAGACCCCGTCCTGGTCTTGTCCCATCTCTAAGCCCCTGATGTCGTCGATCACTTTTTTGGCGCATCGAACCCGTATTGGATCGTTAAGTGCTATCATTTTTTGCTCGTAGGCAAGGGTGGCTTCAGTAAAATCGGAAAAGGTTGTTTTGTGTACATCTTTATCTTGCATATACGTCAGTACATAGCAACCGAGCACAATGTCTTGTCTGGGAACTGCAATGGGGATGCCGGACGCGGGTTTTAAGAGGTTTCTTGCCGAAAGCATAATTTCCTCCGCCTCTTTTTGTGCTGCTCGTGATATAGGAACATGTACAGCCATTTGATCGCCGTCAAAATCCGCGTTAAATGCCGGGCACACCAACGGATGAATTTGAATGGCTTGGCCCTCAACCAGTACCGGTTTAAATGCTTGTACGGACAATCGATGAAGCGTTGGCGCGCGGTTTAATAATACATGCATCGTTTCGCTGACTTCTTCCAAAATGCCCCACACCTCGGGTGTCGCCTCTTCAATTAAATGAGCGGCTCCCCGGAGATTATATGCGTATTCCCGATCAAGCAATTTCTGCATCACGAAGGGCTTAAATAATTCCAATGCCATGGTCTTTGGTAACCCGCACTCAGAGAGCTTTAATTCCGGACCAATCACAATTACCGAACGGCCTGAGTAATCAACACGTTTTCCTAAAAGGTTTTGCCGAAAACGCCCTTGTTTTCCACGCAGCATATCGGCAAGGGATTTTAAGGGTCTTCGTGCCGAGCCAAGCGCTGGAGACGCTTGACCTTTACGCATGGTATTGTCAATCAAAGAGTCAACCGCTTCCTGCAACATCCTCTTTTCATTTCGCTGGATGACCTCGGGGGCAGCAATGGCTTTAAGATGCTTGAGACGATTATTGCGGTTAATGACACGCCGATACAGATCATTTAAGTCCGATGTGGCAAACCTTCCGCCATCAAGCTGCACCATAGGTCGTAACTCCGGAGGTAAAACAGGAAGCGCGGTAAGGATAATCCATTCGGGACGAAGACCTGAGCGTTCTAGTCCTCGCAAAAATCGAAGTCGGCGTAATATTTTCCTCCGATTTCCTGGAGTTGCCGTTTTTGCCTCAGTTTCAAGAATGGGGAGAAGTTTCTCAAAATCAATCCTTGAAAGCAGCTTCCGTATGGCCTCCGCGCCCGTACCTGCTTCAAAAACCTCTGCGTATTTCAAAGACAGATCAAAGTATTCTGGTTCGGAGAGAACGTGCAACGCAACGAGTTTATGTAATTCATCAAGTGCAGCATCTTTTATTCTTACGAGTTTCGCGCGTCCTGCTTTAGTTTTTGTCTGTGATGTTTTTTGTTTCCATTCTTGCTCAATGGCCTTTGCAACGCGCGCACGCGCTTCTTCGTTGACATCTAACACAATATAGCCATTGAAATAAACTACTTTCTCAAGATCTTGTAGAGAAATATCAAGTGCCATGCCGATACGGGAGGGCACCCCGCGCAAAAACCAGATATGCGTTACTGGAGCAGCAAGCTCAATATGGCCCATCCGTTCACGCCGCACAGCCGAAAGGGTAACTTCAACCCCGCATTTATCACACACTATTCCCTTAAAGCGTACGCGCTTATATTTTCCGCAATAGCATTCATAATCCCGTTCCGGACCAAAAATGCGCTCGTCAAATAAGCCATCCTTTTCTGGCCGTTGGGTCCGATAATTAATGGTCTCGGGTTTTGTGACTTCCCCATGCGACCATGCCCGCACATCTTCTGGCGAGGCAAGTTTAACAGCAACAGCATCAAAATCGGTAACACGTATTGGTCGTTCGAACATATAGGTAGAATATTTAGGAAATTCCTTCGTTGGATCTTGGCGGGCGCGAATCCATATTATTGCGCGGCGGAGGCTCTTTAAGACCAATAAGATTTACTGAAATCCCCAAAGCGCGAAGTTCCGCAAGGAGCACATTAAAAGAAGAAGGGATATTGGGAGTACGCAATGGCTGTCCCCTCACAATCGCCTCATAGAGGGCGGAGCGGCCCAAAATATCATCCGACTTCACGGTTAGCATTTCCTGAAGATTGTGTGCGGCTCCGTACCCTTCTAATGCCCACACCTCCATTTCGCCAAAACGCTGTCCCCCCATTTGAGCTTTCCCTGAAAGCGGCTGTTGCGTAATGAGAGAATACGGACCGACTGCACGCATATGGATCTTATCTTCTACCATATGGACAAGTTTCATCATATAAATATAGCCAACGGTGATAGGATGGGGGAAAGATTCTCCGGTTCGCCCGTCGCGTAAAAGTACCTTCCCATTTTCCGGAAGGCCCGCCTTTGAGAGCATGTCTTTAATATCTTTTTCGTCAGCTCCTGCAAGCGCGGGAGTAAGTGCTCTGACACCAAGTTTCTTTGCAGCAAACCCAAGATGGGTTTCTAGAATCTGTCCAATGTTCATACGAGAAGCAATACCGAGAGGATTGAGTACAATATCGACCGGAGTGCCATCTTCCAAATACGGCATTTCCTCAACCGGAAGGACTTTAGAGATTACCCCTTTGTTTCCATGTCTACCTGCTAACTTATCGCCCACCACTGCGGGTCGCAAATACGCAACCTCAACTTGAGCTTGCATAATGACTCCTGCCGGGAGATTATCTCCTTTTGCGCGCTCGAAAAGTTTCACCCCGATAACACGGCCCCGCTTTCCATGTGAAAGGCGCAAGGAAGTATCTTTTACATCCCTTGCCTTCTCACCAAAAATTGCACGTAAAAGTCGCTCTTCGGCGGTAAGGTCGGTCTCCCCTTTGGGTGTTATTTTCCCAACCAAAATACCGCCCGGCCTCACTTCTGCACCGATACGAACAATTCCCATTTCGTCAAGATCCTTAAGTTTATCTTCGCCAACGTTAGGAATATCGGGTGTGGTCATTTCGGGACCGAGTTTTGTTTCCCGAACATCGCATACGAAATCTTCGATGTGTACGGAAGTGAAGCGGTCTTGCTCCACAACGCGCTCGGAAAGGATGATCGCGTCTTCATAATTCCAACCCCGCCAGGGAAGAAAGGCGACAAGAAGATTTTGCCCAAGGGCCAAAACGCCATTGTTCATCGCGGCGCCATCCGCAAGAATTTCGCCGTGCTTCACGCGCTCGCGAGGTCCTACAAGAGGTTTTTGGATAATGGTCGTGTACTGATTCGTGCGCAAAAATGTTTTTAATGCAAACGTATGAGTTTTTTTCTTTCCCTTAACCACTATCTTTTCGGAATCCGCAACTTCTACAATGCCGTCTTCCGGGGCAATAATAACTTGTCCCGATTCTCGCGCGGCGACTTCTTCAAACCCAGTTCCGACAAGCGGCGCCTCTGGCCGCACCGCAGGAACAGCTTGGCGCTGCATGTTTGCGCCCATCATAGCTCGTGTAGGATCGTCGTGTTCAAGAAAAGGAATTGATCCCGCAGAGACAGACAGTGCCTGTTGGGGAGCTACATCGATGAATTCGACTTGATTACGCGCAACTACGGTCGGCTCGCCATGTACTCGAGCTTCGATTTGGGCTTCTACAATTTTTCCTCTTCCGTCAATGTGCGTACCCGCATGTGCGATAACATGCCGCTGCTCGGTCGCGGCATCAAGCCATACCACCTCATCAGTCGCTTTTTCATTTTTAACCCGGAAATAAGGTGCCTCGATAAAACCAAACGAGTTCAAACGCGCCCACCCCGCAAGATGTCCAACGAGCCCGATATTAGGGCCTTCTGGCGTCTGAATAGGACAAATGCGAGCATAGTGAGAGGGCTGCACATCCCGTACCTCAAAACCAGCGCGTTCACGGGTAAGCCCTCCCGGTCCCATGGCCGATACCCGACGCTTATGTTCTAATTCCGCCAAGGGGTTTACGTTATCCATAAATTGAGAGAGCTGGGAAGAAGAGAAAAACTCCCGGACGGTTGCTGCAACTGGACGGGCATTCACAAGCTGCATAGGAGTTATGGTCGCCGGATCCAGTGTTGACATGCGGTCTTTTACAATTCGCTCCATTCGTGAAAAACCAGCTCGGAGGCGCTGTTGCATGAGTTCCCCCACTGCCCTGACTCTTCGATTCCCAAGATGGTCTACCTCATCGGGAGCGGCTCCGGCGGTATTATTGAGACGGATAATTTCTCGGATAATACGTAAAAGATCCTTTTTCGAAAGAAGCCGCATCTCCTTTGTAATATCGTCTTCTTTGGGGGCCTTCTCCTCAAGACGCATTTCCATTTTCCATCTCCCCACGCGCGCCAAGTCATATCTCCCAAAGGTTTTGAACATATTCTCGAAAAGCGATCGCGCGTTATCGGGAGTCGCAAGATCACCAGGTCGTACGCGCTTGTATACCTCAACCAAGGCCTCCTCCTTTGTTTTGGCTGTATCGCGTTTGAACGTTTCCTCCAGATAGGTAATTTCTCCCGTATCAACATCTTGCACAAATGACTTAATTTCCTTCTCATCAATATCAAAAGCCCTTAGTAAGGTTGTCACGGGAATACGACGTTTGCGATCTATCTTAACCCCAATGACTCCTCGCGAATCAGTATCAAATTCAAGCCATGCGCCTCGGTTAGGGATTATCTTTGCGCCAAAAAAAGAAAAACCGCGGAATAATTCACGGGTAAAAAACACGCCGGGTGAACGAATAAGTTGAGGGATGATTACGCGCTCCACGCCATTTACAATAAATGTACCCCGAGGGGTCATCAACGGAAATTCGCCAAGATACACTTCTTGTTCTTTTGCCTCTCCTGTTTGTTTGTTCAGCAAACGCGTACGAACACGCAAGGTGGTTTCGTACGATGCATTGTGGGCACGCGCCTCAAACTCACCGAGTTTTGGTTCGGACAATCGAAAATCCAAAAACCATAATTCAAATTCTTTTCCGGAATAATCAACGATGGGAGATGTCTCTTCAAAAATTTCCCCAAGCCCCTTAGACCAAAACCATGACCACGAATCAAGCTGCACGGCCAACAACCCCTCGAGCGGCATTGCCTGACGGGAAAATTTCGTAAGTACGCGGGTAGGTAACATAAAACGCAAAACACTCCAAGAGGGCAATGCTTGGAGTGGAACAAAAAGAAACGCTAGCGCTGTTTAATTATGCGCATGGGTGTACGAAAAGATGGGGGCACAAAAAATGTGAATCAGTTACCCGTCCCGTCCTCTATCTCCGACCGAACGCGTAATTGATTCACAAACAAAGAAAGGATGGCTAAACTTGCTTCCATCGCAACAACACCGATTGCTTTTGGGTCTTTTACCAAAAGCGCGAGCGAGCAATTCTCTGGCGTGCCTCCTATCTTACACCAAGAGAAAAGCTTGTCAAGGGTCCCAACGGGGTCCTGTCTTCTTGTCAAGGCAAGACAACGGGTTTTGGCCCCCAAAGTAAGACACAGATGCCCAATGACATATCGTTTCTTACTCCGATTTATTCCCATAAAGAAAGCTCATGCGTTTGCGGACGTAACATCTGTGGCTGGTGAAGACGAATTGATTCAACAAGGCCGAGCATCAAAAAGGTCGCCAATAGATGCGAGCCCCCGTAAGAAACAAATGGAAGCGGAATTCCGGTTACGGGAAATAACCCGATATTCATCGCAATATTGATAGCGGCCTCTGAAAAAAGAAGAACAAATATACCAACGGCGCACGCGCGGGAAAAATTATTTGTCGACTGTAACACAACACGGAGAATTCGCCACAAAAGCATCCCAATTAAAAAAATCAAAAATAATCCGCCAATAAAACCAAATTGTTCCGTTAATGCAGCAAACACAAAATCGGTTGCGCTTTCGGGCAACATCCCAAGCCGTGCTTGCAGTGTTTCTGTAAAACCGCGACCAAACCATCCGCCGTTGCCAACCGCAACCAATGCCTGCTGTGCTTGCCATGATGCTCCCAAAGGATCTTGTTCCGGATGGAAAAAAGCAGCAACGCGTTCTTGCTGGTAAGGGAGCAAAGCGAAACTCCAGATGAATATCAGAGCTACCGCTCCAATCGAAATCAGCACAAGGAATCTTTTTAGCGGCAACCCCAATACCAATACAATACCAAACCACACGGCCCCAAATAAAATTACCGCACCGAAATCTGGTTGCATGAGCGCAATTATCGCAGGGACTAACGCATACAGTCCCGACCAAAATAAATGTCTGGGTGCGGCAAGTTCTTCGGCGCGGGAAGCAAAGTATTTTGCCAAAATGATAATTAACGCAAGTTTTGCAAATTCCACTGGGCCAAAACTGACTGGACCAACCACAAGCCAACTCGCCACTCCTCGTATTCGTGCGCCGCTGATTAACGCCGCGATCATTAACAACAGGGTCATGGCCCAAACAGCCAAAACGACTTCTGATCGGAGACGCAATACCCGATAGTCCAAAAAAGCAATAAGTGCCATAAGCCCAAAACCAGCCGCAACAAACCCAAGTTGTTTCCAAAAAAGTAGTAAATATCCCGACTCTGTCGCAGCAAGCGTGGAAAGATTGACCAAACCAAAAATAGTCAGGCCCGTAGCACTTGCAACCATAATCCAATCAAGTTTTCGTAGAAAAATCAGCGCCCTCATATTTCGACGCCTATCTGGGAACGCCCCGCCTGTGGGTAAAAGGAACAATATTATATTGTTTTACAAAATTCCCTTCGGCAAAAAGATTGGTAAATGCATGAACATCAACCGTAAAGGCCTCATCGATTGGGATACGCCACGCCACCCTAAATTCCCTACTTGCTGCCGGGGCAATATTACGCAATTCCGTGATGCGAACGGCAACAAGATCTTGCGACTGCGAGTACAAAAGCACATTAACAAAAACCTGAAAATATTCGAATGGAGAATCATTGCGTATCACACCCCGAGCTTCTGCAAATTCTGGGCCCGAATTATCGCGCACGAGCTCCTTTTCAACAACCACGAGTCGAGGATCACTTGAAACCCCGACAGGATTTTCAGCCCATGTTATTTCTCCAAGCACAACATCTGCGGAAGCAGGAATTCTACCCTTAACATCAATCGCGTTTTGGATAATGGGACGGTTTTCCCGTGGGGAAAGAAATGTTTTTCCGTCACGCGTACCAATAAGCTGTTGTTGGACATCAAAAATTTCAATAGTATACGGAATATTTACGGCGCCGAAATTGGAATTTGGATTGCGCAATATAAATACTGCATCAATCCGCAATCCCTCGGCAATCAGTAATCGAATATTATCT